>Ga0075021_10000501_pt1 | contig 20702 bp, 12 predicted proteins | sample ColStrG_CSR_2012_FD_72749 | JGI IMG/M metagenome (GOLD analysis project Ga0075021, IMG submission 72749) | Freshwater sediment microbial communities in response to fracking from Pennsylvania, USA - Cold Stream Run_MetaG_CSR_2012 | ecosystem: Environmental > Aquatic > Freshwater > Creek >...
CCTCGGCGGCCGAAACCACAAGTATCGCAGCGCTTCAAGTGGTTCAGGCTCTCGCACAGGCTCAGCTTGCCGCGCAGTGCTGGTTCGTGACGCGTGGCAGCGCCGTGGTGGCCGGGTCTGAGATTTCTCAGGATGGTCTAACGCAAACGGCACTGTGGGGATTCGCGCGTACTCTGGCATTGGAACGTCCCGAGTTGCGGCCCAGGTCAATCGATCTTCCACCGCGCCCCGAACGCGATGATTTGAAGCGCTTGGTCGACGACTTAATGGCCGGCGGTGTCGAATCGCAAATAGCATACCGCTCCGCTGTACGTTATGTAGCGCGCTTGGTAAGGCATCGCGAAAGCAAAAAGCCGAAGCCCGTTGCGCCTTTTCGGCTTCAATTGGCGGAGTATGGTTCGCCCGATCAACTTCGCGTGGTTCCACTCACCCGCCGGATTCCCGGTCCCGGAGAAGTGGAGATCGAAGTCAAAGCATCCGCCCTGAACTTCCGTGACGTGTTGATCGCACTCGGCATGTTGAAGGAGCACTACGCGCAAGCACTCAAGATTGAACGGGCTCAAGACGTCCGCATCGGCTTTGATTGCGCGGGGACCATTGCCGCCGTTGGCGAAGGGGTGACGGCATTCAAAGCCGGTGATGAAGTGATGACCTCCGCTGCCGGAAGTTCCGCCAGTTTTCTGACAACCGCCTATACCGATGTCGCTCTGAAACCGAAGTCGCTGACTTTTGAAGAGGCTGCTGCTCTTCCCACCGCTTTCTTTACCGTCCATTTCGGCCTGCTGCAACTGGCTCATCTGAAAGCCGGTGAGAGAATTCTAATTCATTCGGCTGCTGGCGGAGTGGGCCAAGCTGCCGTGCAACTGGCGAAAGCTGTGGGCGCGGAGATTTTTGCGACAGCAAGCCCGGGCAAGTGGGCGTTCCTGAAGAATCAAGGAATCAAGCATGTTATGAATTCCCGGACGGCTGATTTTGCCGGCGAGGTTCTTCGGCTCACCGGCGGCGAAGGCGTTGACGTTGTGTTGAACAGCTTGACTGGCGATATTCTCGACAAAAGCTTCAATGTCTTGAAGAAGGGCGGCCGTTTCGTGGAGATTGGCAAGCTCGGTATTCTCACACCCGAAGAAGCCGCGCAGCGGCGGCCCGACGCGGTTTACATTACGTTCGACGTGGATGTAGACACTACTAAGAATCCGCAACTCGCATTTGAAACCCTAAACCAGGTTCGAGAGTTGTTCGACTCGGGGAAGCTGCAACCTCTGCCGCAAACCGTATTTCCGATTGAGGACGCGGTTGAGGCGTACCGTTTTCTACAACAGACCAAGCATGTGGGGAAGGTGGTTTTAAGCTTCGCGCAGCAAGATAGCGGCGCAACGCAAGGAGATGGAAGTTATCTGATTACAGGGGGGCTGGGCGGACTCGGCCTAGGCGTTGCGCAACATTTGGTTGAACAAGGCGCGCGGCATATTGTACTTGCTGGACGGAGTGCGCCATCCGCCGAGGCGCTAAATACCGTGGCACAGTTGCGGGCAACCGGTGCCAACGTAAGCGTCGCGCAGGGCGACATCGCCAATGAGGTTGATGTGAGCCGCATCCTGGCCGCCTGTCCGCAACCGCTCCGCGGCATTGTGCATTCGGCTGGCGTATTGGACGACGGCATAGTGGAAAATCAGACCCCCGAGCGTTTTGCCCGCGTCATGGCTTCGAAGGCGCAAGGCGCTTGGCATCTCCACACTCAGACCCAGACCCAACCGCTGGATTTCTTTGTGTGCTTCTCTTCCATGGCGTCGGCGCTGGGCGCCGCCGGGCAAATTAACTATGCCTCGGCAAACTCATTTCTGGATGGGCTTGCGGCGCACCGCCGGGCTCTGGGCCTTTGCGGATTGAGCATTAACTGGGGTCCCTGGGCAAAAGTTGGTATGGCTGCGGGCCTTTCGGTAGCGGGACAAGGCGTCGACAAAATCGAGGTCGAAGGTGGCCTGCGCCTTTTCGGTGAACTGCTAGCGGCGCAGCGGACCGGTCCAGCGCAAGTGGGCGTATGGAACGTGAATTGGCCGGCGTTCCAAAAGCGGCTGCCGAACGCTGAAATGCCCGCTTATCTCAGTACCATGCTCCGGCAGTCTGCGCCGAAATCCAGCCGCGAGGCCGCTCGCGGCAATGAGTTTCCGCGCCGCTTCCGCATAACACCGGAGTCAGACCGCCTGGCGCTGATTGAATCCGTGATTCGCCCGGAACTGCTTGAAGTGCTGGGACTCGGCGCAAACCACGATATTCCCGCAACCCAATTGTGGGCGGACCTGGGCGTCGATTCTCTCATGATGGTTGAATTGAAAAATCGCCTGGAGCGAGTGGTCAATCTCACGCTTCCCATTGAAAGGCTGGCGAGAGACCTAACCACACAGAAGTTGGCAACCTTCGTCGCGGATAAGCTGAACGAGATCGCCGATACACCAACCGTTGTTGAGACCAAGCCCGAGAGCACCGCCATCGCCACAAGCGCCTCGGAAGATTTCGAGAAGATCTATCAACTGGTGGCGCAGATCCCGCAGGCCTATGCCATCGCGGATAAACAGCAAGGCAGGCAGGTAAAGATAGCAGGGCGCTGGCGTATCGACTTTGCCTCCTGCAACTATCTCGGCCTGGATTTACATCCGGAAGTCATGGCTGCTATTCCGCCGGCCGTTGCGGAATGGGGAGTACATCCGAGTTGGACCCGCGCGGTGGCGTCGCCGCGCATCTACGCGGAACTGGAACAGGCTCTTGCTGAATTCGTCGGTGCTCCCACCACCCTGGTGTTCCCTTCCATTTCTTTGCTGCACGCTGGAGTCATTCCCATTCTGGCCGGCTACGACGGCGTGATTCTGAAAGATACCGAAGCGCATCATTCGCTGCATGAAGGCTGCGTTCGCGCTCAAGTGAACGGCGCGGAGTGGATCAATTTCCCCCATAGTGACATTGACGACCTGGCGAAGAAACTGTCTAAATATCGGCTGAATCGGACTAAGATCATCGCCACCGATGGGGTTTATTCCATGGGATCCAGCCATCCGCCGCTTCTGGAATACGTGCAACTCGCTAAAACCTACAACGCGACACTTTACGTTGACGATGCGCACGGCTTCGGTGTGATTGGAGAACGGCCTGACAACACTTTGCCTTACGGCTATCGCGGCAATGGAATTGTGCGGCACTTTGACCTTGACTATTGCCGCGACCGGATCGTCTATGTGGCCGGCATGTCAAAGTCGTTTTCGTCTTACGCCGCTTTTGTAACGTGCTTCGACGAAAAAATGAAAGCCAACCTGGAATCGTCAGGCCCGTATGTCTTCTCTGGTCCTACGTGCACGGCGAGCCTCGCTAGCGGACTTGCGGGTTTGCGCGTCAATGCCCGCGAAGGCAATGCCCAGCGCCAGTCCATTTTCGACATGACTTACCGTTTCGTCACCGAGGTGAAGCGGCTGGGCTTCGAAGTTGACAATGGCGGATACTTCCCGATCGTCGGCGTTGTGATAGGCGGCTTCGACGAGTTCATTCAAGCCTGCCAATTGCTTTGGGAGCATGATATTCTGATTACCCCCGCCATGTATCCGGCGGTGCCGATCCACCGGAACCTGGTACGTTTTTCGATTACCGCCGCCAATACCGAGGCCGAAATCGATCGCGCCATAATTGCTCTGGAAGCGGTTTGGAATACGCTGCGCGGAGCGGCTGAAAACGTGCCGCTGGCGGTCCGCGGCTAGATGGCGGGAACCGGCGAAAACCGCATCGTTGTTACTGGAGCATCCTCGGGTATTGGCCGTGCCTGTGTCTCGCGATTTGCGCAACTGGGCTATACGGTGTTTGCCGGAGTGCGGAGGCCGGAGGATGCCGAAGCGGTCCGTGCGGAGAATATCACGCCGGTACTTCTGGATGTTACGAATGCGGAGTCTATATCGAGCGCGGTAGCTGCCATTGGCGACGGGCCGCTAGACGGGCTAGTGAACAACGCCGGCGTTGCCATAACCGGCCCTTTGGAGTTGGTTTCCATTGATGCATGGCGCAAGCAATTTGACGTGAACGTGTTCGGTATGGTGGCTGTGACCCAAGCCTTGCTGCCGATGCTCCGCCAGGCGAAGGGGCGAATTGTCAACGTTGGCTCGGTAGCGGGACGGTGCGCGCTGCCCGGTTCCGGCGCTTATGACTCTTCGAAATTCGCTATCGAAGCGATTACCGATTCTTTACGCATGGAGGTACGTCCCTTCGGAATATCAGTGTCGTTAATTGAACCTGGCTCGGTGGTTACCCCGCTCTGGCGGAAGACTTTTGCCGATATTGACGATCTCCGTAAGAATTCGGCGCCGGGAATCTATGAACACTATGCCCGTTTAATCGAAACCCTACGCAGTGAAGCGGCGGAGGCCGCGAAGAAAGGCGTTTCAGTGGAAACAGTGGCGGCGGCGGTGGAGCGCGCGATGACAAAGCGCCGCCCGAAGACTCGTTATGTGATTGGCTCCGATGGCTGGCTCTTTGTTTTTCTAAGTCTTTTGCCGGACCGTCTGCGTGATTCTCTGATTCTTAGCCAACTTCAAAAGTAAGTTAGGAAACAAATGATGAACTTTCTAAAAGAAGAGCGGGCGGCGCTTGAATCGATTTTGCCCGGCCTCGACGCGGCACTGGCCTCGATTCCATTGATGGAAATGGAGAAGCGCGGCAACCCCTCGATCGGCATTTTTCGAAAGCTGGGCGGCCCCGCGCTTCTGATTCCAAAACACTTCGGCGGGCGAGGAGCGTCACCGCTCGAAGCCGTGCGGGCGCAAAGAGCCATCGCCTGCCGCGCCCCCTCGTTGGCAGTTGCCACCACCATGCATCATTTCACCATCGCCAGCTTGATGGAAATCAATCCTGAAGATCCTGGCTTGGAGAGGGAAACGCTTGAGTTGGTTGCCAAGGGCAACCTGTACATAGGCTCGGGCTTTGCGGAGAGCAAAATTGGCGCCAGCATTCAGATCTCTAAGCTGTCTCTCGAGCGTGGCGCCAACGGCATCGTTGTAAATGGAAGCAAGAAGCCCTGTAGCTTGTCGTCTTCCATGGATTTGTTTGTGTTTAGCGCTCCGCCACTCGAAGGGATGGACGCCGGCCTCACCGCGGTAACCATTCCCGCGAACACACCCGGAATCGAACGCCGCCCTTTCTGGCAGAGCCCAATCCTCGCGGGCGCCGAGAGTGATGAAGTAGTTCTGCATAACGTAGTCGTTCCCGAAAACGAATTCTTTCCCTTAGGAGGATCGGGACGCTCGAACCCAGCCCAGGATCGGGGCTTTTTGTGGTTTGAACTGCTGATTACCGCCTGTTACGTCGGTATTGCCAGCGCCCTGCTGGAGAGAGTGCTGGTCGCAAACAGGGGCAGCGCCGTGGAAAGAGTCAGTATTGCCGCGGACGTCGAAGGCGCCATGGCCGGCTTGGAAGGCATTGCTCGCGGCATGATTGACGGCAAACGCGGCAACGCTGATTTCGCCCGCATGCTTTTGGTTCGCTATTCTGTCCAGTCCGCCGTGGATCGGGCCGCTTCTCTCGCGGTCGAACTTCTGGGAGGTTCGGCATTCATGGCGTCGCCCGAAGTATCCTACCTGCTGGCGGCCACGCGCGTTCTCTCATTGCATCCGCCATCCCGGCAGTCCTCCAGCAATCGGCTCGACGAGTATTTAATGGGTAACACCTTGGTGATTGATTGAAGGGAGGGAATCCAATGGTCGACAAGCAAGCGGACAGCGGCATCGTAGACGAGGCCTATGACGAAACGCTCCTGAAATGTATGGACCTCACGGAACGCCATGACTTCTACGGAATCGTCGCTCTTCGGGGACTGCAATTCTTTGGAGAAAAATTGGGATTGACTCCCGACAGCCGCATCCTCGAGCTGTGTTCCGGCATAGGCGGGCCGCTCCGTTTCTTAGCTAAAACCTATGGCTGCAAAGCCACCGGCATCGATCTTTCTCAATTCAACCACCGAACCGCCGAAAAGAGGACGAAGGAAGCCGGCCTCGATCACCTCGTAAATTTCCTGCATGGGAACGCTTTAGAGATTCGGTTGCCCGATGAGAGCTTTACGCATATCTTCGGCTGTGAAGGTTGGTGTTACTTTCACGACAAGGTGCGTCTCTATAAGACCGCTTACCGGGCATTGAAACCGGGAGGGCAAATCGCCTTTCTAGAGGCTGCCTGTGATAGCCCGGTGCAACTGCGTACCGCGGAGCTCCTCGGCGACGTAAAGTACGAAAGCATCGCCGATTACACCTCCATGCTTGAAACCGCTGGATTCGAGATGGTTCGAAAATACGACACCACTGAGCTTGCTTACAAAGACGTCGCCAGCGGGCTGTATCGCCTCATCGCCAAGAGAGATCGGATCATCGAATCGGCGGGTGAAGAAGTCTATTTCGGGCTGCTGGAAGTCTGGTCGGAATTTCTGGCATATTTTTCCGAGGGACGATTGACCCATTGCGGTTTTATTGCACAAAAGAAGGGCGCCTGAGTCTCCTCGGTCTCCCATCTCCCTATCTCTTCTTATCCCAGATGAAACACTTCCTCCAACGGCATCATCGCTTGATCCGGCCGAACTCCAGGTGGATTCATGAAAAACTCCGCCATCTCCTTTTGCCAACGCGCATTCACTTCCCTCGCCGCCATACCCGCTCGCGCAAGTTCGAAGTCTTCGGTCTCCACATAGCCCACGAGCAGCCCGTCTGGCCGTAGGAACAGCGAATAGTTCCCCCAACCTGTCTCGCGCAGTGCTTGTTGCATCTCAGGCCAAACGTTTTTGTGGCGTTCCTTATACTCGGCCAGCCTCTCAGGCCGCACTTGCAAAACGAAGCAGACACGTTTCATCTTTGTAAAGACCGGCGCGGATCTATCTGGCTCGACTCTTGCGTCCTGTCTCCTTGTCTCCTCGACTCCTTGTCCCCCTACCGCAAGAACGCTTCGTGCAAACCGCCATCCACCGGAATAATATGTCCCGTGGTCTTAGCGCTCTCATCGCTGGCCAGCCACACAATAGCCGCCGCGCAATCCTGCGGCAAAATCGGGCGCCGCGTCAACGTTCGTTGTGCGTAGAAATCCGCCAGCTTGCCGCGCAACTCCTCCGTCGACTCACTCTCGGCAAACGCAATCTTGTACTTCTGCAGCGAATTGATCACCCGGTCGCGCGGGAACATGGTCGAACCGGCCACCACTGTCGCCGGCGCAATGCCGTTCACCCGTACAGTCGGCGCAAGCCCCACCGCCAATTCATGAATCAAATGGTTCAACGCGGTCTTACTTACGTCGTACGCCTCAGTGCCGTGCTTCGTCACCACCGCGTTCGCCGAGCTCGTGAGCACAATCGACGCCGGCAGCTTCTGCTCGCGCAACACCCAGCCGCACTCTCTCGCCAGCAGAAAGTTGCCGGTCACATTCACCAGAAAGGTCTTGCTCCATTGCGCTTCCGTCAACTGGCCGTCCGCGCCCGGCACGGGGAAAATCGCCGCGGTATTGATGATCGCGTCGATCCCGCCAAACTCCAGCACCGCAGCCTTCGCCGCCGCCGCCACGCTCTCCGCCGAGGAGATATCCACTGTCGTTGTCGTCACCGCGTCGGCTGACGAAACCTTCGCCACCTCGGCTGCAACCTCCTTTATGGCCTGCTCGTTCATGTCGGCCACCACTACATGCGCGCCTTTGCGCGCCAGCAGCAAAGCCACTTCGCGCCCAATCCCGCTGCCGCCGCCCACCACCATCACAATCTTCCGGCTGAATTCAGCTTCCGCCGGCATGCGCTGCAACTTCGCCTCTTCCAGCGCCCAATACTCAATGCGGAACGCCTCCGATCGCGGCAGCGCCACGTAGTTCTGGAAGCTCTTGAACTGCTGCGATTGCTCCGGCCGCCGCGCCTGCGGATACGGATGCGCCACCTCGCCGCCAGCCAGCGCATTCGCGCCCGACATCACGTGGATCGCGTTGATGAAGAACTCAGTGGTGATCCGTGCCTCCTTCTTGTTCTTACCGAAACCAAAGAGCCCCAGGCCGGGAACAATCACCACTGATGGATTCGAATCGCGCAGCTTCGGTGAGCCGGGTATCGCGTTCGCCTGATAATACTTGGCGTACTCGCCGCGATACACAACCGCGCTGTCCTCAATCTTTTTCTTGAGTACCTCAACACTCTCTTCGCCCGCCTTCCAATCCACAAACATCGGGCAGATCCGCGTACGCAGAAAGTGGTCTGGGCAACTCGTCCCCAAGTTGCCCAACTCCTTCACCCATTTCGATCCGGCGAACGCCAGCGCGTCTTCATGATCCGTATAGTGCGCAATGACTCGTTTGTTCGATGAGACAATGCCGCGTAGCGCGGGCAAAATGCTAATTGCGATCGCCTTCCGGTCGGCCAGCGGTTTGCTCTCCATTCCGCCGAACAATGCCCCGCCCTTCCGCTGTCTCTCCAGAATGAACTCGCCCATCTGATCGATGGTCTGCACGCTGCTCAGATAACAATCGCGCTGCGTATTGCCCCAGGTAAACAATCCATGGCTGCCTAACAACACGCCATCGCAACCTGGGTTGTCTTTGATTGCTTTCTCCAGCAGCAGAGCCAGTTCAAACCCTGGCCGTTGCCACGGAAGCCATACCACTTTGCGCCCATACCGCTGGTTAAATTCTTCAAGCTTCTGCCTGCCGTTCGCGCTCGCCGCCAGCGCGATTGACCAGTCCGGATGCAAATGGTCCACATGCGGATAGGGTACGAATGCATGCAGCGGTGTATCGATCGACGCCGCCACACGGTTCTCGCCGAACGCCGATAGCGGATAAAACCGCACCATCTCGTCTTCCTGCGCCTCGCCTTTATACAAGGACTTCAGGTTCTCCAAGCGATCCATATACAACAACGCAAAGCCGGATTCTTTGATCGAGCCGATATCGCCGCCGCTGCCCTTCACCGCCAGCACTCGCGCCACCTTGCCGGTAAACGGATCGGCCAAATCGATTTTCGAACTCGTGTTGCCGCCGCCGAAATTCGTGATGCGGAGATCCGAGCCTAACAGGTTGGAGCGGTAGCGCAGCAACGCGAGTTGATCCTGCGCCAGCCCGCTGGCGGTAGAATCTACCCACAGATCTTTCAGTTGAGACAGCGTGGAAGTCATTGGCATAAAGTATCCTTTTTAAGCGTAGGAGCCCGCGTTTGACAAATTGCGCGCCCCGCGTTCCCCCGCGATGCGCTCCAGATAACCGCTCTGCCGGAAGGCGTCTTGCGGATTCTCCGGCAGACCCTTGGAAACCCGCCATTCGCGAATAGCTGGCCTCACATCGTTGGCGAACGCATCCTGCAGGCAACCTTCCGCCCGCACGATGTCTGAAACTTTCTGCGCCGCCGCAAGCCGTTCGTAATCCACCAGCGACGCCTTGGCGAACAATTCCTGCGCCATATTCACGGTCTGAATCATCGCCTCAATCTTGCCTTTCAGATTGTGGCTTTGATCGATCATGTAGGCGATATCCGCGCGCTGGCCTTCCTCCCACTCAAAGAACAGAATCTCGTGGAAGATGCGGAACACCTGGTATGGGTCAATGGAGCCGAGTGTCAGATCGTCGTCGGCGTAACGCCGGTCGTTGAAATGGAATCCGCCCAGCATATTCTCCGCCAGCAGCCAGGCGACAATCTGCTCAATGTTTTGGGAAAGGTAATGGTGTCCGGTATCCACCAGCACTTTAGCCTGCTTGCCCGCCGCGCGCGCCAACAGCAGTGCCATGCCCCAATCTGCGATGTCCGTGTGATAGAACGCCGGCTCAAAGGGTTTGTACTCCACCAGCATGCGCTGCTCCGCGCTCAGCGTCTCGTGCGCCGCCTTCAGGCACTCTTCGAAGTATTTCTTGCGCTGGCGGATATTCGCGCTGCCCGGATAGTTTGATCCATCCGCAAACCAAAACGAAATGTCGCGGCTCCGCAACCCGCGTGCAATCGCGATGCTGTCTTTCGCATGCTCCAGCGCCTCGTCGCGCGCCTTTGCATCAGGGCTCCCAAAGGAACCGTGCTTGTAAATCTGATCCTGAAAAAGATTCGGGTTAATGGAACCGGGCCGCACGCCGTATTTATCGGCCAGCGCGGATACTTCATGGATGCTGTCGAGTCCATGCGGAAAATCCCAAAGTACGTGCAGCGCCACCGCCGGACAGACGCCCGTCAGCGAATGAACCTGGCCGGCGTCGCTAAACTTCTCCTCAATGGTGCCGGCGGCGGCGGGCTGCATGAACTTGCCAAAACGCGTCCCGGTGTTCGCGAAACCCCAGGAGGGAATCTCAATGCGGAAGCTTTCCAGGGCCTTGAATACTTTTTCAGTGAGTTGCGTTTGCATGCTTGAACCAGCCGACCTTCTATGTTATGCCAAAATCACGTCAAGAGCGCGCGGTCCATGCACTCCCTTCACCCGCGTCATCTCGATATCCGCTGTCGCCGATGGTCCCGCAATGGTTGTGATGGGAATATGCACAAAGGCTTTCATCTGCTCGATCCCCTGCGGAACTGTCTCCACGACTTGCGCCGCGAACACCACGCACAGATGATAATCCGGAATCAAGCTGAGAGCCCGCCGCGCTTCCCCGGCGCTGTGGCGAAGAACAATGGTGCCCGTGGAAGCGATAGCGACGGCGCAATCCGTCAGGACTCCCTCGCTGGCATCAACTTCGTGATAACTCGGTCCTTCGCGAAAGAAGTTGAATCCCTCCGGCAACCAGGCGCGCGGCAAGTCGCGCGGCACCAATAATGACGCTTTGCCGCGGGCTCTTAGCGCTTCAGCCACGCACGCCGCCACATCGTGTTCGCGCGCATGATAGACCGTCGCGCCGTAATCGTCCAACCGGTCCACAAACAGCTCAAGCTTTCCCGCTACGTCCAGCGTACCCGCGCGTTGATAGTTTCGTGGAATGGCCGCGTACTCCGCTTGCCTTCCCTCCGTCGCGCCGCCCGTGGCGTCGCGAATGCGCTCCAGAATTTCGTCGCGCGCTGAATTCATCAACCCGCCTCTCTTTCCCGCTTCAGCCACCATTCGCGAAATGATTCCTCGGGTATTGCAGGCAAATCCCGCACCGCGGTCCACGCATCCAAACCGCCCGGCAGATGACTAATTACGCCGTTTTTGGCAAATGGCGACTGCGCCATCCGCCCAAACTTGCGCGCCCTAGCCAAATGCTCAGGCGATTCCAATACATACGCCGCCGCCTTCATTGCCATCTTCTCCACGAACGGCGCATCGCCTCGCTCCACCACCGTGTTGCGCAAATGCACCAGTATCTCCGGAATATTGATTTTCACCGGGCACACTTCATAGCATGCGCCGCATAGTGACGACGCATAAGGCAGAGTCTGCGAATGCGCCATCGATTGCAATTGCGGCGTCAGAATCGCCCCAATCGGGCCGCCGTAGACCGATCCATACGCATGCCCTCCGGTCTGCCGGTAAACGGGACACGCGTTCAAACAAGCCCCGCAGCGGATGCAATCCAGCGTTTCGCGCGCCTCGCGGTCAGCCAGCACTTTCGTCCGGCCGTTATCCAGTAGCACCACGTGAAATTCTTGCGGACCATCATCCGGCGTGATCCCCGTCCAGATCGAATTGTAAGGGTTCATCCGCTCCCCCGTCGCCGAACGCGGCAGCGTCTGCAAGTAAACTTCCAGATCCTGGAAAGTGGGAATAACCTTCTCAATCCCAATGAGGCTGATCAGCACGCGCGGCAATGAAACGCACATGCGCCCGTTGCCTTCCGATTCCACCACGCAAACCGAACCCGTCTCCGCAATCGCGAAGTTCGCGCCGCTAATCGCCACCGGCACGCGCAGAAACTTTTCCCGCAGATAAACACGCGCGGCTGCCGCCAGGTCTTCCGGCGTGTCGCTCAACTCGGGCAAATTCATCTTGTCCAGGAAGATCCGCCGGATCTCCATGCGGTTGCGGTGCAGCGCCGGGACGACAATATGCGAGGGCTTGTCCTCGCCAAGCTGCACAATCAAATCTGCCAGGTCCGTCTCATACGGCGTAATGCCCGCTGCCTCCAGCGCCGCGTTCAGGCGGATTTCGTCCGAGGTCATCGTCTTTACCTTGATGACCTCTTTAGCCTGCTGCGCCTTCACCAAGCCCACAATGATGCTATTGGCTTCGTCGGCGTCGCGCGCCCAATGCACCTGTCCGCCGGCCGCCGTACACGTCTTCTCGAACTGGTCGAGATAGAAATCCAGGTGGCGCATCACGTGCTGCTTGATTTCGTGGCCGCTCTCGCGCAGTTGCTCCCAATCCGCCATTTCGCCAACCACTTTCGCGCGCTTCTGGCGGATCACGCTGGTAGCGTGGCGCACGTTGTGCCGCACTTGCGTATCGTTGACGAGCGCTTTGGCCGCGGTTTGGAACTTCGGCGCGTTCGCGGCATCGCCCACGTAGGTGCTCATGAGGCCATTCCTTTGCTATCGCGCGACGCTAGAATCTCAGCCAGATGCAGCACCCGCACGCCGCACCGCTGCCTGCTCAACGCTCCGCCAATATGCATCAGGCATGAATTATCGACCGCCGCGCAAATCTCCGCCCCCGAATTCAGCACGCAACGGATCTTATCCGAAAGCATCGCCGCCGAGACATCGGCATTCTTCACCGCGAATGTGCCGCCGAAGCCGCAGCACTCTTCCGCCTCGGGCAGATCCACCAGCGTTAAGCCTCGCACGCCCGCCAACAAGCGCGCCGGCTTATCGCCCAACTGCAGCGACCGCAGCGAATGGCACGAAGGATGCAGCGCCACAACATGCGGAAAGAACGCGCCCACATCCGTGACGCCCAATTGATCCACCAGCAATTCCGTGAACTCAAAGATGCGCGGCAGCATGTTCTTCACCGTCCGCTTCAATGCCGCATCGCCGCTCGCCGCCGCCATTTTCGGATAATGATCGCGAATCATGGCCACGCACGATGACGACGGAATGCAAACGATCTCAGCCCCGCGGAACACCTCAAGAAAATGCCGCATCATCGGCAGCGCTTCCTTTTGATAACCCGTGTTGTAGTGCATTTGCCCGCAGCACGTTTGCGCCGGCCGGAACTCAACGGTATGCCCAAGCTTCTCCAAGACGGCGACTACCGCTTTACCTGTCTGGGGGAAAAATGTGTCGTTGTAACAAGCGATGAATAGTGAAATCTGCAAGATTGACCTACGTTGCGCATCTTACGGCGTAATCGTCAGCGTGACAGTGTTTGAAGCTCCCGCGTATGTACTGGTGATGTTGACGGCGGTATTCGCGGCCACCGCGCTGGTCGCGATGTTGAAAGCTGCTTGCGTAAGACCCTGCGGAATTGTTATCGACGCCGGCACTGCCGCCACGCCTGGAGTATCGCTGCTCAACTGGATCAACGCGCCGCCCAGCGGCGCATTGCCGTTGAGGTTGAGCGCCGCGTTTAGCGTGCCGCCACCTTTGGCGGGATTGCTGTTGAAGGCGGCGCCCGCTAATAGCGGATAAACCGAAATCGTATTGGTCGAACTAATCGAACCCGCCGTAGCCGTCAACTGAACATCCACCGCCGCCGGCACAATTGCCGTACTGCCCGCCACCGTAACGCTGGTTTGCCCCGCGGGAACAGTTACGGACGAAGGAAAATTCACACCGGTGGCATTCGTTGTCAGCGATAGCGTTTGCCCATTCGCCGGTGCGGGCGTGGCAATCGATATATTCGCCGCCAGCGGCACGCCGCCCACAAACTGCCGAAATGTACTCTGGTTCAGAAACAGGCCGATGGAGTTCGCGGGCACAGGAGCATTAAACGGCGCCACCCCGCCTGGAAACGGCTGGTACAGCGGATCGCCAACGTTCACAATCCGCCACTTCAGCCAGCGGGTGTTTCGCAAAAACGCGTCGCCCACATTCGCACCTTCCAAAAGACTGCGCACCGCGGCGGGTCGTGCCAAGCCCTCCAGATATGGTTCGGTGACTGGACCCGATGTAACTGTTATTCCTTTTGCAATCGCGTTTGTCCCCCACCATATTCCACCCCGTGTGGAGACGAGAGCGCCGCTGTCCAGGTCCCATCCAATCGATCCCTTGTCCCAGGTAAACGCATCGTTATAGGTGCCGTAGTTATACCAACCGACATAGAGACCCGCGTTGGGACAATTGGGCGAAGGAGAGACACCGAACGACGTGCCCAGCGTGTCCACCAGCGTGTTGAAATTGTTGGCGGCGATCAAGAATCCAGCGGCGCGGTACAGATCCCAGTCTCCCGTCGCGTAACCGCTGTCCGGCCTTACCAGTGCCGGACCGAGCATATCTACGCAAGCATTCGGCGGAACGCCAAGCACGCTGCTGATCGGCGGGCCGCCTGCCGCGGTTGCGGCCAGCGCATTATCCACCTGCGCGTTTGCGATATCCGGCGTTGCGCCGTCCAGCCGCCAAACCGAATAAATCAATTGAGCGCGCGCACTAGCACGGTAGTCGGCAAATTTTTGAAACGGCACAAAGGCGTTCCCCTGGCTCTGGCTTTCCGCATAGTAGCGATGCACAGCCGTCGGAACCGTATTGAAAATTTGCGTTGTGTATTGATCCCAGATGTCGGAGAGGAATCCGTCAATACTGTATTCGTATCCCGCGGGGCCGCCCTGCAGCGTCAACGGCTGTAGATACGCCAGCAAAATGTAAAGAATTTGTTGCGGGCCGGCGGCGTTCAGGCAACCGCGAATGGGATTCCGCACGGCGCTAAGGTAAACGCTATAAGGAAGCGGGTTAGCCGACGACTCCGTTATTGCGCACAGGTTGGCATTGGGCACCCCGCGGGCCGTCTGATAGTGAGCCGCGACCGCCACTGAATTCGGCTCCGTTGGATTGTAAACCACCAAAACTCTCGATGCCAGCGAGCTCTGCGAAAACGCTAACCGCGCCAATACCGCCAGCACCGCAAAAACTTTGATATAAATGTCAAGCCGCATGGGTCACTTAAATCTATGCTACTGCCCTTGTTTTCAAAAGCGCCGATTCTCAAGGTATATTACAAGCAGGCGAAAGGCGCCAACCAAACCGTATCATGCGAGCTTTAGTTTACTCAATGCGCTGCCTAGGGCTTTCAGCCTTGATTTTGCCGGCGCTTGGCTTGGCGGGCACAGCTCATGGTACGGGCAGCGGAGGGCCCATTCCCTCCGGCGCTTTTGTTACTTCCGGCGCCGTCACGTCCGATATCGTTCTCACCGACACTGGCAAAGTAGCCGCCGGCAACGCCGTGACCGTGAATTTACTCGGCTTACAGCACGATTTCGCCGGTGATTTGCGCATTACGCTCTCCTACATCGATTCCACCGGCGCCACCGTCCAATCCGTCGACTTGGTCAACCGCGTCGGCGCATCTAACGCTAGCCCAAATGGCACTGCCGCCGATTATGGCAACGGCCAAGGCAGCGGCGACAACTATCAATTCAATAGCGATTACACGGGCGACATCTGGGCCGCGGCCGCTTGCTCAGACCCGCCCGCCTGCACGACGCCTTACGGCGATGCCGATTCCATCCCTGGCGTCAGCACCGACACCATTCACAATGGCCAATACTTCAGCAGCACAACGGGCGGTGCAAAAACAAATCTTTCGTACGCTTTCAGCGGCCTAAACGTAAACGGCACTTGGCGCCTTACCATAACCGATGCCGCCGATCCGAATGCCGGGTCCTACATCGGATGGGAGATTTTTGTCACTACTGCCGGCCTGCCCACGCCGCACACAATCACCGCCATTGCGGGCACACCGCAGTCGGCCACCGTTAGCGCCGCTTTTGCCGCCGCCCTTCAGGCAAAAGTCACCGACTCTTTGTCCAACCCCGTCGCTGGAGTGACTGTAACCTTCGCCGCGCCTGCCAGCGGCGCCAGTGCCACTTTTGGCGGAGCATCTTCCGCCACCGCCGTCACAAATGCCGCCGGGACCGCCACGAGTCCCGTGCCCGTAGCCAATAGCGCTTCTGGCGGTTACACCATTACCGCATCGGTGACTGGGCTCACGCCCGCGAACTTCAGCCTCACCAACACCGCCGCCGCTCCCACTACCAGCGCCATCTTCCAAAAGACCGACACCACCACCCTCGGCAATTGGAAAAGCGTTTATGGGACCGACGGCTCTTTGATTCCCAACGACTCCTCGCACGTTCCCAGCTACGCCGCGGTAAACTTCAGTAGCGCGCTCACATACACTTGGCTCGGCTCAACTACCGATAGTCGTGGTTTGCTGAAATATTCCTCTTCCACGGATCGTATTGCCTCTACTTATTACAGCTACGGCTTCACCATTGACGCGAATCTGACCGACGGCAAAACCCACCAGATTGCGCTCTACATAGACGACTGGGATAGCGGCGGCCGCGCCCAGACGATTTCGTTCGTGGATGCCAACACGAATGTGGTTCTCGACACGCGTAGCGCTGCCACTTTTGTGGCTGGCCGTTACTTGGTCTGGCAAGTGAAAGGCCACGTTTTGATTCAGGTCGCCTGGCAATCCGGCTATAACGCGCTTGTGAACGGCATTTTCTTCGACCCGATATCGAGCGTTACTACCACCCCGCCTACCGTTTCGCTCACCGCGCCGGCGGCGGGCGCCAGCGTCTCCGGGCTTGTCACCGTATCGGCGCAAGCGCAATCGAGCATCGGCATCTCACAAGTGCAGTTTTTGCTTGATGGCAACTCGCTAGGATCGCCCGTAACCGGTGCAGGTCCTACTTACTCTACTTCCTGGGCATCCTCCGTAGCCGTCAACGGCAGCCACACGCTAGCCGCCGTTGCGACGGATACTCAGGGTCACAGCACTACGTCAGCTCCCATCGCCGTGACGCTTTCGAACGGCGGTGGCAACACGGCGAGCGCCACATTCCAAAAAGTGGACACCACTACCCTCGGCAATTGGAAAGGCGTCTATGGTGCTGACGGGTCTCTCATTCCCAACGAGTCCTCGCACGTTCCCAGCTACGCCACCGTAAACTTGAGCAACGCGCTCACGTACACTTGGCTCGGCTCAACTACCGACAGTCGTGGTTTGCTGAAATATTCATCTTCCACGGATCGCATTGCCTCCACCTATTACGGCTACGGCTTCACCATTGACGCGAACCTGACCGATGGCCAGACGCACCAAATTGCCCTCTACATAGACGACTGGGATAACGGCGGCCGCGCCCAGACGATTTCGTTCGTGGATGCCAACACCAATGCGGTTCTTGACACGCGTAGCGCTGCCAATTTCGTCGCAGGCCGTTACTTAGTCTGGCAAGTGAAAGGCCGCGTCTTGATTCAGGTCGCTTGGCAATCCGGCTATAACGCCCTTGTGAACGGCATTTTCTTCGACCCGATATCGAGCAGTACTACCACCCCGCCTACCGTTTCCGTGACCGCTCCAGCGGCAGGCGCCACCGTCTCGGGATCGGTTACGATAACCGCACAGGCGCAATCCAGCGTCGGCATCGCCTCGGTGCAGTTTCTGCTTGACGGCAACTCGCTGGGTCAACCGGTAACGGGATCGGGCCCAACTTACTCCACAACTTGGGCCTCGGGCGGAACGGCAAACGGCAGCCACACACTCGCGGCCATCGCAACCGATACCCAGGGACATAGCACTACTTCCGCTTCCATAGCGGTAACGCTGTCGAACAGCACCGGCGGGGCGGCGAGTGCCACATTCCAAAAGGTTGATACTGCAACGCTAGGCAATTGGAAAGGCGCTTATGGTACTGACGGATCTTTGATTCCCAGTGACTCCTCACACATCCCCGGCTACGCCACGGTGAGCGTCAACAACGCCCTCTTGTATACCTGGACTGGGTCCACCGCCGATACCCGCGCGTTGCTGAAATATGCCTCCACCACGGATCGTCTGGCTTCCACTTACTACAGCTTCAGCAGTCTCACCATTGACGTGAATTTCACCGACGGCCAAGCGCACCAAGTTGCTCTTTACGTGCTGGATTGGGATGGCGGCAACCGGGCTGAATCCATTTCGATTGTAGATGCCACGGCCAACACAGCCCTCGACACCCGCACTGCTTCCAATTTCACGGCTGGGCGCTACTTGGTTTGGAAAATCCAAGGCCACGTCTTAATTCAAGTGACTTTGCAAGGCGGCAGCAACGCTCTCGTCAATGGTATTTTCTTCGATCCCGCACACTGAGTAGCCGTCCTTACCCTATAAATACCGGCTTAATGTGGCGATCATACAAATTCTCGGTCACGTTCTTGCCGATAGTCGGCGCAAACTGCTCTAGAAACTGCAAATACTTCGCCCCCAGCTTCGCCGCCACTTTAAAGCCGACGTGCAGCAACTGGCGCAAATCGCTGTTGAACTCCGCGTTAGTCTGCACATGCCTGAGGGCGTTCTGATACTGCTCCGAACTCCAGCCCCGCACCGTCTCCGGCAAAGGCAACTTCTTCGCGTCGATGCTGATCACCGCGGCATACGGAGCGCACAATGCATCGCGCTGTTCATAAGCCTGCGCGTAAATTTCCTTGGCCAAGCCGAGACCCTCGCCGCCGGCTTCCGCCAAGCCGATCAGCTCTTCCAGCCACGTCGTGCCTGCCGTCTTTAGATGCACGCCCGCATCGAACTTTCGTAACGCTTCGCGCATTGGCTCATAAATTGAGAATTTGTCGCTACCCGAATGCACGCTCAGCTTCAGATTCGCCGGCAGGTTGTATTTCTTCACCGCGAACGCAATCGCAGCCACGTCGTCGGCAAACTCTTGGCTGAATTTCGGCAGGTCACCCTGGTAATCCACGCCTTTGTTGAATCGCCCAGTGAACTTGGGAGCGATGGTCTGTATGGGAATGCCCTCGTCGGCAATCGCCGCTAGAATCACCAGCAATTCGGCGGGGGTCTGAGGGTTGTCCGTCTCATCCATCGAAACCTCGGGGATGAATCTTCCCTTTCCTTTGCGATCCTCAATCTTGCGGTAAATCTGTCCCGCTTCTTTCACGGCCGCGAGGTACTTTCCGGCGGTCTTTTCCACAAACGGCGTGTCAAACTGAGGCGCTTTCTCGATCCCCTGAATTTGCAGCTCGCCGGCCAGTTCCGCATGACGTTTCACGAAACCGGCAATGGCGGCCGCATCGGCCGGCTTGCCGATCCAATCGGCGACGTCGATCGTGTAGAAGTCGCTCGATTCCAGAAAGCGATCCACTGTTTCGAAGTTGATGTGATCGGCGTCCACGTGGTAAGGCTTGTCCCAAGCGGCAGCGCGCACCGCCCGGTCGGCGGCCGCTCGTACGCTGCCCGGCTCTGAGCCGATGATGTTGTGCTCCCGGTTCGATTTATTCCAGACGGGCACAACAATCACACCTTTATCGGCGGCGATCAGGAAGGCGCGCAATTGCGCCGCAGCCTGATGCGCGAAGCGGTCACCGACGCCGATGGAATTCTTGCCGAGCGTAATTGAATCAGCCATGGTTTCTCTATATCATCACGGGCGGCGGCGCTCCTCCAGCACTTTGCCATTCACGGTCACACCGCGCAAGGTCACGCCTTCCACGTTTTCAAAATGCACCCCCGCCGCCGAATGCTCGAACCGGCAATCGGCAATGGTCACGCCGCCGATCGGCACGTTCTTGTAGCCGCGCATGAAAATCGCGTGCTTGCTCTTCCGGCAGCTTACATTCGCCACGTCGATCCCGCGAACAACGGGCTTGAACGGGCCGCCTTCCCCTTCCTGGTAGAAATAGTCCACTTCAATCACGGCCTCGGCCACTTCACCCACCGTTACCCCGCGAAATGCAATATTCTCAATCACCCCGCCACGGTATGAATTGGTCTTGATGCGCAAAGCCCGTTCCAGGTTGGGGCTGCTCATGCGGCAGTTCTCCGTCAGCACGTTGCGAATGCCGCCCGACACTTCGCTGCCGATGGAGACGCCGCCGTGCCCGTCCTTCATCACGCAATCTCGAATCAAAACGTTCTGGCAGGCCACGTTCACCCGGCGGCCGTCTTGATTGCGGCCCGATTTCACCGCAATGCAGTCATCGCCGGTGCTGAATGTGCACTCCGCAATCAATACGCCGTCGCAGCTTTCCGGATCGCAGCCATCGTTGTTCGGCCCGTGCGAATCGATATTGAGTCCTCGCACCGTCACATTGCGGCACAACACCGGATTGATCTCCCACATCGGCGAGTTGATGATGCTAAACGCATCGAACAGCACATTCGTGCAACGGTAGGGCTGAACAAAATTCGGCCGCAGATGGTGCTCAGCGCCAAACACGCGCTCTGCCACCGGCACGTTCTTGTCGCCCATGGCGCTGAGCGCGTTGCGGTCGCCTTCCTGAGTCCGCTTCCAGGGCCACCAATGCTCGGGACCCGCTTGGCCATCCAAAACGCCCTTGCCCGTCACCGCGATATTCGTCTTTTCGAAGGCATAGATGAACGGCGAGTAGTTCATGCATTCGGTGCCTTCAAAACGCGTGAATACCGCCGGCAAGTAATCCTTCAAATCGCGGCTGAAAGCCAGCGTGGCGCCTTCCGCCAAGTGCAGATTCACATTGCTTTCCAAATGCAAAGCACCCGTGAGAAACCGCCCAGTAGGAACCACCACCGAGCCGCCGCCCGCTTTGCTGCAAGCGCGGATGGCATCGGCGAGCGCACGGGTACACAACTCCTGTCCGCCGGCCACCGCGCCAAAGTCGGTGATCGCGAACTCGCGCTTCGGAAACACGGGCG
>Ga0075021_10000505_pt1 | contig 20621 bp, 2 predicted proteins | sample ColStrG_CSR_2012_FD_72749 | JGI IMG/M metagenome (GOLD analysis project Ga0075021, IMG submission 72749) | Freshwater sediment microbial communities in response to fracking from Pennsylvania, USA - Cold Stream Run_MetaG_CSR_2012 | ecosystem: Environmental > Aquatic > Freshwater > Creek >...
TGTCGAAGAAACGCAAAAATCAACAACGGCAAAATAGGCAAACTGCAAAGCCTATCACGCCCGCCAAGTCGTCATCGCCGACCGTTCAACCGGTGGCGCCTAACGCGGTGCCTGTAACAACGCCTACGGGAACACCCCTTGGCCCAGCCCAGCCCCTAAACCACCCCTCGAAGGGTGGCTTACGGGCCGCACAGCCTCGAAAGGTGGCCCTTTTAGGGGCCACGGGCCGCGAGGCCTCGAAAGGTGGCCCTAAGCACCCCTTTGAAGGTGGCCCTAAGCACCCCTTTGAGGGGGTGTCGAGGGGCCAGGGCCACTCTCGAGGGGGTGAAACGGCCACGGCTGGGCGGTCGAGCCGTATCTGGCTAGCCGCTTTGCTCCCTATCATTCTGGCTGCCGGTATCGCCCTCTGGCTCTTTAGCCACGCCGGGCCGCAATCGCCCGCCGCGCCAGGCTCCGTGGCACCAACCCCAGCGGCGAACACGATGCCTGATGTTGGGTCCACGACCGCTGGCACGGGGAGCGGTGCCGGCGCTGCCACGCCAACGATCACGCGCTTCACCGGGGCTATCGGCGGCGTTAGCAACTGCCGTAGGCAGCCCGCGTTTACGCAGTCGCTTGGCTTTAGCCGTAGCACCCTGCTCAGCACAGCGTCACGCACGGTAAAAGGGCTGGTCATCATTGAGCCACCCGCGACCGGATCGAGCGCCAAGCCGCGCACCTACCAGCATCCATCCTGGACCATGGCCGGCTATCTCGGCCCAGACGCGGTTGACCAGAGCGGCAACATCTTTGTCGCACCCGCACCGCGCGTGAACTTGATCGATAACCCGCCTGAGCGGGCGAACATCATCTACAAAGTGGAGTCGGCCACGGGTGTGATGACGCGTTTTCTCGACCTGCCCTATGCCCAAGCCCCCTCGCTCACAAATCCATTTGGCATCCTGGGCCTCACGTATGACTGTGACACGAACAGTCTATATGCCACATCGGTGGCGGGATCGACGCGCCAAGAGGAGCTGGGGCGCTTATACCGGATCGACCTCAACACCGGCCAAGTCGCCTCTCAGGTCAATGGCATCGACGCTATCGGTCTAGCCGTGTTTAACGGCACACATGGCAAGCGGCTGTATTTTGGCTCAGCCCGCACACAAGATGTGCGCTCCATCGAGCTTGACATAAACGGCAACTTCTATGGCCAGCCCCGCACAGAATTTTCGCTGGCCGGATTAGGCCCTGACGGTAACGACCGGGCGCGCAAAATCTCGTTTGACCGCACGGGTGCCATGACCGTCAATGGCACCAAGTTTGCCTTCAACTTAGCCCCACCGCCAGCGCAAGCGACGGCAGCTGCCTATACCTTTCATTACGACGCGGCCAACGACGCTTGGACCTTTTCCGAAGCGGCCGCCAGCGCCAGTCAGCCGACGCAATAACCGGCCTGCCTGACGCCCGCTGCACCTAGAGACCCCGTGTCTTATCATAACAACGAGGTATTTTGCCGCGCCTGCCCGCTTAGACACCGATTTGATATATCCGCCGCCGGTCTCTGCCTGCTCTAGGCGTAGTGTGATCGCATACGCCGTCATCGTTGAGAAGGTGGGTCGTGCGTTACAATCAAATAGCAAAAAATGAATTTGGCGTATAAAATGCCACTTGGTCATACGTCGAACGCCTTATCTTTAGATTGTGAGCAACAATTAGTTACAATCTGAACTAAGCAGAAAGATGAGTTAGATGCGACTAACGATCCAAACGTGACATGACAGGCTTGTTGTCTGCACGCCGGTCGCTCGCATGTGTTCGCCCAAGGCCGCTTTGCATTGCGCGTCGTCACATGTTGTTGCTCGCTAATACTCGTTGCTGTCCGTCATCACGCATCTTTTCTCATCTTTACCCTCACCCTCTACATGAACACCTGTGCGAGAGGAACCTATGAACTTGAACCTCAACATCAACCAGCGTATATCTCACACCCTGCTTCATCTCAGCCTCATCGTGATCCAGATCGCGGCCGCTGCCGGCTTAGGTATTCAGTCACCACTCATCACAACCCATGCAGCTGGCGGTCAAGTGACCGGCACGGTATTTGAAGACTTTAATAACAACGGTGTGATGGATACCGCCACCACCTTGGTGAACCAAGGGGATGGAGGCGCAAGCGTAGTTGGCACCGCCGTCGATCGCGGGGTAGCTGGTGTGACCGTGACGGCTTATGACGCCGCTGGCACGGCCGTTATCTCTACGACCAGCACCGCTAATGGCACCTACACGTTAAATATCCCGGCCGCTTCGACTGGCCCTTGGCGCATCGAATTTAGCACCTTGCCAGCCGGGTATCAGCCATCGTTCCACGGCCCAGGTAATGGCACCAGCGTGCAATTTGTGCCGGATGGGAGTAGCACCAACGTCAACTTTGGCATCATTGCCCCCGCTGACTACTGCCAAAACAACCCGAGTGTCGTGACAAACTGCTACCGGTTTGGCGACCAAATCAATGGCCCCAATAGCACCGACAAGGCGCTGCTCAGCTTCCCATATTCGAGCGGCAGCAACTCTACCGCCGCCACCGCGCCCTATGATGCTCCAGCTTCGACTTTGATCGCCCAGGCGAGTAAAGTGGGCACGACCTATGGCCTAGCCTGGGCGCGTTCGACCCGGCTCTTGTATGCATCGTCCTACTTCAAGAAGCACGCTGGCTTTGGACCAGGCGGACCCGGCGCGATCTATGTCGTGAATCCGGCCACCAACGCGGTCGTCAGCACCTTCACCGTGCCAAATGCGACGACAAACGGGCACGACACGGCCAATTACTTTACCGACAACGGCAATACCGCCTGGGATAGCGTTGACAAGACCTCGCTCGGCGCGATGACGCTCTCGCCCGATGAGGCCACGCTCTACGTGATGAACTTGGAAGACCGCAAGCTGTATGCCTTGAACGCCTCTACCGGCGTCGTGTCGAGCACCGCCACGCCCACCGGCTTGCCCCAACCTCCTGGGACGGATGCGGCCACCACGTGCGGCGCTGTCAATACCCGGCCATTTGCTGTGACCGTGTATGGGGGCGTCGGCTATGCCGGCCTCACCTGCACCGGCCCGACCGTGGCAGACTTGCGTGGCTATGTCTACACGTTTGACTTGGCGACGCTTGCATTTAGCCCGGCCCCGGTTTTCTCCAACACGCTCAACTATCCACGTGGCATGGCTAGCATCGCACCCGGGGTGCCCAATTCGACCCGGCCAGCGGCCTGGAACCCGTGGGCGTCTGTGTTTACGGCCATCCCGCCCAGTTTTGCGGATCCAAGCGGGGCAGGGGTATACCCCGCCTACCCGCAGCCGATCCTGGCGAATATCGCCTTCGATCAGGGCAACATGATCCTCGGCATCCGCGACCGCTTTGGCGACCAGATGGGTAATCGGGCGCCCGATGATCCAGCCAACCCTAACAACCTGTATTTTGGCATCGCGGCCGGTGATACACTGCGCGCCTGCGGCAATCCAGCTGCCGGTTGGACGCTTGAGTCGAACGCCCGCTGCGGTGGCGCTGGCGCCGGGCCACAGAATAACGGCCAAGGTCCAGGTGGTGGTGAGTTTTACTACCAAGACGATTTTCAGCCCTACCATGATGAAGTGTCATTGGGTGCGGTTGCGCAAATCCCGGGCTATCCGGATGTCCTGGCCGCCACGTATAACCCAGCTCGGGTGAACGGCGTGCTATTCCCGGATGCCACCTTTGACGGTGGCGTGCGCTGGTTTAACAATGCCACCGGCGGCTACACCAAAGGGTATCGCGTCTTTAACGGCAATAACAACAGCGACCCAGCAACCATCAACGTGTTTGGCAAGGCAGCTGGTCTGGGCGAAATCGTCGTCCTGTGCGATGCCGCGCCAATCGAACTCGGCAACCGGGTGTGGCAGGACACCAATGGCAACGGCCGCCAAGATCCGGGCGAGCTCGGCATCAACGGCGTCGTCGTCGGCCTATATGACGTGAATGGCACGCTGCTTGTGACGACCACCACGTCGGGTGATGGCAACTATTATTTCACCGCTACCAACCCCTCCGGCACGCAACTGATCCAGCCCCATACCGGGTATCAGATCCGGATCGATAACACCGTGCCGCAGGTGCCGCTCAATAATCTCAAGCTCACCCTGACCAACAGCGCCGCTAGCGGCAGCGACTCTTCGAACGATCCCATCAGTGATGTGCGCGATTCGGATGCTATTCTGCTAAGCCCCACAATCGCCCAGATCATCTACACCACCGGCGGCGCCGGCGCGACCAACCATGGCCTCGACTTTGGCTATACAGGCATCCCACCCGCACCCAAGGTCAACCTTGGCAACCAGGTCTGGATCGACACCAACGACAATGGCATGATCGACACCGGTGAAGTCGGCGTGCCCAGTGTCACGGTCGAGCTATACCAAGATACCGATGGCAGCGGCGGCTTTAGCCCCGGTGATACCCTGATTGGCAGCACCACTACCGGCCCGGGCGGTTACTACACCTTTACCAATCTCACGCCCTCGAGCGGCATCACGACCAATTACTTGGTCGTCATCACCGGCACCAACTTCGTTGGCACTGGGCCGCTGGCTGGGTATCGTAGCTCTACCCCAATCACCGCACCCAGCACGAACTTGGCTGACGATAACAAGAACCATGGCGTGACGCTGCCGGCGCTGGGTGTCGTCGCCAGTGGTCCGATCCCGCTCACGGCCGGCGCGCAGCCATTTACCACGACGGTCCCTGGTGATAGCAACTGGACGATCGACTTTGGTTTCTTTAAGCCTCAACCGGTGGTCAAGGTCAACCTAGGCAACCAGGTCTGGTTCGATACCAACGACAATGGCATGATCGACGCTGGTGAAGTCGGTGTGCCCGGCGTGACTGTCGAGCTATACCAAGATACCGATGGCAGCGGCGGCTTTAGCCCCGGTGATACCCTGATTGGCAGCACCACCACCGGCCCGGGTGGTTACTACACCTTTACCAATCTCACGCCCTCGAGCGGCATCACGACCAATTACTTGGTCGTCATCACCGGCACCAACTTCGTTGGCACTGGGCCGCTCGCCGGTCATCGCCCGAGCGACCTGAGCATCCCGCCCAGCACGAGCGCGGCTGACGATAGCAAGAACCACGGTGTGGCATTGCCAGCACTGGGCGTCGTCGCCAGTGGTCCGATCCCGCTCACGGCTGGGACGCAGCCATTTACCACGACGGTCTCCGGTGACAGCAACTGGACGATTGACTTTGGCTTCTACAGCCTGTCGCTTGGCAACCAAGTGTGGAACGATGCCAACAACAACGGCGTGATCGACGCGGGTGAGACCGGGATCCCCGGGGTCAAGGTCGACCTGCTGAACGGGGCGAACGTGATCGTGTCTAGCACGACGACCGGCCCAGGTGGTTACTACACCTTCACCAACCTGATCAGTGGCACCTATCGCGTTCAGGTGACTGCCCCAGCCGGGTTTGTCTCCTCAAGCGATATCACCACCACGGCCAGTCCCGATAACAACGTCGATAACGACGACAACGGCATCGGCGGCGCCGGCGGCGTGATCTCCTCGAATCCAGTCACGCTCATCCCGGGCAGCCTGGGCGCGGCAAACAACAATAGCGTCAATAACGCTACTGGCACCACGCTCAACCCGACGGTCGACTTTGGGCTGCACCAGTTGGCCGCGCTGGGTGACTATGTATGGATCGACCGCAACAAGAACGGTGTCCAGGACGAGTCGCCGAGTGACGGTTTGAACGGCGTGACGGTGACGCTGTATCAAAACGGCGTGGCCCTATCGACCACGACCACCGCGAATGATGCGAGTGGCAACCCTGGCTACTACCTGTTTGATAACCTGAACCCGGGCACCTATTCGGTGACCTTTGGTCTGCCGGCCGGTTACACCTTCACGACACCAAATCTAGGTGGTGACGCGGCCAAGGACAGCGATGCGAATCCTGCTACCGGCGCGACCGGCAACTACACCCTGGGCGCTGGTGAGCGCAACCTGACCGTCGATGCCGGTCTGGTGCCGATTCCAACCCAGCCCCAACTCGCTGGCTTGGGCGACTTCGTATGGGCCGACCTGAACAAGAACGGCTTACAAGACGCGAATGAGCCGGGCATCCCGGGCGTGACCGTCACGCTCTATAACCAGGCTGGCACGGTGCTGAGCACCACTCAGACCAACGCCTCGGGCTACTACAGCTTCACCGGCTTGCCGCCCGGCACCTATCAAGTCGGCTTCACGCTGCCACCGGGCTACACCTTTACACAGCAACATGTCGGCTCGAATCCTCAGATTGACAGCGACGCCGATGTGACCACCGGCCGGACGCAAACGGTGACGCTGCAGGCAGGTGACTACAACCCGACGCTCGACGCGGGCGTGATCGTGCCGCTGGCGCAGCTAGGGGACTTTGTCTGGAAAGACATTAACAAGAACGGCATCCAAGACTCGGGCGAGCCAGGCATCCCGGGCGTCACGGTCACGCTCCGGACGCCGGGCGGCACGCTGATCTCCACGACCGTGACGGATAGTCAGGGCAAGTATCTGTTCCCCAACCTCCAGCCCGGTAGCTACGTGGTGTGCTTCGCGCTCCCGCCAGGATATGTGTTCAGCCCGCCCAACCAAGGCAGTGACCGGGGTGCCGACAGCAACGCGGACACGACCACTGGCTGCGCGATAGCCGTGACCTTGGCGCCGGGTGAGAGCAACCTGACCATCGATGCTGGCATGTATCAACCGGCGGGCACGCCGCTCTTGACGCTGAATAAGACGTCAAAGACCTCGAACGGCACCAACCAGGTGTTCACCGGGGACATCATCACCTACACGCTGGTCGTCTCGAATGGTGGCACTGCCCCGGCCTCCGGTGTGGTCGTGACCGACAGCGTGCCCACCGCGACTCAGTATGTGGCCGGCAGCGCGTCACCCGTGCCGGCCAGTGGCCCCAACCCGTTTGTCTGGAATATAGGCACGCTGGGCGCGGGTGAGTCAAAGACGGTCTTGTTTGCGGTGAAGGTCATTACCGTCTCGAATACGGCATCGATCAAGAACGTTGCCATCACCAGCGGCGCTGGGTTGACGCCGACCCAGAGCCCAGAGGTGGTCAACCCCGGCGCAGTCACAGCCGTCACGCTGTCTGCGTTCAACGCAACCGTGTCGGATAGCGGCCCGGGCGTGAAGGTGAGCTGGCGCACGGAGGTCGAGAACAACACCTTTGGCTTTGATGTGCTACGCAGCACCACTGGCAACCTCGCCGATGCGGTCAAGGTCAATAAACTGCTGGTTGTGGCTCAGGGAGCAAGCGCCTACACCGTGCAAGATGATGGCGGTGCGCTGAACAACACCTATTGGCTAAAAGAGACCGAGCTGGACGGCAACACACGCAACTACGGCCCTGTAACGGCGATGGCCCAAGTACCCCCAACGCAGAGCCCGATTGCGTCGCCATCGCCACAGCAGACGACTAACCCGAATCCGACACAACCCACGCCGTCTACGCAACTCTCGCCCCTGCAACCGTCGCCCCTGCCAACCGGGCAGCTTGGGGGCGTGCCGCTCGGGATGAATGGCGGAACATCGGGCACAGCCGGCACGACCGCTGGTGCGGCCCAAGTCGCCGCTCAGCCAGCGTCACCTGCAACCAACCCGCAGATCTTGGCCGCCCAACCGGCTGTCATCCTAACCGCACCTGAGGTCAAGACTGCCACGTCGGCCGCGACGACGGCGGCGACCGCGAGCAGCCAGACGCAGCCCGCAACGGCTTCAAATCTGCCCGCGCAGTCTGCGCAAACGGCGCTGAGCACCGGCACACGGGCCGCTCCGGATGCTGTGGCGGACGGGAGTGCGCCTAAGGCTGAGGCCGTGGGTGCGAGTGGCGCAGTGGCTGTGGCGCGTGGTGGCGGCGCGGCCGAAGCGCGGCTGGCAACCCAGACGCAGCGTGTGATGGCGCCGCGCGCACACCCTGCCAGCCCATTGCCCGGGCTATTGGGGGCGCTCGCGCTCATGCTCTCGGGTCTGGGCGCTAGCGGCGTCTTTATTGTGCGCCGCCGGCGTTGCCGAGGTGAGCGCGCCTAAGGCATCTAAAGCGCATCGACCGTGACTTGTCCGAAAACGACGCCCCGCAAGGGGCGTCGTTTGTTTTCCATGTAGGGGTGCGTGTGCCGGGTCTTGCCGCGGGGATCAGTCCGGCTTACAAGCCTGTCACACTGATAAAAGACTTTGCGAGCACGCGCAATATCGTTGTAACGCACACCCTTGACTGGACAGGGGCTCGATACAAATACCGAGCAAGACAACTCATTTCGAAGGAAAGTTGCACTCTTTCCGGCCAAAGCGGCAGAAAATGGATAAGCTTCTCTTTGACGCACGCATGCAGAGCGTGCGTTTCTTTCACTTCAAAGAGAACACCATGAACCACGTCACAACTGCTGACACCTCGGCATCGCGTCAGTCTTCTCTCGCTCGCATTTTGCCCCTGGCCGCACTCGCCGCGCTGATCGCGAGCACCGTCGCAGCCAGTGCGCTACCTACGCCACAGCGCGTGAATGCCGCCGGTGCACGCAGTCAGGTCACCGGCGTCGTGTTCGAGGATTACAACGCAAACGGCGTGTTTGACCAGACCGGCAGCCTGGCCAATAACGGCACGGGCACGATCGGCACGGCCGTCGACCGCGGTATCGGCGGGGTGACGGTGACGGCCTACGACATCAGCAACACCGTGGCCGCCAGCACCACCAGCGTCTCGCCCAGCGGCGCCTATACCCTCAGCCTCATGTTGCCCGGGCCATACCGGCTCGAATTTAGCGCGCTGCCAAAGGGCTACCAACCCAGCTTTCATGGCTCCGGGCCACACTCAAACGGCACCAGCGTCCAGTTCGTGCCCGATGGGGTGACGGCCGATGTCAACTTTGGCATCATCGCGCCTGACCACTATTGCCAGAACAACCCAACCGTCGTCGCCAACTGCTTCCACTTTGGCGGTGCGGACCAAGCCAACGCCAGCGAGGCCGCGCTGTATAGCTTCCCCTACTCCTCTGGCAGCAACAGCACGAGCAACGCCTCGATCCCGTCCTATGACACCCCAGCACCGGCCAAAAGACTAGCGCTGAGCCAAATCGGCACCACCTTTGGGCTGGCCTGGGCGCGCACCACCGGGCGACTGTTTGCTTCGGCGTTTTTTAAGAAGCACACCGGTTTTGGCCCCGGTGCAGATGGCGTGCTCAATACAGGGGATGACCCGGGCGCGATTTACATCATTGACCCAGCCGCCAGCACCGTCATCAACACGTTCACCGTGCCGGGGGCGACGACCAACGCCCATGATGTCAAAAACTATCTGTTCGACGGCTTCAATACCGCCTGGGATGGCGCCGGTAAGACCTCGCTGGGCGGCCTCGCCCTCTCGCCCGACGAAGCGACCCTGTATGTCATGAACCTCGAGCAGCGGGTGCTGTATGCCCTCAGTACCACGACTGGTGCCGTCGTGGTCAGCGCGACCGTGCCGATGAATCTGCCAAAAGCGCCCGACATTCTGTGCGACGTGAACGACGTGCGCCCATTCGCCGTGTCGGTGTTTGCCGCACGTGGCTATATCGGCCTGGTATGTGCTGGTCCAACAGTAAACGACTTGAATGCCTATGTCTATAGCTTCGATCTCGGCACGCTCATCGTTAGCCCGTCGCCCGTGCTACAGCTTCCATTAAATTACCCACGCGGTATCGCTAAAACCGACCCGCTGGTGCCTGGCTCGACGCTTGAGGCTGCCTGGAATGCCTGGGTGCCCTCATTTACCACCAAGCCGCTTACAGTGACAGACCCCGGCGGCAACTTTCCGGTCTATCCCCAGCCAGAACTAACCAGCATCGCCTTCGATGTCGATGGCAACATGACCCTCGGCTTGCGGGACCGCTTTGGGGATCAAATGGGCAACGAGGTGTATAGCAACCCGGCTTTGCCCACGGTGCACTACTATGGCGTATCGGCCGGCGATGTCCTGCGGGCCTGCGGCAATCCAGACACGGGCTGGACGCTCGAATCGAACGCGCGCTGCGGCGGAGAGGGCAATGGCCCGCAGAGTAACGGGCAGGGCCCGGGCGGGGCCGAGTTCTACTGGCGCGATGAATATGTGCCCTACCACGACGAAGTGGCGCTGGGCGGCAGCGCCTACGTGCCGGGCTTCCCAGATGTGCTCGTCTCGGTTTATAACCCGGTGCCGATCGACGACCCGGATACCGTCTTTGATGGCGGTGTGCGCTGGATGAATACGGCGACCGGCGGCCTGAGCAAAGGGTATCGCTTGTATGACGGCGACCTGGCCAATGGCAAGCTGTTCGGCAAAGCCGCCGGCATCGGCGACCTAGAGGTGCTATGCGATGCCGCGCCGATCGAACTGGGCGACCGGGTGTGGCAGGATACCAACGGCAATGGCCGCCAAGATGCCGGCGAGCCGGGGCTGGAAGGCGTCGTCGTGGGTCTATATGACATCACCGGCACGCTGCTTATGACGACGACCACTAGCCCAGAGGGCACGTATTACTTCACCGCCACCGCCCCAGCCGGCGCTCAGCGTGTCCAGCCCCATACGGCCTACAAGATCGGCGTCGATCTGGTCCAGCCGGCTTTGACGGGCTATACCGCGACCCTTGCCAACTATGGCGGCAACACCACCAACGACAGCATCAGCGATGTGAACGACTCCGACGGGATCGTGACGGGCACACTCGACTCAGTCAGCTTCGTCACCGGCGGTGCGGGTTCGACAAACCACAGTTTTGACTTTGGCTTTAAGACGACGTCGACCACGGCCCCCCTCGAGCGCCTGGGCGACTTTGTGTGGCTGGACAAAAACAAGAATGGCTTGCAGGACTCAGGCGAGCCGGGCGTGCCCAATGTAACCGTCAAGTTGTATCGCACCGGTGAGACAACGCCCCTGTCGACCACGACCACCCTGTCAAACGGACTATATCTATTCGACAATCTGCAGTCAGGTAGCTACGTCGTCGAATTCGTAAAACCGAGTAACGACTATGTCTGGACGACGCCTCGAGTTGGCACTGACCGCACGATCGACAGCGACGCCGATGTGACCACCGGCCGGACGATCAGCATCCCGCTCACAGCCGGACAGACCGATCTGTCATGGGACGCTGGACTAGTATGCGTCGCAAACGGCAGAGTGCAGGGCAAGCTCGACTCGGGTGGGCTGACCAGTATCCCCATCTTCCTATTACCGCAGAACGCGCCGGGGGCGATCGCACTCATGACGCCCACGGGTACAGGCGGTAGCTATACATTCACAGACGTCAAGCCCGGCACGTATCTGGTGCAGGTGCACGATCCGTATTTGAACAAGCGCAACTATGTCCCCGGCCCAGGTAGCACGAATCCGGTGTCTGTCACGGTGACCGGTTGTGATACTGAGCAAGCGAACTTTAGCTACATTAAATCGCCAGTGGGCGCGATTGGTGACTTCGTGTGGTATGACGTCAACGCCAATGGCAAACAGGATGAGTGGTATGACGCTAACGGCGACGGTCAGGTGACAAAGAACACCCTCGACGCCAATCTTGAGGTGCCGCTGGACCAGTATGAGTGGTGGGATATCAACGGTGATGGCCGCTACGACGGGCCTGAGAACGAGGGTGAGTTGCGCAAGTGCGGGCTGGATGTGTCTACCCCAGACTTGCTGACGCTCGTGCGCGGCGATGCACTCGATACCGCGCTCGATACCCACCACACCGGCCTCATGGGCTACTACAAGCTGTTCGACTCTCTGACGCTCGGCGACTGGGCGGTGAAGTTTAAGAGCGATGATGCTGGACTGCTTGCCAAGGCCAAGGCCATGTTTGCCACGTCTAAATGCAAGCCGCTGCCCGGTGCACCACCCGCGGTCGGCATTCCGCTCGCTACAAGCGCACAAGCCCAGACGGCTCAGAATACAGATCCGGCTCGGCCAAATGCGGTCAACGATAAGGCCGTCACCTGCCGAGTGTCGACACCGACCACGCTCGGCGGGGCCCTGACACAGGCAGCTCCAATCTATCTCGACGCCGACTTCGGTGTCTTGTGCGTCGACAGTTTGGGCACGATTGGTGACACGGTCTGGCTGGACAAAAATAACAACGGCTTGCAAGACGCGGGTGAAGTGGGCGTGCCCGGCGTGACCGTGACGCTTCTTTCGGGCACGGGGCAAGTGCTGTCAACCACGATCACCTCAAGCGACGGCAAATACCTATTCTCAAGTCTTTTCCCCGGCACGTATGTCGTGCAGTTCGCTTTGCCCGCGCAAGCTGCGTTTACCCAACAAAATGCCGGAGGTGACCGGACGATCGATAGCGATGCTGACGTGTCTACCGGCCGCACGGTCAGCATCACGCTCGCTGCCGGACAGATCGACCTAACCTGGGACGCGGGGCTGGTGTGCCCAGCCGGTGGGGCGATGAGCCCGACGCCCTTTGGCAACTTGTGCGCTGGCAGCTTGGGCGCAATTGGCGATACGGTCTGGCTGGACAAGAATAAGAATGGCCTGCAAGACGCGGGCGAAGTGGGTGTGCCCGGCGTGACCGTGACGCTTCTTTCGGGGACCGGACAAGTGCTGTCGACCACGACCACCACCAGCGACGGCAAATATCTGTTCTCAACCCTATCCCCTGGCACGTATGCCGTGCAGTTCGCTTTGCCGCCGCAGACTGCGTTTACCCAGCAAAATGTTGGCAGTGACCGGACGATCGATAGCGATGCGAATGTGACCACCGGGCGCACGATCAGCATCCCGCTTGCCGCGGGGCAGGTCGACTTGACGTGGGACGCGGGGCTAGTGTGTGCGGCAAACGGCGTGGTGCGGGGCAAGCTCGATTCGGGCGGGCTGACCAACATCCCGATCTTCCTGTTGCCACAAGTTGCGCCGGGGGCGATCGCGCTCATGACGCCCACCGGGGCCGATGGGTCGTATGTGTTCAAAGATGTGAAACCGGGCACGTATCTGCTTCAGGTGCATGATGCTTACCTCAACAACCGCGGCTATGTTCTAGGCCCGGGTAGCACGAACCCGGTGTCCATCACAGTCACCGGCTGTGATACTGAGCAAGCGAGTTTCAGTTTCGTCAAGTTGCAGACCGGCGCGATCGGTGACTTCGTGTGGTATGACGTCAACGCCAATGGCAAACAGGATGAGTGGTTCGACGCCAACGGCGACGGTAAAGTGACTAAGAACTCGCTCGACGCCAACAACGAGGTGCCGCTGGACCAGTATGAGTGGTGGGACATCAACGGCGATGGCCGCTACGATGGGCCCGAGAACGAGGGCGAGTTGCGCAAATGTGGCTTGGACGTATCAACGCCTAACCTGTTGATGTTATACCGCGGCGGTGCGCTGACGAACACGGTTGATGCCCACCACACCGGCATTATGGGTTACTACAAGCTGTTCGACTCTCTGACACTCAGCGACTGGGCGGTGAAGTTCAAGAGCGATGATGCCGAACTGATCGCGAAAGCCAAGGCGATGTTCCTGACTGCAAAATGCAAGCCGCTACCCGGCGCGCCGCCGGCCGTCGGCATTCCGTCGGCCACGAGCAAGTCTCTAGCGTCTGCCACCCCAGCCGCCACCCTATCCGCCATCTCGTGTGGGGTCTCGACGAAGATCGCTGATGTGCATACGCTGACACCCGCGCAGCCGGTGTATCTCGACGCTGACTTTGGCATTTTGTGCACCGACGCTACGTCTGCCATTGGCGATTTCGTTTGGCTGGACCGGAACGCCAACGGCATTCAGGATATAGGCGAGACTGGCATCCCGAACGTAACGGTGACAGTACACAATGCAGCAGGCGCAGTGGTGTCAAGCACCGTGACCGATTCGAGCGGCCATTATCTGTTTGACAACCTCGTGCCCGGCAGTTACGCCGTCGAGTTTGGGACGCCACCGGCGCTGGTCTGCACCACGCAGCATGCGGGCAGCAACCCCGCGCTCGACAGTGATATGGATTGCAAGACCGGTCTTACCCAAAACGTGACGCTCGTGCCGGGCGAGACAAACCTGACCATCGATGCTGGCTTTCATCCAAGCAACCCCTCGGCGGTGACGTTGTCATCGTTCGTGGTGACGCCGCACAGTGATGGCGGCATGGAGGTCAGTTGGCGCACGGCACTCGAACGCAATACCTTTGGCTTTAGCCTTCTGCGCAGTAAGACCGCTAGCGTCGCCGATGCCGCACTGGTCAACACCCAGATCATCCTCGCTAAGGGACCCAGCAGCTATACCGTGATCGACCCACAGGGTGTGTCGGGCGATAGCTACTGGCTGCGTGAGACCGAGCTTGATGGCGCGACCAACCGCTATGGGCCGGTGGTGGCACTATCTGCGTTGCCTACCAGCGGCCCGATCACAGGCCCGGCTGGCGGTGGGGCAATGGCTGCACCATCTGCACCGGATGGCAATCAACGCTCGACCACGACCACGCAGGTGGCCAACCCAGGCGGCGTGGCGGCACCTGGGATAGCAAGCGCAGCGGTGAGTAGGCCTACAGCAGACACTGGCGGTGGGCACGGACAAACGCAGGCCGTCGCCCCGGGGATGCCTGGCGTCAGCGATTCAATGCCCGCCTCAGCCCCCTTGGTGACGGTTAAGCCGGCGCAAGCTGAATCTGCGCGTCTGTCGGCTCCTGCTGCCCCAGATGGCGCGACGATGCCGGCTGTATCTCGTGCCCTGGATACGGGGAAAAACTCGGCCGCCGAGTCAGCCGATGTGCACCGGGCGCCGGCCTCACCTGATCCCCAAACGGCCCCGCAGCCGTCCGCTGCTGACCGCTCAGGCAGTTCTGCTGGAGCCAATGATGCCGTCAAGGTGGCACGAAGCGGGCAAGCACTACAGGCGTGGGTAGAACAGCAGTCTGCGCTCCAGCCTGCACGCCCCGCAGCACAAGCCAAGTCGGTGAAAGAGCCAGCACAGTCAGCCTGGCCAGCGGGCGTGCTCATGGGTGTGCTGCTTGTGGCTGGTTTGGCTGCAGGTGCGCTTTTGAATCGGCGTAAACGCAGGCGCTAGCGCGCAGTTGCATTCGAGTCACGCCCAAAGGCGGTGGTCTATCTTGGACCACCGCCTTTTTTGTTGTGCGTTATTTACTCGTTACATGGTTGTGTGGTCGCGCCGATTTCGGCCTAACCACGGGTTGTTCCGGGCCAAAGGGTTGGGTTGACACAATATCTTTGCAAAAATAGCCGCTCGGTCTAAACTACGGTTCTAAGTAGGCATTCAATTCGACGAATGAGTCTTTTTATTGCGCGGAAGTCAGTCTAATGTCCGACTAATGATTGGCATCCCCTGCAAGCTTTCTTAGCACAAGCTACAAAAGCCCTACGATTCGATTCGTTGAACTGAGCAACGAGCCACGAGGTAATTCAATGGAACAACCAAGCCCTGCTGTGCGCCGCACGATCGCCCGAGTGAGTCTGACCTTCGCAATTGCAGTATCCACCCTGACTAGTATCGCCGCACCGGTAGGTGTGTGGGCCGATGTTAACCCGGGTGGGACGGCCAACACCCAAATCGCGGGCACCGTCTTTCACGATTTCAACTCTAACGGTGTCATGAATACGGCCGGTGATGCAGCCAATCCAGCGATCGACGTAGGTGTGCCCAACGTGACCGTCAGCGCGTATCTATCCGGTAGTGTCACTGCTGCCGCTACAACCACCAGCGGACCAGATGGCGCCTTTACCCTCGCTGGCCTGACTGCGGGCGCGCAGTATCGGGTCGAGTTCACCGGTCTGCCAAATGGGCACTATCCGTCGTTTCATGCGAGCTCAGGCAGCCCAAGTGTTTCCAGCAATGGCACTGACGTGCAATTTGTTGCAGCCGGCACCAGCAATGTCAGCTTTGGCATCAACCGGCCCTGCGACTATTGTCAAGCTAACCCAGATATCATCTCGACCCGGCAGCAGGTCGTCGATGGTCAGAACGCAGGTCAGCCAGCGCTGATCCAGTTCCCATATACCGCTGGCAGCGCTGCCGAAGCGGGCAGTAATTTGCCGGCTTACGCGACCCTCTTGACCGAAGGCGCGGTCGGTACCGTATCCGCCGTCGCCTACGGCCGCGCGCCCAAACGTCTGTATCTGGCCTCACACATGCGGCGCTACACGGAATTCGGACCGGGTGGGCCTGACGCCATCTATGTGGTCGACCCGGCCACCAACGCCGTCGTTAGCACGATCACGGTGCCCGGCCCGGCGACCAACCTGCACCAGACTGCGGACTATGCCCACGACTACGTAGTCACCACTGGCGTGGTAACCAATACCTGGGATGCGGTCGGTAAGACATCACTGGGTGGGTTGACCATCAACGATGATGGCAGCGTCATGTACGCCATGAACATCGAGAACCGCACGCTGTATGCCTACAACACCGCGACGGGTGCGCTCATTGCTAGCCAAGCTGTGCCGCTGACTGGCTGTCCGGGCGCGAATGCCCTGGATGCGCGACCGTATGCGGTGAAATATAACAATGGGGCACTTTATGCCGGCGTAACCTGCACGGCGGAAAGCAGCCAGAGCCAAAATGACCTGCGCATTTTGATCTACCAGGTCGACCCAACGACACTCGTCTTTGGCACTGCCCCGGTTTTCAGCGCTGCGCTGAATTACAAGCGTGACCAAATCGCCAACGAACTCAAGAATGGCGCCTGGTTGCCGTGGACGCCCCTCTACAAGAATGCCTCCATTGACGCCTATTGGGTCATGAATCCGCAGCCCTGGTTGACCGATATCACCTTCGATGGTGACAACCTGATTTTGGGCCTGCGCGACCGGTTTAGCGACCAAGTTGGCCGGAATATGTTTCAACCAGGCACAAATAATTTCATCAACGGCGTCGCGGGCGGTGACACGCTCCGCGCGTGTGCCAGCGGTGCCCGCTGGGTGCTCGAGGGTTCACCCGGCTGCACAAACGCAAGCGGCGGCGGCGTGAACAACGCGACCATCAGTGAATACTATACGGGCGAAGGGTATAGCTACCCGCCTGACCCAGTGCATACCGAGACGTCGCTGGGGACGGTGCTGCAAGTACCTGGCTACCCAGAAGCGGTCGTATCGGTCTTCGATCCCGTGTTTGCCACTCCGGCCAATGCGTTTACCTACACCTTCCGCGACGGCGTGCGCTGGATGAATAACACCACCGGTGCAGCCACGCGGGGCTATGAGACCATCGGCAACGACTTTGGCAAGAATGGCAGCCTGGGTGACATTATCGCCCTGTGTAACCCGGCCCCGATCGAGATCGGTAACCGGGTGTGGCGCGACGACAACGGCAACGGCCTCCAAGATGCAGGCGAGCCGGGCATCGGCAGCGTGACCGTCACACTGACGGACGGAAATGGCGATACCGCTACGACAGTCACCGCGCCGGATGGCACGTATTACTTCTCCCAAATTACAACCCCCGGCGGCGTGAGCGCGCCGCTCCAACCGAACACGCGCTATACCCTGACCGTACCGGTGACGACCAGCGGTGGCAACGCGAAGCTGACCACCCAAAACGCGGGTGGGGCCGCTGGTAACGCACGTGACAGCGATGCCAACCCAAGCACGGGCCAGGTGAGTTTCGTCACGGGCCCGGCGGGCAGCGTGAATCATGACTACGACTTTGGCTACGTGTCGTCTGTGCAGACGCCGACCTATAGCGTTGGGAACCGGGTGTGGCGCGACGACGGCGCGGGAAGCGCAGGTGGCGCCGGCTTGAACAACGGCGTGCAGGATGGCACCGAGGCCGGCATCGCGGGCGTGACGGTCAAGATCTTCGCCGCCGACGCAAATGGCAACCCGCAAGGCGCTGTCCTGGGCAGCCAAGTTACTGATGCAGGCGGCTACTATCGCTTCGACGGCCTGCCCGCGGGCAACTATGTGGTCGTGGTCGACGTGGCCGCCTCACCGGTGCTGAGTGGTTTGGTCAGCTCAAGCGGCGCGACGCCTAGCACGAACACCGTCACAGACGACCGCAAGGACCACGGCATCGACGCCCCGCTGGCGGGCGGCTCAGTTCTGCCGGGCGGCATCCGCAGTGGCATGGTCACCCTCGGCCTAGGGTTGCCGGTTGGCGAGGCCGACAAGACGGCCAGTGGTCAGGGTGCGAATGGCCCAACAGGTGACGCGAACGACAATCTCACTATCGACTTCGGCTTCGCGCCTCCGGCCGTGGCGCAGACCTATAGCGTCGGGAACCGGGTATGGCTGGATAACGGGGCGGGCACCCCGAACAATACGGGTCTGAACAATGGTGTGCAAGATGGCACGGAACCGGGCCTCACCGGCGTGACGGTCAAGATTTTTGCCGCCGACGCGAACGGCAACCCGCAGGGGACAGCCCTGGGCAGCCAGGTCACCGATGCGGGCGGCTACTATCGCTTCGACAATTTGCCCGCAGGCAACTACGTGGCGGTGGTCGATGTGGCTGGCTCACCCGCGCTTGCGGGTCTGGTGAGTTCAAACGGCGCGACACCCAGCACGAACGCCGCGGCCGATGACCGCAAGGATCACGGTATCGACACCCCACTTGGGGCGGGGAGTGTTTTGCCGGGCGGCATCCGCAGTGGCGTGATCACCCTCGGCCCAGGGCTGCCGGTTGGCGAGGCCGATACGACCGCGAGCGGCGCAGGCGCACACGGCCCAGCGGGTGACGCAAACGACAACCTGACGATCGACTTTGGTTTCTTTCAGTCGCAGCCGGCGGTCGCGCTCAAGAAATTCGTCAACGGCTATGACGCCGATGCTGCCCCGGGTATCTATCTGGATGCGGGCGGCGTGGCGACTTGGACGTATGTGATCACCAACACCGGCAACATCACGCTCGTGAACGTGGCGCTCAGTGATAACAAGATCGGCGCGGTCCAATGCGCCGCGGCTATCCTCGGGCCCGGTCAAAGTGAAACCTGCACCGCCGCTGGCACCGCAATCGCCGGGCCATATGTCAATACCGGCACGGTGGTCGGCACGGACAGCACCGCCCCGGCCCGGACGGTGTCGGCGACCAACCCAGCCAACTACTTTGGCGCGCTGCCGAACTATGTCATGACGAAATACACGAATGGCTATGATGCCGATTTCGTGGCCGACCCGCAGCCGGTGCTCAAGATCGGCGATCCGGTGACGTGGACCTATATCGTGACCAACACTGGCAACGTGCCCCTGAGCTTTGCGGCTGGGACGCTCGTCGACGACAAAGAAGGCGCGATCAACCCAGCCTTCAACCTTCAGCCGGGCGCCAGCACGGTGCTCACAAAGACTGGCAAGGCAACCGTCACCGGTGAATACACCAACACCGCCGCGGTCACCGCTGTCTACACGCCGCCGCAGAACGGCGCACCGGATCTGCCTGGCTTCTCGTCTCAAACGAGCGCCCCACGGTCGATCGTGCGCAACAACCCCAGCCACTATCGCACCATCCCACCCAACAAAGCCAGCCTGGGCGACTTTGTGTGGATTGATGTCAACCACGATGGTCAGCAGCAAGCGGGTGAGCCGGGCGTGGCTGGCGTGACGGTGACGTTGTATCTAAGCGGCACAGCGGTGGCGACCCAGGTGACCAACGCCAACGGCTTCTATCGCTTCGATGACTTGACGCCGGGCGTGCCCTACACCCTAGCCTTTACCTTGCCGGGCAGCAACTACCAATGGACGCTACAAAACGTGGGTGATAGCGCGACCGATAGCAACGTCAATGCAAATGGTCAGACTGGAGCGGTGACACTGGCCGCGGGTGAATACAACCCGACCGTTGATGCCGGCTTGTGGATCGCCCCGACCTTCGCGATCGGTAAACTTGTGAGTGCGGCGCACCCAGTCAACCAAGGCATGCGGCCGGGCGAGGAACTGACATTCACGCTCCTGGTGACCAATACCGGCCTGACGGCGGCGGCCACACCCGTGACCGTGACCGACCCGCTCAACTCGCAGACGCTGACGTATGTGGCAAACAGCGCGGTCCCCGCCCAATACTTCACCGGTGGCACGACGACACTTGGCTGGGCGGTGCCCAACATGCAACCGGGCCAAGTGGTCACGCTCGCCTTCCGGGCCACGGTCTTGCCGGCCGGTGTGACGATCTCGGATGTGATCACGAACGTGGCCATCTTGCAGTCGACCAGCACGACGTCCGCGCTGAGCAACCTAGTCTCTGTGCCGCGCCTACCGACGGCGGTGACGTTGTCTGCGTTTGCGGCGCGGCCTGATACCAGCGGGGGTATTCGGGTCAGCTGGCGCACGGCGCTCGAACGCAACACGTTCGGCTTCACGGTGCTGCGCAGCAAGACCGGCGACCAAGCCACAGCCGAACCTGTCAGCAGTGAACTGATCACCGCGAAGAGTCCAGGCGCGTATTCGCAACTCGATCCGACCGGCGCACTTGGCGACACGTATTGGCTAAAGGAGACCGAGCTGGAAGGGGGAACCAACTTGTATGGGCCGGTGGTCGCCACAGCCGGGTCTGAAAACGCCTCACCGGTCCCGGCGCCGATTCCAGCACCAGTCGCAGGACCAAATCCACAGATTCCGATTGTGAATGTGATCGCGCCGGTGGCAAACCCGGGTGGGGTGGCGATCGTGAACGT
>Ga0075021_10000506_pt1 | contig 20613 bp, 15 predicted proteins | sample ColStrG_CSR_2012_FD_72749 | JGI IMG/M metagenome (GOLD analysis project Ga0075021, IMG submission 72749) | Freshwater sediment microbial communities in response to fracking from Pennsylvania, USA - Cold Stream Run_MetaG_CSR_2012 | ecosystem: Environmental > Aquatic > Freshwater > Creek >...
CCGATTTCTGAGAGTCCTGTGATAACTGCCGTCGGCTTGCGATTCCTTAGCCAAGCCGTATCCGGATCGCGATCGTGCTGCCGATCAGCGCCGATTCACGCGCGCGACCCTTCGCCGTGCGCATGCCCGTACGCGACCCAGCCGACCACGACGCCGCAGCCCGCGAGCACGGCACACAGGGCGAACAGACCCTGGAAGCCGACCGACGGGTATAGGAGTCCGCCGAGGACGTTGATGACGAATCCGGCGAATCCGAAAAGGGTCGCCTGGAAGAGCGTCTGGCCCGACCCCTGGAGTCCGGACGGCAGAAGGCTGCGCATGGTGAGGACGCCCGACACAAGCATCCCGGCGAAGCCGATGCCGACCAGCGCCCGGCTGACGAGGATGAGGTCGACGTCGGTCAGGACCGCCCATGAGCCGGGGATGACCGTCAGGATCACCCCCGACCACACGAACAGCACCCGAAGCCCGAACCGCGTCGCGACGACCCCGGCGAGGATCATCCCGGGGATCTCGACGGCCGCCGAAAGCGATCCCGCCAGGCCCACGTCCACCGACCCGCCACCGAGCTCGATCACGCGCAGGCCGATGTAGGTGCTGCCGGCCATGTAGCCGAGGGCGACGAGCGCAATGGCCAGGAGGATCTGGGGCAGGACCGGCGCGATCCGGAAGGTGTCACGCGCCCCGGCGATGAGGATCCCGAACGGATTGGCGCCGATCGCACGTTCCGCCTCCGCCAGGTGGGCGGATCGCCCCAGGTCGGGCAGGCGTGGCGCGATGGCAGCCAACACCAGCCCGCCGACCCCGACCACGACCAGCGCCGCCGTGAAGCCGGTCGTCGCGTAGAGCACGCCCGCGACGACCGCGGACAGCGCGTACGAGGCACTCAGGAGAGCACGCCACCGGGAGTAGCGCCTGCCTTCCGGGAACGCATTGACCAGGATCGCGTCGTTGAGCGGCATCCAGGCCGATACGAACAGCGTCCCGGCGATGTACAGGATCGCAACGATCGTCGGCGACCAGCCGAGGGCGATCGACGCCGTCAGCGGACCTCCGATGAGACAGGTCAGGGCGAGCATCCTCGGCCGGCCGACGCGGACGTCCGCCAGATGGCCCAGCATCGGGACGGCGATGACGTAGCCAGCGGCGCCGAGTGCCGCGACGAGCCCGATCTCGGCGACGGCGAGCCCACTGGCCGACAGGGCGACCGCCACGAACGGGAGGTACGACCCGAGCGCGATGCCGAGGACGAAGGTGGTGACGCCGTACCAGGCGACGGGCACCTGGAGCGCTGGCGTCGGGACGGCCGCTGCAGAGACTTCCCGAACGCCGTTCACCGAGCAAGGGTATCGTCCCCATCGAGTCGGGGCCCCTATCGCAGGTCGGGACTACTCGTCGTCGCTGGGATGATCGTCAGGACGGATGTGCCCCACTCACCACCGATCGGATCCCGCCAGTCGACCGCGACTCGGATCGGGCTCACGCGGATCGGTCCGGGCAGACGGAGCCTGGCCGTGAAGCTGCCGAGGCCGAGCGAGTACCCACCGATGGCGCCCGGTCGAGAGTCGTCGACTGCGACCCCGGCCTCAGCCGCCGCGAGTCGTCGGCCCTCATACCCGGTCAGCGTGATCTCGACTCGACCGAGACCGACGGGTGCACAACCACCGACCGAGACGATGGTCGTTGCCCCAGACGCATCGATGCTGGCGGGCCAGAATCCGACCGGTCCACCGGACCGGAGGGAGAGATCCCGCCGGATCGAGGCTGTCGCCTGCATCTGGAGGGCCGTCCGCGGGACGGCAACACCCGGTGTGACGGACGACGCGAGGAGCTGCGCTTCCACGGCGACGGGCGGCGCGAAGACAGGGATGGAGACCGACCAGGGGCCCGGTCGGTCCAGCTTGACCATGGTCCAGCCGATGACCGCACCGCCGACGACGACGCCCAGGTGGAGCATCGGGACGGGTTCGGTCGTGACGCCGGTGACATCGATCGTCGCCCCCTTGATCGTTGCGTCCGCTGCCGGATCCGTGATCGTGAACGCGAGGTCAACGACCGGAGTCGCATCCGGAGCGGCCCCTGATCGCTGCATCGGCATGCGACTCTCCGGCAGGAGGCGACCAACGAGCCCGGCACCGACCAGCAACGTTACGACAGCGGCCCCCAACCAGAGTCGATGTCCGCGATGGGCCAGCGATCGCCTCTGGAAATCGGCGTGCTGTGTCTCTTCCTCCCAGACATTGGGGACGTCCAGGGCTGGGGAGCCCACCCATGTCTCGGGTTCTGTCGTGGTCGGTTCGATGTGCCGGATCGTGACGTTCATCGTTCAATCTCCCAGGGGTGGTGCGCGGGCAGTGCGGGGCGTCGCGGGGCGTGATCGCACGCGGAGCGCCGATGAGATGTGGACGGGCGGACGGATCCGCCGGGATCAGCGAGGTGGCACTGCGACGCTCACGGGCTGGCCAATCGCTGCCAGCTCCCGATGTCGAAGCCGTTCATGCCGAGCAAGCCCCACGAGTGGGGCGTTTCGACGCCCCAGCCCGACAGGGTCTGGAAAGGCCCTCCATCAGGAGCGAGGATGTAGGCATTCCGGTTGCCGGCACGCTCGACGGCGAACAGCCGGGAGCCGTCCGGTGACCAGGCGATGATGGGCAGAGCCGGCTCGAAGTCGTTGGAATCGACCCCGTCCGGGGCGGTCGGGCCGGTGATCGTGACTTGCCCGTCGGCGAGGCGAAGGACTGCATACCGCCACGCAGCCCTACCGATGTCGTAGCGCAGGAAGGCGATCCGTGTGCCGTCGGGCGACCAGATCGGATTCGCGTCGATCGAGTCGCTGCTCGGGGTCGTGATCGCGTGGATACCATGGCCGTCCCGGTCCATCATGAACAGGCGCCACTGGCCCGACTGTACCGTCCCCTCGGATCGCTGGGTCACGATCGATTGCCCGTCGGGCGACCAGATCGAGTCTCGCAATTCCCTGAGGTCCGTCTCGATGCTCCAGTACCGGCCGGAGCTATGTGGTATGTCATCGATGAACGGCTCGATGAGCGTCTTCAGGTTGGTGCCGTCCGCGTCCATCGTGTACAACCCGCGACGAATGTCGATCTGTCCGCTAAACAGGATCCGCCGGCCAGCTGGCGGCCCGAGGGCGAAGGAGTCGATGCGGACGCCGAGATCGCGGACGGCCTGGTCGATGACCCGCGGCTCTGTGGGCCCGGTCGCATCGAAGGACAGCAGGTGTCCATCGAACCGCTGGTTCGTGAGCACCACTACCGAGCCGCTATCGGGAGTCCAGCTGGCCAGCGATGGGATCTCCAGCAGCGGGTGCTCCGTGAGGCGCGTCAATCCCGTGCCATCCGCGTTGACCACCATGAGATCCGTCGTCGTGTCGACCGTGGTGCCGACCTGGCGGTAGAACGCGATCCTGGTGCCATCCGGCGCGTAGAACGGGTCGAAGTCGACGTCGGAGCCGCCGACGATCAGGGTCTTCGCACCGTCCAGCGTCCCGGTAAAGATGTCTCCACCCGAGCCGTACACGATCGCGCCGTTCCGTGCCGGCCCGAAGGGCTGGGGCAACCGCGGTCGCGTGCCGATGTAGACAGCGGCCGCGGCGAGGGCCAGCACCATGAGCAGGAGACCGAGGGCGGGCGCCAGTCGCCTGCCGACGATCGTCGGGGCCACGACCCGGGGCATCCACTGGTTCGGCTGGACCCAGCCGGGCCGCTGTCGTGTATACGTCGCCCGGGCGAGGACCAGGTCCGCATAGTCCGGCTCCGGGCCGGCCCCGAGCTCTGCCAGGACCCGTGGCAGACGGTCCTCGATGCGTCGGTCGATCGTCATGCGAGGTTCCTCTCAGGTATCCCCGACGGACGGGGCATGGAGTCTGGCGGGACGCTTGCTCGCATCTCGGCGAGCGCACGATGGAGGCGTGACTTGACGGTCCCGACGGGGATGCCGAGGGCCCCCGCGACGTCGGTCAGGGGCAGGCCAAGGTAGTAGTGGAGGACCACGATGGCCCGTCCGCGCGGATCGAGACCCCTGAGCACGACGTCGATCACGTCCCGGTCCGCGATGGCGGATGCGGGATCAGGCTCGATCGGAACGTGGATCTCGGTGATCGCGACCTCCATCGGCCGCCGACGACGCCGACGCAGCTGGTCGAGGCAAGCGTTGACCATCAACCGGTAGAGCCAGGCGTCGAACCGATCCGGATCACGCAGACTTCGGATGTCCCGCCAGGCTCGGAAGAGCGCCTCCTGGACCGCATCGCGTGCAAGCTCCGGGTCCCGGAGGATGAGTCGCGCCGCGATGTCGAGGCGGACGATCGAGCCGTGGACCAGCGCGGCGTAGGCGTCCTGATCGCCACGCTTGACGCGTTCCACGAGTGACCGCTGGTCCACTCTGTCGCCTCGACTGGAGAGCGGCCATGACGGCTGCTCGTCAGACACTATGACGCCGCCACATCCCGAGCGGTTCTTGCCCGATCACGCCCGCGTCAGCGGCGACGCATCCGTTATCGTCGAGGTATGACCGACCGCATCGCCACCTTCCGCACGCTCCATGAGTCCGGCTGCTTCGTCATCCCCAACCCGTGGGACCTCGGCAGCGCTCGCTATCTCGAGATGATCGGGTTCGAGGCGCTGGCGACGACGAGCTCAGGGTTCGCCTGGAGCCTTGGCAAGTCCGACACGACCGTGACACTCGACGAGGCGGTAGCGCACCTTGCCGCGATCGCCGGGGCGGTCAGCGTGCCGGTCAACGCCGATTTCGAGGGTGGTTTTGCCATCGCCCCGGACGGAGTCGCCGCGAATGTGGCGCGTGCCGTGACGACGGGGATCGCCGGGATCTCCATCGAGGATTCGACCGGCGACGCGAGCGCGCCACTCTTCGAGTTCGGTCTCGCCGTGGAACGGGTCCGGGCGGCCCGGGCGGCCATCGATGCGAGCGGCACCGGCGTCCTGCTGACCGGCCGGTCGGAGGGCTTCATCTCCGGGCGGCCGGACCTCGCCGAGACCATCCGACGTCTGACGGCCTATGCCGACGCGGGCGCCGAGTGCCTGTACGCGCCAGGCATCCGGTCGCTGGCGGACATCTCGGCCGTCGTGGCCGCCGTGGCGCCCAAGCCGGTCAACGTGCTCGTCGGGAGCGACTTCACGACCGTGGCGGACCTGGCCGCCGCCGGCGTGCGCCGCATCAGCGTCGGGGGTGCGCTCGCACGCGCGGCGTGGACCGGCTTCATCGCGGCCGCCACGGAGATCGCCGAGCATGGGACGTTCGCTGGCCTCGCCACGGCGATCCCCTTCCCCGAGATCGATGGCCGATTCCGCCGGACCTGATCCCGCGAGCGACGAACCCGGGACGACGTTGACCGTCGACGAGCTCGTCCTGCGCCCATGGCACGCCGCCGATGCTCCCGCCCTCTTCGACGCCTGCCAGGATCCCGAGATCGCGCGCTGGGTGACGATCCCGCAGCCCTACCGGCAGGCCGACGCGGATGCCTTCATCGAAGCCTCACGGACCATGTGGCGAGACGGCAGTGGCGCGCCGTTCGCGATCGTGGATTCGGTGACGGGCCGGTTGCTCGGCGCGGTCACCCGCTTCGGCCCTGACGGACACCAGGCGACGTTCGGGCTGTGGCTCACGCCCGAGGCGCGCGGCCGCGGGGTCGGCACCCGGGCGCTCCGCCTGGCGTCCGACTGGACGCTGGCGACCACCGACGCCATCCGCCTGGACGCCTTCATCATGGTCGGCAACGAGGCATCGTTCCGGATGACCGAGCGAGCGGGATTCCGGCGCGAGGGAACCCTCCGCGCCTGGGATATCCACCACGACGGCGTCCTCGTGGACTGCGTGGTCTTCTCGCGTCTTCGCTCCGACCAGTAGGTCGCCGTGCCCGTCAAACCGTCACGAGACGCCGGCGCCGACGAGCTCTCGAGGCTCGACCATCGTGGGCTCGATCGGCGGAGCGACCGGCGCCGGCGCGCGCACGAGGCCGTCACGCATCCGGATGATCCGGTCGCACGCCTCGCCGACCTCGCTGTCGTGGGTCACCAGGATGAACGTGCGCCCATGTTCGCGATTGAACCGCCGGAGCAAGCCGAGGACTTCGACCGATCGCTCCGAATCGAGATTCCCGGTCGGTTCGTCGGCGAGGACCAGCCGAGGCTTGTTGACGAGCGCCCGGGCGATCGCGACCCGCTGCTGCTCGCCGCCGGACAGCTCCGACGGCCGATGGGCGTGCCGGTCCGCCAGCCCGACGATGTCGAGCGCCTCGCGCGTGGCGGTCCTCGCTTCCGCGCCGCTCGACCCTGCATAGTCGCAGGCGAGCATCACGTTCTCGAATGCGGTCAGGGTCGGGACGAGATTGAAGTCCTGGAAGACGAAACCCATCTCGCGGGCGCGGATGCGGGTTCGCTCGCGGTCGCCCAGGTCGACCATGTCGCGACCTTCGAAGGTGAGTTCCGGTCGCGGACCGTCATCGACATCCGGAGCGTGGAGCAGCCCGAGGATGTGCATGAGCGTGCTCTTGCCCGACCCGGACGGACCCATGATGGCCACCATCTCACCGGCCGCGATGGCGACATCGACGCCGCGGAGCGCCTGGACGTGGTTGTGCTTGCCGAGCTTGTACGTCTTGCGCAGCGCCCGGCCCTCGAGCAGGTTCATCGATCGATCTCCCAGCATGGTCGTCATCGGACTACTCGTAGCGCAGAGCCGTGACCGGATCGAGCCGGGCGGCGTGCAGCGCAGGGACGAAGCCGGCGAGCGCGCCGAGGATCGTCGAGAAGGCGACGGCGGTGATGGCCGTCCCGCTCGTGAGCTCGAACAGGATCGTGCCCGACGACCGGCCGGCCTCGTTGACGACCGTGACCACGATCGCCCCGAGGATGAGCCCGATCGCGCCACCGATGAACCCGATGAGCGCCGCTTCGACGACGAGTTCGCGGACGATCCGCGTCCGACTCCCGCCGATGGCCCGCTTGATCCCGATCTCGCGGGTCCGTTCGGCGATCGACATGGCCATCGTGTTCACGACGGACAGGCCGCCGACCAGGAGGCTGATCAGGGCGATCCCCACGAGGATCGAGTTCAGGATCGACGTCGCGCCCCCGATCTGCTTGTCGAAGTCCTTGCCGGTCATCGTCGAGATGCCCGGAACCTCGGCCTTGATCCGTGTCGCGAGCGCCTCGATGTCCTGGCCGGCGACCGGGTAGACGACCATCGAGGTGGCGATATCGGACGCGGTGAGGTTGCTCGAGACCATCGGGGGGAGGGTCGTCAGGAGGAGCTGTTGGGCCGCCGCGAGCGGGATGCTCACCGCCTGGTCGGGCGCCGTCAGGGTCGGCTCGAGGACGCCGATGACCCGGAACGGGACTCCCTTGAGGTCGATCGAATCGCCGACGTGCTTGTTGAACTTGCGCGCGAGGTCGGAGCCAAGGACAGCAACGTTCGAGCCTTCATCCGCGGGAGTCCGTGCCCGCCCTTCGGCATAGTTGAGCTTGAACGTCTCGAGGCCCTGGTCGGCGCCCGGGATGCTGCCGGCGATCATCGGTGGCGTGCCCATCGTCACGGCACTCGCCTGATCGTCCATCAGCATCATCACCGCCGAGTCGACGACGTTCACCCCATCGACCGCCCGGATCCTGTCGGCCGTCGAGAGCGACATCGGCGCACTCGCGAACCCGCCCAACTGGCCGCTTTCGTCGGCGACGGTGATCTTGTCGGCGTAGTAGGTGGAGCCGCCCGCGACCAGGGCGTTGATCTTGTTCGCCATGGAGCCGAACACGACCAGGGCCCAGATCCCGATCGTGATGCCGAGGACGGTCAGCAGGGTCCTCACAGGGCGCCGGGCCAGGTTTCTCAGGTATCGCATGGAACACGCCTCGCTCGGGGACGCATGCTATGGATTCGGGCGATTGTCCCCACGCGGGACGGCCATCCGCCTGTTCCATTGGTCGTCTCTCCGTGGGCCGGCTGGCCCGATGAAGGCCCTGCCCGCCACGCGCCCATCCGCGGGCCGTAGACTCGACCGGCACGATGTCGCCGGCGAAGGCAAGGAGACCGCGATGCTGACGAACGAACTCGCCGACGGCGCGAACGACGCCGCCGCAGGCAAGGCCGCACCGCTGTCCCCCGCCGACCTCGCCCGGATCGACGCCTACTGGCGAGCCGCCAACTACCTGTCGGTCGGCCAGATCTACCTGCTCGACAACCCTCTCCTGCGTGAGCCATTCCGCGCTGAGCACACCAAGCCTCGCCTCCTCGGCCACTGGGGCACCACGCCGGGCCTCAACTTCATCTATGCCCACATGAACCGGCTGATCCGGAACTGGGATCTCGACGCGATCTACGTGATCGGGCCGGGCCATGGCGGCCCGGCGATCGTCGCCAACGCCTACCTCGAGGGCACCTATAGCGAGGTCTACCCGACCATCAGCCAGGACGCGGACGGGATGCGCAGACTGTTCCGTCAGTTCTCGTTCCCGGGTGGGATCCCGAGTCACGTGGCGCCCGAGACACCGGGATCGATCCACGAGGGCGGCGAGCTCGGCTACGCGCTCTCCCACGCTTACGGCGCCGCGTTCGACAACCCTGACCTCATCGTCTGCTGCGTCGTCGGCGATGGCGAAGCCGAGACCGGGCCGCTGGCGACGAGCTGGCATTCGAACAAGTTCCTGAACCCGATCAACGACGGTGCGGTCCTGCCGATCCTTCATCTGAACGGCTACAAGATCGCCAACCCGACGGTCCTCGCGAGGATCCCGGAGGCGGAGCTCCTGTCCCTGATGGAGGGCTACGGCCATCATCCGTACGTGGTCGAGGGCGACGATCCGGCCGTCATCCATCAGGAGATGGCCGCGGTCATGGATGCCGTCATCGAGGAGATCCATGAGATCCAGCGGGCAGCGCGGAACGGCTCCGTCACGCAGCGGCCACGCTGGCCGATGATCATCCTCAGGACGCCAAAGGGCTGGACAGGACCCAGGGAGATCGAGGGCAAGCCGATCGAAGGGACGTGGCGCGCCCACCAGGTCCCGATGGGCGAGGTTCGGACCAACGCCGCGCACCGCGACATCCTCGAGGCGTGGCTGCGCAGCTACCGGCCCGACGAGCTGTTCGACGAGAACGGTGCGTTGATCCCGGAACTCGCCGAGCTCCCGCCGCGGAGCTACCGACGGATGAGCGCGAACCCACACGCGAACGGCGGTCTTCTCCTCCGCGATCTGACTCTCCCGGATTTCCGCGACTACGCCGTGGACGTATCAGTGCCGGGCGCGACCACGGCCGAAGCCACGCGGGTCATGGGGACCTTCATCCGCGACGTCATCGTCAGCAATCGCGAGACCTTCCGGGTCTTCGGACCCGATGAGACCTCGTCGAACCGGCTCGGGGCCGTCTTCGAGGTCACCGACCGCCAGTTCGAGGGCGAGATCGTCCCTACCGACGAGGGCCAGGCGCTTGAGGGCCGGGTGATGGAGGTCCTCTCCGAGCACCAGTGCCAGGGCTGGCTGGAGGGCTACCTCCTGACCGGTCGGCACGGCCTGTTCGATTGCTACGAGGCGTTCATCCACATCGTCGACTCGATGTTCAACCAGCACGCCAAATGGTTGAAGGTCACCGGCGAGATCCCGTGGCGGCGACCGATCGCGTCACTCAACTACCTCCTGAGCTCGCTCGTCTGGCGCCAGGACCACAACGGCTTCAGCCACCAGGACCCGGGCTTCATCGATCATGTCGTGAACAAGAAGTCCGACGTCATCCGGGTCTACCTGCCGCCCGATGCGAACACCCTCCTGTCGGTGACCGACCATTGCCTGCGCAGCCGCCAATACGTGAACGTCATCGTCGCGGGCAAGCAGCCCGCGCCCAGCTGGCTGTCCATGGATGACGCGATCCTCCACTGCACCCGGGGGATGGGAACCTGGGACTTCGCCAGCAACGATGAGAGTGGCGATCCTGACGTCGTCATCGCATCCGCCGGGGACGTCCCGACGCTTGAGGCGCTCGCCGCCGTGGACCTCCTGCGGGCGCATCTGCCGTATCTGAAGATCCGGTTCGTCAACGTGGTTGACCTGATGCGCCTCCAGCCCGCCTCGGAACATCCTCACGGCGCGACCGACGCGGAATTCGATTCGCTGTTCACGACGGACAAGCCGGTCATCTTTGCGTACCACGGGTACCCGTGGCTGATCCACCGCCTGACCTACCGCCGGACGAACCACGCGAATCTGCATGTCCGCGGCTACAAGGAGGAGGGCACGACCACGACGCCGTTCGACATGGTGATGCTCAACGACCTCGACCGGTTCCACCTCGTCATCGACGTCATCGACCGCGTGCCCGGGCTCGGGCCGCGTGCCGGTCACGTCCGCCAGCTGATGGTCGACAAGCGGATCGAGGCGCGCGCATATACGCGTGTGGCCGGTGAGGACGCGCCCGAGATCGCGGACTGGGTGTGGCCGTCCTGAGTCGCGACGACGACGTCGACGGCCGGATCCTGGTCGTCAACGCGGGGTCGAGCAGCCTCAAGCTCCGGGTGCTCGGCCCGGACGCTTCGGTCGTCGCCACCGCGGACCTGCCGGCGCCGCGCGGAACCGTGGATGCGCCGACCGTGGCGACGGCCGTCCGCGACCTGGGGCCGGTCGCCGCGGTCGGCCATCGCATCGTCCACGGGGGGACCGCCTACTCGAACCCGGTCCGCATCGACCGGGCGGTGATCGGGCACCTCGAGCGACTCGCCGACCTTGCCCCACTCCACCAGCCCAAGTCGCTCGCGGCGTATGCGGCGGTGAACGCCGTCCTGCCGGAAGTCCCCGCCGTGGCCTGCTTCGATACCGCCTTCCACGCGACGCTGCCCGCAGCCGCGTCGACATATGCGCTACCAGTGGAGTGGCGCAAACGATGGGACCTGCGGCGCTTCGGGTTCCACGGGCTGTCCCACGCTTACGCCGCGAGGCGGGCAACGGAACTGATCCAGCAGCCAGCCGCGGGCCTGCGCCTCGTCACCTGTCATCTGGGTGCTGGCGCGTCTTTGGCCGCGATCCGCGACGGCATGTCCGTCGACACGACCATGGGCTTCACCCCGCTCGAGGGCCTCGTCATGGCGACCCGGTCCGGGAGCGTGGATCCGGGGCTCGTGCTCTGGCTGGCAGAGCATGTCGGGATGCCGCCGGCCGAGCTTGCCGCGACACTGGAGCACCGTTCAGGTCTGCTGGGGCTGGCCGGCACGGCAGACATGCGGACGATCATCGAACGAGCGGGGGTCGGCGAGCCGCGGGCACGCCTCGCGCTCGATGTCTACATCCATCGACTGCGGGCCGGGATCGCGGCGATGGCGGCGTCGCTTGGCGGCCTCGATGTCCTCCTGTTCACCGGTGGTGTCGGTGAGCGTGCTCCGACGATCCGGGCGATGGCCGCGAGCGGGCTCGGCTTCCTTGGGGTGGAGGTCGATGCGGGAAGGAACGGATCCGGCCCAGACGACCGCGAGATCGGTGCTGACGGGGCGTCCGTCCGGGTGCTGGTCATCGCCGCCGGGGAGGACCGCGAGATCGCGCGCGAGGTCCGGACGATCCTTGATTTGCCGGGCACGACGTCGGATGTCCGCGGACCGCGAACGTGAGGCCGTCATCCTCCCATCCGCCGGCCGACCCGTCTTCTTCGCGCGATCCCGCCCGGTCGCGACTCGCCCGAACCCTTTACGAAGGGATCGTGGACCTACCGATCGTGAGCCCGCACGGGCACGTGGACCCGCGCCTCCTCGCTGATCCCAACGCGATGTTCGGGACGCCGACCGAACTGCTCATCATCCCGGACCACTACATCGTCCGGATGCTGCATTCGCAGGGCATCCGGTACGAAGACCTCGGCATCGGCCCGTCGGGGATCGAGGTCGCGACCGACCACCGCGGGATCTGGCAGCTCTTCGCCGATAATCTGGCCCTGTTCCGCGGGACGCCATCGAGCGACTGGCTGGCGTATGAGCTGAATGTCGTCTTCGGGATGGAGGAGCGGCTGACGAGGGCCAACGCCGGGGCGTTCTACGACGAACTGTCGGCCAGGCTCGCTCGACCCGCCTATCGCCCCCGCGCACTGTTCGACCGCTGTCGGATCGAGACCCTGTGCACGACCGACGACGCGGCGGACCCGCTCGACGCCCACGCAGCGATCCGCGCCTCGGGCTGGACGGGTGACGTCCGTCCGACGTTCCGACTCGACGGGGTCCTCAACCTGGAGGCCCCGGGTTGGCGCACCCATCTCGATGCCCTGTCAGCTGCGGTCGGCCGGGAGATCTCGACGACGGCCGCACTCGTCGCCGCACTCGAGGATCGTCGGTCGTTCTTCAAGGCGTCCGGCGCGGTCGCGACGGACCATGGCGTCGAGACGGCGTGGACGGCACCGCTCGAATCCGTCGAGGCGGAGGTGATCTTCGATCGAGCGCTGGCGGGCACGGCGTCGGCGGATGACGCGCGACGGTTCGCCGGCCACATGCTCATCGAATCCGCACGGATGAGCGTCGAGGACGGCCTCGTGATGCAACTTCACGTCGGGGCGTTCCGGAACCACGACCGGTCGGTGTTCGAGCGATTCGGGCCGGACATGGGAGCCGATATCCCGGTGGCGGCCGAGTTCACCCGGAACCTGCGTCCGCTCCTCGACCGGTTCGGCGACGACCGACGGCTGAACCTCATCGTCTTCACCCTGGACGAGAGCACCTACGCGCGCGAGCTCGCGCCGCTCGCCGGTCACTACCCGGCACTGCGGATCGGACCACCCTGGTGGTTCCACGACAGTCGCAACGGCATGGCCCGTTACTTCGATCAGGTCATGGACACGGCCGGACTCTCCAACACCGCCGGATTCAACGACGACACGCGCGCCGTCGTGTCGATCCCGGCTCGGCACGACGCGTGGCGCCGGGCGAGTGCCGACTGGCTGGCCGGGCTGGTCGTCCGTGGCTCGGTCGATGAGTCAGAGGCCTGGGAGATGGCGCACGACCTGGCCTACCGCTTGGCGAAGCGGGCGTATCGATTGGACGGGGCATGAGGACGCTCGTCGGGGTGAGCCCGCTGGCGGCCCGTTCGACCTTCCGTCGCATGCACGTCAGGCGAGCGGCCGTCAGCGATCGGCTGACAGATGGGCCGTCGGGCGGACATCTGGCAGGATCCAGGAGGTCGGTCGGGTGCGATCCAGGCTCATGATCGTCCGCGAAGGATTGGGACAGTCTGACGAGCGCTCACCCAGCGCGCATCTGTCACAAACTGACTGCCGCCGCCGATCCCCGCCGGTCGTCGGCCTCCGGGTCGCTGGGCAGGTCCCTGCTGTCAACACCGTGTCCCTGAATCCCATGGTATCCGTCGATCACCGCTCGCGGCCCGGGCCGCCGATTACCGTCGCGCCATCGGCGACGGCCTTGGTCGACTGTCGAGGCGCGGACGGCTGGCCGGCCGTCGCCTCGTCGAGGCGGTCCAGGAGCGCCTGTGCGCCCGCCGACACAAACAGCGCGCGCGCGTCATCGGCGAAGGCTGCGCGCTCGGGATCGTCGGGCTCGAGGACGTAGACGGCGTCGAGGAGCAGGTCCGCGGCGGTCCCGAGTGATCTGAATTGGCGAGCAAGGCGGACGGCCTCCCGATAACCGGCGATGGCCTCGTCTCGTCGCCCTTCGAGTGCCGCGACGCCGGCCTCGATGCCGATGCGGAGCATGTCCCAGACCGAGCCGATCTCCTCGCTGAAGTCGCTCGAATCCAGGGCATTGCGTGCCGCGACGAGGTCCCCGAGGCGGATCGCGACCCGGGCCCGCGCGAGGGCGCCCCAGGCAGCCCAGTTCCCGCCGATGGCCGTCGACGCGCGGGAGGCATCTGCGAGCCGGCCCTCCGCGATCGCGACCCAGACGTTCGCGGTGGCAAAGTCCCAGCCGACCTGCGTGTTCGACGTCCCTCGGACCATCGCCTGTGCCTCGGGGAAGATCCGCGCCCACACCGTCGCGTCGCCGCGATACGCCTGGATCTTCGCCCGGTGGACCATCGACTCCGCACGTTGTTCCAGCGGTTTGTCCTCGTCGGCGACGTTGTCGAGCACGGCCAGCGCCTCGTCATAGTCGAGTCCGAAGGCAGCGAGGGTCGAGGACAGGAAATGACTCAGCTGGATGAGCCAGTCACGTCGACCCGTGCGCCGTGCGACCTCGACCCCAGCCCGCAGCACCTCGAGTGCACCGTTCGGATCGTCGTAGTCCAAACGGCCGGCGAGGTTGAAGCGGGCTCGCAGCTCCGCCGCAGACAGGTGGTGGGCGGCGGCCAGTTCCACGCTCGCCCGGATCAGCGCGATGCCCTCGTCCAGTCTGCCGAGGCCCTGGAGGCAGACACCCTTGGTATTCATCGCCTCGGCGATCGTCTCCATCCGTCGGAGGGGCCCGGCGGCGGCGAGCGCGCGCTCAGCCCAGACGGCGCCTTCGGCGTTGCGGTCGGCGATCATGTGGGTCCGCGCGAACTCCGCCGCCAGCCGGGCGTACGTCGCGGGATCCGACGTCGGGTCGAGGTGCCCGAGGGCGTGTTCCAACAGGACGGCGGCCTCGTCCCAGCGGCCACGCTTCATATCGATCCGGCCTATCAAGGCCGTGGCCTGCAATGCGGCGACGGTGTCTGCAAGCTCCTCGTAGGCATCGCGCGCCAGCGCCGCCGTTGCCGCCGCCTCGACGAAATGAGCGGCGGCCTCGTTCAGTTCGGCCTGCTGGACGAGGATCCCGGCCCGCTCAGCCGGGTCGTCGGTCAGCCCAAATGAGCGGTCGAGGTCACGGACGGCCTGCTCATAGTTGTGCAGGCGCGCGGACCGGTCGGCGGCCGCGCGAAGCGCGACCCGCGCCTGGGCCCTGATCACCCGGCCCTGTTCGTCGTCCGGCGCGGCATGGTATGCCTCGACATAGTGGCTGGCCACCACGCTCGCCATCGCTTCGTCGCCGAGCGAGTCGATGTAGCGTGCGGCCGCGAGGTGGCGGGTCCGCCGGTCGCGGCGAGCGAGGGTCCCGTAGGCGACCTCGTGCACGACCGATTGGACGAACTCGTATTGACCACGTTCCGGCGAGCGCGGATCGACCTCGACCGACAGGAACTCGCGCCTGACCAACGCGCGAAGCCGCATCTCCAGCGGCGCCGGCTCCTCGCCGCTGACGACGGCAAGCCCGGGGATCGTGAAGCTCTGGCCAAGGACCGCCGCGTCCTGCAGGAGCGTCCGGTCGGCGACCGGGAGCGAGTCAAGGCGGGCGGCGACGAGCGCGTGCAGGGACGGTGGGATCGCCAGGTGGTCGCCGGCGCCCGGCTCGGCGACAGCGTCGCCGGCACGAACCATCCGCACGAGTTCGATGGCGTAGAGCGGGATCCCATCTGACCGGGCGACGACCGCCTCGACGAGATCCGCGCTCAGCTCGGGTGCCAGACCGGCGAGCAGCTCCCGCATCTCGGACGGCTCCAGCGGCTCGAGATGAAGCGTGACGGCGTTTCGCCCGGAGGTGCCCAGGGTCGGCCGCCGATCGATCAGTTCCGGGCGGGCCAGGGCGATCACCAGGATCGGCTGGTTTCGCGACCACTCGAGGAGCGAATCGATGAAGTCGAGCAGGCCGTCGTCGGCCCACTGGAGGTCCTCGAACACAAGCGCGACCGTCCCGCGCGTCGCCACCGCCTCGAAGAATCGTCGCCACGCTCCGAACTGCTCGTTCCGATCGCCACCCGTACCCGCCTCGACGCCCAGCAGGACCCGGAGGTGCGGCTCGATCCAGCGCCGATCCTCGGGGTCGTCGACATATGTCTCGATCGCCGCCGAGAGCTTGGCCGCCACGACGACCGGCGGGTCCGTCTCCAGCAACTCGGCCCGGCTCCGGACCATCTCGCCGAGCGCCCAGTAGGCGATCCCTTCGCCGTACGCCGGCGAGCGACCGCGGTGCCAGTAGATCGATTCCACCAGGCCGTCGACGTACTTCTCGAGTTCCCAGGCCAGGCGGCTCTTGCCGAGTCCTGCCTGACCCGTGACCGCGACATAGCGAGCCCGACGCTCGAGGCCGGTCGCCTCGAGCGCTTCCTTGAGCGTTCGCAACTCGGCCGCTCGGCCGACGAACGGGGCCTCGAGTCGATCGGCTCGGCCAAGGCCCCGGCGACCGGCGACCACGCGCATCGCACGCCATGCCGAGACCGGCAGCGCCTTGCCTTTGACGTCGTGCTCACCGGCGGGCTCGAACGCGATCGCTTCGCGGCTGGCCTGCTCGGTCGCCTCGCCGACGAGGACGGTCCCGGGCAGGGCCACGCCCTGGAGACGCGACGCGGTGTTGACCAGATCGCCGGCGACCAGCCCTTGGCCCTGAGCGCCGAGGGTCACGGCGGCCTCGCCGGTCAGCACCGCGCCACGGGCGGCCAGGTCGGCGATGCCCGCCCGCTCGCCGAGCGGTCCCACCGCGTCGACCAGTTCCAGCGCCGCTCGCACAGCCCGCTCGGCGTCGTCCTCGTGTGCCATCGGGGCGCCCCAGACGGCCATGACCGCGTCGCCGATGAACTTCTCGACCGTCCCGCCGTACCGATCGATGACGACACGAGCGATCTCGAACCAGCCTCCCAGCAGATCCCGGACGGCCTCGGGGTCCTTCTTCTCAGCGATGGCGGTCGAGCCGACGAGGTCGACGAACAGGATCGACACGAGGCGCCGCTCCGCACCGCCTGCCTCGCTCGAAGCATCCGTCGACGCGGCGGCAGACCCTCCGCCATCCTCGGCCGACGGAGTCGTCGACGCGCTGCGCGTGGCCGCCAGGTCCTCGAGCAGGCGGCCGCAATCGCCGCAGAACCGCTCGCCGGACAGGTTTGCCGCACCGCAGGCCGGGCAGGCGCGCGCGAGCCCTGCACCGCACTGGGCGCAGAACTTCCGGTCCGGGCGGTTCTCTGTCCCGCAAGCCGCACAGCGCACGCTCGTCACCCTCCTGCGGCGAGAGCGTAGACCATCGAGCGGGAGCACGACTCGTCCGGTCGCTTGACCCTGCGGCGCCGAGTGGCCACGATCGTGCGACCACGACCCGCGAATACCGCTGCGGGCCGACGACTGCGAGGCAAGGATGGACCCGAACGACTTCCCAGCCCCATCCGAGGGCTTCGTCCTGACCCACTTCCTGGTCGTGTCGGATCAGGATCGGTCCCGCGAGTTCTACCGCTCGATCCTCGGAGGAACGGTGCTCATGGAGCGGGACCCCGTGATCATGAAGGTCGCGAACTCCTGGCTCATCCTCAATGTCGGTGGAGGCCCGACGGCCGACAAGCCGACCGTGACCCTGACGACTCCGCCCGACCCGAACCGCACGAGCGCGTTCCTCAATATCCGGGTCGCCGACATCGCGACGGCCTACCGCGACTGGTCGGCGTTGGGCGCCGAATTCCTCACGGCGCCTGTCGACTTCGGACGCGAGATCCGCGCCTACATCCGTGACCCCGACGGCCACCTCATCGAGGTCGGTCAGTCACGGATGTAGGTTTGTCAGGTGAGGCTCAGGTCGGTCAGGTCCCGCCGGGCGTCCAGACGAAGTCCATGGCCGCGGTCGGGACGGAGACGGTCTGGGTCGTGCCGGCACCGACCGCCGCATTGGTCATCGTCAGCGTCCCGTCGGCGCCGTTGGCGATCGCCGCCTTCCCGATGGGCGAACGATCGCCCTTTCGAGCAGCCTGGGCGGCGACTCGGCGATCTACACCATGCGTGTCGACGGCACCGACGTGAAGGCGCTCGACAAGGCTCCGGACCGTCCGCATCCGGCTTGGTCGGCCGAGGGACCCCGAACGCTGGGCTCCGGATCGACATGCCGAACCCGGGCTGCCCGCAGTCCTGATCGATGGTCCCGGCCCCGGGCCCTCGAGCGGAGGGTTCGGGGCCGGTGGCGCCGACTCCGTCGCTCCGGCGCGATCGAGCCACAGGCGGAAGCCCTGGTAAGGCTGGGCCCGGAGCATCCGATCACTCCGGCGGAGACGTTTCGCGACCTCGACTAGACTGCGTTCTCCCGAGTGGTCCTGCGGCGGATGGCGACCTCAGGAAAGGCTCATCGAGTCGCTCTCGGGAAGGTCGAACAGCGTCACGCGAGAGGATGACCAGCCTTGGGCGTCGATCGGTCGATCCCGGGTGTGGACCTCTATCTCGAGTTCGACGTGGGTCCGGAGGCGACGACGGACGAGATCGAAGCCGCATATCGGGCCCTGATGAAACGGCACCACCCGGACCACGCCGGCCCAGAGGGTCTCGCTCGGTCCAAGCGGTTGAACCTGGCGCGCGATTGGTTGGTCGACCCGGAACGTCGTGCCCGATACGACGCCTCGCGCAGAGCGCTTCGGGTGGACGCGCGTCGTTCGTCGCCACGACCCGCCGCGCAGGCCCAGACTCCGCGGTCCGGCCGGCCGCCGCTCGAGCGGCGGCGGCGACCCGGAACAGCGATGGCGCACGCCAGCCGAATCGGTCGCTGGTGGCCGATGGGGACCCTCGCCCGTCTGGCTCTGGTCGGCGTCGTCGCGGTTGTCGCGTCGTCCCTCGTCTTCAGCCTCGGGTCCTCAGCGTCCAATGGCCCGGGAACCGGGTCGCCCGGAGCGCTGGGCGACCCATCGTCTGCGCCGACCGCCGAACCGACGCCCGCCGCGACGCTCACCGCGACGCCGGAGCCGACCGCCCCCCGCACGCCCGCATCGACGCCCGCATCGACGCCCGCATCGACGCCCACGCCCAGCGCGGCTCCGACCGGGCGGGCGGACATTCGCTTCAGCGGCATGTATACGGAACACTTCGTCCAGAGGCTCGGAGGAACGAGCGGGTGCACCACGACGACGGGGCACGGAGGATCGGTGACACTGACCGGGTTCGCGATCGGATCCGGGCCAGGATCCGGCTCGAAATGGCAGCTCACGCTGGCCGACCTGACAGCAGCGTGGTCGATGGACATCTTCTTCGAGGACACGGCCGACGGGCTGTGGTGGAACTCGGGGGTCGGCATCGGCTTCGTCACCAGGACGGCCGATGGCTTCACATTCGATGTCGTCATGACCGACTCCGCTCAGTCACTCCGCGCGAAGGGGACGGTCACCTGCAGGTAGACGTCGACTCTCGTGACGATCGAAATCTCAGATGATTCTCAGACACGGAGACGACTGTCGCGGGCATGACAGACGCAGGAGCCGTTCGAGACACGGCGACGCCCACCGCACTCGAAACGACGGACCCGACAGCTGGGTGGATCGACGACTTCGAGTTCGACCGATCCGTCGACCAACCGGTCCGGCGCCGCCGATGGCGGCGCTGGCTGATGGTCCCGGTCGTCGCCCTGGTCATCGCCATCGCGGCGGTCTGGATCATCAACCCGTTCGGCACGACCCCGACCGCCCTCGTCACGGCCAAGGCAAGCACCGGCACCGTTGTCAGCAGCGTCAGCGTCTCGGGTGCGGTCGCATCGTCGACGGTCAACGAGCTGAGCTTTGGCTCGTCCGGGACGGTCACCGCCGTGAACGTCGTTCCCGGCGATAAGGTGACGGCGGGCGAGGTGCTCGCCACCATCGACGATTCGGCTCAGCAGGTCCAGCTCGCGACCGCGCAGGCGAACCTCGAGTCCGCCCAGGCGAGACTGGCGACCGACCAGGCTGGCCCGACGGCGGCGACCAAGGCATCGGCCCAGGACTCGGTCAAGCAGTCGGAGCTGCAACTCTCAACCGCACAGCAGTCGCTCAGCGACACGATCGCCTCGAATAACCTGTCGATCTCGCAAGCGAACGCCGCCGTCAGCTCGGCGAAGGCCACGCTGGCCGCGGACAAGATCGCCGTGCCGGTCGATCCGGTCCAGGTGGCCAAGGACAAGGCGGCCGTGACGAACGCACAATCCGCCCTGACGAGCGCACGTCTCAAGTCGACCCTGTCCCTCCACCAGGCGCAGGCCCAGGTCAACTCGGCGAGCCTCGGAGTGACGACCGCGCGGCACAACTACACCCTCAAGATCGTTCCGACCACGACCGCTCAGATCGCCGCCGACAAGGCTGCCGTCGCATCGGCCCAGCAGGCACTCACGACTCTCCAGCAGAACGGTGCCACGATCACCGCCCCGACCGCCGGCACCGTGACGGCCGTCAACATCAAGGTCGGGCAGACTGAATCCGGCTCATCGGGCTCGTCGGCCAACTCCGGAGCCAGCTCCTCCGCGAGTACGACCGGCCAGATCGAGGTCATGGACCTCGCCAAGCTCCAGATCGCAGGCCAGGCGTCGGAGACCGACGTGCCGAAGCTCAAGATGGGTCAGCCGGCCACGATCACAGCCTCATCCCTCGGGAGCCAGACGGCTGTCGGCAAGGTCTGCGCGTTGAGCGTCGTCGGGACCCAGATCTCCGGCGTGACCAGCTTCGGCGTGACGGTCTGCCTCGACGGTCCGAACGCGGCGCTCCTGGTCGGGATGAGTGCGACCGCGGCGGTCGTGACTGACCGTGCCGATAACGCTGTCCTCGTCCCGAGCCTCGCTGTCAAGACCGTGGGGGGCCAGCAGGTCGTCGCGGTCCTGGGCGCGGATGGGAAGACCCAGACCAACATGCCGGTCACGGTCGGGATCAGCAACGGCTCGCAGACCCAGATCCTGTC
>Ga0075021_10000507_pt1 | contig 20604 bp, 26 predicted proteins | sample ColStrG_CSR_2012_FD_72749 | JGI IMG/M metagenome (GOLD analysis project Ga0075021, IMG submission 72749) | Freshwater sediment microbial communities in response to fracking from Pennsylvania, USA - Cold Stream Run_MetaG_CSR_2012 | ecosystem: Environmental > Aquatic > Freshwater > Creek >...
CTACCGACAGCGTTGAGCGACAAGCCGCTCTTGATTTTCGGGAATCTGCAATCTGGAATTCCTCGACCGCTTTTTTGATGGCGGCTTGCTGATCCGGCGCCCCGACCGATCGAGGTAGAAATCCAGGACAAAGAGTCGAAGGCAGGACGATAGGTTGACATACTCTCGCCGCGCGTCGATCCACGTCACGAGATTTGACGACGTCATTTGGCGGCTGACCGCGATGTCCCTGAGCGCCCTCCAGAAGGCGTCCTCCAAAGTCACGCTGGTCTTGTGACCAGCAATCGTGACGGAACGCTTGATCACAGGTGAGTTCATCGCTGATCTCCGGACTTGAATGGTCTCGGGCCTTCGATGACCGTTCGGCCACACAGCGGATTCGTTGGCCAAATCTGGGCAATAAGCAAGGACATTACCTAAAAGGTGCTAGAAAAGGAATTTGAAGACCACAATTGTATGAACAATATCAGGTTACTGCTGTATATCGTACTTATTCGCATCAGGTGACTGCTGTGTTTTTACTGCTCGCAACGCGCCGGCTCGCAACGCGCCGGCGCCCGCGCGGCAATGAAAAAGCCCTAGCGCCGGGGTAGGGCTTGGAAGATGCCATCCGATGGAGCGATCGGCGGTTTAGTCGGCAAGCTTGTTGTGCTGCGCATTGAGTGCTCGACATGCGGGCGGCAAGGTCGCTATCAGGTCGCGCGCCTTCTCGCGAAACTTGGGTCCGCCGCACGTCTGACAGACTGGCTGAATGAGCGCACCGCCGATTGTCCGCAAAAGGCTCTAGCCGGCCCCACGCGAGCTTGCGGCGCCGTTATGCCGGACTCGGTGGATTTGCCGTAATCGGCGTGCCGGGGGGCTGTCGGGATGGGAGCACATGGAATAAGATGTTCGGGAGGTGCGGGGCGATCGGGTCGAAGCTGGAAGGCTGAAGCGATGACGACTGCTGTCGACTCGCAAATTCCGCACCGGACAAAGACCGGCTTCCTGCCGTTACTCGGAGGAATTCTGGCTTTATCAGCAGAGGCGACGGTTATGGCCGCGCTGATGGTGATAGCGGGGCTTTGCACACTCGGATCAATAATCTGGTGGCTGATTGAGAAGGGCATCCCCCGTCGTCGGGCTACACTGAAATGAAACAACCCCCGACATTTGATCGAATGCGGATGCGCGACCAGAGCAAGAGGGCCTGGCCGGCGTGTCGCGTTTCTGGCTTACCTACTGCAATTCCTCCGGACACCCACTTGGCGCCGTCGTCATGGATTCCTTGAATCTGATGCATGCCCGCATGCGCTCGGCCATTGAGGTCATCGATTAGGGGGCGCTCTTTGCGCAGGGCCACGAACTCGACAGCGACACTGCGGAGCTTGTGCCGGCGACGGCGATCGGACGCCTGCTAAATCAGGAAGAGGCGGCGAAGTTGATAAGGCGGCTGGAGCGTCATATCCCGAAACGACCGGCTGCGGCATCGGTCAGGCGGCCCGTGGCAGGAAAGAAGCGATCTGGCGATTGAGGCGGCCTATTCCTTTTTGGCTGGAATCTGCTCCTGCCATTGGACGTTCGGCTGGGATGACTCCGGTGGTGACGAGGGTGACCTAATGGCCTCTTCGATAGCCGTCGCCTTTTCCGAGTATTGCATCGCTCGCTGATCCAGCAAGTCGGCCAACTTGGAATCCCCGTTCTCGCGAGCCTTGACAACCAACGCCAGAAGTCGGGCCGCCTGTATCCGCAACGTCTCTGATGCACTCATTTTGGTACGCACAGCTAAACATGTCATTTGAAAGTTCCGTCCGCTGTCGAACATCGCCGGGAAATTCCCCGGCAAGCCGACCCAAAGCAAAGGCCCCGCCTTTGGGGGGCGAGGCCTTGCACAGAAAGAGGCCCCTCGGCTGTCGGACCCGCTCTGTCGCTGGACATTGGGCATCGTAGAAACCAGCGCCAGCACAATCTAGAGGCACAAGCTTAACCGAAAATGAAGGACGCGAAAGCCAGCCGTCGACAGCGTCCTGTTACTGGCGGCGCTTTGCGGAAGACGTTGGCGCGGCGCAAGACAAAGGCTGCATCAGCACATACATTCGGCCGAATTAGAAAACGGCGTGCACTGGCGCTGAGCGATCTAAGCCGGGCCCCCCGGCGCGGCGGTTGTCTTTCGCTTTATGCTCATCAAATGTCAGACGGTGAAGAGACTGGGCTTAAGGGCTTGAGGGCCTTTCCCCTCGACAAGGGCCGGCGTGGAGGTGTTCACTGTTAAGGTGGACGAAGCTAAAGCTGATCCGATCTAAGGCACCGCCCACCAAGCGCCGGACGAAATTCGCCGTGCTTTCCTCACAAAATGAACACAATTAATAAGAGAGTATTGCTTGTTGAACCATGTTTCAGTCAAACAACAAGCAAACACCCGCGTTCTTGTTCGGCTTCATGCTGAGAGCAGGAGGGAAGTCATGAACATTCAAACACCGCAATCGCCAGCCTATGCACCAACCAAGTCCGATCCGATACGTCTCGCAAGCGCTACTATTCAGGCCGTCGATCGAATCGGCGCAGCCGCGTCTGAGGAGATCGAAAGGACGGCGGATGAAATCATGCGCGGCGCAACTGAGATCGCAGAAAGGCTTCGCGCATTGGCGAGTGCCATTCGGGAGCATAGCAAGATTGCCAATCAACATGTTTCGGGTTTTTGCAGCAAGGCAACCTCCGTGCTCGAAGGTGTTCGTGACCTGCAACTGAAATTGGAGGTCAATGAAAGCGACGCCGAGGAAGAAGGGGCGGTAGAAGATACGTCGCCGTTGCCTTCCTTGGTCAGGAGAGGACCGGCCAAATTCGCAGACCCGAATCTATAGTGACTTTCGGGGAAACGCCTTAGCTAGCCGGCGGCGTCTGTCCCGTCATTCCCCGACTGTGCGGACGTTCTGGCCCGACATTGTCGCCGCCATACGAAACACGAGCGCAACGCGCGCTGTGTGGCCGGACTTCAGCGCCTCAAGCACAGTCTCTGCAGCTGCATGCCACAATTCCTGACGTTGCAGCGTTTCCGGTAATGCGAGGATGTAGGCGCCGACTTCGCCCAAAGTTGCTAGCCGCTGCTCGCCTTGCTCCAGTTCGATCGGACGATTCAGAAGCAGATTCCAGTTACCCTGCTCACTCAACGCAACCATAACTGCCCCCGTGTTACGCACCCAACCGAGAAAGTTAACAAATGGTATATGGCGAAATTACGAGGGGACTCTAACCGCACGCTGCCTTCATGTAGGTGCCATGGTGTGTAGCTGACTTACGCGTCCTCATGTGTGCGCAGACAAGTAGTCCGTTGACCGTTTCGTTGCCATACCGAGTGTCAGGGTTCCTGACAGATTAATCACGCAATCGTCAAACAACCAACAAAAAACCAACAAACAAATTGTCGCAATGGGCTTTAAATTCAAGCAGGGCCGTTGGAGCTGACCGATGGCACAGGCTGCTGCAATTATAGGCCTATGCGAACGCTTGCGGAAACAATCCCGCAAAGCCCGCAGCCGCGAAACTATCGCCGACCTAAGGCCCGCCACTGGCTACTTGAGAGCGCTGGCGGTGTTGAAGATCGCAGAGGAGGCCGAAGTCGAGACCGATCCTGCGCGGAAGCAGCAGCTGGAGCAGGAAGCCGCGCAGTTGCACGCTCAAGCCCGCTAAAAGCTGGTAACGTAAGGGGGGATGATAGGGGGCGCTGGAAGGCGGCGCCCCCTTTTTTAGTTCATACCGGGACGCCTTTCGCGTGGCACTTTCTTTCCCTCCTGCAAGCCTTTGAGAGGCCATTTCATCACGGCCCAGGATTGGAAAATCTCTGCTTTACGCTCAGAGTTTCTTGGTTCGCTGAAGGCATCTCGCTCAATCCGTTCTATATCAAGATAGCACCGTTGCCGGCCGCGAAGCCCTGATGGGCGCGTTGCGGCTTGATCGCGACTTTAGGTCCATGCTTGCGGCGAGCCTGTGTCTCAACGTGCTGGTGAGCGTGAAGTCGGGCGTATCTACTTGGTCAACGGCTTTTGCGGCTGGGAGGCTTTGGCTCTGGCGCGTCCAGGTCTCTAAGGGGTCTGCCGTGCATTCCATCGCATAAAGTCTTGGAACAGAACGCCGCGCGCCGCCCGATCGGGGACTGGCTGGGGTTGTTCGTCCGGTTTCCATCGCAGGAATTCCTGGAACAGGGCATCACGCTCGGCGCTACTCAGCGGAGGTGCTTGATCCGCCCGCTCAACGTGCGGTCCGACAGACGATTGTCGATTTAATTTCACAGTCGCTGCCATGCTTGAACCTGGACGTCGGGTCATCCGAGCATGCTTAGACCTTGAAACGTCACCGATCTTCAGGTCATCCGGCCGAGTTTGTATGGTGTGTGCATCACCACTCGTAGCATCTTGTTGTGTTCCAGCAGGCTTTGCGCCGGTGGAGCTCGCGGAAAGCGAGGCGAAAAAGGAGGACAGCGTTGGCCCTAAGGTCGCGTCGGGAGCAGGCTGAGCTTGCGGCACCTCGGCGTGTGCCATTCTCGTTGTCGGTTCCACGCGATACCAGCATTTGTGGTAGTTGACGTGATCGACGCGGTAGTACCAATGGCCGCTCGGGGCCAGTTGGCGGTTTGGCTGCACCAAGCAATCGCCGGCTAGCGCCCAGTTCGTGCTGAACGCGATCAACATGCAAAGGCCGGCTGCGACAGCTAGAGCATATGAGATGACACGTTTTAGCATGGTGAGCCTCCTGGTGGCCGTTACGTGTTGCCAGCTGCTAAAGAGTTGAGCGTCCCTTCGTTAATGACGTATCCCCACACATGTGTTGATTATTGTTGTAACAATGATATATAAACAATCAAATCAACCACAGGCGCCAATTGTGTCGTGCGATTGATTGTTCGATGACTTGGAAAAAATAACCCCGCTCGCGCAGGGCTTAGTTATTCCGCACTGGTGGGGCACTGCGGCATCACGCCGCCTGGCAAGCTGTACCCAGGGTCCCCGCGACGGGGTTCGTACTTGCTCGAACCTGGTCCGTCACGACATGGTGGGGGCGGATAGAGTCAGCCTATCGAGAGTGGCCCTCCTGTTGGCCGTTGCCGGCGATCAACATGTCTCGTAAGAAACATGCGTGATTGGCGAACTGGTCAGTATTCCTCGGCCAGCATGATGGTGATCACGCGCTTGGTCACATTCGGGTCTGAAGGGTCGGGTGAGTGGACCGTCAGGCTTGAATCGAAGTAGTCGATCTTGAAAAAGACCTGCTTTCCGTCGGCATCGAAGGCGCCAAAGTCGTGTTCTTCATGGGGGTCGTTGGCATGGCAAAAGTCGTCGTAGACCTCGATAGTCTTGACGATGCGCGCAACGGCCTCTGGGCCCAGCGCCGCGATGCCGGGTGTCATGACCGCCATGCCGCCGATCAGACGTTGACGCAGTTCGTCGTTGAGCGCGCGAATCCGCGCTGTCTTGGTTTCCATGACAGAAGCTCCTGATTTCCGGTGTGAGAATTTTCGGCTGTGGTGGGTGAGGGCCCGAACTGACTGACGCCGTTCGGGCCCATCTGCATGTTCGGCGCCTACTCGGCGGGCGGGCTCATCAGGGCGATGGCGCTGCGATGGCGGACGAACTTGGGTATCTTGGGGTAGTCGCGGAACCGGAGTGTGAACATCTCGTCTTTGCGGGCGATCACGATGGCCTCCCACCAACCCAAATCCAGGGTCTCCTGGGCGATCACCAGATGGCCGGCCGCGATCTCCTCCCAGGTCCGGGGCAGGCCGCTGGCCACCGGCATGGCCTCTTGCACAGTGGTGGTTCCCTGGGGTTCGCCCGATAGAGCTGCCACAACCTCGCTGTAGAGGTCTTGCCGGACGTTGGGCACGAAGCCACGGCCGTTGCCGTAAATCCGACCGACGGGCAGCTTCTTTGCGACTTCGCCCAGGTCTTCGGATAACGCCTCGCGAACTTCGAGGTCCATCAACTTGGCCGCCTTGGCGACCAGGTTCGGATCAGCGCCAGTGAACCGAGCCGCGCACGGTTTGTCATGCTCGTCGTAGCCCATAATAATGAGGACGGTGGCTGACTCCTTGTTGGCAGAGGCAGCGGCTTTATTGGGAGCAGAGGCTTTGGGAGAAACAGAAGCTTTGGTCTTGGTCATGATAGGTCCTCCAGAAACGCCGAAGGGGCCCCGATTGGGGCCCCTTGCGGCAGAGTTGATGGGTGTTTTGTGATCGGCCGCAGCCGATCCGGTGGTCTGTAGCGTAACGTTGGACGAAAACTCATAGTATTAATACTCCAAGCCGCCAAATGGCCAGCTTGTACAAGAATAGTATAAACTTTAATCACGCAAGTCAAAGCCAATGTTGCTATTAATTATTTACGAACATATTTTATATAGCCTTATCGTTGAGTGATATACGATCACAGATATTGTATATTTGACAGTATACGTTGGCGCAAGACTTGCGGTCGTCGATACGATTGCCGTTGCAGACATCGAGGCCGTTCTGGGAGCAATACCGCCAGATCGCATGCTGGACGAACCGCGGAAATGACCTCGGGAAGGCCGGGTTGAACTGCCGGGCATCGATCCGCTCGGCGACGGCCTCAACGACGCTGGCGCAGCCGCCAGGCCGGTAGCAGACCATGCCATAGGCGTGGTCGGCATCGAACCGGTTCAGGATTCCGGTCCGGTGCAGAAAGTTGTGCACCAGAGTGTCGATGGCGATCATGCTGGCACCGACCTCGATCCAGACCGGCAACTCCTCGGGAGCGGCGAGCAGAATGCCGGACAAGGTCATGGTGAGGACCTTATCGGAGACGCCGTAGACTTCCCGGAGCGGTTCAATCAGAGCTTCCCGCAGGCCCGCGAGCCGATTGGCGCTGGCAGGGTTATCGGCAGCTTGGAGCCGACGGTCGATCCAGCCGACCAAGTCGCCATCGGCAATGTCCCGGATGAACAGGAACAGGGAATAGGCCATCTGGTTGAGCCGGCCGTTCCGCAAATAATGGGTCGGCAGAGGGCATGCCTCAATGTGATCCGGCTCCGCGCACGTCCCGCTGCCCTTGTCGTACCGACACCCATGAAAGTGCCAGTAGCTTCTGAGCTTGGGGCAGGGGGCGCCTTGCCAGATCTTCTGGGCGATACTGGCCCACGTCGCTGACCCATACCGCTCCATGTACGCTTCGGCGACCTGATCCGAGATGCCTTGGTAGCTGAGCGCAGAGACCAGGCGATCGAACAACGCCGGCGTGTCGCCATTCCGAATAGCGGTGGTGATATTAGGCTCAACATCGTCTTTGCGAATCTCATCGAGGAGGTCGGCCGAACCAGCAAGACAACAGACCCGATGGATCAGCCGAACCGCATGATCGATCGCGAGAATCGTCTGGTGGGAACTCTTATGGCGTTGATGCTGGTGGTGCGGGGTCTTTTGACGGGTTGCCGACCTGGAGATCATGGCTGTCAGATCATCGAGACCAGTTTGCGCTGGGCGTCGCTGTCGCCGTCAATATATCGCTGGGTAGTTTGGATCGACCGGTGGCCGGCCAGCAACTGGACGTCACGCAACGAGCCTCCCACCTTGTGGACTAACCGGGCAGCGCGGGTGATGAACGTGCGACGTCCCGAATGTGAGGAGCAGCCTTCCAGGCGAAGCGCGCGGTACGCGGTCGAAAACCAAATCACGATACTGAGCGGCTTCATCGGACCGCCACGCTCGGACCGAACCACCGGGCCGGCGCTATCCGTCATGTGGTGCCAGACAAAGAGGGCTTCTCGTAATTGCGCGTGCAAGGGGATCTGCCGTCCGCTTCGATTCTTCGCAGCGCGATCTCGCAGCTCAATGGTGCGACCTATTCCACCATTCGCATCGAGGACCATGTCCCAGGTCAATTTTGCAATTTCGCCGGCCCGCAAACCGGCCTTTGCGGACAGCAGGACAATGATCTTATTTCTCTCTGGATGCCGGGTGCACTCGGCGTAGATAAGGAGATCTTTTATATTGTCGTCGGATAATGTTTTCGCTTGCTTGCCGGACATATTTTTCATCGCGATCGAATCTTCGATTGATCATAACAAAGGCGGCCGATCATACAAGCAGCCGGCAGCAAGCGGCGTGCCTCCAGCTGACTTGATAGGTTTGTGCCGAAAGCTATCGAGTGGATAATGGGGCATGCGAGCGCTACGCAACAATTGACGCAGTGGATTTTCGTGTAGTCGGGCGACGTTCTAGCCACGTCCGCTTTCGAGGGCATTGCAGACAAGATCTACTCATTTTGAGGATTACCGGTTTTGATCCATCTCGGACATAGCGACACGTTTGACTGGGTCTGTTAAGCGCACGAGAGCGGACATTGATCAAACTGTGGCCGACCGATCGCGATCATTGTGCATGCCAAGGTTCAAAGTGCTCCCGCCGTCAGACACGTTGGAACGTAAAAAGGCGCTGGGCGAGGGGATATCCGACGCATCACGTCTGCTGCAAATCGGACCAGACAACCGCCGAATCTTTACGGAACGCTCTACACCAACGGCAAAGCTCCTGAGCCCCCGCCTCAGCTGAGCAGCTTCGCCGCCAGACTTGCGCTTGCTATCGATGGGTAGCGGTTACCGCGATCCCACACGCCGACGTTTGACCAAATGGCCAAGGTCAGTTTTCGCCCATTTAATAGGTCCGGGCACGCGCGGCCTCTCCAACTGTGGCACTTCGAATATAGCCAGAGCTTTCCGCGCGACTTCGCCACGACGCTTCAGCTACTCGAGGAAGTGCAGCGCGAAGCTCCTGCGACGCTCTTCGATGGGAGCACGCTGCATCTCGGCCAGGAGCCGCTGTACTTCTTCGTCGATCTAATCGGCCTCCACCTGCATGACATTTGAACCGCGCCTTTGTCGCCACCCGATGCCTGTCTTTGGCAGGCACTTATATTTTTTCCTCACTGTGAAGCAGCTCACCTTTGATCGGCGCAAAACGGCCTAATGAGGTACCGATGCGCAATCAGTGCATCGACAACCAAGGAGACACGACAATGTTCACCAACACGAAGATTGTTCTCGCGGCAGCCCTCATCTTCGGCTCCGCTTCCGCGGCTCTGGCGAATGATTCCGGTGAAAACCACCAGGATAATGATCGATCCGCGGTCTCAGGCACCGTGGCACGGGTCAATCCGGGATGGCTTGGCACATCCGCCAATGCCGGCAGCGCTTACGGCTTCGCCGCGCCCATCCAAAAGCACAGTCCTGTGCGGGAGCACGACTACTCGGATCGCATCGACGACAACCGCTAGGCCTATCGTGTGCGGCTGTTTGTTAGCGAAAAACCCCAGGCAAGTGCCTGGGGTTTTTTGCTGCCTGGCGGCGGGATCGCACGAGCAAAATCAGAGCCGCTAGATCGGTAAAGCGAATCGCTGGCTTGCGAAGAGAACCCCGGGGGCTTTTCAGCGCCACTGCACGCCGGTCAGGCTCTCCGCGGGCGGTCGTTCGCTCCAATTCGGCCGCACATCCGCGCCTATCATGCCGCACCTGGTACACACGGCCTTCCGGTCCAGGTCCAGGAGCACGGTGTCGTCAGGTCAGCGGTCCGCATCGACAACTGCACTGTGCTGACAAAGCCCGGCCGAGCAGTAGATCAGCAACCGTCGGACCCCATGCGAGCGATTATGACCGAGTGTCACTGGCGAGCTTCGATACGATCCGGGTCGTCGTTTGGCCGGCGGATCATCGTGGGGATCGCGGGTGCGCATCGGTTAAGGCCCCTTTCTGCCGCGTCGCAAGCCTCCCGCCGCTTTCCAGCTTTGGTGCTGCACAGAGAAAGCTTTTCCGTGCGTAGATATTCACCGGCTATCTGCCGCGCCATCAAGGTCCGCGCTCGATGCCATTGCAGACAAGATATACTCGCTCTGAGACTTCCGAATCTGACCCGACTCGGAAATGGCGTGTCATCGCAGCACCTGCCAATTTGTCGTGGATTTCGAGCGCCCTGCGAACGTGAAATTGGCCACAGAGCGGCATGTCCGGGCGTGATATTCTATCGATAATTCCATTGGGGCAGGGCATTTCCTTCCCAGAATGATCCGGTCAGGAATTGATTGCATGAAACGACGCGAATTCGTCACGCTTCTCGGCGGCGCGGCCATGGCGTGGCCACTCGCGGCCCGGGCGCAGCAGCCGGCGGTGCCGATGATCGGATTTCTCGGTAGCGATTCGCCTGTGCGGTTCGCGGAAAATCTACGTGCGCTCCGCCAAGGCCTGAGCGAGACCGGCTACGTCGAGGGTCCCAATGTGGCGATCGAATACCGCTGGGCAGAGGGTAAATACGACCGGCTGCCGGCGCTCGCGGCCGATTTGGTTCGCCGCGAAATGGCTGTGATCGCCACGGGTGTTGGGATTCCTGAGGCAATAGCCGCGAAGGCTGCGACTGCCACGATTCCAATCGTCTTCAGCATAGGTGCCGATCCCGTTCGGGCCGGCCTTGTCGCCAGCCTCAACCGGCCCGGCGGCAATCTCACGGGCGTGACTAGCTTGGCCGGTGAGCTAGGGCCAAAGCGGCTGGAATTGCTGCACCAGCTGGTCCCTACGGCGACCAACATTGCATTCCTCGTCAACTCTAATCGGTATGTTGCCGACGTTTTGCCGGGAGACATACAGGCTGCGGCACGCATCCTCGGACTTGAGCTGCATGTGCTAACCGCCAGCACTGAACACGATTTCGACACGGTCTTCGCAACCTTGGTCGGACTGAGGGCAGGAGGGCTCGTGATCGCCCCCGATTCGTTGTTCGGCAGCGGCTACAATCAGCTTGCCGCATTGGCGCTGCGCCACGTAGTACCGGCGATCGGTCAAAGTCGCGGGTTTGCGGTGGCCGGTGGCCTGATGAGCTACGGAGCCAGCACGCCGGATTCGTTCCGTCAGGTCGGCGTCTACACTGGCCGAATTCTCAAGGGTGAAAAGCCGGCCGACCTACCGGTCCAACAGTCTACGAAATTCGAATTGGTCATCAATCTTAAGACCGCCAAGGCGCTTGGCCTAACCGTGCCGCCCACGCTACTCGTGCGCGCCGACGAGGTGATTGAATAGCAGTGCTGCTTGCTGCGGCGCGAGAGTCTCCTCCTGTGCAGGGTTCGGACGCCGGCGATGATGATGGCGCCACGAGCGGCTGGGCCGGCGTCCGAAAGCCGCCGCGGAACGAACCCGCGGGCGATGGAGCGCGGAGGGTACCGCGCACTCGCCATGGAAATTTGGCTGATGCGGAAGGTGCGCGTGAGGGAGCGTAATGCGCTTGGGCGCGAGCAATGCTGCGACAAGTAGCCAGCAGTAGCTCGGGTTGATGGTGGCGCCGATCGGTGAAGGCGGTTGTTGCGAGCTTGGCGCATGAGGCCGAGTGTCGTCGCAGCCGGTCGAGGACCAGCGAGAGATGAGATCGGCACTGCGTTGTCGCAATCCAGCGATCGCGGTCATGACGTATCGATCCTGATGGGGACGGTTGGCCTCGATGGTTGGTGGCGCGGCTGGCAGCCCAGCGCGAAGGTCTCGATGATGATCAGGCGGCCGCCACAGCACGGACAAGGATGTGAGAAGGTCGGCGGCTCGTTGGGGCCGGCGGCATCCGCATCGGCATGTGGAGCATCCGCATCGGCATGTGGACTTGCGGGATCGGTGTCGAGCTTGGCATGTCCGAGCAAAACTTGAATCAAACGCACTTCGGTATTCTGCTCGAGCAGGTGCGTGGCAAAGCTATGGCGCAAGGTGTGCGGCGTCACCCGCTTCTTGATCTCGGCCATGGCGGCGGCGGTGTGAACGGCGCGATTGAACTGCCGGGTCTTCATAGGCAGTATCCGATCACGCCCGGGGAACAGGCAGACCGCCGGCCGGGCGATGCGATACCAGTCACGCAGCAGCTCCAACAGCTTTGGGGAGAGCATCGCAAAGCGAGCCGTTGATGCTCGTCGCACGCACGCCGGTCCACGTCTGATGCAGCCAGAAACGACGAAGATCCTCAGGCATGGCCGTGTCCGGCGAACGGCCGAGAAAGGCTGTGAACGTCCTCACGTGCCGGATATAATCGTTGCGCGTCTTCTCGACGAAGTTGCGCACGGTCATGTCTTCGATCATGCGCCGGCGCAGCGGGCTGATGGGCTTCTCACTCATCGGGGTACTCCTGTCTTGAGGTGGAAATTTTGGAACCCCTTGATCCTCAAGACGGGACGCCCGGCCTGTCACCCCATCCCGCTCACCGGGTTACCCCGTCGGCGCCGCTCCGCCTTCGCGCGCAGCGCGCTCCCGCGTAAGCGGGTTCGTTTTACGGCACTGACCTGCCGGTCGCTGGGCGCAAAAGTACGGCTGCTTTCTGAGGCATAGCGACCCAGAATTGCTCGTTGCGAGCCATTCCGCGCTGACCCCTTGTAGACATCGGAAACGGGCTGATAGTCAATTCGATCGCCTCTAGGTGATGGACGACCCATTTGCTGTGACGCAGATCACAGGTGCGCTGGCGAAATTGCGAGATAAGAGGATCAGATGTGAGCGGTCACATCGAATGGCCCACCGGGCCGATCAGCCAAGGGGATGCCACCATGCGGAAGTCGATCATGTCGGCGGTCACCGCTGCCGCCCTTCTCACGGCACTCGGAGTGAGTTCTGCAGTCGCGTGCTAAGCCAATCACACCGACTCAGCACTGCGACCATCGGGTCGATTTCGTCGCCAACTCTTCCTGCGTAGCCAGGACGCGGCTCCAGCGATGATCGCTCATTGTCACTTCGCACTGGAAGGCGTCGCCTCGTCAAAGCGCGCACCCATAAGCGACCTTCAGCGAGTGCTTAGCGAAAACCGAAATTTGCTGTGATGTAGGTCACACACGATCTAGCTGCACCAGGCCAGGATGAGGGTATCAGATAAGAGTAAGAGAAAGAACGACACTGGTCTTGGTCCTCGCCCCAACGGAATTGGGAAACCACGCCATGCATATCCAACACAACCTCGCTGCGACTAAGCAGCAAGCGATTCACAAATTGACGGCAGTCCGGGAGCCTGGACAGAATTTCGCAGGTGGCATCCGGTTTACGATGATGGACGGTCCTACACGCGTTATTTGCTGGGTGACCCGCGAAGCTCTCGATCATATCAATCGCGGCAATGCTTACAAGCAAGATCACATGGTATGCTTTGAGCGGCACCGCCGCAGGCTTGAGCGCCTTGCAAGCCAAAAATACGACGCCGGCGAACGATCGCCGATAGTGATGACTTTCGATTTCGAAACATGGCACCGATCTGCGTGACTGTCTGGCTCCCAAAAAAGTCACAAATCCCAAGTTCGAGGGGAGCACCGGTGTCTCTCTGACCAATCGCAAACCAGCATATCAGAAGTGATTCACATCACACCTAAGCCTGACATGTGTGGTACGATTGCTATTATCTTGAGCCTGGTCCCCAGCCTTAGGGGCGGTAAATGAGACGGCGCGAATTTATCACTCTCTTCGGCGGTGCAGCAGCTTGGCCGCTCACGGCGCGCGCGCAACAACCGGCGATGCCGGTGATCGGCTTCCTCAGTCAACTCTCGGTCGGGAGGGACGACGTGGCCGAATTCCGTCGAGGCCTCGAAGAAGCCGGTTATGTCGATGGCCAAAACGTAACGATCGAATTCCGCTTGGCGAATGGTCGATTCGCGCGACTGCCTGAGTTGGTCGCCGATCTGGTGCGCCGGCAGGTGGCCGTGATTGTCGCATACGGTGCAGTCGGCTCGGCATTTGCAGCCAAGACCGCAACCTCGACGATTCCGATCGTCATCGCGGGGGGCGCTGATCCTGTGAGGTATGGCCTTGTCGCCAGCCTTGGTCAGCCGGGGGGAAACATTACGGGGGTGACCTACATCCTCAATGAGCTTGCGGGCAAGCGGCTTGATTTCCTGTGCGATCTGGTCCCCCAAGCGACGACGGTCGGCTATCTTGTGGGCAATCAACGGGGTGAGGCGGAACAACAGTACACGAGCGATTTGCTTGTGGTGGCACGCGCCCTCGGCCGGCAAGTCATTGTCCTGGAATGCCGGGACGACAGCGACTTCGAGGCAGCGTTTGCGACCCTTGTTCAGCGCCAGGCCAGCGCACTCGTGGTCAGCGCCTTTCCACGTGCCATCCTCAATCGCAAGAAAATTGTGGCGCTGGCGGCGCTTCACAAAATTCCCACGATATATCCGCAACCGCAGTACGTCTATGAAGGCGGCCTGATGAGCTACTACCCAGTGGGCACCCTTCACCAAGTAGGATTCGATTTTGTCGCCCGGATTCTCAAGGGTGCCAAGCCTGCTGACATGCCTATCCAGCAACCGACCAAGTTCAGCCTTGTGATCAACTCCAAGACTGCGGAGGCTCTCGGCCTAACTATTCCACGCACGCTGCTTGCCATAGCTGACGAGGTGATCGAATGAAGCGGCGCGAATGCATCGCGCTCCTCGGCGGTGCAGCAGTTTGGCCGCTCGCAGCGCGCGCGCAAAAGCCGGAAATGCCGGCGATCGGGTTTCTCGACTGGGCGTCGCCCAGACCGAACGCGAGCATGGTGCCTGCATTCCGTGAGGGCCTCGCCGAAGCTGGCTTTGTCGAAGGCAAGAATTTGGCGGTCGAATACCGCTGGGCGAATGGCCAATTCGAGCAGCTGTCGGCGCTCGCAGCTGATTTGGTCCGCCGCCAGGTGGCCGTGATCGTGGCAACCGGCGCACTGAGCCCGGCCCGTGCCGCCAAGGCTGCCACCTCGACCATACCGATCGTGTTTGTCTACACCGGCGATCCGGTGAAAGAGGGCCTTGTCGCCAGCTTGAACCGGCCGGGAGGCAACGTTACCGGAGTGACCGTCGCCACTGATCTTGCGGGCAAGCGGCTCGGCCTTCTGCGTGAAATGGCTCCCCAAGCGACGACTGTCGCTTTTCTTTCTGGCGATTCGAGTTTTTGGTCGTATGAGAGGCAGACGAGCTCGATGCTCGGGGCGGGCCGTGGGCTCGGGCTCGAGGTTATTGTGGTGGAATGCCGCAGCGACCGCGACTTCGAGATGGCCTTCAGCACTATTGAGGAACGCCGGGCCGCGGCGCTCATCCTCGGCACCTATCCTCTCGGAGATCTAAATAAGGTCGTAGCGCTGGCGGCGCGCCACAAGATTCCGGCGATGTATCCTGGCAGGCGACTGGCCTTGGCCGGCGGCCTGATGAGCTATGGCGCTAGCTTCGCCGGCATTTATCGCCAAGCCGGCATCTACACCGGCCGCATTCTCAAGGGCGAAAGGCCGGTGGACCTGCCGGTGCAGCTGCCCACGAAATTCGAACTGGTGATCAACCTCAAGACCGCCGTGGCGCTTGGCCTTACTGTGCCGCCAACGTTGCTCGCCATCACCGACGAGGTTATTGAATGAGCGCGAGCGCTGAGCGGGTTTCGCTCTTCCCCGCCGAGCTGCGTCGGATGCGCGGCCGCCTGTTCCGCAAATACGTCGCGTTGTTCGTTGGCGTCGTCTGCATCGCCTTGCTCGCCAATGGGCTGTTCGAAATCTGGTTCTCGTATCAGGAGCATAAGAGCTCGCTTATTCGCATTCAGAAGGAGCAAGCCGAGGCTGCGGCCGCAAAGCTCGGGCAATTCATAAAGGAAATCGAGAGCCAAGTCGGCTGGACCACGCAATTGCCGTGGTCAGTGGGCACGATCGAACAGCGCAAGTTCGATGCGTTGCGGCTACTGCGCCAAGTTCCGGCAGTCACCGAGCTCGCTTTTCTTGATGCGGCCGGGATAGAGCAATTGCGGGTGTCGCGGCTCGCCATGGACGTCATCGGTAGCCACCTCGACCTTTCCGCAGATCCGAAATTCACCGAGGCGGCGGCGCACAAGGTCTATTACGGGCCCATCTATTTTCGGCGTGAGTCCGAGCCCTACATGACACTGGCGCTTGCCGGCACGCGACGCGAAAGTGGCGTGAGCGTGGCGGAGGTCAACCTCAAACTGATCTTGCCTGTCGTTTCACAGATCAAGGTCGGGGATCGGGGCAGTGCCTATCTGATCGACGGGCAGGGCCGCCTGATCGCACATCCGGATATCAGTATGGTCCTGCGAAACACCGACATGTCCCAATTGGCGCAGGTGCAGGCCGCTAGGCGCGGCGCCACCGATACGCCGCCCGAACAGGTCCAGGTTGCCGAGGACATTCAGGGTCGCCAAGTGTTGACCGCCTATGCACCGGTGGCGCCGCTGGGCTGGCTGGTGTTCGTAGAATTGCCGGTCGCCGAGGCCTATGCACCGCTCTACGCCTCAATCGAGCGCTCGGGTGTGCTGCTCCTGGGCGCGCTGGGCTTGGCATTTCTCACAGGTCTCTTTCTGGCGCGGCGGATGGTCGGACCGATTCAGGCATTGCGCATTGGCGCGGCGCGCATCGGCAGCGGCGACCTTGGCCAACGCATCTCGATCAAGACCGGCGACGAACTGGAAGCGCTTGCCGATCAGTTCAATGAAATGGGAAGCCGCTTGCAGGAATCCTATGCGGACCTCGAGAACAAGGTGGCGCTGCGGACCCGGGAATTGGCCCAATCGGTGGAGGAACTTCGCGCCTTGGGCGAGGTGAGTCAGGCCGTCAACTCAACGCTCGATCTGTCGGCCGTCCTGTCGACGATTGTCGCCAAGGCGGTGCAGCTGTCCGAGACCGAGGCCGGCGCGATCTATGTCTACGACGACGTTCAACAGCAATTCCAGCTGCGCGCCACTCATGGCATGAGCCACGAACTGATCGAGGCCATTGCCAGTCGGCAACCCGATCTCGGCGATACCACTATTGGCGAGGCGGCCGAACGTCGCAAGCCCATTCAAATCGCAAACTTGAGTGCGGAGCCGCAATCGCCGCTGCTGGACATCATCCTTGCGGCCGGGTTCCGGGCACTACTGGTGATGCCTCTGCTGCGTCCCGATCGCGTCCTCGGCGCGTTGGTGGTTCGACGCCGGGAAGCCGGCGTGTTTCCTAAGGCCACGGTCGATCTGCTGCAAACCTTCGCCGCGCAATCGGTGCTTGCCATTCAAAATGCCCGACTCTTCACCGAGATCGAGGATAAGGGCCGGCAACTCGAAGTGGCGAGCCAACATAAGTCGCAGTTTCTCGCAAATATGAGCCACGAATTGCGAACGCCCCTGAACGCCATCCTGGGCTATTCCGAGCTGATGCTCGACGATATATACGGCGAGGTACCGGGCAAGATGCGTGGTGTTCTCGATCGCGTTCAGAGCAACGGCAGGCATCTGTTGGGATTGATCAATGACGTGCTCGATCTTTCGAAGATCGAGGCCGGACAGCTCAGGCTCACTGTCGCGAGCTACTCGCTCGAGGACGTCGTGCATGGCGTCGTCACCTCGGTCGAATCGCTCGCAACTGAGAAGAAACTGGCTTTGAAGATCGACATTCTGCCAAATCTTCCGGCCGGGCGCGGCGACGAACGGCGCATCGCTCAGGTCCTGCTCAACCTCGTTGGGAACGCGATCAAGTTCACCGATAAAGGCGAAGTTGCGATTGCGGCGTCGGCGACCAATGGCTCGTTCAATATCGCAGTGCGCGATACTGGGCCTGGAATTTCGGCTGCCGATCAGGTCAAGATTTTCGAGGAATTCCATCAGGCGGACAATTCGGCGACCAAGACCAAGGGTGGCACCGGGCTCGGATTGTCGATCGCCAAGCGCATCGTCGAGATGCACGGCGGGAAAATTTGGGTCGAATCGAGCCCTGGCGCGGGCTCGACTTTTTCCGTCAGCCTGCCAGTGAAGGTCCAAGCGGAATTGGAGCGAGCATGAGAAAATGCATTCTTGTGGTCGAGGATCAAGAGGACAACCGGCAAATCCTCCGCGATCTTCTGACCAGCGGTGGCTTCGACATGATCGAAGCCGAAAACGGCGCGGACGCGATTACGGCCGCGGAAGCCAACAGGCCGGATTTGATCCTGATGGATATTCAGCTCCCGGTCCTCGATGGCTATGAGGCGACGCGACGCATCAAGGCCAATCCGGCCCTCAAATCTATACCGATCATCGTCGTCACGTCCTACGCTTTGAGCGGCGACGAGGAAAAGGCACGCTTGGCGGGCTGCGACGATTACGTGGCCAAGCCGTTCAGCCCGCGCGCGCTCCTGGCGAAGATCAAGGCCTACGTTTAGCGGAGTCCCGCTTCCCCGATGCACCATCCGGCGCGCATTTTGATTGTCGACGACAACGAGACCAACCGCGACATCCTTAAGACGCGGCTGACGGTGCACGGCTACGATTTGCTGCAGGCCGGCGACGGCGAGGAGGCGCTGGCGGTTGTCAAGGAGTGCTATCCGGACCTGGTTCTGCTCGACGTGATGATGCCAAAGCTCGACGGCATCGAGGTTTGCCGCCGGCTCAAGGCCGACCCCGCGTTGCCGTTCATTGCGGTGATTCTGGTGACCGCAAAATCGGACAGCCGGGATGTCGTCGCCGGCCTCGAAGCCGGCGCGGACGAGTACCTGACCAAACCGGTCGACCAATTGGCGCTGGTCGCTCGCGTGAAATCAATGTTGCGCCTGAAGGACCTGCATGACCGCGTCTCCGCGCAAGCCGCTGACCTCGCGGCCTGGAACCGAGACTTGGAACAGCGCGTTGCCGATCAGGTGCGGGAGCTGGAGCAGCTCGGGCGGCTGAGGCGGTTTCTCGCGCCACAGATCGCGGAACTGATCGTTTCATCCCGCAATGAACAGGTCCTGGAGAGTCATCGACGTGAGATTACGGTGGTGGTCTGCGATCTTCGCGGCTTCACGGCGTTTTCCGAAACGGCGGCACCGGAGGACGTCATGGCCGTGCTGCGCGAATACCAATCCAACCTCGGGCTGCTCGTCGACAAGTTCGAGGGAACGGTGGAGCGCTTTACCGGCGACGGCCTGATGGTCTGGTTCAATGATCCGCTGCCGTGCGACGATCCCTGCGGCCGCGCCGTGCGGATGGGGATCGGGATGCGCGACCGCGTGGCCGAGTTGGCAGCCAATTGGCGCAAGCACGATCACAATCTGGGATTTGCGCTCGGCATGGCGCATGGCTACGCGACGCTCGGCCGGATCGGCTTCGAGCGACGATTCGACTATGCGGCGGTCGGCATGGTCGTCAATCTGGCGGCGCGCCTCTGCGGCGAGGCCAAGGACGGCCAGATCCTCATCGACAGCAAAATACGGGCTGCAGTGGAGAGCTTGGCGACGACGGAATCGGTCGGTGAGCTCATGCTCAAGGGCTTCAACAGGCCCGTAAAGGCGTTTAGCGTAAAGGGCTTGCAATGAAGGCGGGCCCGCAACCCCTCCGAGTCGCGACTGCGACCGGCACGGCCACTGCGGGTTGCGACCGTCGGGGCACAAAGATCCATGACCAAGGAAATCGCGTCCCCGGATATCGCCCAATTTCTGGGAAAAAGTCTTCTATTCGGCGCCCTCGATGATGCCGCGCGCCGGGAGTTGGCGGCACGGGTGCACCGTCGCGGCTTCAACGTGGGCGAGCCGATTTTTCATGTCGGGGCGCCCGGCCAGAGCATGATGCTCATCCTCAACGGCACCGTGCGGGTGTCGCTCCCCGGCCCGAAAGGAAAAGCCGTCATCCTCGCCGATCTGAGCGCGGGCGAACTCCTCGGCGAAGTGGCCCTCCTGGACGGCAAAGAACGCTCGGCCGACGCGACCGCGCTCACCAAATGCGATCTCCTCGTGCTCGAACGACGGGACGTCGTGGCCTTCCTGGAGAAGCGTCCCGACCTGTGCCTCAAGTTGCTCGAGCTCATGTGCGCCCGATTGCGAAAATCGGATCAGCGGATGTCGGACATCGCTTTTTTCGAGCTGTCCTCGAGATTGGCGAAGGTTCTGTTGGATCGGGCCGGCAAGCCCGGCCGCAAGGGGGCGAAACCCAAACTGTCATTATCGCAGACCGAGCTCGCCGGCATGATCAATGCGACCCGCGAGAACGTCAACCGATGCCTGCGTAATTGGCACCGCCAAGGGATCGTGGATGTCTCCGAGCGCTGGATCACGGTTCTGCAGCGGGACATGCTCGAGGCGATTGTCGAAGCCCATTGATCCGCATGCTGTTTTTTGCTGTGACCCAGGTCACAAACAATATCCCGGTTCCGGGTCATGATGCCGGTGCGGAACGAGAGACCGAAGCCGAGCTCGTCAGGTCTGAACCGAAAACTGGAGCATCCATCATGAAAACCCAAACCGACATCACCATGATCGCGCTCGCGACGCTCTGCATTGCCGCCAACCTTTTTCTTGGCGGCTTAGTGCTGATCGATTCCCCACAGTCGCTCGGTCAATTGCCTGTTAGGGTGCATTCGGCGCAGGCTCACGGCCTGACCGTCCCGGGTACGGCGCGCGTCACCACTGCCCTAGTCGCCCGCTTCAACCAATTGGAAAGGGTTTAGTGATTCGCTTTCGCAACCACGGACGAGGGAGACAATGATGGCTGCGAAGGAGATTTCGGTAAAGAAGTATGTTGTGCGGTTGAGCGGGGAGGAACGCGCGCAGCTTGAGACGGTGCTTCGGAAGGGAAAGAGCCCGGCCCGGCGGCTTGTAAAGGCTCGGATATTGTTGAAGGCCGACGTCTCGGAGGCCGGCGAAGGGTGGAGCGACAACCGGATCATCA
>Ga0075021_10000509_pt1 | contig 20511 bp, 13 predicted proteins | sample ColStrG_CSR_2012_FD_72749 | JGI IMG/M metagenome (GOLD analysis project Ga0075021, IMG submission 72749) | Freshwater sediment microbial communities in response to fracking from Pennsylvania, USA - Cold Stream Run_MetaG_CSR_2012 | ecosystem: Environmental > Aquatic > Freshwater > Creek >...
GAGTTCCCTTTGGACGCGGGTTTGCTTTTTAGAGACGTCCGACCGCTGGGATTGTCCAAGTCCGTCCGCCAGGGCGGGCTCAACACAACCTAAGACTCACGCCAGCCGTCCGCTAAACTGCCCCGCATCCGTCCCCGCACCCGCGTGCGAGGTAAACCGCAGAGAGGCCATTAACCTTGCCTGACGACAGCACGGCCCGAAACTTGGATTCCGCGACTTCGACCTCCGTGGTCGAGCGACCCGTGGCTTCCTCGGAGGGCTCTAGCTTAAACGACGTTTCTCCCCAGCCGCCCCAGTCTGCTCATACGGAACCGACTCAGAATCTGGACGAAAAACAACCCTCAACCACCGAAGACTTCGCCTCTGCGCTGGAGAGTTTCACCACCGAGACCGAAGAAGCCGCTCGCGAAGACAACGTCATCAAGGGCACCGTACTCAAGATCACCGCCACCCACGTGGTGGTGGACATCGGCGCCAAGTCCGAAGGCATGCTGCCGCTCGCCGAAGTGATTGACCACGCCGGCAAGCCCCGCTTCCAGCCCGGCGACGAAATCGACGTAATGCGGGACAAGGGCGAAACCGAGGAAGGCTACATCAACCTTTCCCACCAGAAGGCGCAGCGGTTGCGCGCATGGGACGAGATTGAGAAAGCCCACAACGAGAAGAAACCGATCAAGGCAGTCGTGCTCGATCGCATCAAGGGCGGCTTGACCGTCGACATTATGGGCGCGCAGGCCTTCCTGCCGGGCTCGCAGGCGGATTTGCGTCCGCTGCGCAATCTGGACGTGCTGAAGGGCGAAACCATCGAAGTTGCGGTCATCAAGCTCAACAAGAAGCGCGGCAATATCGTGGTTTCGCGCAAGCAGTTGCTGGAAGAAGAGCAGAACGAGAAAAAAGGCAAGACGCTGGAGCATCTGGAAGAAGGCGCGGTGCTGACCGGCGTGGTCAAGAACTTGACCGAGTACGGCGCTTTCGTCGACCTGGGCGGAATTGACGGCCTGCTGCACATCACCGATATGTCCTGGGGACGCCTCACCCATCCCCGTGACCTGGTTAATGTAGGCGATCAGATCCAGGTGAAGGTGCTGAAGTTCGATAAGGACAAGCAGCGCGTATCGCTGGGATTCAAGCAACTCACGCCCGACCCCTGGCTGGATGCGTCTCACCGCTATCCGGTAGGCGCGCACGTCAGCGGCCGCGTCATCAGCGTTACCGACTACGGCGCCTTTGTGGAATTAGAGCAGGGAATCGAGGGCCTGGTGCACGTCAGCGAGATGACCTGGTCCAAGCGCATCAAGCATCCCTCGAAGCTGGTCAACGTGGGCGATCAGGTCGATTGCGTGGTGCTGAGTGTCAACCCGCAGGAGCGGCGTATTTCGCTAGGCATGCGGCAACTGGCACCCAATCCCTGGGATGCCCTGCATGACAAGTATCCAGTGGGCGCGACCGTCGAAGGCCGCGTGCGCAACCTCACCGACTTCGGCGCATTCATCGAAATTGAAGAGGGCATCGACGGGCTGGTCCACGTCAGCAATTTGAGCTGGACCAAGCGCGTGAAGCATCCCTCGGAAGTTTTGAAAAAGGGCGACCGTGTAAAGGCCATTGTCCTGGCTATCGAACCCGACAAACGGAGACTTTCGCTGGGCGTAAAACAGCTCCAGCCTGACGTTTGGGAGACCTTCTTCGAACAACATCACGTGGGTGATGTGCTGCACGGAAAGGTCCTGCGGGTAGCCACGTTTGGTGCATTCGTCGAGATCGCCGAGGGCATCGAAGGCCTTTGCCACAATTCGGAAGCGGTGGACGGGAACGGCCAAACCTTAACCCTCGAGCCCGGCGCGGAGCACGACTTCAAGATCATCAAGATGAATCAGGAAGAAAAGAAGGTCGGGCTCAGCATCAAGGCGGTAGGCGAAGAGGCCTCGCGTTCCGAGGTAGAAGCCTACAAACAGCCCGTCTCCAGCACCGGCGGCTCAACTATCGGCGAGCTGATGTCGTGGAAGCGCGCCGGCGGCGAAAACAACTGAAGCAAATAGATTGTGTGGCCGCGGGCGACTCGCCCGCGTAAGCTGGCGTCATAGTTGAAGCCGAGTCAGGATCAAAATCCGAGTCAGAGTCGGAATCCAAGTCAAGAGCCGCGGGCGGGTCGCCCGCGACCACACAGAACCACACATATCTACTGAGTCAGCTTCACCTCCACTAGCTTGCGGTCTTCCTCGGACACCTTGAAAAACTCCCTGGGCTTCAATGCCATCAGGTTCGCCAGAAACACCTCAGGCAGCTGAGCTATGCGGGTGTTGTAGGTGTTCACATCGTCGTTAAAGAACTCGCGGCGGTCGGCGATGCGCTCTTCCAGCTCTGAAATGCGGTTCTGCAGCTTCAGAAAATTCTCATTCGCTTTCAGCTCCGGATAATTCTCCGCTACCACGAACAGTCCGCGCAGCGCCCCCGTCATCATCAGGTCCGCCTGGGCCTTCTGCCCCACGCTGGCCGCGCTCATGGATGCGGCGCGCGCCTGCGTAACCGCCTCCAGCGTCTGCCGCTCATGCTGCATGTAGCCTTTCACCGTCTCCACCAGGTTGGGGATCTCGTCGCGGCGCTGCTTGAGCAACACGTCGATATTCGCCCAGGCCCGGTCGTTGTCATTCCGCAGGCGAACCAGTTCGTTGTACATGATGATCAGATAAAGCAGGATTCCCGCCACCACGAAAAAAACTGCGGCCGCCGCGATGATCGCCATCATTTCTCCCTGAAAACCAGCCCTAGTACAGACCCAGATGCCCCAACAACAATGCCAGACAGAACAGCGCCAGCGCCGCGCCCCCAAATACCATGCCCACCGCCCGCTTTTGCAGACCTTGCCGCAGTTCCTGCTCCGGCTTCCAGGAAATCAGAAAAGTCTTCTCGTTCTTTCCCTGCACAATCATATTCCGGTCGTTGGCGTCGCTCGCCGCCGGATTCTCCACGCAAGTTCCAGTAACGTGATACTCCTGGCCGGGCAGAATCAGCGACTCTCGCAGGCGGTAGCGGCCGTTAGCCCCGGTAGTCGAAGATCCGATAGTCGAAGACATGGACACGGATATTTGCGGCATCGGCACCGTGCCAGTCTCTTTTATCTGCTGTAGAAATTTCTGCCGCTGCTCTTCTTTTTTCGGATCAGCGACCGGATGCGAGGCTATGATTTTTTCGATCAGCGCAGCCGGAATATTGCCGCGAACCGGTGTCCCGCTCGACATCGCCTGCGGGATCGCGCGGCTAAGCTCCAACAGAACCTGTCTCCCTTGCTCGTGTGCCGGATTGTCGAGCGGACCCTTGTTTTCCAGCCAGTGCTCGACCTTGCCGGCAAACTGGTGTGCCCCGGCCCTCTGGACGTACTGCAGCAGTTCCTGATCGCTGGCGCCAGCTCCCATTGCGGCTGCGAAGCTGGCACCGATATGCGAGCCGTCCACCACTCGCGGCTCACTTTGTGGCAGATCGTATTCCGCCGAATACGAATCAATCAGCACTTTACCTGTATTGTCCTGCAGGTAGAACTTGGCGCCGTCCATGTCAGTGCAGTGGTGCTTCCATCCGCCATGCTCGCCAGTTTCATAACGTTCGATGTTGACCTGGTAGAAACAGCAGGGCGTGTGAGTAACCGGGCTGGGGATCAGCTTGTCACTGAGGGCCGTGCCGCGCACCTGCACCAGGCCCATGGAAAGGCTGCGGATGGGCATGCGCGGCGTGTCCGCCACGATCTTGAACTCGCGAAATACACGAAAACCCTTGAAGAAAATCCAGACGCCCGCCCCGGTGCCCAGGAACAGCGCGCCAGTAGGATCAGAATGGCTCATGCTTGAGCAGAATGCTAATCAAAGAAGGGGATGAGAGCAATGTAGACGAGGGCAAGTGCGGTTACGAGCGTTATACGTCTGCGACGACGGGATGATCTCTCAAAAGTCTAAGAGGTGAAAATCAGGAGTCACACCTGCGCGGGCGAGTCGCCCGCGGCGACCACACAAGCACTCTCAACAACTACCTGGTGTCAATTTTCAGATTGATGTTGACCGTCGGGCGGGTATCGAACTGGCTCACCGTCTTGGTGTCGCTCTTGCGAGTCTGGTATTGAGCATAGACCTCGTAGTCCACGTTGGGGGAAAGTGCCGGAAAGCGGTACATCCCGTCCTGGCCCACGATAAAAGTTTTCACCGCTCGAGTGCGGGTATTGGCGAGATAAACTACAGAGCTGGGGATCGGGTTATCCTGGTGATCGACGACCTTCCCGGTCAGGAGACGCCCGGCGTCGCCGCTCTTATCCTTGGCGTCGGCTGGCAGGCCTGCCATGATCAGCCCCGTCAGAAGGAGCACTAAAGCCACAACCCGATGCCTTTTCATGAGGTTCCTCCCGAACGCTTATCCCAGTCGCCTGGGCTTTTCCTACTGTGTTAGATGCAAGCCGGTGTCTTCCCGCTCATCATTCTCGACGTGCACTTTGACCTCCTGCGCCTGGTGTAACTGCTTGCCGGTAGGGGACTTAAAGCCCTTCAGGTCGGCCGAGACCAGGTAATCCGCGGGGCCCACCGGCACACGCTGGGCAAACTCGCCGTGGTGGTCAGAAAGCAGCTCCCACTGCGCTCTTTTCCGGTCGGCGCGGCGGATCTTCACTTTCACCCCATACAGCGGATGATCGTCCGGTCCCCAGACCGTGCCGAAAATGAGGGCGTATGGTTTGTCAGGTTTCTGGTGTTCGGGCGCAGCGTAGCTGGAAGATAGCGGGACGGTGATGCTGACCAGCGCAGCAACCAGGAACCGGAGGCCGATCAGCGGAGGGAACACCTGCGTACAGGAGGAGAGCCTACGAGTAGTCACCGTCCTCCGCTTCCTCGGGTTCTTCGTCGTCGTCTATTTCTTCCTCGACCGGCTTCAACTCGATGGGACTGACTGTAATGATTTCGAAGTCACTGCCGCACTCCGGACAGGAAACGACTTCGCCTTCGTCAACCTCTTCTTCATCGATGTCGAGATTGGTCTCGCATTCCGGACAATAAATCATGATGGCCTCCGTCCTAAACTCCTAAACCCTGATCTCCAAAATAAGAGTGCTCCTGTTAATATTTAGTTTCTCCCGGGCCAGAGGTCAAGTGGCTGGGCTCGGGCAAAGGGCGCGGGTACAAGCCTACTCCGGAAAGATCATGTTTCGGCGCAGAATTCCACTAATTTTCGCACTCCTTGGGACCCTGCTCGCATCCGTTCTCCACCCTGCGACCCTAAGCGCAGAAAACCGCAATGCCGAACGGCGGTCAGCAGATCCGCCGTCTGCAGATCCACAGATTACCGCCGCTTTGATGCAGGTCTCGGCGCAGCGGATTCAGGCCAATATCGAAAAGCTGGTAAGTTTCCAGACCCGGCTCACGCTGTCAGCTCAGGACCCCGACTCCATCAAGGCTGGGCATGGCATTGGCGCGGCGCGGGAATGGATTAAAGGCGAGTTCGAACGCTACTCGCAAGACTGCGGCGGCTGCCTTGCGGTCAAGACCGACAGCTTTACCGAAACTCCAGCCGACCGGATTCCCCAGGCCACCGTAATCACCAATGTTTATGCGGTTCTGAAGGGCACCGACCCGGAAAATGCAAAACGCATGGTGCTGGTCACCGGCCACTACGATTCGCGCAACAGTGACACCTTCGATGCCAGCGGCGCGGCGCCCGGCGCCAATGACGATGGCAGCGGCACCGCCGTCAGCCTGGAATGCGCCCGCGTCCTCAGCCAGCTGAAGTTTCCCGCAACCATCGTTTTTCTGACGGTGGCCGGCGAAGAGCAGGGACTGAATGGCAGCAATCATTTTGCGAAGATGGCGAGACAGCAAGGCTGGGATATCGAAGCCGCGCTGAACAATGACATCGTGGGTGGCGACCGCAATCCGCAGCAGGATCCCAGCGTGGTGCGAGTCTTCTCTGAAGGCGTGCCGCTTGCCGCCAACGGCGCCGAATTGCGGCTGATTCGCAATCTCGGAGGCGAAAACGACTCCACCTCCCGCCAGCTTGCCCGCTACATCGCCGAAGTCGGCAGAACCTACTTACCCGGGGTCAAGCCCTTGCTTGTGTTTCGGCTGGACCGCTATCTCCGCGGCGGGGACCACATTTCTTTTAACGAACAAGGCTTTGCCGCGGTCCGCTTTACCGAGTACCGCGAAGACTACCACCACCAGCATCAGAACGTGCGCACGGAAAACGGCATTGAGTATGGTGATCAGCTGAAGTTCGTCGATTTCGACTATGTGGCGAAGGTGGCGCGGCTCAATGCCGCTACCCTGGCATCACTGGCAGCAGCGCCCGCGCCGCCCGCCAAGGTTCGCCTGCAGACCAAAGAACTGGAGAACAGTTCGACGCTCACCTGGGACGCCGGGAGCGCCGATTTCTCCTACGAGATACTGTGGCGCGATACCGGAAGCCCGGAATGGGAACACGTTCAGACACTGGGCAGCGTAACCCGTGGCACTTTGCCGCTCTCGAAGGATAATGTGATTTTTGCCGTGCGGGCGGTCGACCATCAGGGACACCGGAGCCTGGCGGTGGTGCCCCAGCCCGAAAGGTGAGAAAGTAGTAGATACAGGAATCGGAGCCGATTGTGGTGCGAAGCCGAGAAATGACGTTAAGCCTGCCGCCCTTCACCAAGGCGGTGACCTGGCTGCTGGCGGTGAACACGGCCATATTTTTGCTGCTGGAACTCTTCAGCGTGACCTTGCCCGATGTGGTGCGCTGGGTGTTCGACTTTCTCAGCCTCCAGCCCCAACAGGTGGTCTTGCACGGATGGATCTGGCAACTGGTCACCTACAGCTTCATCCACGCCGGCTTTTGGCACTGGTTCGGCAACATGATCGGCATCTGGATGTTTGGCTCCGCTTTTGAGAGTTCCTGGGGCACACGCCGTTTTCTCGAGCTGTATTCGTTCGGCGTGATTGGCGCGGCGTTGACCACTATTGCGCTGTCTTTCGCGCACGCCCTGGGCCGTCCCGATTCCATCACCGTGGGCGCTTCCGGCGGTGTTTTTGCCATCCTGATTGCGTTCGGGGTCGTCTTCGGCGAGAACGAAATTCTGATGATTCCGTTTCCCGTGGCGCTCAAAGCCAAGTACTTTGTCGCCATCCTGATCGTGGTGACGCTGGCCTTCGCCATCCAGGGCGGCGGCAACGTCGCCTATGTGGCTCATTTGGGCGGCCTGTTCTTTGGATACATCTATGTGAAGTTTGTGCCGCGCAGTGGCCTGCCCCGGATAGGGATGTCCGAGCGCTACTTTGGCCTGCGCAACAGCTATTACCGCTGGAAGCGGCGCCGCGCGGCCCGCAAATTCGAAGTCTACATGCGCACCAAGCACGATCGCACCGTCACCTTCGACGAACAGGGCAACTACATCCCGCCCGACGAAGAAAAAAAGAACGGCGGCTCGAAATCCGGCTGGGTCAACTAGCAAGAACCACGTAGGGGCAGGTGTCCCACCTGCCCAGCCGGGCAAAGCCCGGCAGGCGGTTTATCCGAAGAACGCCCGAAACGCAGCCAGTACCGCTGCCGGCAACTCCTCACGGGCCGCCTTCCCCTTGAATCCCAAGTCATGCCCGGCCCCATCCACCTTCAGCAACTCCGTCCTGGCCGGAATCATCTTCAGCGCCGATTCTATTTCTTCGATGGAACCAAAAGGATCGCGCGTTCCGTGCACAAACAATGCCGGTACCTGTAAATCAGGTAAGTGCTGCACCCGAAGCTGCGCCGGCTTGTTCGGCGGATGCAAGGGATACGAAAGCAGCAGCAGACCGGACGCAAGATCCCGCCGCTCGGCGGACAACATCGTCGCCTGCCGCCCACCGTAAGAGTGCCCGCCGAGAAACACTCGTTCACAGCCCAGCTTCCGCATCGCGGCTACCGCATTTCCCAGCCCCTCGCGATCGCGCTCGGCGTCTCCCGGCCGGGGCGGACCGAACCGCCGATTCTGCCGAAACGGAAGATCGAAACGCAGCACGGTGAGGCCGGCATCGGCAAAGGCGGCGGCCAGCGCGATCAAAAGAGAGGTGTTGGAATTTGCGCCGGCACCGTGGGTGAGCACAAGGCCGTCCCCGGCGTTCTGTTCCGGACGATGAATCGAGCCGCGCACGCCGAACGAGTCATCGTAAAATGCCTGGACGCCGGTCATGAAAGTCGTACTGACAACTGCGAACCAATAACTGACAACTGGTTTTTAAGATCCGTAAGAGAAACCAGGGAGTGCTGAAATAGCCACAAAAGGCGAAAAAGCCTCAGCCCCTGCGGCGACGTTTTCGCCGCGAAATTCCACGTTCTTCCTCAGCCGTCACCAGGTGTAAACGCATGAAGTTGGTCGATCCCGACGCCATCTGCGTACCGGCCACCACGCCCAGCACGTCCCCCGTTTTCACCCGTCCCCGTCGCACCAGTTCCTGTTCCGCCGCGGACAACATTTCCTCCGCCGTCAGCGCCTGCTCGCGCACCACCGGGTGCACACCCCACAACAGGTTCAGCCGATTGCAGACCGGCAGGGTCCGGCAAAAAGCATAAATCTCAGCCTGTGGCCGATACTTCGAGATGAGGATCGCGGTGTTTCCAGTCTCAGTAAATATGGCGATCGCCCCCATGTGCAGGTCCTCGGCGGCGTGGGCCACAGATTCGCAGATGGCTTCCGCAATGGAGAGACGCCGTTGCTGGCGGCGCCGCGGCTGGGTAAATTCCGCCATGTTGCTTTCGGCTTCGACCACGATCCTGGCCATCATGGCCACAGTTTCCCGCGGGTAAAGGCCGGTGGCGGTCTCGGCCGACAACATCACGGCGTCGGTGCCGTCAAAGATCGCGTTTGCCACATCGCTGGCTTCCGCCCGCGTGGGACGCGGATTTTCAATCATCGACTCCAGCATCTGGGTAGCGATAATCACCGGCTTGCGCCAGTCCGCAGCCCGGCGGATAACGTACTTCTGAATCACCGGCACTTTTTCCGCCGGCATCTCCACGCCCAGATCGCCGCGCGCCACCATCACTCCGTCGGAGGCTTCGAAGATTTCTTCCAGCTGTTTCAGGGCCTGCGGTTTTTCCAGCTTGGCGATCACCGGCACGTCGCGTCCCCGGGCGGCGATGATCTGTTTCACACTGCGGACGTCGGCGCCCGAGCGTACGAACGACAAGGCCACCATGTCCACGCCGCCCTTCAGGCCAAATTCCAGATCGGCGCGGTCTTTGGTGGTGAGCGCGGGAATCGAAAGCGCGACTCCCGGCAGGTTGATGCCCTGGTGCTCGGCCAGCATGCCACCGTTGACCACGTCACACTCCACATCGCGCCCGTGCATGCGGGTCACGACCAGCTCGATCAGTCCGTCGGACAACAGAATGCGCGCCCCTGGCCGCAACTCGTGCGCCAGTCCGGGGAACGTGGTCGAGATCAGGCCCGTCGTGCCGGCCACGTCGCGCGGCGTAATGGTGACCTGGGAGCCAGCCTTCAGCACCACCGGCTCGTGCCCTTTCAGGCGTCCCGTGCGTATCTTGGGGCCCTGCAGGTCCTGCAGGATGCAGATGGTGCGGTCTTCCTGTTTCGCGGCGCGGCGCAGGCGTGAGATATTACGCGCGTGTTCCTGATGAGTACCGTGGGAGAAGTTCAGCCGCGCCACGTCCATGCCCAGCCGCATCAGCTCGCGCAGCATGGGCTCGGTGTTGCAGGACGGGCCGATCGTGCAGATAATCTTGGCGCGGCGGGTAGCCGCAATCGCGAGGTCGGCGGACAAATTACCCGAGACGAGGTCAGGCTTCCCTGTTTTCAAGATTCCCCATTGTAAATGGAGGCGCGCGAGTCCGCTGGTACACGTGACCACGTGGGGACAGCCGCCCTCGGCTGTCCAGTCGAGCGAAGCTCGACAATGTTTGCCAAACCAAAGCAGTCTGTGAGAAAGGTTAAGGCCTTCTCAGATTCGCGTTGCTTTCGATCAGCTCGATTCCCAGCCTCGCCCGCGGGAAGAGCATGGCGTTGAATTCCGCCCCGATCAGCACAACCAGCGAAATCATGTACATCCACACCAGCAGAGCGATGCCTACGCCCAGGGGGCCGTACAGAATGCTGTAGTCGGCATAGCGCTGCAGATACCAGCCAAACACGGCCGTAGCGGCGAACCACATACCTGAAGCCAGGGTGGCGCCGGGCAATACGCTGTGCCAGGGCTGGGTGCGGGGCACGGCATTGTGATAGATCAGGGCCATGACCGCAATGCTGGTGAGTCCGGCGATCAGCCAGCGGATGGCGGTCCACATCAGCAGGACGAAAATGCCGAACTCGTGACCGATCTGAAAGAGGATTCGGGTTTCGATGCGGCTGCCGAAGGCGACCAGGATGGTGGAAAAGGTAAGCGGGATGCCGGCCAGAACGACCAGCGAAAACGCGATTAGCCGCTCCTTCACCAGTCCCCAGCTCTTGGGCAATTCGTAGCAGCGGCGAAAACCCTCCATCCAGGAGATCATTACGCCCGATCCGGTCCACAGAGTGATGAGCGAAGCCGTGACCAGCACTCCCATGGAACGCTGGGTCGTGCCTCTGAGGTAGGCCAGCGCCGTCGCGCTTCCCGCGGGCAGAATCTTGCCTACCGCGTAGGAAATCTCGCGCAGGTATTCTTCCGTCTTGCGTGAGGTAGCGAGAACCGATCCGATGATCAACAAAGCAGGGAAGAAAGTGAGGATGGAAGAATAGGCCGCGGCTTTGGCGGTGGCGAACGCGTCGTGCTGAAACGCGCGCCAGAAAGCAAGTCGAAGCAGGCGCAGGAAACGCAGCATCAGTGGCCCCAGAGTATTGCTCCGGGGCACAGCATGCAACTGCGAAGTAGGACTACGTTCCTGATCCTGCAATCGTTCTGGGTTGGCGTGCATAGGGAACTCGAGAAAGCAAATGGGGAAAGCAAAGGGGCAGACGCGCCACCCCTTTGCCATTCCTCAAGATTACTCGGCTGTCAGTTCCTCGGTCTCGCCCTCGGTACGCATCAGCTCGAGAGCGCGCTCGGCTTCCTCGTAGGCCTGCGAAACCTCCTCTTGCACCTTGGCTGCCGCCTCTTCCATCTCAGGCGAGAGCCGTACATTGCGGTAGTACTCCATGCCAGTGCCGGCCGGGATCAGCCGTCCGACGATGACATTTTCCTTCAGGCCGCGCAGGTGGTCGACCTTGCCGTTGATCGAGGCTTCGGTGAGCACGCGCGTGGTCTCCTGGAACGACGCTGCCGAGATGAACGAGTCCGTCGAAAGCGAGGCCTTGGTGATGCCCAGCAACAGCGGACGTCCCGTCGCCGGGCGTCCTCCCTGGGCGATCGCCCGCTCGTTCTCTTCGGCGAAGGCGAACTTGTCCACCTGCTCTTCCAGGAGGAACTTGGTATCGCCCACATCTTCCACCTTGCGCCAGCGCATCATCTGGCGAACGATCACTTCGATGTGCTTGTCCGAGATGTTCACGCCCTGCAGCCGGTACACTTCCTGGATTTCGTTCACCAGGTAGGACTGCAGTTCTTTTTCTCCCAGTACAGCCAGGATGTCGTGCGGGTTCAGCGGGCCGTCCATCAGCGGTTCGCCCGCCTTGACCCGTTCGCCTTCCTGCACGTTGATGTGAACGCCGCGCGGTACCGAGTATTCCTTTTCGGTGCCGTTATCGGCGACCACGTACATCTTGCGCTGTCCCTTGGAGACTTCGCCGAACTTGACCGTGCCATCGATTTCGCTGATGACCGCGGTTTCATGCGGCTTGCGCGCCTCGAACAATTCGACCACCCGCGGCAGACCGCCGGTGATGTCCTTGGTCTTGGTGGTCTCGCGCGGAATCTTTGCCAGCACATCGCCCGGATGAGCGGTGTCGCCGTCCTGCACCATGAGGTGAGCGCGTGAGGGCATCAGGTAGCGCTTGCTGGTCTTACCCTTGATCACGATGGCCGGCTGGCGCTTCTCGTCGGGCGAATCCGCCACCACGTGTCGCGACAATCCGGTCACTTCGTCCACTTCTTCGTGCAGCGTGACCCCTTCCTGCAGGTCCTTGAACTGGATGGTGCCGCCGATTTCGGTCAGGATCGAGAAGGTGTAGGGATCCCACTCGACCATTACTTGTCCGAGTTGAACCTGGTCGCCTTCGTTGACCTTCAACTTGGCGCCGTACACGACTGCGTAGCGCTCGCGTTCGCGGCCCTTGTCGTCGACCACCGCAATCGAGCCCTGGCGGTTCATGACCACCAGGTCGCCCGACTTGGCTTTGACCGTCTGCAACCCGATGAAGCGCACGATGCCGTTGCTCTTGGCATCCAGCCGCGACTGCTCAGAGACTCGCGACGCCGTACCACCGATGTGGAAGGTACGCATCGTGAGCTGGGTTCCCGGTTCGCCGATGGACTGTGCCGCAATCACTCCCGTCGCCTCTCCCAGTTCGACCAGCCGTCCCGACGCCAGGTTGCGTCCGTAACACATCACGCAAACCCCGCGCTTGGACTCGCAGGTCAGCACCGAACGGATTTTCACTCTTTCGATGCCGGCTGCCTGAATCGCGCTGGCCAGGTCTTCGGTGATTTCGTTGTTGATGTCGACGATCACGCCGCCGTCGTAATCCTTGATTTTCTCAAGAGACACGCGGCCCACAATGCGGTCGCGCAACGGTTCGATGATCTCGCCGGCTTCGACAATTCCAGCCACGTAGATGCCGTCGACGGTGCCGCAATCGTATTCGCTGATGATCACGTCCTGGGCCACATCGACCAGTCGCCGCGTAAGATAGCCCGAATCGGCCGTCTTCAGCGCCGTATCGGCCAGACCCTTGCGGGCGCCGTGGGTCGAGATGAAGTATTCGAGCACGGTGAGCCCTTCACGGAAGTTGGCTGTGATCGGGGTCTCGATGATCTCGCCAGAAGGCTTGGCCATCAGTCCGCGCATACCGGAGAGCTGGCGAATCTGCTGTTTCGATCCGCGAGCTCCCGAATCCGCCATGACGTAAATCGGATTCAGCGCGCCTTCTTTATCGCGCTGCTGCATCTGTCCGAACATCTCGTCCGCGACCTTTTCCGTAATCGCCGACCAGATTTCGATGACCTTGTTGTAGCGCTCGCCGTTGGTGATGGCTCCGTCCAGGTATTGCTGCTGTACGGCAACGCCCAGCTTCTCGGCGTCTTTTACCAGCGTCTTCTTGTTGTCCGGGATGACCATGTCATCGATGCCGATGGAAAGTCCGGCTTTCGTGGCATAGCGGAAGCCAAGATCTTTGACTTCATCCAGCATCTTGACCGTGGTTTCGAGGCCAAAACGCAGGTAGCAGTAGGTGACCAGCTGTCCGATACCCTTCTTCTTGAGCAACCCGTTGATGAACGGCATTCCCTCGGGAAGGTGATCGTTCAGGATGGCGCGGCCTACGGTGGTATTGAGGAAACTCCGCTCCGAGTTTACCGGCTCGGTGTGAATAATTTCCTGATCGTCGTAGGCGGTCACCAGGTCGATGACTTCGCCGGTGTAGCGCAGACGAATCGGGCTGAGCGTTTCCACCTCGCCCGCGTCCAGCGCCAGCAGCACTTCTTCGACGTTGGCGAAAGCGCGGCCTTCCCCCTTGGCGCCCGGCTTGCCCTTGGTCAGGTAATAGATTCCCAACACCATGTCCTGCGTCGGCACCGTAATCGGCTGGCCCGAAGCCGGAGACAGGATGTTGTGCGACGAGAGCATCAGCACGCTGGCCTCGACCTGGGCTTCCGGGGACAGCGGAATGTGGACCGCCATCTGGTCGCCGTCGAAGTCGGCGTTGAACGCCGTGCACACCAGCGGATGAATCTTGATCGCTTTGCCTTCCACCAGCACCGGCTCAAAAGCCTGAATGCCCAGACGGTGAAGCGTGGGGGCGCGGTTCAGGAGCACCGGATGATCTTTGATGACCTCTTCCAGGATGTCCCAAACGATCGGTTCCTGCTGTTCCACCATTTCCTTGGCTTGCTTGATGGTGGTGCAGTGCCCGGTCTGCTCCAGCCGGTGATAGATGAACGGCTTGAACAGCTCCAGCGCCATCTTTTTCGGCAGACCGCACTGGTGCAGCTTGAGCTCGGGACCAACCACGATCACCGAACGTCCGGAGTAGTCCACACGTTTGCCCAGCAGGTTCTGCCGGAAACGTCCCTGCTTGCCCTTGAGCGTGTCAGAGAGCGACTTCAGCGGGCGGTTGTTGGCGCCGCGGAGCACGCGGCCACGGCGTCCGTTGTCGAACAGCGCGTCCACCGCTTCCTGAAGCATGCGCTTTTCGTTGCGCACAATGACTTCGGGAGCGTGCAGGTCCATCAGCTTCTTCAACCGGTTATTGCGGTTGATCACGCGGCGATACAGGTCGTTCAGATCGGAGGTGGCGAAACGGCCGCCGTCCAATGGAACCAGAGGGCGCAGCTCCGGCGGAATGACCGGGATCACATCCAGAATCATCCAGTTCGGTTTGTTGCCGCTCTTGCGGAACGCCTCAACGACCTTCAGACGCTTGGCATACTTGAGCCGCTTCTGCAGAGAACTCTCGTGCTTCATCTTCTCGCGCAGTTCGCCGGAGAGGGCTTCTACTTCCACGCGCTTCAGCAGTTCCTTGATGGCCTCGGCGCCCATCATGGCCTTGAAGCCCGCGGGACGGTACTGCTGGTCCAGTTCGCGGTACTTGGCTTCGTCCTTGATCACTTCGTGATCTTTTACCGGCGCGTCTCCGGGCTCGACCACCACGTAAGCCTCGAAGTACAGCACCGACTCCAGATCGCGCAGCGAGATGTCGAGCAGGTGCCCGATGCGGCTGGGCAGGCCCTTGAAGAACCACACGTGCGAGCAGGGAGAAGCCAGCTCGATGTGACCCAAACGCTCGCGCCGTACCTTGGAGAGCGTCACTTCCACGCCGCACTTGTCGCAGATCACTCCGCGATGCTTCATCCGCTTGTACTTGCCACAAAGGCATTCCCAGTCGGTTACCGGACCGAAAATGCGCGCGCAAAACAGCCCATCCCGCTCCGGCTTGAAAGTCCGGTAGTTGATGGTCTCGGGCTTGGTTACTTCGCCATGCGACCAGCTCCGGATTTTCTCCGGTGAGGCCAGGCTGATGCGGATGGCATCGAAATCAGCAATGGGATTTGCCATGTCAAAGGGGCTCGAACGATACAAGGTGGTCCTCCGCTTCCCGCGGTCGTACGCCGCCGCACGCGGCTCCCGAAACCAGTGTCGAGTTTCCGGTGTCCAGTTTCCTGTCTGGCCCGAATTCCCTTCACATCTCTCGCCTGCCGGATGGGGAGCACCTTCCCGCAGGCTCACTTTTCTAAACTTTTCTGACTCTTCTAAACTCTTGAACTCTTGCGCCGCCAGCACTCAGCGATTTAGCTGAAAGCTGAGAGCTGATGGCTGATAGCTTCTAGTCCGCTGCCGCGCTCAACACCGGCTTCTTGTCTCCGGCTTTGATCAGCTCCACATCCAGACAGAGCGACTGCAACTCGCGGATCAGCACGTTGAACGATTCCGGCACGCCCGGCTCCATAGCCGCTTCGCCTTTGACGATGGCCTCGTAAATCTTGGTGCGGCCATACACGTCGTCGGACTTCGCGGTCAGCAGCTCTTGCAGGATGAAGGCCGCGCCGTAGGCTTCCAGCGCCCAGACTTCCATTTCTCCGAAGCGCTGTCCGCCGAACTGGGCTTTTCCACCCAAGGGTTGTTGGGTGATCAGAGAATACGGCCCGATCGACCGGGCGTGGATCTTGTCATCCACCAGGTGCGAGAGTTTCAGCATGTAGATGTAGCCCACGGTGACCGGCTGCTCGAACTTGTCCCCGGTCATGCCGTCGTGCAAGTACGTCTTGCCAGACTCCGGCAAGCCCGACTGCCTCAGTAACGCCTTGATCTCGCCTTCACGTGAGCCGTCAAACACCGGCGATCCCATGAACACGCCCTTGGTCAGAGTCGGGGCCACCGCCATCAGCTCTTCATCACTCATGTCGGCAATGGTGCCCGCCAGAGTCGTGTCCTTGAACAGCGCCTTGAGTTCGCGACGAATCGCTTCCTCTTTGGTGTTCTCGGCCAGCATCTGGGTGATCTTCTTGCCCAGCTCGTGTCCGGCCCATCCCAGGTGGGTTTCGAGAATCTGTCCCACGTTCATACGGGAAGGAACGCCCAGCGGGTTGAGCACGATCTCCATGGGCGTGCCATCTTCGAGGTACGGCATGTCCTCGTCGGGCAGGATGCGGGCGATCACGCCTTTGTTGCCGTGACGGCCGGCCATCTTGTCGCCCACGCTCAGCTTGCGCTTCATGGCGATGTACACCTTCACCAGCTTGATCACGCCCGGTGGCAGTTCGTCGCCCTTGGTCAGCTTGTCTTTCTTTTCGTTGACGATCTTCTTCAGCACGTCGATCTGACGCGAGGTCATCTCCTCGATCTCGTCGATCTGCTCATTCACCCGCGGATCTTTATCCGCATACTTGATGCGTTTCAGGTTCCGGGTGGAAATGCGCTCGATGGTGTCGCGATCGAGTATCGTGTCCTTGGTCAGCAGGCGCTTGTTGGTGCGCTCGTCGTGCAGATCGGCCTGGACTTCCTTGCCGCCCAGAATGTTCTCCAGGCGCTTCAGGCGCTCGTCGGTCAGAATCCGGATTTCATCCGAAAGATTCTTCTCGAGTTTCGCGATCTGCGACGCTTCGATCGACTTGGCGCGCTCGTCTTTCTCCTGGCCTTTGCGGGAGAAAATCTTCACGTCCACGATCACACCCTCGATTCCCGGCGGACAGTAGAGCGAAGCATCGCGCACGTCGCCGGCCTTTTCGCCGAAGATGGCGCGCAGCAGTTTTTCTTCCGGCGTGAGCTGGGTCTCGCCCTTGGGCGTGACTTTGCCCACCAGAATGTCGCCCTGCTTGATCGAAGCTCCGATGCGAATCACGCCCGCTTCATCCAGATTGCGCAACATCGACTCGCTGACGTTGGGAATGTCGCGGGTAACTTCTTCCGGCCCCAGCTTGGTGTCGCGGGCTTCGATCTCGTACTCCTCGATGTGAACCGAGGTGTAGTAATCCTCTTTGACCAGCTTTTCGGAAACCAGAATCGCGTCTTCGAAGTTGTAGCCGCGCCACGGCATGAAGGCTACGAGGACGTTCCGGCCCAGCGCCAGCTCGCCGTGGTCGGTGCAGGGACCGTCGGCGATGACTTGCCCTTTCGTGACTCGCTGGTTCTTGAGCACGATCGGCTTCTGGTTGATGCACGTGTTCTGGTTGGAGCGCTTGAACTTGGTGAGCTGGTAAATGTCGCTGCCCACCTCGCGCGAAAGCTGCCCGGGATGATGTTCGCCTTCGACGCGCACGATGATGCGCTCCGAGTCGACGGAATCGATGATGCCGTTGCGTTTGGCCAGAATCACAGCCCCCGAATCGCGGGCCGTGACGCCTTCCATTCCGGTGCCGACAATCGGCGCTTCCGCGCGCAGCAGAGGAACCGACTGGCGCTGCATGTTGGCGCCCATCAGGGCTCGGTTGGCGTCGTCGTGTTCGAGGAAGGGCACCAGCGATGCCGCCACCGAAACCAGTTGCTTCGGGCTGACGTCGATGTAATCGACTTCATCGCGGCTTACCAGCACGAAGTTGCCGGCCTTGCGGGCATTGACCAGATCACCCACAATGCGTCCCTTGTCGTCCAGTTCCACGTTGGCCTGGGCGATGGTGTGGCGGTCCTCTTCCCAGGCGGAGAGGTAGAACGAAAACGGCTCAAGCTCCGCCGCCCGCTTCTTTTTCTCTTTCAGCTCGCTATTCAGTTTCTCGGCGTCATGCTTTTCCAGGTGTTCGCCGACCTTGTGATCGCCGTCGCCGGCATTCACGATGCTGACGTAGTCCAGCACGCGCCCGCCCTTCACCCGCCGGTAGGGCGACTCGATGAAGCCGTAGTCGTTGATCCGCGCATAGCAGCTCAGCGATGAAATCAGTCCGATGTTCGGACCTTCCGGGGTTTCAATCGGGCAGATACGTCCGTAGTGTGTCGGGTGGACGTCCCGGACTTCGAATCCCGCGCGTTCCCGCGACAGCCCACCCGGCCCCAGGGCCGACAGACGCCGTTTGTGGGTGATCTCCGACAGCGGGTTGGTCTGGTCCATGAACTGCGAAAGCTGCGACGATCCGAAAAACTCGCGGATCGCAGCCATCACCGGCTTGGCGTTGACCAGGTCGTGCGGCATGGCCGTCGACATTTCCTGGTACACCGACATTTTTTCTTTGATCGCCCGTTCCATGCGGACCAGTCCGATGCGGAACTGGTTCTCCAGCAGCTCGCCCACGGCCCGCACCCGGCGATTGCCCAGGTGATCGATGTCGTCGACGGTGCCGATGTTCTTGCGCAGCTTCAGCAGGTAACGGATGGTTCCGTAGAAGTCATCCGGCTCGAGGGTGCGGTTGTCCAGCTTGGTCGCGTCCTGGTTCTCGAACAGCTTGATGTTGAACTTCAGCCGGCCTACCCGGGAGAAGTCGTATTTGCGCGGGTCGAAGAACATGCCGTGGAACAGCGCCGTCGCCGTATCCAGGGTCGGCGGATCGCCCGGCCGCAGCTTGCGGTAGATTTCGATCAGGGCTTCCTGCGGCGTCTTCACTGAATCGCGCTTCAGGGTCTGGCAGATTACGGTGCCGACATCGTCGCGCTCAGGGAAGAACAGATTGATCTCGACCACGCCGGACTCGAGAATCTTTGACACCTTGTCGGCGGTCAGCTCGGAGTTGGCTTCGAGCAGAACTTCGCCCGTGGTGGTGTCCACAACGTCGCTGGCCACCCAGGCGCCTTCCAGATCGGAAACGTCAATCTCGATTTCGCTGATCTTCGCCTTTTGAATTTCCTTCAACGTGGCGGCATTGATCTTGCGTCCGGAGTGCGCGATCTCCTCGCCCGACTTCGACTTGATGCTGTGCGCCAGCTTCATGCCCAGCAGGTTGGTGGGCTTTTCGCTGGTGGGATCGAGCGTCCAGTAAAGCTTCTGGTCGCGAACCACCAGGCGGTCCACGGTGTAAAACGTCCGCAGAATGTCTTCGCCGGAACGCAGCCCCAAAGCGCGCAGGAAAATCGTGCCCAGGAATTTGCGCTTGCGGTCGATGCGCACGTACAGCACGTTCTTCTGGTCGTATTCGAATTCCACCCACGACCCGCGGTAGGGAATGATCTTGCCCAGGAAGTAGGTGCGGTTGTTGGCGGTCTCAAAGAACACGCCCGGCGAGCGGTGCAACTGGCTGACAATCACGCGCTCGGTGCCGTTCACGATGAACGTGCCGTTCTCGGTCATCAGCGGGACATCGCCGAAGAAGACTTCCTGTTCCTTGATGTCGCGAATCGATCGGTTGCCGGTCTCCGCGTCCTTCTCGTAGATGGTCAGGCGCATGGTGACCTTGAGCGGCGCGGAGTAGGTCATGCCCCGCTCCTCGCACTCGCTCACGTCATACTTCAGCTGCAAGCCCACCGGATCGCCGCACTTGTTGCAGAAGTCCGGGGTATTCGCGTTGTAGGTGCCGCACTTGGTGCACAGCACGTCGCCGGGATGAAAAGGATCGGTGATGACCGTCGATCCGCAGTTCTTGCAAGTGGTCCGCAGGTGATGCAGTCCCTTGAGGTGGCCGCACTTGCACTCCCAGTTGCCGATAGCGTAGTCCACGAACTCCAGTTGCGAGACGTTGCGGAAATCGCTGATCGGAAACACCGACTGAAACACCGCCTGCAAGCCGGCATCGTCGCGCTCGCTGGGCAGCCGGTCCATCTGCAGAAAGCGTTCGTAGGAGCGCTTCTGAACCTCGATCAGGTTCGGGATCTGGATGGTGGCGGGAATTTTTGAAAAATCAAATCGCTTACGGTAGGTATTATTCTTCGACATTCAAGAGGCTCCCAAACTTTCAAGCGCAGCCGTGGGCTGCGAAAAAGGCCTTGCGTGGCGACGGGATTTCGTCCCGTCCGGACAGGTCAGCCGACCCGTTTGCGTGCGGTCACCGGGCTTACTTGGCGCAGACACAAATACGCCCTTGGGGACATAGCTCCCCACGGGCGCCAGATGCGGCGCATTGCGTCAATGAAATTTTGTCTTTCCGTGCCAGTTCTTAGGCCTGTTTCCGTCCCGCTACTCACGGAACAGTTTGCCAACTGTCGTGCGACTCAGCTCCGCTTCCCTAGGTCGTTGGAGTGAAGAGCCGCCTTACCATGAAGTGGGAAGCGGTGTTATCTAGATGCTACCACCCCACCCCAGGATTCACCAGTTAAATCGTCGAAAATAAAGCCCATTTCGGGAAGGCGTGCGGGCCGGAATCCAGCCCGCAGGGATCCCTTCGCCAAAACCGAGATCCTTCGCGTCAAAGACCGGCTCAGGATGACGGCAGCCGGGCATCGCCCGGCTAAGCGGCGTCACTTCACTTCGACGGTTGCACCGGCATCGGTAAATTTCTTCTTGATGCTCTCCGCTTCGTCCTTGGTAACGCCCTCTTTCACGGTCTTGGGAGCGCCATCGACCAGGTCCTTGGCTTCCTTCAGGCCCAGGCTGGT
>Ga0075021_10000510_pt1 | contig 20504 bp, 20 predicted proteins | sample ColStrG_CSR_2012_FD_72749 | JGI IMG/M metagenome (GOLD analysis project Ga0075021, IMG submission 72749) | Freshwater sediment microbial communities in response to fracking from Pennsylvania, USA - Cold Stream Run_MetaG_CSR_2012 | ecosystem: Environmental > Aquatic > Freshwater > Creek >...
AGGCGGGGTCCAGCGAGTGCACGACGGCTTCGAGGATGGACAGGTCGATGTGTTCGCCGATTCCGGTGCGCTGCGCCTTCCAATACCCCAGCAGGGTGGCCCATGCGGCCTGGATGCCGGCGTGTTCGTCGGGAAGCCGACCCGGCGGCATCAGCGGGGTCTGGCCCGGGTTCCCGGACCGGGCGAGCACTGAGCTGAGCGCCAGGTAGGTCCACTCGCTGGCCGCCCAGTCTCGGTAGGGGCCGGTCTGTCCGAACGGCGTGATCGAGGTGATGACCAACCGCGGGTTGCGGTCGTGCAGGGTCGTGACCGGGATGCCGGCGTTCTCGAGTGCGCCGGGGGCGAGGCTCTCGATCATGATGTCGGCCGCGGCGACCAGCTTCAGCAGTTCTTGACGTCCGGTGCGGGAAGTCCAGTCGATCACCGCACTACGTTTGTTGGCATGGCGCGTCGTGAAGCTCAGGCTGGCGCCGCCGACGACCGGTGTGGCACTGCGTGATCGCGCGCCTTCGGGCGGCTCGATCAGCACAACGTCGGCGCCGAGGTCGGCGAGCAGCCGACCGCAGGTAGCGCCGCGATCATCGGTCAGATCGAGCACGCGCACACCGGATAGCGGTAGGTCGACGGTGTCGCTGTGTGTCAACGGGATCACCTTGGCGCTTCGCCACGGGGTGCGGCGGTGAACACCGAACGGGCGTGGGAGAGTTCGCGGAATCCATGGACTCCGTGATAGCGGCCCATGCCGAAGAGATACATCGCCAGTGGTTTGTTGCCGTCCTGCAGCCAGTCGACCACTAGGTCACCGCGCCAGCGATTTTGAGGTCGATGAGTGTGTCGTCGTCGGCTCCGAGTTCACGCAGGATTTCGTCGGTGTGTTCGGCGAACTGTGGGGCGCGGGTCATCTGAACCGGGGCGTTGTCGAACTTGACCGGGTTGGCGACAAGCTTTTGTGGCTGGCCGTCGGCATCGACGAGGTCAACAATCCGCCCATTGTCGGTCAACGCTGCATCGTTCGCGATCTCCCACGGTGACTGCACAAGTGCCCATTGGCCTTCGATTCCGGCCAGAGCGTCGATCCATTCGGAAACGGATCGGCCGGCGATGATCTCGGCGACCAACGCGGCCGCGGCGGTGTAGTTCGTCATGATCGCCTGGGCATCGGTGAAACGCGCATCAATGGCCAGTTCGGGATGTCCGGCGGCGGTGACGAATTCGGCCCAATACCGGCCGGGCTGCAGCATGGACAGCTGGATCCACCGTGAGTCCGAGGTCTGGTAGTTCCCGACGAGCGGGTTGCCGACGATCGCTTCGCGGGGGTTGAACTGAGGGATTGGTCCGTCGTTGAACAGGGCCTGGTTGACGGTGAACTGGGTGGCCCAGGCGCCGACGGCGATCAGCGAGACGTCGATGACCGAGGTTTGTCCAGTCGTCGCCCGGGCGAACAACGCCGCGGCAATACCGCCGGCGATCGTCATTCCGCCGAGTGAGTCGCCGTATCCCCCTGAGGGCATGAAGGTGGGGTAATCCGCGCCTGGCGGAGTGGATCCGTAGGCGCTGCCGCCGCGCGCCCAGAACGCGGTCGCGTCGTACCCGCCCTTATCGGATTCGTCGCCTTCGGTGCCGAAGCCACTGCCGGTGACGTAGATGATGTGGGGATTGATGGCGCGGATGGCGTCGAGGTCGATGCCGAGCCTGCGACACGCGCTGGGCAGGAAGTTGGTCAGGAACACGTCGCTTTTCTTGACGAGTTCCTCAAGTACCCAGCGAGATTCGCGTTTGTCAAGGGCCAGGCCGATGCTGCGCTTGCCTCGGTTGGGGCCCTCCATCACCGGGGAGAAGCTGGATCCTTCGCGGGAGGCGGCGTGCCCGAGTACCCGGACCAGTCCGCGCTGTGCGTCGCCGGTTTCAGCGTGCTCCACCTTGATGATTTCTGCACCCCAGTCGGCCAGCACGGCGCCGGCCGCGGGGACGAAAGTGAACTGTGCGACCTCGAGAACTCGGATGCCTTCCATCGGTCGGTCCATGGCGATCTCCTAGCTGCGTAATTGGCGGAGCGGTGGGTCTATCCGGTGGAACAGCGGTTCGTCTCCGCGGCCCGATCGGGGTCGTCGACGCCGGTCATGGGTCGCCAAGCTTCAACGAGTGCAGCGCATCTCGAATATCCTCGGGGATGGCGACGGGTCCGTCGTCGTTCACCGCTACCAGTACGGTGTCGCACACACTGATGCATGTTCCGTTGATAAACAGCGCCGAGGACGCGACAAATGAGGTGCGTCCAATCCGGCCGATACCGATGGCGGTGTCGATGATGGCGGGCCAGCGCGCCTCAGCGAGGAAATGGACGACATTCTGCGACGTAACCAGGCGAAGCTGCCGGGTCTTTACGTCATAGACACCGGGAAATGCCTGCGCGTTCAACGTTGCTCGAGCATTCTCGTGCAGTGACTCTAAGGCGAGATTGTTGATGTGACCGTTGGCGTCCATGTCAGCGAAGCGGGCAGCGACGCGGCCGACGACGGGATACAACTCCGGTCGCCGGCGCCCAGGATGGGGTCGCGCCGTCGTTTCCACCAACCCGGCGGCCGCCTCGAACCGATCACTCATCTGCAGACCAGGTCCATGCAAGCCCGTCAAGGCCATTGGTCGTCACCCGCGCCGCGCCGACGATGGCCGGCGTACGCGGGTCGAGAGCGGCTGCGGTCACAAAGCAATCCTCGCGTTTGGGTGGCGATTGAAGAACGAACAGTTCCGTGCTGCCACCACCGTTCGACTTATGTTACTTAGAATACTAAGTGGGGAGCCGAGTGGGTGCAGTTACATGTTAGAAGGCCGAGCGATGGAGGCCACCATCAACCGCAATGTAATGGCCGGTCAAGTAGCCGGCCTGCGCCGAGCACAGGTAGGTAATCGTCGATGCGATTTCGGCGGGGTTGCCGAGTCGCCCGGCAGGGACGCCGGCGACGTCGATGAGCCAGCGCCGGCGGGCGCCGTCGCCGGTGAGGCCTTCGTGGGTCGACAGGTACCGGTCGGTGGTTTTCGTCGCGATCCATCCCGGGGCGACGGTATTGATGGTTATCCCGAACTGCGCGTACTCGTCGGCAACGCTCTTGAGTAGTCCAACGGTTGACGGCCGGGTTGCGTTGGCGACGGTATGCGGCGGAGTCTTCTGCGGTTCCTTGGCGGTCGCGGATCCGATATGGACGTAGCGTCCCCAGCCGTCCGCCCGCATGGCGGGGAGCACCGCGTGCAAGATGTGGACCTGGCTCAGCGTGTAGGCCCGGTAGGAGTCGACGTAGTCCTCGGCGCGGGTAATCTCGGCGAAGAAGCCGCGGACGTGGAAGTCGGCCTGGGTGATGACAATTGACGGCGGTCCGAGCTGCTCTCCGACTGCCGCGATGGCAGATTCGATGCCTTCTTGGGTGCTCATATCCGCGCTCACGCCGACTGCCTCACCGCCAGCGTCGGTGATCGCGGCGACAGCGGCGTCAATGTGGTGTTGCGTGCGAGCTACGATCGCTACTCGGCATCCCTCGCCCGCCAAGATCTTTGCTACCTCGTAGCCGATGCCCTTGCTGCCTCCAACGACGAGGGCGGTGCGGGTGGCGATTCCGTAATCCACAGTCGACCTCGGTATTCAGAGTGGTGTTCATGGCACAGTAGCTCCGGATCGCGATTCGGCAAGAATAATGCATTGACATTAATCTTGGCCGCTGCGATGCTGGCGTGGGATGCGTCACAACGCGCCCTGCTGAGATCTGCCAGCACACCGTAGGAGCGAATATGCCGGAGCACGCCGGTCCGACGTCGAACGGCCCACTGGCTGGTCTCGTGGTGGTCGACCTGTCGACCACGCTGCCCGGAGCTCAGGCCACCCAGTTCCTCGCCGATTGCGGCGCCGAGGTGATCATGGTGGAGCCGCCCGACGGCAGTCCCCTGCGCGAGCTCGCGGGCTGGCCCGCGCTGCTGCGTGGCAAGCGCAGCGTGACGTTGGATCTGCATGACGACGCTGATCTCGACCGGTTGCGGGCGCTGCTGCGGCGCGCCGACGTCATGGTGAATAGCCTGCGTCCCGCTGCCGCCGAGCGGCTCGGTATGACTCCCGAGTTGCTCGCGGAGCGCTGTCCCCGGTTGGTGGTCGCCAACGTCACAGGCTGGGGTTCGACAGGACCGTTCCGCAATTACAAGGGCTGGGAAGCGCTGGTGATGGCCAAGACCGGCGTCATGCACGAGAAGCGTGGGCTCGCGCCTCGGCCGGGGCCGGCTTTCGTCACCGCAGCGTATGCGTCCTGGGGTGCGGCCCACGCCGCCGTCCAGGGTGTGCTGGCTGCGCTAATCGAGCGGGAGACGAGCGGGCACGGTCAGACGGTCGAGACCAACCTGGTGACCGGCATGGGATCGATGGATCCGTACAACTGGTTCTACGAGATGGTGCTGGACCGGTATCCGGGCGCCTTCGAGCCGATGGACTCGGCGTACGACGAGCAGGGGCGTCCGCAGGCCTACCTGATCTACGCGCTTTTGGTGTGCCCCACGAAGGACGGGCGATGGCTGCAGTTCGCCCAGGTTTCGCCCAGGCTCATTGGAGCGTGGCTCACCGAGCTGGACTTGATGGGGGAGATCGCCAACCCGAAATGGCAGGGGTTCCCCATGCTGCCGACGGCCGAGCTGCGGGCCGAGTGGTGGGACATGATGATCGAGCGGGTGGGGGCTCGCACGCTGACCGAGTGGCAGCAAGCGATGACCGAGAACCTCGATCTCAGCGGAGAGCTGTTTCGCTCGCCCGATGAATCGCTGGACCACCCGCAGACCGCGCACGAAGGGCGCGTCGCCACCGTGATCGATCCCGACCTCGGGCCTGTCCGGCAACCGTCGACGCTCATTCATGCCAATGGAAAGCCGTTGACCGTGCTGCGGCCGGCGCCGCGGCTCGGCGAACACAATGACTCGGTCATCTTCCAGGGGGCGGGCGACGGCGCGCCGCCCGCACCGGCCCGGGTCCACGAGGCCGCACCGCTGACGGGCGTGACGGTCCTGGAGTTCGGCAGCATGTTCGCCGGACCCTATGGCGCGACGCTGCTCGCCGACCTGGGGGCTCGCGTGATCAAGGTCGAGCCGCTGGAGGGCGACAACATCCGCAGCCTGGTGGCCTTTCCCGAGGCGGGCGGGGCGAAGGTGCTGCAGGGCAAGGAGAGCGTTGCCATCGACTTCACCAAACCCGCAGGACTCGATCTGGTCTACGAACTCGCCAAACGGTCCGACATCGTGCTGCAGTGCTTCCGTGGGAAGGCGGCCGAACGGGCGAAGATCGACGAAGCCTCGCTCAAGGCGATCAACCCCGAGCTGGCCTTCGTGACGACCTCGGGTTACGGCGTCGACGGCCCATTTGCGCACCGGGCCGCGTACGCGCCGTCCGTTGGCGCAGCGTCCGGCTTGGCGCTGGTCGACAGCCACGACACGGGCGAACCACCCACTGACCTGGATGACCTGCACCGCAGAGCCGTCAAGCTTCACGCGGGCGGGGCCGTCCCCGCCGTGCAATCCGACGGGATCGCGGCACATGGTGTCGGTTCGGCGCTGCTGGTCGCGCTGTACGCCAAGCGAATGGGGCGGCCGCTGTCCAACGTGGTTACCACCATGCTCGCCACCGCGCAGCAGGCGATGCTCCCGTACAACGCGAGCTACGCAAGCCGTCCGGTAACGCAGCCGGCCGACGACCAGTTCTTCGGCATGAACGCGCTCTACCGGATGTATCGCGCCGCCGACGGCTACGTGTTCCTGGCCGCGCCGCTGCCCCACGAATGGCCCGCCTTGGCGAAGGCCATGTCGCCGTATGTCGACCTGCATGCCGATGAGCGATTCGCGGACGCCGGCGCTCGCGCCAACCACGACGGCGAACTCATCGCGGCGCTGACGCCGGTGTTCGCCACCAAGACCAAGCTGGAGTGGGAGCACGAGTTGTCCGCCCAGGACGTCGGGTGCGTCGAGGTGGTGGAGGCCAACTCCGAACTGGTGCTGCAGACCGACCCGTACTTCGAGGCCGGCTACGCGGTTGCGGCGTACAGCCCGATCTTCGAGGAGCACCGTCGGCTCGCACCGCTGTGCCGGTTCTCGCGATCGCGGACACGGGCCGACGCGGGATGCACCATCGGGCAGCACACCGATGCGGTGCTGCGTGAAATCGGACTGGACGAGGCGGCGATCGCCGACCTGAGGGCCAGGGAGATCGTCGGCGCGAGCTGACCTTCCGCACCCTTCCGGCGAGCAGACGCAAAATCGCCTTCGCGTCGGCGAGTCGCGGCAATTATGTGTCTGCTCGCGAGGGGGGGGCGTCGTGTTCCGCGATCAGCGCGCGGGTCTCGTAAGACACCGGCGCCGTGAGCATTCCGACCCACGTGTCCACGTAATTGTGCAGCTGCGCTTCGCTGAGTCCGTGCCCGGCGCGGGCGGTGGCGGCCAGTACGTTGACCAGGCTGATGTAGAGCTGGAACGTCCGGCCACGCCTGATCCGCTCAGGCAGGTCCTGCAGCGCGGCGTCGACCAGTTCTTCCAGCTTCTCCTGCGTCCAATCGTCGTCCAGGTGATCCGGCCAGTAGTCGCTGCGGGCCCGCGGATCCTCGGCAAGCCGCGCCAGGAAAGGCGCGAACATTTCGCCGGCGGCGATGCTGTTGGCCAGTGGGCGCACCAGCAGCCACACCACGGCGCGCGGGTCTGCCTCCTTGCCTTGCTCGCGCATGCTGGCGAGCATCTCCTGGCGGTCGATCCCGAGGGACGCTTGACGGTACGAGATCAGCGCACGGATCAGCCCCTCGCGGGAGCCGAAGTGGTAGCGAATCACCGAGGTGTTGGACTGCCCGGCAGCTTGCTGGATCTCGCGCAGCGTCACCGCTTCGATGCCGCGGGTGGCGAACAGTCGCTCGGCGACCTCCATCAACATCACCCGGGTCGACTCGCCCGAAGCGTTGCGCCTCCGCGCGCCTGCGGCTGATTCAGTTCCCAGCTCCGTCATGGTCCCTCCCGGTCCGCCTCAGTTCTACCGGTGTCGCACCGCCTAACAAATAATAATGTCTATCCATTAAAAATACTGGACTTGACGTAGATCAGCTGGCATCATTCGAGTGAGCAATCGGACGCACGGAGGACCAATGAGCATGATCTGGACGAACTCGGGGGACTCCCACTTCCTGGAGCCTGATGACCTGTGGCAGTCCCGCTTGCCCAAGCGCCTCGCTGAGCTGACGCCCCGTGCGGAGAAGGATCCCGACGGGGAGTACGAGACCGTTTCGGTGGACGGGCAGATCTTCAGGCGGAAGTTGCCGTCCTCGGCGTTGGTGACCTTTGCCGAGTTGAGTTCGAAACCGCAGGGTATTCGCGACGCCAAGGCTCGGTTAGGGGACCTCGACAAGGAGGGCGTTTGGGGTGAGGTGATCTTCCCGTCTCTGGGCATGTGGGGCTCGACCTTTCGCACCCCGGAACTGCTCAAGGCGTGCATGCGCGCCAGTAACGAGTGGGCACTCGAGGAGATCTGCGCGGTGTCACCGCGGTACGTAGTCACGGCGCAGGTGTCGACGCTGGTGGTCGAGGATGCGGTCGAGGAGTTGCATTGGGCGGCGGGCAAGGGCTTCAAAGCGGTGTTCTTACCGACGACACCTCACCCGAGTGCGCCTGACTGGCACCGCAACGAGTGGGAGCCGTTCTGGGCGGCGGCCGAAGAAGCCGGCATGGTGATCGCGTTCCACATCGGCACCGACCCGGTAGATGTGACGGCCGGAAACAGCGCGACTGGTGGCCAAGGTCAGGTCTACCGCGGCCCGGGCGGCGCCATCATGAACTACGCCGAGACGACGTTCTCCGGACAGCGGGCGGCGATGAAGATGGTCGCCTCCGGCGCGCTGGATCGCCATCCCAACCTGAAGGTGCTGATTTCCGAAGGTGGTGCCACCTGGGTTCCGTTCCTGGGAGACCGCCTGTTGGAGGGTTACCGCCAGCACCACATGGCCGTGCGGCCGAAACTGACCCGAAATCCCAAGGAGATTTTGTTCAGCCAGGTCTACGCGTCGTTCCAGCACGACGAAACCGCAGTGGCGGCCTATGAGCACATGGGCTACAAGAACGTGATGTTCGGTAGCGACTACCCGCACATGGAGGGCACTTTCGGCCACACCCAGGACACCCTCAAGGGCCTGTTCGACGGAATCAGTGACGCGACGCGGCTGCGCATCACCCGGGGCACGTTCTACGAACTTTTCCCCGACGTCCCGCCCATCCCGGCCGAAAATTTCTGAGCGCGTGCCGAACACAACGGGATTGCGCGACGTCGCAATCGTGGGTGTAGGTGCCACGCCTTACTACAAGCGCGGCGGGTCACTACCCAAGTCGATCACCGAGCTGGCTGGCGAGGCCATTCTGGCGGCCTGTGAAGACGCCGGGCTCAAGGCGGCCGACATCGACGGGTTCGCCTTCTACTCCGGTGCCAGCGCGGGCTACACCGAGAAGATGGACACCGCTGACTTCGTTGAAACGCTGGGGATTCCGGAGATTCGTTTCACCGCCGCGCTGACCTCCGGTGGCGGTGGATCCGCGGGGGCGATCGGGCTCGCGCGGGCGGCCATCGTCGCCGGCGACGCCTCGGTGGTGGTCACCGTGATGGCGTTGCAACAGGCCAAACAGCGCCTGGGCTCAGTGTTTTCGGCGATGGAACCTGATCCAATCAACTCGTTCCTACAGCCGTCCGGCCTGTTCGGTCCGGGACACCTGATGTCGGTCATGGCCCGCCGGCACATGCATCTGTATGGCACCCGACGCGAAGCGTTCGCCGAGATCGCGCTCTCCACGCGCGCCAACGCGGCGAATCGACCCAAGGCCATGCATCCCGAACCGCTCACGCTGGACGATTACTTCAATGCACGGATGATCGCAGAACCGTTGTGTCTCTACGACTTCTGCCAGGAGACCGATGGCGCAGTCGCAGTGATTACGACCGGTATCGACAGGGCCAAGGACCTCAAGCAACCGGCTGTGCCGGTGGTGGCCGCCGCGCACGGCGGGGTCAAGGACTGGGGCCGGGCGTTCGCCTGGATGGGCATGCCCGACGAATACTTCGCCTCCTCGGGCAATGCGCCCATCGCCAAACGGCTCTATCAGCAGGCCGGCATCACCGCGGCAGACATCGACGTGGCCCTGCTCTACGACCACTTCAGCCCGATGGTGCTCATGCAGCTCGAGGACTACGGGTTCTGCGACAAGGGGGAGGGTGGTGAGTTCGTGGAGAGCGGAGCGATCCGGTATGACGGCGGCTCGATTCCGGTCAACACCCACGGCGGTCAGCTCTCCGAGGCTTACATCATCGGGATGACCCACATCATGGAAGGAGTCGAGCAGATGCGCGGCACCGCCATCAATCAGGTCCCCGACGCCGAGTTGGCGCTGGTCACGGGCGGTCCCGCCAGTCTGCCCGTCAGCGGCCTGATCCTGGGACGCGCCGCATGAGTACCGCGGCGGTCACCCTGGCCACCACCATCCCCGGCGAGCACGTCCGCATCGCTGTCAATAAGGACACCGAGCCGTTCTGGGCTGCAGCGCAGGAACGTCGGCTGGTCGCGCCGCAGTGCGCCGACTGCCATACCTTCCGCCTGCCCCCGACACCGTTTTGCCCCAATTGCCAATCAAAGGAAGTGAACTGGGTCGAACTGAGCGGACGGGCGGTCGTCTACAGCTTCGCCGTCGTGCACGGCTTCCCCGGTATGCCCGATCTCATCCTGGTGCCGGCGGTACTGGATCTGCCCGACGCACCCGGCGCCCGGCTGGTGTCGAACATCGTCGACGTCGCTCCCGCCGACGTCACGATAGGAATGTCTGTGCGCGTTGACTTTTCTCCGATCTCCGATGGCTGGATGCTGCCCGTCTTCCGAGTCGCCGACGACGGCACGGAGTAACGCCATGGCCGATGACAGTGCTCTGCACGAAAAACCCCTGGAGTTCCTCACCAGCATCGCCAACACCGGCGGATCGTGTGACGGCCAGGCGATCCTGCCTGTCAACGGTCACTTCCGCTGTACGTGCTCGTGCGGCGACTGGGACATCGACGTCGACGATCCACAAGAAGGACTGCGGCAGGCCCGAATTCACACCAGCAGTGCGTAGAACCAATCTGAAGGAGCTGGACACGTGGGAAATCTGGAGGGCAAAGTCGCCTTCATCACCGGGGCCGCCCGCGGCCAGGGCCGTGCGCATGCGGTCCGGCTGGCGGCCGACGGGGCAAACATCATCGCGCTGGACATCTGCCACGACATTGACTCGATCGACTACCCCAACGCGAGCCCGGATGATCTCGACGAGATGGTGAAGCTGGTCGAAAAGGAGGGCGGGCTAATCGTGGCCCGTCAGGCCGACGTGCGTGACGCCGATGCCGTCGAAAACGTCGTCGCCGACGGCCTTGCCGAGTTCGGGCGCCTCGACATCGTGATCGCGAACGCCGGTGTCATTCGACTGAGTTCGGGCGGGGGCCGGCGGCAGACGTTCCGCGACATCATCGATGTCAACCTGATCGGCGCGTGGAACACGGTGGAGGCCGCAACCCCCGCCCTGATCGACGGCGGCCGTGGTGGGTCGATCGTGATCACGTCGTCGAGCGCCGGCCTCAAAGGGACCGGCACGGACAGGGCGGGCGGGCAGGCGTACGCGGCGTCCAAGCGCGGTCTAGTCGGCCTGATGCAGGTATTGGCAAACGAGCTGGCGCAGTATTCCATTCGGGTCAACACGATTCATCCGACCGGCGTGGCGACCGGGATGGTGATGAACGACACGATGGCGGCATTGTTCGAAGCCAACGACCCCGGATTGTCGGCGATGCAGAATGCCTTGCCGATCCCGATTCTTGCGCCGGAGGACATTGCCGGCGCGGTGGCCTTCCTGGTGTCCGACGAAGCGAAGTTCATCACCGGCACCGCTTGGCCGCTAGACGCCGGCTTCGCCGTCCGCTAACCATCCGAGAGGAAGTCAACGATGACGAGTTCAATCGATGTGGAACGTCCCGTAGTCGAATTGCACATCGGTGCGGACCGGCTGTCCATCGGCTCCGGCGGCGTGCACCAGCACATCGATCCCGCCACCGGCCGCCCTGACGCCGACGTTCCGCTCGCCGGGCCCGCCGAGGTAGACCTGGCGGTGAACGCTGCGCACGCGGCGTATCTGAGTTGGCGGCGGACCAAGCCTGCCGACCGTCGGCGGATGCTGATGCGCCTCGCCGACCTGATTGAAACTCACACAGCAGATTTCGGGCGACTGGCCGCGCTCGACAATGGCACTCCGACCGCCGGCGCGGCGGCCATGATCCCGATAGCAGTGGAGTGGACTCGCTATTACGCCGGCTGGGCGGACAAGATCAGTAGCGAGGTGACCGCGACGCTGCGCGCGGATGGTGAATTCAGCTACACGTTGGCACAGCCATGGGGTGTGATCGGCGCGATCATTACCTGGAACGGTCCGCTGGTATCGCTGGCCATGAAGGTGCCCGCAGCTTTGGCTGCGGGCAACACGGTAGTCATCAAGCCCTCGGAGCTCACGCCGTTCACCGCCGGGCTCTTTGCCGATCTGGCGACCGAGGCCGGCATCCCCGACGGCGTAATCAATGTAGTGCCAGGCGGTCCCGAGGCCGGCGCCGCGTTGGTCGAACACCCCCTGGTGAAGAAGATCAGCTTCACCGGCGGACCCGAAACGGCCCGCAAGATCCTGCGGTCCTGCGCCGACCTCATCAAACCGGCGGTGATGGAGCTTGGCGGAAAGTCGGCCAACATCGTGTTCGGCGATGCCGACCTCGATACCGCCTGCGGCGTTGGAACCATGCTCTCGGTCGGAATACTCAGCGGGCAGGGGTGTGCCTTTCCCACTCGAATGATCGTCGAGCGGTCGGTGTATGACGAGGTGATCGACCGGGTGCGAACACTTGCGGGCTTTGTGAAAGTGGGCAATCCCTTTGCGGCTGATACCGTTGCCGGGCCCGTGGTCAGCGAGCAAGCGCTCAACCGGATCATGGGAATGATCCAGCGCGCCAAGGCCGATGGTGCCCGGCTGGTCACCGGAGGCGGCCGAATCGGTGGCGACCTCGGCGGTGGTTACTACCTCGAACCAACCGTGTTCGCCGATGTCGACCCGAATTCCGAGCTGGCTCAGCGCGAGGTATTTGGACCGGTGCTGGCAGTCATCCCGTTCGACGACGACGATCACGCCATCGAAATTGCGAACAGCACTCCCTACGGGCTGTCCGGATACGTGTTCACCAACGACCTGCGCCGCGCGCACCGGGTGGCCGAGGAGCTCGAGACCGGTGAAGTGCTCATCAACGGGGCCACCAATCTCGGTGCCACCAGGCCGTTCGGCGGAATCGGGATTAGCGGGATGGGCAAGGAAGGCGGTCGGCAGGGGCTCGACGAGTTCCTGCATATCAAGACTGTCAGCATGGCGTGAGCACCATGAGCGAGTGGCATACCCCGGCTGCGTTGAGCTTCGATGTCACCGCAGCCATCGGGTCCGGCGAGCAGTTGACGCAGCAAGCATGGTTGTTCCTACCGGAGCGCCCCGCCGATGCGCCCGCCGTACTGCTTTGTCTCGCCGGAGGCACGTACGACAAGCACTATTGGCACATCGACATCGACGGACATCCCGGGTATAGCTTCGGCGAGCACCTGGCCGACCTCGGATACGTGGTAGTCGCCGTTGATCACCTTGGGATCGGCGAGAGTACCGACCCGATCGCCTCGGGATCCCTCGGTTTGGCGTTGCTCGCCAAGGGTGACGCCGACGTCGCGCGCCAACTGCGGGAACGCCTGCGGCGCGGAGAACTGCACGACGAGATTCCGCCGACCACCGCCCCGCTCGTCGGCGTCGGCCACTCGATGGGCGCCTGCCTCACCACGATGGTGCAGGCAACTGACTGTCCGTATGACGCGGTGGTGCTGCTCGGATACGGGGTCCAGATCACTAACGTCTACGAACACACTGCTGAGGCAGCGGATCTGGAGCAGCGGATTCAACAGACGATGGCGGCGGCGTGCCAGCTGGCCGACGTCCAGCAGACTGACAGTCACCTGGTCGGGCCCCGCTCTGCCCTCGCCCCGCTGTTCTATGCCGGAGAGGTTCCGCAGGATGTCATCGATGCGGATACCGCTGCGCAGAGTCGCGTTCCGGTGCGGGCGGCCGCGGAGGTCACCACTCCGGGAATGGTCGAGCAATACGCCACACAGGTGGACGTGCCCGTCTTCCTGGGTTTTGGCGGTGCGCTGGATGTTTCCCCGAACCCATACGCCGAGCCGGCTAACTACACGGGCTCGCCGGACGTGACGCTGCACCTCGTCCCAAGCTCTGGCCATTGTCACAATTTTGCGAGTCAGCGCGGCCAGCTGTGGGACCGAATTGCGCGGTGGGTTCCGACCGTCGTTCCGTCAACGCGGAGTTAATAACGCGGGCCACCGAACAGGAAGTCGTCGTGGTCGGCGCGCGGGCCGCTCAGTCTGGCAGGCCAAGCCGTCGCAGCAGCCCGTCGATGACCTGAATGGCCTCGTCACGAGCTTGGCGTGGATCCGGTGCATTGGCCACGAACTGTGCGGCTTCGTCGGTAGCGGCCAACAACACGTGGGCGAGCAGCTCGAGTGGCTGCGCAACCACCGTTCCCTGGGCGACCGCCTTTTCGAGTAACGCGTGAATTGTTCCGAGCCCGAACTGAACCTGTAGGTCGCGCCACTGCTGCCAGCCGAGCACCGCAGGGCCGTCGATCAACAGGATGCGCTGAACCTCGCCGTTGAGCGACGACTTCAGGTAGGCGCGCAGGCCGGTGCGCAGCGCGGCCAACGCGTCGTCGGTGTCCGCCGGTTCGGGCGCCTGACTGTGTAGCTGTTCTTCAACGGCCAGAAACACGGCCAGGAACAGCGCCTGCTTGTTCGCAAAATGGTGATAGAGCGCTCCTCTAGTACCCACGCCGGCGGCAGCCACGATCTCTTCGGTGCCGGTGGCGAAGTAGCCCTTCTCCAGGAAAAGTCGCCGCCCGGCCGCGATCAGGGCGGTGCGGGTGGCCTCGGCGCGATCGGCGATCTCGGCCGTGCGGACGGGCCGCTTTACGGACCTAGTCGGCGGTTGACCCGTTGACATTCAGGTTATATCCTCTACATACAGGTTGTATGTACCGCGCGAGCGGTGACATCAGGTCGTTCGGGTGAAGTTCTCGATATGGCAAAGGTAGCCCGCGCCGTGCGGGGCCACCGCGAGCGAGGAGCGATGCATGGGCGAGGCGGCGACGAGAGTGCTGATCTTCTCAGCCGATGGGCACGCTGGCGCAAGACGGATGTCGGACTACCTGCCGTACTTCGACCCGAAGATTCGCGACCTCGCTCAGGAACTGCTCGCCGAGGAGGAACGGGCATATCGCCGGATGCTGGCACCGGATTTCACCTCTGCTCCACGCGAACAGCCGGCAGCCGACCTGGACCCACGATGGTCACCGGCGGTCCCGGAACGCTTCGGCGGCTGGGACATCGAGGTTCGAATGGAGCAGTTGGACCGGGAAGGGGTCGCGGGTGAGATGCTGGTGCCAGGTCACCAATTCTCCTCGCTGCCGTTGTTCAGTGTGGTCAACAAACCGTTCGAGGCGACACTGCGGGACGCCGGCACGCGCGCGTATCACCGCTGGCTGGCCGACTTCATGTCCGGCGGCGACGGTCGGCTTTACGGGATGGCCGATCCGGGATCGTGCCACGACATCGATGACGCCGTCCGCGAACTGCACTGGGCACGTCAGCACGGTTTCGTCAGCGTTGGCGCGCCCGGCATCATCGAGGATCCTGGGCTGCCGTCGATCGTCAGCGAACATTACGACCCGTTCTGGAAGGCCTGCGTAGAACTCGACCTCACGCTCGCGGTCCACGCCGGGTGGGGTTTCCCCCAGGGCCGCTACCAGGAGTTCATCTCCGCGTTCGTGGCCACGCACCTCGGCGGTAAGGAGGCCAGTCAAATAATGGCGGCCCAGCAGCGACTCGACGAGGATGCCAGAGCCGCACTGCAAAAGGAGTTCGCTGAATCCCCGGCGTCGCCGTTCCGGCTGGACTTCGGTCCCCGGCGCCTGCTCTGGCAGTTGATGCTGGCCGGTGTGTTCGACCGTTACCCGCAGTTGCGGTTCGTCCTCACCGAGGTTCGTTCGGACTGGGTGCCGGTCACGCTGCAGATCCTCGACTCGTGGTATGCCGAGCGGGATACTCCACTGAAGATGCGCCCGAGCGAATATTGGGCGCGGCACTGCTTCGCGACTCCGTCGTCGATCCACCAGGTCGAGGTCGATGCGCGCGCCGACATCGGCGTCGATCGGCTGATGCTGGGAATCGACTATCCGCATCCGGAGGGCATGTGGCCCGATACCTGGAACTGGATCAGGGTGGCTTTCGCCGGAGTTCCCGAGAACGAGACCCGACTGATTTTGGGGGAGAACGCATTACGCGCCTTCCCGGTGGACGGCGGGCATCTGCGCGCGGTCGCCGACCGGATCGGTCCAGATCCGGGCACCCTGCTGTGCGGTGGCGAGGGCGTGCTCATGGCGCATATCGAGCACTTCCACCGGCGAGGCGGCTTCCTGCGGCCCTCCGAACGGGTCGATCACGACGCCATCCTGCGGCTCGCCGACGAAGATCTCATCGCCCGTTGACGGGCAGCTGGGCTTGGCGTCCTTGCCGAATTAGCTAAACATTTAGCGGACTAGTCTAGAATTCGGCCATGGATCTGAAACTCCAACGCATTGCCGCGTGGGGCGGAATCGTGATGCTCGTCGTTTTCTTCGTCTTCTTCATGCTCGTCGGCAAGCTCATTCCGCCGCTCTCGCCGGCCGCGAGTGCCCAGGACATCGCCGGCTTTCTGATCACCGACAAGTTGCGGGTGCGGGTCGGCCTGGCGTTTAGCCTCCTCGCTGCCTGTGTCGCGTTGCCGTTCCTGGTCACGATCCGTCTGCGGGTGCGTCGGGTCGAGGGCAAGTGGGGAGTACTCTCCGTGACCCAGATCTTCGTCGGGGTCATCTTCGTGCCGGGCTTCCTGTTCCCGATGGTGGTGTTGGCCGCAGCGGCGTTTCGTCCCGAACAGCGTGATCCCGTTATCACCCACGCACTCAACGACGTCTGCTGGCTGATGTTCATCGGGATCGTCGGAACCCTGGTGCTGCAGGCGCTGGTGCTCACGACGGCGTCGTTCATCGACCGAACGGATCCCCTGACATTCCCGCGGTGGTTCGGCTATCTCAACACGTGGTACGCGTTGCTCGCGCTGCCCGGCGGGGCAGTGGTGATCTTCAACGATGGCCCGCTTGCGTGGAACGATGACTTCGCCTTCTGGATTCCATTGGCGGCGTTCAGTGCCTGGATGATCGCGGTGACGGTGGTCACGCTTCAGTCGATCGGCGCGGAGCAGGCGGCCGATCGGTCGTTGACGACCGCGGTGTCGTGAGCATCGGCGTACCAGCGGTCAGTGCGGCGCCGGCACAGCCGGTCCCCGGCGAGAACGGCACCTGGGTCTTCCTGTTCGGCGACATGCTGGTCTTCGGCACGTGCTTCGTCACCTTTATGCTCGAGCGGGCCAAGGTACCTGAGATCTTCGACGTCTCACGAAAGACGCTGCACGTCGGTGTGGGGCTCACCAACACGCTGGTGCCGCTGACGAGTTCGTTGTGCGTGGTCATCGCGCTGGCGGCGCTACGGTCGGGAGTGCGCCGCATCGCGCGTCGGCCGTCGTGGCGGCGATGGCTTGTGGCGGAATCTTCACCGCGGTACTCGGGATCGCTGCCATCAGGATCAGGCTGGTCGGTCTCGACTTCATGGAACTGCGCCGCGCGCCAATACCGTTGCGGGCTGGGTTCGAAGGATATTGCTTGGCGCTGTGGGCCGTGCTGTCCGGTCTCTATCTGTTCCTCTGATCGACTCAACCCCCGGAGCAGCCCGGTTTAGCTGCCGGGTCACGGCGAGACCCGCACGGCGTCAATGTGACCGGACACCGACGTCGACCTCGTGAATACTGGCGAACGGTCTGAAGCCGTCCTTCCCCAGCCATGACGGGGCGGCCCGGTGTCCGGGCTCTGGGCGCGCCCAGTCCACCCACGGCCCCCAGTTCTCGCGGCGCAGTTTCTGTTCCAGCGTCTGCCGGTACTTGTTGGCGGCTTCGACGTATCGTTGCGCAAAGTTTTTCATCTCTGCGAATACCCAGATGTCCTCCTCGGAACGCCATTTCCCGCCGCCGGCGTACTCGATGAATTGATAAGAGGGGAAGTCGATCGGCGCTCCGCCCGGCTGCGGATTGTCGGCGCGATTGAGCACCTTGTAGGCGACGCGCGCACCGTCGACCATGTACCAGACGAGCGGGCTGTAGACCTGTGGTGCTGCACCCATCGTCCCCTCGAGAAACCTGGTGATCTCATCAGGGCCAGTGAAGGTTCCGTAGAAATGGTCGAAGTAGGTCGCGTCGTCGGTGAAGAGGTTGCCCCAGGCCTGCCAGTCCTCGAGCACGGGGCCAGTCATGAAGTAGCGCCGGAACTCCCGCTCTACTTCTACGATATCTGACATGGCGGTCACCTTTCCATCGCCTCGGTGGACGTCCGATTCCTTCCGTGGACGGCGTCAGCCGCCCAGGCGCAGCCCGGTGTTTCGGGTACCGAACACGTCAGTGGCCATGATGGCACCGAGCTTGTTTGCGTCCCAGCGCTTCTGGCCGTTGGACACCGAAGCGCTCGGATGCCAGCCCTTGAGCAGCTGGAGCTGTTCGCCCATCGCGCGGATCACCTGGCCGCTGACGTGGCCGGCCTCCGGGCTGGCCAGCCAGGCCACCACCGGTGAGCCGAGTGACGGGTCCTTGGGGTCGAACTCGTCCTGGTCGCGCTCGTCTGGCTCGATCGGTGTCTGCGCGCCGGGCATGGTCGCCGACATCCGGGTGCGTCCGCCCGGGCTGATCGCATTCACGGTGGCGCCGATGGACGCCAACTCCAGGCTTAGCGTCTGGGTCAGTCCGACGATCGCGGCTTTAGCGGCGCTGTAGTTGGTCTGGCCGAAGTGTCCGTGCAGGCCGGCGCCGGAGGTGGTGTTGATGATGCGGCCGTAGACGTTTCCGCCCGAATCCTTGGATTCCGCGCGCCATTTGCGCGCGACGGCGCGGCTGGTGAGCCAGCTGCCGCGAACGTGCACCCGCATCACCAGGTCGAAGTCGTCGACGCTCATGTTCCAGATCGCCTTGTCGCGCACGATGCCCGCGTTGTTGACCACGATGTCCAGCCGCCCGAGCTGGGAGTAGGCGCGTTCGACCGCGAGGTCGACCTGCTCCTCGTCGCCGACGTCGCTGAAGTCGGAAACGGCGGTGCCGCCGCGGCTTTCGATGATGGCCACCACCTCGTCGGCAACCTTTCCGGTGCCCTCGCCGGACAGGCTGGTGCCCAGGTCGTTGACGATCACAGTGGCGCCGTGCTTGGCCAGTTCGAGTGCGTGGCCCCGGCCGATGCCGTGGCCGGCCCCGGTCACCAGGGCGATCTTGCCGTCGAGCAGTCCGGTCACGGGCTCTCCTCGCTAGGTGTGAAGACCGTCAAGTAGGGGCTGTCGGGGTCGTCCGGGTCGACGGGCCGGAACACCGCGGTGACCGCCATGCCGACCCGAAGCCGCTCCGGTTCGGCGTCCTCGATCGTCGTCATCAGCCGCGGGCCCTCGGCCAGTTCCACGATCGCTGCCACGTAGGGCAACCGTTCCTTGAACGGCGCCAGGTCGTTCACGTACACGGTCGAATACGTGTAGAGCGTTCCTGTTCCGCTGGCTTTCACGGGATGCACATTCTCACTCCAACAGAACGGGCAGAACGGCCGTGGGTAGTGATGCACCTTCCCGCAGGCCCCGCACTCGGCGATCAGCAATTGACCCTGTCGGGCGGCCTCCCAGTAGGGGGCGCTCGGCGCGTCGATGGTGGGAATGTCAGCACGGGCCACCTTTACCACCCGGTGAACTCGGTCGGACGCTTCTCCATGAACGCCTGCACACCCTCTTTGGAGTCGTGCGAGTACGACTGGATCTCCTGTGCCATCGCCTCCGCGACGAACGCACTCGGCCGGTCGGTGTCGGGGGAGTCGTTGAGCAGCCGCTTCGTGAACGCGATGGCGCTGGTGGGCGCCGCCGCCAGCCGCCCGGCGAAATCGGAGACCGTGGCATCGAACTCGCCGGCGCTCACCACCCGGTTCACCAGACCCAACGTCAACGCCTCCGCGGCCGTGAGCCTTTCGCCGAAAAACGCCATCTCCTTGGCCTTCTGCATGCCGATGCGGCGGGGCAGCAGGTAGCAGCCGCCACCGTCGACGACCAGCCCACGCTTGACGAACGACTCTGCGAAGTAGGCGTTTTCAGTGGCGATCACCAGGTCGGACGCATACACGATGTGCGCCCCCAGCCCCGTCGCCGCGCCGTGCACCGCGGCGATCACCGGTTTGTTGCAGTCCAGCACGCTGGCCACCAGCTTCTGGGCGCCGTTCATGATGCGCCGCGTCGGCTCCAACACCCGTTTGTCGCCCTGCGCACGTCGCTCGGCCAACGAGCCGACGTCGGCCCCGGAGCAGAAATGCTTGCCGTTGGCGCGCAGCACCACAACCCGGACATTCTCGTCCGCGTCGGCGGCGGCCAGCAACGCGATGAGTGCATCACGGTCGTCGGGCCGAACCGCGTTCGCGGCCTCGGGCCGGTTCAGGGTGATCGTCATGACGCCGTCCGCGATCTCGGACAGCACCGTCTCCTGTGTGCTCATGTTGTGTAGGTGGCCTCGAGGTGCTTGATTCCGTTGACGAAGTTCGACCTCAGCATGACCGGTTCGCCGGCCGCGGCGATATCCGGGTAGCGTGCGTAGAGCATCTTGAAGGCCACGTTCAGTTCCAGCCGTGCCAGATGCGCCCCCAGACAGTAGTGCGGCCCCGGCCCGCCGAAGGCGATGTGGTTGTTCGGTTTACGCGCGATGTCGAAGCGCTCCGGCTCGTCGAAGACCGCGGGGTCGCGGTTGGCGGCGGGATACCAGACGACGACCTTGTCACCCGCTTTGAAGGTGTGGGTGACCTGGCCCTGCTCGTCGGTAAGCGTCACGCCGTCGCGGGTCACGGTGCGGCGAAAGTGGATCACCGGGCTCGAATACCGCACGATCTCCTCGATCGCGGTGGGCGCGAGCGCGTCGTAGTCCGCGAGCAGCCGGTCGCGCTGTTCGGGGTGCGCGGTCAGGATCAGCAGCCCGTGGGTAAGCGCGTTGCGGGTGGTCTCGTTGCCCGCACCGATCAGCAATATGAAGAACTTAGCCAGCTCTTGCGGCGTCAGGTTCTCCTCGTCCGAGGTGACCAGCTTGCTGATCACGTCGTCGCGCGGACGGGCGATGCGGTCCTCCGCGATGCCCTGGAGTAGCTCGATCAGCTGCTCGCTGATGTCGGTGACTGCCGCCCCGATGCCCGCGACGGTCTGGTCGGGCACGTACTCGGGATCCGA
>Ga0075021_10000511_pt1 | contig 20503 bp, 17 predicted proteins | sample ColStrG_CSR_2012_FD_72749 | JGI IMG/M metagenome (GOLD analysis project Ga0075021, IMG submission 72749) | Freshwater sediment microbial communities in response to fracking from Pennsylvania, USA - Cold Stream Run_MetaG_CSR_2012 | ecosystem: Environmental > Aquatic > Freshwater > Creek >...
GTCAGAAACAGCGCCAGCAAATACTCGTTCCAAGCGAAGACCAGCACGAAGTAAGAACGTTGCGACCGGGCCCGGCGCCGATGGCCGCGCGCTCTTCCAAGCCCAGCGGGATATTCGCGAAGTAATCGCGCATCAGCCAGACGACGATGGCAGATTCGAGGCTACAAAGCTGATGATGAGCGCTGCTCACATGTCGTGCAGCTTTAATTGTTGAAACGCGATATAGATTGGGATGACGACTGCGACCAATGGCATGATGCGCTGCGAGATCAGCCAGAACGAGATATGGTGCGCCTGTTCAGAATTTCATGAGTCAAGCCCGCACACATGTGGACGTGTGGACGCAAGGTGAGATAGTAGCCCGCGACCTATTGGCTGTCGCGCTCACCGCCTTGGCCGCCATCGGCCACCGACCGGCTGGGGTGTATTGATAGCACCGGCGCGCCGGAGACCGCATCCGTGCCTACGGTCGCGTCAATCTCAAATACGTCGCGTAGGCGATCCGGTTGAATCACATCGTGCGTCGTGCCCACTGCAACGACGCGGCCAGCATGCATGAGGATGGTATTGTCGGCAAAGCGTAGTGCATGATTCAAATCATGCAACACCGACACAATCGTCCGTCCATGCTCACGCTTCAGTCGGTCTAGCAAGGTCAACACATCCAGTTGCGATGGGACGGACAGAAACGTCGTCGGCTCATCCAGCAATACGACACCGGTTTCTTGCGCCAGCGTCTTGGCGATCCAAGCCCGCTGATACTCACCACCCGATAATTCCATCAAGGTGCGTCCCCCGAGTTCGCCTACACCGGCGGCCCGCAAGGCCTCGTTTACGCGCTGCTCGTCGGCCGCCGACCACGGCTGATACCATTTGCGATATGGTGCGCGGCCGCGCTCCACCAACTCGCGCACCGTCAACTCGTGCAAGGCCGTTGGTCTCTGAGCGAGTAGGGACAGGCGTTTGTCCAACTCGCCCTTTGTCAGCGCATAGATATCGTCGCCGTCGAGTCGGATGGTGCCGTGCGCGGGTCGGTGCGTGCCCGCAATGCCTGATAGGAGTGTGCTTTTGCCGCAGCCGCTTGGCCCGATCAAGGCCGTAAAACAGCCGTGCGAGATGCTCGCGCTTAAGTGCTCAATGGGCGCGTAACCACGATAGGCCAATGTGACATCATCGAGATCGATGGTTGCCATCGTTTAAGTCTGCCTGCTGGCGTGGCACAGTGAGGGTGTCTCACCTCCATGTCGAGGGCAACCCCTGGCCCAGTCCCGACTATCCCTCGATGGCCCTCAAACGGCTACTTAGCTTTGCGGCCGTTTGAAAGGGCCCTGAGGCGGGGCGTCCCTGGTCCGGTAGCAGACGCTGAACGCGAGGGGCTATGATGCCGCTTGTCCCTCCAGCGTCTTTGCGCCGGTCATCACCGCCACAGCGTCGGACATAGTGATGTCCTTCGTCCGCACCACTGCTGCGCGTTTACCAAGGCGTTGGATATGGATGCGATCCGATACTTCGAACACATGCGGCATGTTGTGGCTGATAAGAATGACTGGCAGACCCTTGTCACGCACGCGCCGGATCAGGTCGAGCACCATGTTGCCCTCTTTCACGCCCAGAGCCGCGGTTGGCTCATCCATGATAACAACGTGCTTGGCGAACGCTGCGCTGCGCGCCACGGCCACGCCCTGTCGCTGTCCACCCGACAATGTCTCGACCGCTTGTTTCATCGAGCGGATGTTGAACTTGAGGTCCTTCATGTGGCCGATGGACTCATTTACCATGCGTGGTTTGTTGAGCAGTTGCAGAATCTTGCCAGCGAAGTTCTCATGCCTCAACTCACGCCCTAAAAATAGGTTCTCTGCGATTTCCATCGCTGGCGCAACCGCTAGGTCCTGATACACCGTCTCGATGCCCTGCTGGCGGGCGTCGATCGGGTTATGAAAGTGCACCTGCTTGCCGTCCAGATAAATCTCGCCTTCGTCTGGGATGAGCGCGCCGGCGAGCGCCTTGATGAGCGTGCTCTTGCCCGCGCCGTTGTCACCGATCACGGCCATGATCTCGCCTGGCAGCAACTCGAAGTCACAGCCGTCCAGGGCCGTCACGCTGCCATAGCGCTTCACCAATTTGCGCGCCTCGAACACAGGGGTAGGGGATTGTGTAGTCATCTTGCGTGGATTGGGTCGCTGATCGATGTTTTCTTAGCGCTTGCGGCGGGACAGTTGATCGGTGGCGACGGCCAGAATGACCAGGATGCCGGTGATCAGCACTTGATAGATTGAGGGCACACCCGTGAGCGTGAGGCCATTGCGGAAGACGCCGACGATGATGGCCCCAAGCAGCGTGCCGACCACGCTGCCGCGGCCGCCAAACAAACTGGTGCCGCCCAGCACTACGGCGGTGATCGTCTCCAGGTTTTCGGTTTGCCCGGCGTTGGGGTCACCTACACCGGTGCGTGCCACGAGCAGCCACCCAGCGATGCCATACAGCACGCCAGCGATCGTGTAAAGCACGAGCAGCATGCGGTCAGTGGGTATGCCGACTAGGCGGGCGGCCTCTTTGTTGTTGCCAATCGCATAGACATGCCGGCCGCGCGGTGTCTGCTTGAGGATATACCAGGCGACCGCGAAGAGGACAAGCATGAGCACGGTGCCATAGGTAAATGCTGTCCCGCTAATTTTGAATGTGTTGCCCCAGGCGGTCATGAAATCTGGCAGGCCCGATACTGTTTGCGCATGTGAATATATTTGGGTCAGCGCAAATGCGATATTGAACGTGCCGAGGGTCACGATAAACGGTGGCAGCTTTAGGCGCGTGATCAAGCTACCGTTCAGAAAGCCAAACAGCGCGGTGACGACGATGCCGGCGAGCACAGCCAGCGGCGCAGGAATGTTATTATCGATGGCGAACTTGGTCATCACGATGGTGCCAAGCGCCATGACTGTGCCGAGCGACAGATCGACGCCGCCGGTCAGGATCACCAGCGTCTGACCGATAGCCAGCACACCTACCACCATCACCTGCTGCAAGATGAGTGACCAGTTTGGCCCGGTCATAAATCGCGGCGATTGCGTGGCAAAGAAAACGCTGGCTGCGATCAAGGCCACCACGGGCCCAAGGGCCGACAAGGGTGGGAGGCGTGACGTCAGGGGTTGACCCGGAGCGGCCGCTGGCATGGGAGATGAGGTAGTTGCCATAGCTTGCGTTCGTAATCTATTTTCTTCTAATTTAGTGGGAGCAGGATAAAGATCACTGGCTCAGGCCAAAGTGTATTGCGCCTGAGCCAGTTTGCAATTCGTCCGGGCCGTTACAACTCGACTACCCTATTGATTACGTCACAACGCCACGGTTTAACGACTCGGACGGACGGCTACTTATCGCCCCAGCACAGGTCCAAGCCAGTCTTGGTGTCCTTGCTGTCGACACCAGCGACGGCGTCCTTGGCGATGAGCGTGACACCCGTGTCGGTGTAACCGCTGGGCTTCTTGCCGCTCTTGGCATACTCTACGCCCGCCTCAACACCCATCGACGCCATCTTGAGCGGATACTGCTGCGAGGTGGCGGCGATGATGCCCGCGTCCACGTTGGCAACGCCTGCGCACCCACCGTCAACGGAGACGATGATGACATCCTTCTCCTTGCCAGCGGCCTTGAGCGCGGTGTAGGCGCCCGCGGCGGCGGGTTCGTTGATGGTGTAGACCAGGTTGACATCGGGGCTCTTCTGCAGGCATGTCTCCATGCCGGCCTGGCCCTTGGCCTGGTCACCAAAGCTGTCAGCCGAGCACACGACTTCGGCCGGCGTCGCGAGTTCGTTGCTGGCTTGTTCGTTGGTCTTGAGACCAACGCCCTTGAGGAAGCCGTTGTGGCGCTGGGCCCCAACCGGGTGGCCGGGGAACAGGTCCAGGGTCACGATCTTGGCTGGCTTGCCGCCGAGCTTGGCCTTGGCATACTGACCGATCAGGATGCCCGCCTGGTAGTTGTTGGTGGCGAACAGCGCGTCGGTGCCATCGACCGGGTCGGTCGGGCTGTCGAGGGCGATGACCAGCACACCCGCATCGCGGGCCTTTTTGATGGCCGGCAGAATGGCCTTGGAGTCACTGGGGGTGATCAGGATGGTCTTGGCACCCGCGGCGACCATGTTCTCGAGTGCGGCAACCTGACCGGCGTTATCGCCGTCCTGCTTGCCTGCACCGGTGAGCAGTTTGGCGCCCTTGTCGGCGGCCATCTTGCTTGCGCCTTCGCGCATCTTGACGAAGAACGGGTTGCTCTCGGTCTTGGTGATCAGACCGATGATGATGTCGCCACTCGCCGCGGCCGCTGGGGCAGTTGTGGCAGCAGCGGCAGCCGCCGGTGCCTCAGTCGCTGCGGGTGCAGCCGTCGCCGCAGGCGCCGCCGTGGCTTGCGGCGCAGCGGGTGCGGGCGCCGCCGGGGTAGCGCAGGCGCTTAGGACGATCAGCGACAGGATGCCGACTGCCGTCAAACGGGTTTGATTCTTCATACTCTTTCTCCTAGTTGGGTTCAGAAATCGATATGCAGTTTGTTGCGTTCGCGATCTTTGTAGTGTTGTGGGGAAATATCAGAACTATCGAGTGACATCACCTCCCGTATGGGTAGTGCACAGGTTGCGGGTCGATGCACGCACAATCAGGCGCGAGGCCAGTTGTATGTGGACTGTTGGCTTGTTAGGTTGGGCGATGCGCTCAAGCAGCACTTCGACAGCGGTGCGGCCTAACTCATAGGTGGGTTGGGCAACGGCCGTGAGTGGCGGTGAGATGAGGGGTGCCCAGGGCGTGTCGTCGAAGCCGATCACGGACACGTCATCGGGGAAACGCAAGCCCAGTTCGCGTCCGACGATGAGCGCCCCTTGCGTCATCAGGTTGTTTACCGCAAACACAGCTGTAATCTGCGGCGTGGCCGCAAACAGCAGTTTGGCACACCGCTGTCCGGCCTCAAGCGTCGGTTCACCGATGACTTGATAGTGCGGCGAGGCCTCGATGCTATGTTCGGCCAGCGCGGCCAGATAGCCGGCCCGCCGCTCCTGGCCGGTGACGATGTTCTTTGAAATGCCGATAAAGCCGATGCGAGTGTGACCCTGTGCGATGAGGTGCGAGACGGCCTCGTGCGCACCCCGCTGGTTATCAACCACCACCGAATCGACGGCCGGGCGGCTGATGCGTCGGTCGATGGCGACCACGGGGATGCCGTCGGCGAGTAACGCGCCCACATTCGGGTTTACCCGGGCAGTGCTGGCCAAAATGACCCCAGCCGCCGACTCGGCCCGTAAGACGCTCAGATATTGCCGTTCTTTCTCGGCATCCTCGTCAGAGTTGCATAAAAGGAGCGAATAGCCCTTCTGGTTGGCTGCATCCTCAATGCCACGCACGATGGCGATGAAAAACGGGTTCTGGATGTCGGAAATAACGAGACCAATGACATAACCGCGCTTGGCCCGCAAGCGCTGCGCCGTACGGCTGGGCTGGTAATCGAGCGACTTGATGGCGTGCATGACCTTCGCCCGCACACCCTCGCGTACCCCAGCCGACCCATTTAGCACGCGCGACACCGTCGCCACCGATACACCGGCGCGTTTGGCGACGTCACGGTTAGTAGGTGCCTTTTGGCGCTCACGAATCTTCGCGGTTCGGGTTGATGATGCTGTCATTGTCGTGGATTTAGAAATCGATTACATATGTAACCGATTACAGCGAACTTGTCAACTGGCACTTGCGCGCGTCGTTTGCCGGTTGCCACGGGGTTGGCGGTGGGTTTTGCCGGGGTTGATCCGGATGCGCCCGTGAGCGCGCTTGCGCGCTTGTTTCCGCTCATGTCTAATCCCACCCTATGCCGTTCATACTCGCTCATGATCTGGGGACATCTGGCAACAAAGCCAGCTTGTTTAACGACCAGGGTGCGCTCATCGCGAGCCACTTGGAAGGCTACGACGTTACTTATCCGCGGCCTGGCTGGGCTGAACAAGATGCCGATACGTGGTGGCGGGCTGTGTGCCAGTCATCACGCGCCCTAGTGGTGCGCTCTGGTATTGCTGCCAGTGACATCGCAGCCATCACCTTTAGCGGTCAGATGATGGGTGTCGTGGCCGTCGATGCGGGTGCCCGGCCGCTGCGCAAGGCGATCATCTGGGCCGACCAACGGGCCACGGCCGAGGCGGCGTTAGTCAGCCAGCATTGTGGCGATGATGTGGTCTATCAGCGCACCGGTCATCGTGTCAGCCCGGCATACTCGCTCGAAAAGATACTGTGGCTTGCGCGCAACGAGCCTGAAATCGTCGCCAAGACGCGCTGGTTTCTGACGGCCAAAGACTTTGTGGTGCTAAAGCTGACCGACGTAGCCGCTACCGATTATTCCGACGCATCCGGCAGCAATGCCTTTGACCTTAGCACAAAAACGTGGTGCGGCGATTTCTTGAGCGCGCTCGAGATCGATAGCACGCGCCTGCCGCGGCCATGGCCATCGACCACTGTAGTCGGACAGGTTACCCGTGAAGCGAGCGAACTCACTGGGCTGGCTGTGGGCACGCCGGTCGTGATTGGCGGTGGCGACGGCGCGTGTGCGACGATTGGCTCGGGTGCGACCAGCGAGGGCGATGCGTACTGTGTGCTTGGTACCTCGGCTTGGATCGCCTATACCGCCACTCAGCCGCTCATCGACCCCTTGCGGCGCGTCTTCACCTTCCACAATTTGCCGGCGAACCGTTTCATGCCGACCGGCACGATGCAGGCGGCTGGCGCGGCCCGCGACTGGCTGGTGCGCGCCATCGGTGAACAGCCGGACGACGCGGTCAGCCGTGTGCCGGCTGGCTGTGATGGCCTGTTGTTTCTGCCCTATCTCATCGGCGAACGCAGCCCGTGGTGGAATCCGCATGCGCGGGCGGCATTTATTGGCCTGACGATGAGCCACGGTCCGGCCGAGATGATGCGGGCCATGATGGAAGGCGTGGCGCTCAGCTTACGTCTGATCTTGGATGCGTTGCGCGAATCATCACCGCTCACGGTGCTGCGCTTGATTGGAGGCGGTGCCCAGAACAAACTGTGGCGACAGGTGCTGGCCGACGCGCTCAACGTGTGCATCGAAATTCCGGAACTGCTCAGCGAAGCTACTTCGTGGGGCGCGGCGGTGGCCGGTGGGGTGGGGATCGGCCTGTATCCTGATTGGTCGATTGCGAAATCGCACACACGCATCGTCGAGGTAGTCGAACCGAACCCGACCAATGCCGCGCTCTATGACACATTGCGCGAGCGATTTACGAGCCAGTATCACGCCGTGCACGGCGTGTAGGGTTGACCTGTGGACCCATTTCGGCCCTAGCCACCAGGGCATGGCGCCGTGTCATGCTGGCGCTGGGTGGGCCTTTCAGGTCGATCCGCGGACATCGATGGACACCGGCATCCGTGTAGGCGCTGGCTGAAACTTGTGTAGGCCATTCGATATATACACGCAGATATGCGCTTGATTCATGCCTATCTAAGCTGTCGATGTTGAATTGACCGTGAGGAGTATGTGTGTCATGAGTCATTCAAATAGCGAACTGAACAAGCTAAAGCACGGCGACCAGCCCACAGATGTCTTTTATCCACGCGGCTATGTGATTGCCGGTTTCGAAACACCTGACCAAGCCGAGCAGGTGCGCGGGTTACTCTGGCAACAAGGTTTCACGGACGAGCAGGTGATCGTGCTTAAACCGGCCGACATCCTGACTGAGAGGCGCCAGCAGAAACAGGAAGAAGGGGAGAGCATCGTTGGCAAGTTACAGGCGTTCTTCTCGAACATGGGTGATGACAGCAACTACGTCGAACAATATGTCGATTTGGCTCACAAGGGTGACACCTTCGTCTTGGTCAATGCGCCAGAGGAGGCTGACACCGAACGTGTGCGCCTCGTGATGGTGCCCTTCAACCCACACCGGCCGCGGAAATATGACTTGACGGTTGTCAAGGATCTGTCACTCAAAGAATCTGGCATGTAGCCCTGGCCTCTTGACTCTCACCCTACCTGAGGCCGCATCATGTCCCTCGACGCCGCACGTAACGGCGCGGCGAAAACGGAGGAACAGGATGATCAGTTTCAATCACACGTTTGATTTTCAGGCGCGCGTGTCGGCCGCGGCCGGACGCGCATGGCGTTTTAGCCCGATGCTGACCATATTGGTCGCTGCCAACATCGGCCTGTGTGTGCTGGCGCTGGCCGGACTTTTGGTCGACCCGCGCCAAATTTTGGGCGCACCAGCGTGGGCCAAGACGCTCAAATTCTCGATATCGGTGACGATCTATGGCGCGACACTGTTATGGATGCTGAGCTATGTCAAGAGCCAGCCGCGGGCCGCGAAGACGGTGGCTTTTGCCAGCGGGGTGACCTTGCTGCTTGAGATGATGTTGATCGTGCTGCAGGCACTGCGCGGTATACCCAGCCATTTCAACCAGTCGACGCCGTTTGATACCCTCGTTTGGCGCACCATGTCGATCTCAATTGGCATATTCTACGTATTTGACATTGTCGGTGGTGTGCTGCTGGCGCGTGAGCGGTTTGCGAATCCCGTGCTTGGCCTCGGGATCAAACTTGGTTTAGGGATGGCGCTGGTCGGCTTTGGCTTGGGTGGCCTGATGACTGCGCCGACGTCCGAACAGCTCGCGGCGCTCGGGCGCGGCGGTCAGCTTGACTTCCTAGGAGCGCATACCGTCGGGGCCCTCATAGACGGACAGACCCGCATGATTCCGATTCTGGGTTGGAACATGGATGGGGGCGATTTACGCATCCCGCACTTCGTGGGCATTCACGGTGCGCAGATCATCCCGCTGATCGCGCTGATCGCCTTGGCATATGGCGCGCGCGGTCTCAGCGTGACACGCATGAGGGCTCTGGTCGTGATGGGCGCCGCGGCTTACTTTGGGCTGACGATGCTGGTTGCTTGGCAAGCGCTGAGGAATGAGAGCATCGCTTCCCCCGGTGCCGAGACGCTGGCAGCCGCAGCGATCTTGGCCGCTGCAACTGTCCTATCCGCAGGTGTGGTGCTCGGCCGTAGACCTGCTGCTGATTTACCCCTGCCCACTATGGCGTCGCGCGGTGACTAGGGCTGCGATGATGAGCGCCGCGATGACGGCCGCAATGCCAAGCAGGATGACAAAGATGAAGTCAAAGAAGCCTGGAAGGGTGGCCAGCGGCAACACTAAAAACAGGATCACGACGATCAAAATCGGCCATGGGCCGTTCAGGTTTAGGTTTTTCATGGTTAGTCAGTTTGAAGCGTTACACGAGTCGCTAGACGTCGGATCGTGGGATCGTCAGATTCCAAAAGCAGGATCGATCCGACAGGAAAATGTTTCGTCGAAGCGCTGGCAAGCCGCCTTGCCTGCCTTTAGTCCCATTTGCTGACCTCGTTTAGCGCTTTTACGTCATCCTCGCTTAGTCTGTAGCCCGCTGCACCCAGGCCATCACTGAGTTGCTCGACCGTGTTCGCGCCAATGATGGGTGCGGTGATGATCGCGCTACTCAGCTGCCAGGCCAGGGCGGTTTGCGCAATGGTCTTATCGTGGGCGTGGCTGATTTCGTCCAGTTTGCTGATGACGGCCATGCCCTTGTCGTTGTCAGCATATTCACGGATGCGGGCGTTACTGGCACCGCGCGTGCCTTCAGGCACCGGCTGGCCTTTACGATATTTGCCGGTGAGAAAGCCGCCAGCCAGCGGGCTGTAGGGAATGACGCCGATGCCCTGGTCTTTGCAGACGGATAGGAGTTCACGCTCAAATTCAGCCCGGTGCATGAGGTTGTAGTGGGGTTGGATCGATTCGAAACGCGACAAATTGCGCACATCACTCACCCACAACGATTTCATCAGCCACCAGGCTGGATAGTTGCTGGCCCCGATATATCGCACCTTGCCGCTGCGCACAAAATCGGTCAACGCCGCGAGCGTCTCCTCGACCGGTGTATCGTAATCTGGCCAATGGATCTGATACAGATCGACATAATCGGTCTGTAGGCGGCGCAAACTATCCTCCAGCGCTTTAGTCAAATGACTGCGTGATGCACCACTGTCATTTGGCCCGTTTCCCATGGGGCTGCGGCCCTTGGTGGCGATAACCATCTGGTCACGAGGCAGGTTGACTTGTCTGAGCCATGTGCCAATGATAGTTTCGGCTGTGCCGCCAGGGTTACCTGGGTGCCAGCGTGAATACACATCGGCGGTGTCTAGAAAATTGCCGCCTGCGCCGCGGAACGTATTCAATATATTTAGTGACGTCTTTTCGTCACACGTCCACAAAAACGTCATCGTGCCCAGGCACAATTCGCTGACTTTGAGACCGGTGCGGCCGAGCTTGCGATACTCCATTAATGTGACTCATTATCACCTATCGCCAGACAATGCCCGACAGCCCGGCAGCGCCAAACCAGAACCAGCACTTCTTAGTTCGAGCAGTCCCTCTTCACGAGCTCCCCACTATGGCCGCTAGTCTGGGTCATTTGCAGGGACGTATACTCAAAATCCAAGTGAAAACAGTCCATGAGTGTCCACTGCGCTTTCGAACTTGAGAATTGCTGAGCCAGAACGTCCAGCACGAGGCGCCGGTGGCCGTGAAGCATCGGCCCGCGCGGATGTAGCGGGTTGGAATGTGTCCACGCCCCTTAAGATACGGGGCAGGTGGCGGAGACGAGGAGACAATACGGTGATTGGTAACACCCAAAACATCTACGATCTCGAGATCAACCTGCCCAGCGCCACACCGAACCATCGTGTTCACGGTATCGGATTGAGTATAAATACCCGACGGCGTTCTTGCCGCTGCTCAGACGGGAATAGTCAGACGATCATGGGCTGATTGATGGCGCGTGTCACACACGAATCGCAACCTGCAACGGTCGCTGGCTTCGGGTCGAGGGCTCGAGTGCGCAGTGTTCCTGGTCACGGGAACCGTGCGACTGTGGGTGCCGCGCAGCAAGAGTCGCCAAGATCGCTACAATCGCAGCTATCCGCTCGTTCGGGAGGTCCCACATATATGGCTAAGAGGTCTCAGCCGGCGCAGACATCAAAAGCGCCTTCGGTGCCAAAGGAAATGAAGACGAGATTCGATCAGATTGTGGCGCTCATTGATCCGGTCTGCACCAAGCTGCTCAACGATGAATACCGGCAGGTCTGTCATGACCTGACCGCGACGCTATGTCGTAAGCGGCCCTCGCCACTCAATAGTGGACGCCTCGACATGGCCCCTAAAAGGGCCACTTTTTGGGCCGCATCGATTGTGCATGTCGTTGGCAGTGTCAACTTCCTTTATGATCGCTCGCAAACGCCGCACGTGACGTTAGATGCGTTGTGCGCCGCCTTTGGCACCTCCAAGACTACGATCGGGTCAAAGGCCACTCAAATCAAGAAGCTGTTAAAGATTGGGGTGATGGACCCCGACTGGACACTGCCCAGCCGGATGGAAAGCAACCCAATGGCTTGGTCCATCACTGTCAATGGTCTCATTGTGGACGCGCGCTATATGCCGCTGGATATTCAACTCGCCGCGTTCCGGAAGGGACTCATCCCTTACGCCCCGAGCATGCCCGACTTGCCAAAGGATGCGAGCGTCATGCGCGTCTTCAGCATCCCTCTCACGCCCGGTGAAGGGCCTGGAGAAGCACCCGATGCGGCGCCTCATGCGGCACCTAATGATGATGATTCGGATCAGACTGGAGGCACGTAAAGGCAGTTTTTCGGGCGGTTGGCCCTGTATCAACTGAAGGCGACTCGCCGCCCTTCACGCGCCGACTGTTATGCCGCTAGGATCATCTCGATACACGTGCGGCCTTCCTCGGCCGTAGCAATGGGCGGGCGTTTGCCAAGCAGATAATCGACCACGGGTCGGGCCACGGCCCGGATACGGTTGGCATGAGGCGTGTCGGCTGGGAAGTCGAACTGCTGCCAATCGTGTTCGCCTTTGCGGAAAATTTTGAGCGCGGCCGAACCCGGCGGGCGCGGTAAGCTTGAGGCAGGTGCGTCACCATAGTTGTGGATGATGACGCCGCCATCGCCATAAATCTCGGTCGTCGATTCAGCCGCCAGCATGGTCGAGCTGTTGACGAGAATACCCATTTCCTTGTGGGCAAAGCGAAACAGGGCCACCCCGTTATCATCGGGTGCCACATTCGTGACCACGTTATCGATCTCGGCCATCACGCTGACCGGCTTGCCAAGCAGCCACAGAAAGAAATCTGCAGCGTGTGAGGCATCGTCCATGAACATGCCCATGTTTTGTTCAGCATCGATGTGCCAGTTGCCGGGAATCGCCCAGCTTGCGGAGAGGAGTAGCCCGATGGCGTGGCGGCGTTTGACCAGCGCCACCTGGCCGACGGCCGCTTCGTCGATCAGCGATTTCATCTTCTGGTTCACCGGGTCACATCGCATTTGGTAGCACATGCTGAACGGCACGCCCCGCTCATGCACGCTGCGGATGATGGCGTCGCAATCCTCAAGCGTCAGCGCCATCGGTTTTTGCAACAACACACCTTTGCCGGCTTGCGCTGCCGCAGCTACGTGTCCGGCATGCTTATTCGTCGGGCTAGTGACGAACACAGCGTCGATGTCGTCACGACGCAGTAACCGGTCAAGATCAGGCTCGAAGGTCAGGCCGTATTTCGCGCATTGCGTCAGACCCCGCTCACGGTCGGCATCCCAGCCCGCCACGACTGTTGCATCGGGAAAGGGCTTGATGGCGTCGATATAGGCATTGACGTGGGCATGCGCAAAGCTGATCACACCCAGACGCATGAATTGCTTTGTCATCATCTTCTCCTTATCGTCGTACGACTCGTTTGCGTTATCGGCTAGCAGGACAAATACGCGCGACTAGCGGCGCTGTGCCTTAAGGCGCCGGGCAAACTGAGTGCCACTTGCGTGCACAAGCTGCACCAAGGTCAGCGCGCACCCTTAGCCAAACCGGATACCTTGTGCCAGCGGCAACTCGCGCGAGGCGTTGATGGTGTTGGTCTGGCGGCGCATATAACTCTTCCAAGCGTCGCTCCCGCTCTCACGGCCGCCGCCCGTATCCTTCTCGCCACCAAAGGCGCCGCCGATCTCCGCCCCACTGGTGCCGATGTTGACGTTCGCGATACCGCAATCGCTCCCAGCAGGCCCGAGGAACTGTTCACTGGTGCGCATGTCGAGCGTGAAGATCGCGGACGACAGGCCCTGGGGCGCTTCATTGTGCAGGTAGATGGCGTGGTCGACTGTCTGGTAGCTGACCATATACAAAATCGGGGCGAACGTTTCACGCTTGACCACATCGGTTTGCCACGGCATCTGGATGATAGCCGGCTCGACAAAGTTCGGGCCGATATCGGAGCGTGTGTAACCGCCATACAGCACATTTCCTCCGTCTGCCTTGGCTTGCGCAATGGCCGCCTCGAAGTTCCTCACAGCCTGGAACGTCGCAAGTGGGCTGATCAGGGTGTCCTCGCGCAGCGGATCGCCCATGCGCGTGCTCAGTTGGGCATATGCACGCTTGAGCCGCTGCCCAAGCTCGTCGATGACGGCTTCGTGGACGATCAGCCGCCGGGTGGTGGTGCAGCGTTGGCCGGCTGTGCCGACCGCGCCAAATACGATGGCACGCACCGCTAGGTCGAGATCGGCGTCGGCATGCACGATGATGGCATTGTTGCCGCCCAGCTCGAGAATGCTCTTGCCCAGCCGGCGCGCCACACTTTCTGCCACGTGCCGTCCGACCTGTGTGCTGCCGGTGAAGGAGATGAGCGGCAAACGTCGGTCATTGATCATCGATTCGGCGATGTATTCGTTGCTGCCGATGATGAGGTTGAGCACGCCGCGGGCCTGGTGGTCGGCCGCCACACGATTGACGATATGTTGCACCGCGATGGCGCACAGCGGCGTCTCGAGCGAGGGTTTCCAAATAACGGTGTCGCCGCAAACGGTGGCGATGGCCGCGTTCCAACTCCACACAGCCACGGGGAAGTTAAACGCGGTGATCACGCCAATCGGGCCAAGCGGGTGCCACTGCTCGATGATGCGGTGTTCAGGGCGCTCGCTGGGCATGGTCAGGCCGTAGAGTTGGCGTGACAGACCCGTGGCGAAGTCGCAGATGTCGATCATTTCCTGCACTTCGCCCTGACCCTCGGCTCGGATTTTGCCCATCTCGAGCGTGACGAGGTCGCCGAGCGGCTCTTTACACGCACGCAGGGCGTTTCCGATGTCGCGCACGAATTCGCCGCGCTTTGGTGCCGGTCGCATACGCCACTCGGCAAATGTGGTTTGGGCGTTGCGCACGACGGCGTCGTAGGTTGACGGAGTGGCCTGCATGACGTGCGCAAGCGGCGCATCAGTCGCCGGGTTTATTGAGATAAGGGTCGAGCCATCACGATCATTGATCCAATCGTCGCCGCAGGCCCCATAGTTGAGGTCGGATAAGTTGAGTGCGCTCAGGATGGATTGAGCTGTGGTCATACTGAGCGGATTATCATGCGGATCAGGCTGACTGCTTCGGCACCCTGTCATAGCCGGTTCTTGCTTGAGCCTTGCTGGCGGGACGCTAGCGTCAAGCCGGCAGTTCTGGCAAAAGGCTGGATGCCGCCGAGTGACTGCCAGCAGGTCTGCTAGCGTGCGTGTATTGAGGGCGTCAGGGTGTGATGCCGTGACAAGGTTCAGCGCGAAAAGCTGTATCCTTGTGGCATGCACTACATCTTGTTCTACGACGTTGTCGACGGCTATGTCGAGCGGCGCGTGCCTTACCGGGTCGAACATTTGAACCTGGCCCGCGCGGCACAGGCACGGGGCGAATTGATCTTAGCTGGCGCGCTCGCCAACCCAGTTGACGGTGCGGTGTTTCTGTTCAAGGGCGAGTCGCCGGCTGTCGCGGAGGCGTTCGCGCGTGCCGACCCATATGTGCTGAGCGGGCTAGTCACCCACTGGCGGGTGCGAGAGTGGACGACAGTTGTTGGTGAAGGTGCGGCCGTGAGCGTCACACCGTAAGCGCGTATCACGCACTTTGATGCTCCTTCCGCGCCACTTCTTACCGCGTCCGCCAGCGGCACTTACACCCGAAACAGTCCGCAGCTTCGACGTGCTGCTCGAGCAAGCCCTTCGGTCTCCCGGCGCAGAGATCCCCTATTCGCTCGGCGCGCCCAAATGGCAGTTCTTGTGCCATGTGTGCGATACGCAGCCTATCCTGGCCCATGGTTCGGGTAATCCCGACATCGCCGAGTTTGAAGGGCGTAAATCAAACGATGTAAACGAGTTTGGGAATCGGAAGGCGGTTTATGCGGCGTCCGATGGTCTGTGGGCGATGTATTTCGCCCTGGTTGACCGCACGCGCGTGCACTCACTCTTGAACTCATGCATGCGCATCGTGGAAGCGGACGGGGTGCTCAGTGCGCCGTATTACTTCTTCTCCGTCGAAGCCGCTGCGCTCGCACAGCATCCTTGGCGCACCGGCACGGTCTACCTTTTGCCACGCGCTACGTTTGAGCAGCAAGCCCGAGAGGCTTACCCCAGCTTCACGCTTGAATCGGCCCAATGGGCCAGCTTAGTGCCTGTGCGGCCGCTGGCGAAGCTCACGGTCGAGCCAGACGATTTCCCCTTCCTATCAAAGGTGTATCCACATGATCCGGAGGTCGTTTATGCTCGGGCAGCCAAAGACCCGGGTGGCTTCCCGTGGCTAGATGACGTTGGGGTGCTCTAAGGCTGCTGGCCGATCGGCCCGAGTAGTGAGACAAACATCAAGCACTGGCTATCGAAAGGCGGGATGGTCTTGGCCGCTGGCATCTTTCAAGGCCTACGTCTGTATGCGCCCACACCCACAGCATTGTCTGCAGTGACTCAGGTAGTTGCAAACTGAGAACGCCGATCCAACGTCTGCCACATCACCGCTGGTCATGTGAAAGGCCACCTGATGCGCCGGCCTATATCCCCGCGTGGGTGGGCCAGCCCATTCTTGGTGATCGGTGATGCGTACGTCTTCGTTTTAGCGTCGCTGGCTTTTGATCCGGCTGCCGAAGGGGATGGGCTATTTATCGGATGCATCGCAGATGCGTCCAAGCGATGACTGCTGGTTCCCTGTGTCACCCCGGAGGATCAGGAAGATGCCCACCCCAACTGCCCCTGACGGGTATCAGCGCGCTGTCTTTCTTGCACTTATCGATATAGAACGCAATGCGTTGTGAAAACGCGACACTAAGACACCGGGTGATCTTGATCAGCAGTAGACATAAAAGAATATCGGCGCCGGCCACGACGAGGGCGGCTTTGGTTGCGGTTGGGCCGGGATGTCGACAGGACACGGCAGGACACGAGCGCGCAGTTGCCCTTACCGCCCGACAAGTCACGCCCTCCAGCGTTTTATCACGTCTCACCCAACGCAGCGTGTCCGGCGTTCTAGACAAGCGCATCATCTGCACAATCATCCGCCTGCCTATGGCCTACAGCTCACAGAGCCTACGCACTCATGGTCACCCTGCACTCGACCTGGGGGTCTGACAATCCCCAAAAACCTGAGGCGTTCGCTCAAAAACCCAAAATCTCATGATTCTGGAAAAAGACCCTCAAATGCATATAATCACTCGGATGCGAGTAGCCATTGCGGCCGATCACGGCGGCTTCGCGCTTAAGGACCCCCTGATCGAGACACTTAAGCACGACGGTCACGAGGTCCTCGATCTCGGCGCCTTCAACACCGAACGATCCGACTATCCCGATTTCGCCGAGGCCCTAGGGCTCGCCTTGCAACAGGGACAGGCCGAGCGCGGCGTCCTCATCTGTGGCAGTGGGGTCGGAGCCTGTGTCGCGGCCAACAAAATGCGCGGAATACGTGCTTGCGTGTGTCATGATAACTATAGCGCCCATCAAGGTGTCGAACATGACAACATGAATGTCATCGTCTTTGGTGCACGCATCATTGGTCAAGAATTGGCGAGCGATCTACTTCGCGCTTTCTTGGCGGCTAAGTTCAACAACGGCGAACGATATATCGAACGGCTGAACAAAATTGAACGCATATACGAGAAATCGTGTGGACAAGGCGATCAAGGTAATCAAGGCAATAAAAACAGATAAGGTAAGGAAGGAGATGGCGGATAAGCGATGAGACAGTTGTGTAATCGATCGCATATACCCGCCTATCTCCACATCTTTAGTCACTGCTATGACTATTAAAAACGGAAATCCCAACGTCGCGGTGCAAAAATACGGTCAGAGTTTTTGGTATGACAACATTCAGCGCGGCATCATCGCAAGTGGTGAAATGCAGTCGCTGATCAATGACTACGGTGTGCTTGGTCTCACATCGAACCCGTCCATCTTTGAGAAAGCGATCGTCACCAGCTCCGACTATGACGCAGACGTGATCTCACTCGTAGCGGATAACACTAGCACGAACACGATTTACGAGACGCTCGCCATCAAAGATATTCAATCCGCCGCAGCGCTGCTTGAGCCTGTTTACGAACAGACCAACGGCGTTGATGGCTATGTCAGTCTGGAGGTTTCACCGCTTCTAGCCAATGACTATGACGGCACAGTCAAGGAAGCCCGGCGGCTCTTTAAGCAAGTCGGCCGCAAGAACTTGATGATCAAGGTGCCCGCCACGCCGACCGGCATCCCTGCCATTCAAACGCTGATCGCGGATGGCCTCAATATCAATGTCACGCTCATCTTCTCGCTGGACGGATATGAAGCGGTTGCCCGCGCCTATCTGGCCGGCTTAAAGGAGCGGGCCTCAAAGGGCGAATCGGTCGATATGGCCTCGGTCGCGTCATTCTTCGTCAGCCGGGTCGACGTGCTGGTTGATAAGCTGATCGACGAAAAGATCGCACAGGTTCTGGATTGGGATAAGGATAAGAAGGCCCATCTGGAAGGCTTGAAAGGCAAGGCGGCCATCGCCAATGCCAAACTGGCCTACGAGATTTTCGAGCGGATTTTTGCTGAGCCCGAATTTCAGGAATTAGCCGCCAGGGGTGCACGGCCGCAACGCGTGCTGTGGGCCTCTACCAGCACCAAGAACCCAGCCTACAAAGATACGTTTTACGCCGAAGCGTTGATCGGCAAAAACACCGTCGACACATTGCCCCCAGCTACGCTCAAGGCGTTTCGCGATCATGGGTTGGTCGCGCCCACGCTCCACGACGGTCTAGACGAGGCCAAGCAGACCATCGCCGACCTGGAAGCGGCGGGTATCTCGATGGCCGAGGTTATGCAGAAACTGCAAGACGACGGCGTCAAGCTGTTTGCCGATGCCTTCACGGCGCTCTTCAAGGGCATCGACGCCAAACGGGCCTCGATCCTGGCCCGTGGGCAGGCGAGTGGCGTCGATGCGTCTTTTGGCTATGTGGATGAACTGGTCAAGCTGAAGGCCGCTACGCGCGTCTGGGCTCGTGACGCTTCGTTGTGGACCAATGCGGTTGAGCACATCAAGGTTATCAATAACCGCCTGGGCTGGCTGTCGTCAGCCGATCTGATGTTGACCAAGGTCGACGAGCTAAACGCCTTTCGTGAGCAAGTGAAGGCTATGGGCATCACGGATGTGGTCGTGCTCGGCATGGGTGGCAGCTCGCTTGCGCCTGATGTCATGCGTGCGGCCTTCCCCCCGTCCTCTCAAGAAGGCATTGGGGCAGGAGGAGTGACTGGCCTGCGCATCCATGTCTTGGATACGACTGACCCGACCACCGTGCAAGACCTTGAGAAGCAACTGGATCTGACCCGCACTCTATTTCTCGTGTCCAGCAAGAGCGGCGGCACACTCGAAGTCAACGCTTTTTATAAATACTTCCGCAGCAAGGTCGATCACCTTAAGGGGGATGAAGCGGGCAAGCACTTCGTCGCCATCACGGACGAGGGCACGTCGCTACAAGCCATGGCAAGCGACGAGGGCTTTGGCCGGACCTTTATCAACCCGAGTGACATTGGTGGGCGCTACTCGGCCTTGTCGTATTTCGGCCTCGTGCCAGCGGTGTTACAGGGGATCGATGTTGCCAAACTGCTGGGGCGGGCAACCCAAATGGCGGCCTGGTGCAAAGTGGATAGCGCCGCGAACCCCGGGTTGTATCTGGGCGCGCTGATGGGCGGCATGGCGCTCAATGGCCGTGACAAAGTCACATTTATCCTCTCGCCGCAAATTTATACATTTGGGAATTGGGTCGAGCAACTCGTCGCCGAAAGCACGGGCAAGCAAAGCCGTGGCATCGTTCCGGTCGAGGGAGATTTGAGCGATCGCGGCGTGCCAGTGGCACTCAAAGGTGGCGTGGCGGCGCTCACAAACGACAGGCAGTTCGTTTACATGAAGCTAAGGGATGATGAGACGTCTGACAAGCTCGTGGCCCAATTGCACAAGGCTGGCCGGCCTGTCATCACCATCACGCTTGATGACCTATATGACCTGGGGGGCGAGTTCTTCCGCTGGGAGTTTGCAACGGCTATCGCCGGAGTCGTGACCGGTGTCGACCCGTTTGACGAGCCGAACGTGACTGAGAGCAAGAACAACACCAAGCGTCTGCTCGACGGCTTTGAGGAGTCTGGCGAGTTTGCAAATGATGCGGCCAGCCGCAGCGCCAATGGTCAATTGAACAAGTTCCTGCGCCAGGCCAAACTTGGCGACTACATCTCGATCCAGGCCTATTTGCCCTACAGCCGCAGCGTGGCAGATGCGCTGGCAAAGATGCGCCATACCATTCGCGAGAAGATGAATGGTGTGCCCGTGACCGTTGGGTATGGCCCGCGCTTTTTGCACAGCACGGGGCAACTGCACAAGGGTGGTGCGAACAACGTCGTGGCGTTGCAACTGACCTACGACCCCCAGGTGGAAGTGCTGATCGCGGGTGAACCGTTCTCATTTGACACACTGATCCGTGCTCAGGCCTTGGGTGATAACGAGTCGCTGCACACGCACGAGCGGCGGGTGCTCAGGCTGCACCTGGGCAGTGATTTGCACGTCGGGCTTGCAAAAGTGCTAAAGGTATTGGCCGGCGGCACTCGCCGGAACAAGCCCGAACGCGAGGGCGTGGTCCACGAAGCCGCCATTGAGCACGAGGATGATAACCGGGCGAAGAAACTGCGTGCCGCCGCGGCCGCCGCCGCAGAAGCCGCCGCGGCCTCCGTTACCAAAACGGCTAAACTTGCCACTCCCGTTCATGCCACCAAACCCGCCAAACCCGCTGACCTGGCCAAGACTGCCAAAACATCAAGTTCGGAGGCGGCATCGACAAAACAGGCAAGCGCGGTATCAAAGTCAAAAACGGCAGCAAAACGAACATCACGCAGCACCTCACGGCGTGCAGCGCATTGACGTGGCCGTTGGCGTGGCCGTTGACATGGGATCGATACGTGGTCGTGATTGAGAGCCCAAAGACGACCGCGCCTGTGGGTCAGGCCACAGCTGTGGCTAATCCGGCGTCATTTTGTTAATCGTTTGAAAATCCTGCCTAGAGCCCGCTTTAAGTGCTTTAGTGCGGTCGAGGAGCAAATATCATCATGCAGATCGGTTTGTTTGGCTTAGGCCGTATGGGCGCAAATATG
>Ga0075021_10000512_pt1 | contig 20478 bp, 21 predicted proteins | sample ColStrG_CSR_2012_FD_72749 | JGI IMG/M metagenome (GOLD analysis project Ga0075021, IMG submission 72749) | Freshwater sediment microbial communities in response to fracking from Pennsylvania, USA - Cold Stream Run_MetaG_CSR_2012 | ecosystem: Environmental > Aquatic > Freshwater > Creek >...
TGAGAGAGTTTGCTGCCGCGGGCGGGATGCACCTGCCCTGGTTGGCCAGTAGCAGCACGCCATCGGCTGCCAGGGAATTGAAGATAACCGTCACCACCGACTTGAGGGAATCGGGGCCAGGATTCGCGTTGGTCGGGTCGAGGTCGTTTGTCGGCTGAGCCGCCGCCACTGCGGCTCCCAGTTGCGCCGCGTGCTGGATCTTCAGCTTGGTGTTGAGTGCCCCGCTGAAATCGAAGATACCGACAACAAACACCACCAGCAAAGGCAACACAATGGCGAATTCGAGCAGAGCCGAGCCATTTTCTCTGCGCGGTTTTACCTGGCGAACCGGGTTTTGGACACTACTCATCTAGTTCTCCATCCGGTTCTGCGCCTGCGCTGTCATCGTAACCGTTTGCAGGTTGAGCGACGTGAACGGCAAGTAAGAATTGAATGGATACTGAAAGCTAACGATGGTTCCGCATTGCAACGGCTGCGTTGCGCCGGCCGTGGGATTCAGTTGCACGTTGCGGCAGACTGTAATTTTGTGGGTCGTCGTCGTACACCCGGCGCCGCCTGGGCAGGTCGGCGGGTTCGGGGCACTTGCGTTGGTCGGAATCTGCGCGGGATCAAGGCTGGAGGCTTGGAGCACCGTGGAGACTGTCGTATCGACGGCGCCATTGTTGGCGAATGTGTTCCCGCAGGTCGCGCACGAGGGCCGCGCCGCCGCGATGGCCCCCTGCTGTGCCGCCTGCGTGATGGTGGAATAGATGTTAAAGGCGCGCCCAAACCAGACAATCCCGAGCAGAAACGTGAAGAGGAGCGGCAGCACCAGCGCGGCTTCGAGGATCTCCACGCCGTCGTCGCTCCCGAGTTTGCGCAGGATGGTTCGCATGTTCAAGCTACAGTTTCCCAATCGCCCTGCCAACGCCATAGGCCACTACCGCCCCGGCCATGGCCACGCCGAACGGAATCTTGGTAGCCTGCGGATTGTCGAGCGATACTTCAAACGCCGGCATCCGCAGACTGAAAATAGCCCCCAGCAAGTGCGCCATGTTTCTGAGCGTCTGCTGTAATCGTCCGGTCCAGATCACCACCGCCAAGGCCATGATTCCCGCCAGCAGGATCGTTCCTGCCAGCACCGCGATCAGTTGGCGAGGGCCCAGGCACGCTCCCAGCGCGCCCGCTAGTTTCCAATCGCCCGCTCCCAGGCTGCGCAGCAGCACGAACGGCAGCAACAAACCCAGGCCCAGCAAGGCCCCTAGCAACGCTAACTTCAGACCCGGCCATCCCGCGAGCACTCCGTTGACCACCACTCCTGTCACGAAGCCCGACACGGTGAGCCAGTTCGGAATCCGCCGGTGCCGCCAGTCCAAAACGCCTGCGCAGATCGCTACCAGCATCGCCGGAATCCAGGGTCCTGTCTGGAACACGTTCACGGCTGGCAGAGGCACTCCTCCCGGGTCACAACCAGTACTTTAGGGCTTTCCGGGGCCGTACTCAAGAGGCATTTCGGTGGCCGCGATAGTCGGCAAGGTGCCGGCCCTAAGAGGAGCTATTTCGTTGCGCCATCTGCCGACGAGGGCAGCCCCCCGAGGGCAGGGTTGCGCACCAGGCGCTCCGGGAAGCTCTTTTCATACGGCGCCAATCTGGGGCAGAAAAAGTGATGGCCTGTTGAGAAGCCGAACTCCTGCATTTCCTGCAGCGCTTCGTCCGCGGTCCAGTTTTGTAAAGCCATCCGATAGGCGGCGACCATCATCCCGGTCCGGTCTTTACCCAGCCGGCAGTGCACAAATACCTTCTTGTCGGGGTTTTCCCTGATCACCTTCAAGAACCGCACCATGACATCGTCGTTCGGGGAGGTGCAGTGCCAGGGAATCGAAACATACTGCATTCCGAGTTTGCCGACGTCTCTTCCCTCGCTATCCGTCCGGTTGCCAGCACGCGCGTCCACGACAATGCCGATTCCCATTTTCGCCAGCCCTTCGAATCCTTCATGAGTCGGCTGCGCCCCGCGGAACAGCTTGGGCGTCACTTCTCCGAAATTGGGAACTCCCTCGATGTTCCGCTTCTGGCTGAACGCGCGCGCGCCCTGCGATGCGGTCGTGCCGCCCGTTTGCTGCGACTGTTGGCCGGCACACATGGTGGCGGCCAACCAGAGAGCGACGGCGAACACTTGCAGCCTGCGGACAGTTCGACTCATAGGTGACGGTGCCAACATTTTATCGTATAGAAGACGCCCAGCTTCCTAGCCAACAGAAAAGGCCCGGATGTCCGGGCCTGATCTTCCGCAAAATCGATGCGCCTATCGCGTGATGGGGGCGGCGTTCCGCTCGGCAATTACCTTCTTCGCGTTGTCAGCCAGGGCGCGTGCCTGCGGCAGCAACTCCAGCGCCTTGACGACTTCCGGATCAGTTTCCGCGCGCACCTTCAATCCTTCTTCCTGCCCGTAGGAATCAATGAACAATTCCGCTTTGATGTTTGAGCGCAGCCAATCGTTATTTTCGACCATCTCCGCTTCAGTGAAGGGAATTTTTTCGGAGTCGAGGAATTTGCGGAAGTCCTGGAGCACGGCGTCGTCCACTTCAAAATTCTGTGTGACCTTGTGCCCGATGACGTAGTGCTTGGCGAAGTTGAACAACCCGTAGTGCTGGAGCACCGTCTCCTGAAACTTGTTGGACTTGTAGGGAGGCAGTTTGACATCGGGTGTAATGCCGCCGCCACCGTACACGGTCCGGCCACCGTCGGTGAGCTTCACTTCGTGGTTGGCGTTGTTCTCTTCGTTTTCGCGATTGTAGTAATAGTCGTACAGGGAAAGATTGGAGTAATCGCGCTGGATGAGCCGTCCGCTGGGTGTGTAGTACTTCGCCGTAGTCAACGCCAGCCCGGTGTTTTCGGTGAGGGGGTAGACGGTTTGCACCAGTCCCTTGCCAAACGTCGTTTCGCCCACGATCAGCCCCCGATCGTGGTCCTGAATCGCGCCCGCAACAATCTCCGCCGCGGATGCGGTGCCGCGGTTCACCAGCACCACCAGCGGATAATCGCGGCCGCCATTGCCGTGCGCCGCTACGTACCTTTTCTCCGGCGACGAACGTCCGTGGTGTGAGACGATGACCTGTCCCTTCTTCAGAAACTTATCCGCCACGCCCACCCCTTCGCTCAGCAGTCCGCCGGGATTCTGGCGTAAGTCGAGGATCAGGCCCTTCACGTCGCCCATTTCTTCCAGAGCCTGGGCGACTTCACGCTCAGTCGTCTCCTGGAAGCCGGAAACATGCATGTACCCGACGCCCGGCTTGATCATGAAGTGCAGGTCCACGCTGTAACGCGGAATCTCGTCGCGGACCACGCTGAATTCCAGCGGATGGTCGGAGCCTTCACGCAGCATGGTGATGCGGACGGTGGTGCCTTTCGGCCCTTTCAGCAGATCGGCCACGTCGGACGTGCTCATGTTGTCGGTGGGCTTGCCATCGACCGCTGCAATAATGTCGCCCGGACGAATGCCGGCGCGGTACGCGGGCGTCCCGGCAAAGGGAGCGATGACGATGACCTTATTGTTGCGCGGCCCGACCGTCATGCCTACCCCGTAGTACTTGCCGCGCTGCTCCTCGCGAAGCTGGGAATAGGACTTCGGATCAAAAAAATTGGAGTGCGGGTCGAGCGAGTGCAACATGCTCGGAATCGCCCCGGTGTAAATCGCCTTGTCGGGATTCACCGGGTCGGCGTAGTTTTCCTCGACCGTCTCATACACCTGAGTGAACTGCTTGAAGCTCTCGCGGACATCGGAATCGCTGCTCGGCGTGGCCGCCGGGGCGATCCGCTGGGCAAACAGCATTCCCATCACACCGAACAGAGCCAGGACGAAAAGGATTAGGAATAGAGAACGACGCGAGCTACCAGCCATGAGTCAAAATCCTCGGGCAAGGGAACGTGGAGGGACCCAGCCACCGCTTCTGAGCGCAGTATAGCATGCCACCGCACCTGCTTTCTTAGACGCAAATTAGGGCCGGGGGTTACCTCAGAGCGACGGCTTTTGGGGTTGTGCGCAGGGTCCCACGCTATCGTACGGAAGGGAGACCTCATATCGAACGCCTCCGGCGTGCTAGAATGTGTTCATGGAAAACACACGCAGCGCAACTCTGAGCATCCGGCTGAAGCCGGAAACCAAGAAGCGGCTGGCGAAGCTGGCGAAGGCCTCAGGGCGCAGTTCGAATTTTCTGATCTCGGACGCCGTGGAATCTTACGTCAGCGATCAGGAAAGGATGCTGGCGGAGGTTCGTCAGGCGGATCGGCAGGTCAAATCGGGGCACTACATCAAGAACGAGGACATGAAGGCGTGGCTGCTGTCATGGGGAACGGTGCACGAGTTACCGATTCCGAAGTGTGCCTGCGGCAAAGAACACGATGATGAGGTTCTGTGCCAATAGAGATTGTGTGGTCTGCCTTGGCCCGATCCCGACTACGGCAAATTCACACTTACGTTGCCCGCGACAAACCGGCTGCAGCCGAGCGACTCGCCACGCGGATCGTCGCTTTGGTCGAAGCCCTTAGAGATCATCCTCACCTGGGCCGGGTCGGGGCCGAGCCTGGGATTCGAGAGTTGGTCATCGGAGACACGCCGTACATCGTCCTGTATCAAGTGCACCACCAGCGCGTTGTCATCGGCACGATCTGGCATGGGGCGCAGCGGAAATAGCCTCAAAAAAAACGGGTTACGCCCTCTTTTAGCACCACGACCCTATCTTTCACCCCGGCTGCTTCGGCCTCCTGCTCCAGCAATTGCAGTGGCTCTTCAATCGGTTCATGCGACAGGCGAAACGTCCCATAGTGCATCGGCACCATCCAGCGGGCCTTCAGGTCGAGGAAAGCCTGCGTGGCGTCCGCCGGACTGGTATGCACGTTGCGGAATGTCTCAGGGTAGTAGGCGCCGATGGGCAGCAGCGCGAGTTCCGGCGCCAATCGACGCCCTATTTCCCGGAAACCCTGGAAGTAGGCCGTGTCCCCGGCGTGATATACAGAATGCTTTCCGGCGCGCAACACGTACCCGCCGTAGCCGCGGTGCGAGTCTTTGATGACGCGTGCGCCCCAGTGGCGCGAAGGAACGTGGGTGATCTCCAGCTTGGCGTGACGGTAGTTGTTCCACCACTCCAGCTCGACGATGTCGTCAAAGCCCAGATCCGAGACCAGGTCGAAGACGTGATGCGGGACCACCAGCGTGGGCGGCGCGCCGGTCTGCCGCGTGGTCTGGCGCGCAATGGTGCGCAACGACTGGCGATGCAGGTGATCGAAATGGGCATGCGTCACCAGCACCAAATCGATGGGAGGCAGGTCGCGCAGGCGTAGCCCCGGCTGCCGCAGGCGTTTCAAGACAAACAACCAGCGTGCGAAGTTCGGATCAATGACCACGTTCTGCCCACCCATTTGCAGGAAGAAGCTGGAGTGTCCGATGAAGGTGACGCCCAGTTCGCCGTTGGTGACCAGTTGTGGCTTGTAAGTTTCTCCCGTGCGCGCGGTGACCACGGAGCGCCGCACCAGTTGGGTAAACTGGCTGGCCCGTTTGCGCAGCGCAGGATTCTTTAATGACGCCTTAATCATCGATTTAACCAACCCGCGTTCGCGCGGATCGCTGGTCTTTTGCAGATCATCGTCAGTCTAGAATAGATGCCTTGATCGCGCGGCCGGTCGCTCGCCGATACTTTTCTTTACAAACGGCCCGATCGCAGCTTTCGCCCTCGACCCCTGAACCCATGAGTCTAAATCAATTGCTTCTTTTCTTGACCGTTACTTTCGTGGTCATTTCTAATCCAAGGTCTGGAGGAAACAAACCGCATGCGCGTCGCTTTTCTCGGCCTGGGAATTATGGGACGGCCCATGGCTGCCAATCTTGTGAAAGCAGGACACGAGGTCACCGTCTGGAATCGAACTGCCGGCAAAGAAGTCGAAGGTGCCCGCAACGTGCCCTCCCCCGCCGACGCCGCCCGAGGCGTAGAAGTAGTCTGGATGTGCGTCTCTGATACCAAGGCCGTCGAGCGGCTCCTCTTCGGACCGGACGCCGTCGAGAAATCGCTTGCCGAGGGAATGATCATTGCCGACTCCAGCACTATCTCGCCCTCGGCCACGCACCGTTTTGCTGAGCGCGTGAAAGCGCTCGGAGCGGACTACGTGGACGCGCCGATTACCGGCTCGAAAATCGCGGCGGAAGGCGGAAGCCTTATTTTTATGGCAGGTGGAGACGAGGCCGCGCTGGCGCGCTTGCAGCCGCTGTTTCAGGCCATGGGCAAGCAAGTCTTCCATATGGGCGAAACCAGCAAGGGGCAGGCCACCAAGCTGGTCATGAACCTTCAAATCGCGCTTATCTATGAAGGCTTCGCCGAAGCACTCACGCTTGCGACCAAACTCGGCGTGGATATCGAAAAGCTGCTGCCGCTGGTGCAGGCGTCGATGGTGCGCTCCGGCGTGGTGGATTACAAAGCCCCGTTCATTATGAAGCGCGATTTTTCCCCGAATTTCCCGCTGCGCCTTATGCTAAAGGATATTCACCTGACACTCGATGCCGCCAAGGAATCGCGCGTGCGTCTGCCCGGCCTGGAAGCGGTGGAAGAGGTCTATGATCTCGCCGCCGAGGAAGGGCACAAGGATTTGGACTACGCCGCGACACTGACTTTGCTGGAAAAATGGGCGGGCGTGCAGGTAAAGGCTGCATCGCAGTAGTCGAAAACAGGCCGCAGGGGCTCGCCCACGATCCCTACTACAGGCCTTCGAATTTTCAGGACGAACAACCTGCGCCGCCGCTCCACCAGCCCGACTCGCCGCTCCCTACTTCTTCTTCAGCGAGCGGATGTAGTTCACCAGGCTCCAGATGTCGTCGTTCTTGGCGCGGTCGCCCTCGGGAGGCATGTCGCCTTTACCCTTGCGCATGATGTAGAAAAGGTCGCCATCCGTGCGGTTCTTGAGCGCGTCGGGCGCGGTAAAGTCGGTGACGTTCTTCAGGTCGGCGGCCAAATCACCCTTGCCGTCGCCATTGTCGCCGTGACACATCGCGCAGTCGATTCCGTAGGTCTTTTTCCCTTTGGCGAGCGACTCGGGCGTCGGCTTCACCGGATTTTCTTTCTGCGCGTCTTCCGCGGGAATCTTGTATTCGGTCGGCGGTTTCGCGGGTGGCGGACTCTGCTGCGCTCCCAGCACGCAGGCCAGAAAGACAAGCGCGAAAACAACGAGTGCGGTTTTCTTCAACACAGCCACCTCCGTTTCGGTAGTACGGTTACTTCTGAAGTCATTCTAAGGCCGCCCAAACCGACGGAATGTGTCCTGCGTCACTCGCTCACGTGGCCGTAGTCACCACTCAATCGGAACCCTGCGATGCAGTTTCGTGGACAAGCCTTTTCGCTGGAGGGTCATTACGCCCGTAACCCCTTTCCCCAGCGATGATTACAGAAGTATTACAGAGAATCGCCTGCGTCCTTGGTATTGTCCATGTCAGGCTTATCAAAGCAGATGTGGGGAGATGCACTCAAATGGACGACACCAGCCTGCGTAAGGAACAAGCCAGTCGCGATGGTTTCAACTGGGGCACGGCCACGGCCATGTTCTTTTTTCATGTGGGCGCCGTAGCGGCGCTGTTTTTCTTTACCTGGAAGGCGGTGATCGTCGCCGCGTTCTTATGGTGGGTTTCCGGTAGCCTTGGCATCGGCATGAGCTATCACCGGCTGCTGACCCATCGCGGCTACAAGACGCCCAAGTGGGTCGAGTACTTCCTCACCTGGTGTGCGACGCTGGCGCTCGAAGGCGGGCCGATTTTTTGGGTTGCGACGCATCGCATTCATCATCAGTTTTCCGACGAAGAGGGCGATCCACACTCGCCGCGAGATGGCAAATGGTGGTCGCACATGGGATGGATCCTGACCGGCCAGTCGATGCATCACGACACGACCACCCTGGCGCGCTACGTACCCGATCTCACGAAAGACAAAGTCCACGTCTGGCTCACGAAGTATCACTGGACGGGCAACATTTTTGTTGGCGTCATTCTGTATGCCATCGGCGGGCTGCCGTGGCTGCTCTGGGGAGTTTTCTTCCGCGTCGTGCTGGGACTGCACGCTACCTGGGCCGTGAACTCGATTACGCATATTTGGGGCTCACGCCGCTTCGCCACCAAAGACCTTTCGACGAACAATTTTCTGGTCGCGCTGTTCACCTTCGGCGAGGGCTGGCATAACAACCACCATGCGCATCCGGTGTCGGTGCGTCATGGCATGGCCTGGTATGAGATCGACCTGAACTGGTACGGCATCTGGCTGTTGAAAAAACTGGGTCTGGCGCGCCACGTTTATAAGCTCTCGCTCGACAATCTGCCGCCCAAGCCGCAGTTGGTGCGGGATCTACAACCTAGTGCGGCGGTGGCCACAGTCGCCGGAAACGACTAAGTAAAAGGTCGCAGGTGTCAGGTGGCAGGTGTTAGGAAAATCTCGCGAACTTCGTGCGTCGAGTTTTTCTTGAATACCGTCATTGACCGATCGCTTGATGATGGATCTGCCTTTTTGAGACCTGACACCTGACACCTGCCCCGCTACAATCTCCCTGTGCGCATTACCAGCCGCCGCAGAGCGATCTACTTCTTCATCACGTTCGGCGTGTGTCTGGCGGGGCTGGCCGTTGCCGTGGGCAGCGGCTGGATCATCCTCAATTGGCGCGAGGGCGTCAAAGTCTTCCTCGGCATTGTTTTCTTCGGCGCTATCATTACCGGCCTTGTTCTCAATACGATTTTTCTGGTGCGTGAGATCCGGCGCAATGAGCAGCATGACAGTTTCATCAACGCGGTCACCCATGAGTTAAAGACGCCAATTGCTTCCATCCGGCTTTATTTGCAAACGCTCGAACGCCGCGAGGTGGAAGAGGCCAAACGGCATGAGTTCTACGAACTGATGCTGCTCGATACCGACCGACTGCTCGGCACCGTAGAGCAGGTGCTGAAGGCCGGCGAAGCGGGACACAAGAAGACCGGCCAGCGCCTGCCGGTCGAGTTTAACGGCCTGGTGCGCGAGTGCGTGGAACTGGCCCGCAACCGGCATCACCTGCCACCCGAGAGCCTCGAATACCACCTGCATCTCGCCAACGGCGCTTCGGCGCGCGTGACGGGCGATCCCGAGGAGCTGCGCACAGCCGTTTCGAACCTGCTCGACAATGCTGTGAAGTACTCGCCCGAGGGCGTGCACATTTCGGTTGAACTGCGATCGACGGCGGACGAGCGCATCGCGCTGCGCGTCCGCGATCAAGGGGTTGGCATTCCGCAGCAGGAACTGAAGCGTATCTTTAAGCGTTTTTACCGCGTGACCCAGCGCTCGGTTTCCCAGGTGAAAGGCACGGGGCTGGGGCTGTTCATCGTGCGGGCAATTGCGCGCAAGCATGGCGGACGAGTGTTCGCGCAAAGCGAAGGTGCAGGGAAGGGAACCACCGTGACGCTCGAACTGCCGCGGAGGCTGGCTTGAGCCGCGTGTTGATTGTCGAAGACGAGGCGCATCTGGCGCAGGGACTGCGCTTCAACCTTCAGGCCGAAGGCCACGTGGTCGACGTGGCTGGCGATGGCGAGGGGGCTCTCGATCGCCTGCTCGTAAAGCGGGAAGCTTACGATGCCGTGGTTCTCGACGTGATGTTGCCCGGCAAGAGCGGCTTCGAGGTCGCGACGGCGCTGCGGCGGAAGAAAAATTATGTGCCGATCCTGATGCTGACTGCGCGCGGGCGTCCCGAAGACGTGCTTCAGGGGTTCGCCGCTGGTGCGGACGACTACCTGCCGAAGCCTTTTGAACTTGCCATTCTGATTGCCCGCCTGGAGAGCCTGCTGCGACGCAGCGGCTGGATGAACGAAGCCCGACAGCGCACGCCTGCCGACGGCGCGCTCCGCCCCGCCCCCGCCGGAGAACAGAATTCCGACTACAGCACATTCAGCTTTGCCGGCAAGTCGATTGATTTCGGCGAACTGGAACTGCGCACGCTAGGCAACACGATCCACCTGACCCTGATGGAGGCGCAGCTCCTGCGCTACCTGATCCGCAGTGTGGGACGCGTCGTCTCGCGCAAAGCCATTCTCGAAGAGGTATGGGGGCTGCGCGAAGATACGGACACGCGCGCCATTGATAATTTTATTGTGCGCTTGCGCCGCTACATCGAAGACGACCCTTCCCACCCCCGGCATCTGCTAACCGTGCGTGGCGTCGGCTACCGTTTCGTAGCGGAACCGCAGTAGAGACCGTCGGGCTCCCGGCGTTCCGCAAGCAGCCCGACCTAAATTGAGCATTAGCCTGTCTCCCTCAGAACCGAAACACAATCCCCGAAGAATAGCGCCAGAGGTTCTGCCGATTCCCGAGACTAGTGGAGAGCCCCGTCGTCAACGCATCAATCGCGCTGAACTGCGTGCGCAGATAGTCCACCTGTACCGGCCGGATCGAGAGATGCCGGGTCACTGCAACGTCGACCCCTCCGCCAAAGTCCATCCCGAAAGCGTTCGCGCTGCTTACGTTCGTCGAGATGTTTCCGATAATCGGAATTTGCACACCCGCGCCCAGGCTCGAATGTGCTTCGCCGAACAAGGCGTGCGCGAACAGTGACGCTCTCCCCATCTCGGTGGTGAAGGTCGGGCCAGCCATAAAGGTGTAGAGGTGTTGTGTGGCGGAAGCCGTCACCCCCAGAACCGAAATGGAAGCCAAAGTACGGTACGCGCCGCTCGCGTCCCCGGTGATGCCAATGTGGCGGTTGATATTGAATGTGCCCTGCAGGTCTCCACCATTCAGACCATTGCCGCTGTTGCGAACGTAGGAATATCCACCAAAGATGGTCACGCGCGGATCATCGAGGCCGATTGCAGGCCGGGCTCCTCCATACTGCGCCATCAGCATGAATGGCAGTAACAAATTAAAGGACATCAGTAACAAAAACTTGCGCATTCTCGTTGCTCCTTAAAAAGGGAATAACACTAACTGAGATGCGCCGCGGGGCCAGATTCAGGGAGACTTCAGGAATTAAAACTGTAAAGAAGTGTATGAAATGAACTGCGGAATAGCGCTTCAATCAGGGTAAGCAGCCAAACGCTTATTGTGCGCATCAAACCCCAATTGTCACCGCGAGACCGTTGCAAACCGAAAAACACAACGCGCCCCATTCTTAAACCGGGGCTCCGCGTTCTCTCAGCAGTCGATGGTTTTCAGTGCTGCTTGGCAGAAGAACTCGCCGCCAGTTCCCGGAACAATCCCAGCAGAGCGGCAGCAGCTTGCTGGTTGGAGAGGTTTTCGAGCGTCACGGTTGCCACGAAGTGTGGAGAAGTGGGGTTGAAGCGCACACTGACAAAATCTTTGTCGCGCCACGAGGTCAGCGCGTGTACTACCGGGCTCAGTTCTGTGGGCCAATCCTCTTTGGTAGTCAGAACCACGGGGCTGGCGCGATGGATATTCCACGCCCGCGTGCGGGCGGATTTGTTGCCGGTGTGTCCGGACCAGCGGTGGCGGACAATCTTCAGATCGAAGCCGGGCGGGAATCCCATATCGGCTTCGAAAGTCAGCGTTTCTTCTTGCCTGCGGTACCGGCTCAGGAACCACTGTACCGGCAGCGGACGAGGTAGCAGGCGGATCGTTAGGCGCGCATCCTCAAACCAGCGCGAGGAAATGCTTAACGTGGCTTTCAGCAGGGAACTGCTGCCTTGCCAGCGCGGATGAACAATGCGGCCATGGCCCAGGCACGCAGCCTGCACCCACTCCAGCACGGCGGCTCCTCGCCGTCGGTTGTCCCGGGTGAACCAGATATACCAGAGCAAGGCAAGCACCGCTGCAACCACGACGTCGATCAGGAGGGAGCGCCCCACGGAGTGCCTCTTCAGAAAATCGTACGTCTACTGACGCCAGTGTGCAAGGGGACGAGCGGAAAAAATGTCGTATTTGCGCAAGCGCAAAAATGCGGTCCTTTGTGCCAGACTCACTCCGCCCCAGTTCGCCGGAAGTAAAAGTTTTTCCTGTCGCCTCCAGCTACAATGGCGGCGTGTCGTTTCGTACACGAGATTTCCGTAAACGTGACTTTGAGACTTTATGGCGGATTGACCAGGCATGTTTCGATCCGCAGCTAGCGTATTCACGGCCGGAGTTGGCGTTCTACATGAGCCGTCCCGGCGCGTTCACGCTGGTGGCTGAATCCGAGAGCGGAGAAGGCCCCGGGAACGGCAGCCGTCTGCCGCGCATTCTCGGTTTCGTCGTCGCTGAGGTACGCCGCAAGACGGGACACATCATCACGATTGACGTGACCGCAGAGGCTCGCCGCGGTGGCATTGGCTCCGGCTTGCTCTTTGCGGCGGAGACTCGCTTGCACAGGGAAGGAGCGACGGAGGTTGAACTGGAAACTCCGGTCAACAACGCCACCGCCATCCGGTTTTACAAACAGATGGGGTATTTCGTGGAGAAGACCGTCACGGGCTACTATTCCAATCAGATGGATGCCCTCGTGATGAGGAAAGAGCTGGAAGCAGTTGCTAGTCGCTAGCTTCTGGTTGCTCGTTGCCAGAACTCGGTTCAAGAAGGGCACGACTTTACGTCGTGCCGCAAAAAGCCGCAGAGCCTGTTTGAATTAAGGACCTCACCTGTGCCTCGTGCGGTACAAACCGTGTCTGGCAAGGCAAAAGAGGAACCGCTTGCCTGGGATGCGGTGAAGCGTACGGAGCGGCGCATGTGTAGGCTCAACTAGCGACCTGCGACTCGCTACTAGCGACTGAGGTGCTTCATGAAAATCGCAATTCAGGGTGAACTCGGTTCCTTCAGTCACGAAGCAGCCGAAGCGATGGTGCGCGGCGCCAGGGTAGTTCCGTGCGCACGCTCCCTTGAGGTATTCGAGCGTGTGACCCGGGGCTCGGTAGCCGCTGCTGTGATCCCGATCGAAAATTCGCTGGCCGGGTCCGTGGCCGAACACTTTGATCTGTTGCTCAGCAGAGACGTTCACATCGTGCGTGAGTTTCGTTTGCGCATCGTGCACAACTTGATCGTCACGCCGGGCGCGAAACTGCGCGAAGTCCGGCAGGTGTTTTCCCATCCCGTGGCGCTCGATCAGTGCCGCGATTTGTTTGCCAGGAATCGAATGCTGGACCCCATGCCGTTTTACGACACTGCGGGTAGCGTGAAGCACGTGGTCGGAAGCGCATTGCTCGACGCCGCCGGCATTGCCAGCCGCCGTGCCGCCCAAGTGTACGGCGGTGAGATTTTGAAGGCGGGGATCGAGGATGACAAGAAAAACTTCACTCGTTTCTTTCTGATCCATCGCGGAAAGGCCCGGGCGTCGCGCAACGCCACCAAGACTTCGCTCGCGTTCAGCGTGAAGAACATCCCCGGCGCGCTGTTCAAGGCGCTCAGCGTGTTCGCTCTGCGCGATATCAGTCTCAGCAAGATCGAATCTCGGCCCATGCGCGGCCGCCCGTGGGAGTACGTCTTTTTCGTCGATCTGCTCCGCGGCGACGATGAAGCGGCCCGCAATGCCCTGCGGCATCTCGCCGAAGTGGCGGAACCTGTCAAAGTTCTGGGGATCTATCCGGAGAGCCGGTCGTAGAATTCGTTCCGGATTACCCGTCGTGCACGTGCCGGGCTGCCCCTGCCGCGATGCATCCAAGTTTTCTCGTCACTCGCGCCGCGTACTTTCATCACAGCCGCGTGTGAGCAGCCACACGGCGGAAACCGCGCCTCCGTTCTAGCCTGAGGGTGGGCCGTTCTGGCCCGAAGCCAAAAGGAGGGCTTGTATGCGTCAGATGTTTGCTTGGATTCTTATCCTGATGTGTGTCTTCATGCTAAGTGCGTTCGCGGCCGCCGAAAATCAACTGGGCATCGCCGATACCTATCGCGTGAGCTTTGCAGAGAAAGTCCGGGTGGCTGACACGCTATTGCCGCAAGGGAACTACGAAATTCGCCATGTAATGGAAGGCTCGGATCACATCATGGTGTTCCGCCAGCTTGGTACCAGGACGCCGGTGGAAGTGCGTGCCAAGTGTACGCTGGTTCCCTTGACCGCCAAGGCCAGTGACGATCAGAAGATTTACGTTTTGAACGCCGCCAACGAACGTGTCCTGCAAGAGTTGGTGTTCAAAGGAGACCGCTCCAAACACGTGTTCTAAAGCGAGAACCAACCGATTCGCGAACCGGGGCGCGCACTGGGGTAGGCGCGTCCCGGAAGGACAAGTCCTGGCGTGGAGCTGAACCCCTTCCGTGTCTTGCAAAAAGGCAAAAAAGGTCTAGAATTCAACAGCCTAGCTTGGCGGGCTGCATCTTATTGGCTCCGAAGTTCATCCATAGTTGAGTAAAAGTCACTCAAGAGAAATTATGACCAGCACTGATTATTCTGGACCCGCTTACGAAACCTCGGATCGTTCGCTCCCGATCCTTCCCGTGCGCGACACCGTTCTTTTCCCGCACGCGGTGCTGCCGCTGACGGTAGGCCGGGAAAGCTCCGTGCAGCTCATCAACTCGCTGGGCGAAGACAAGACCATTGTGGTGGTCGCGCAGCGTGAGGCACGAGTTGACGCGCCACAACCGACCGATCTCTATACCGTGGGAACCCTCGCGGTCGTCCATAAGGTCGTCAAGATGCCCAACCAGAGCCTGTTCGTTTTTGCCGAAGGCTTGGAGCGCGTGCGGCTGGCGGAGTTCTCGCAGCTTACTCCCTTCATGCGCGCGCAGGTCACTACGATTCCAGAGGCGATTCCGCCGAAGAACTCTGAGGTCGAAGCGCTCCAGCGCAACGTCCTCACACTATTCCAGCAGATCGTCGCCGGTTCCCCCACGTTGTCCGACGAACTCTCGACCGTCGCCATGAACATTGAGGAGCCCGGACGCCTGGTGGACTTCATCGCCTCGTCCCTGCCCTCGCTCTCCACCGCCGACAAGCAGGACACGCTCGAAACCACCGACGTTCGCATCCGTCTGGAAAAAATCAATCAGCATCTGGCCAAAGAACTGGAGGTCCAGCAGCTGCGCAACAAGATCCAGTCCGAAGTCCAGGACCGCGTTCAGCAGACGCAGCGCGAATACTATCTGCGCGAGCAAATGAAGGCGATCCAGAAAGAACTGGGCGAGCAGGACGAAGGCGCGCGCGACACCGAGGAACTGCGTCAGAAGATCGAAGGCGCGGGCATGCCCGACGACGTGAAGAAAGAGGCCCTCAAAGAGCTAGGCCGTCTTTCGCGCATGTCGCCCATGGCCGCCGACTATTCCGTAACCCGCAACTACATCGAGTGGCTGGCCGTGCTGCCTTGGGCCAAAACCTCGGGCGGCGAAATTGAAATCCCGAAGGCAAAAGAAATTCTCGATGCCGACCACTACGACCTTCAGAAAGTAAAGGACCGCATTCTCGACTACCTTTCCGTCCGGCGTCTCAAGCCCACCATGAAGGGCCCAATCCTGTGCTTCGTTGGCCCGCCGGGAGTAGGCAAGACTTCGCTCGGCAAGTCCATCGCCCGGGCCCTGGGCCGCAAGTTCGTCCGTCTCTCGCTCGGGGGCGTCCACGACGAAGCCGAGATTCGCGGCCACCGCCGCACGTACATCGGAGCGTTGCCGGGTCAGATTATTCAGGGCATTCGCCGTGCCGAGACCAAAGACCCAGTCTTCATGCTGGACGAAATCGACAAAGTCGGCCGCGATTTCCGCGGCGATCCTGGCTCTGCGCTCCTCGAAGCTCTCGATCCCGAGCAGAACGCCAATTTTCGCGATAACTACCTCGATGTCACCTTCGATCTTTCTAAGGTGCTCTTCATCACTACCGCCAACATGCTCGATCCGATTGCCGAGCCCCTCCGCGACCGCATGGAGATCATCGAACTCCAGGGTTACACCGAAGAAGAGAAGGTTCACATCGCGTTCCAATATCTGATCCCTCGCCAAATCGATGAGAACGGAATCACTCCCGACCAGATCGATTTTCCCGAAGAGGCGGTCCGTCACGTTATCCGCCACTACACCCGCGAAGCCGGAGTTCGCAACCTCGAGCGCAACCTCGGTACCATCTGCCGCAAGCAGGCCCGCCGCATCGCCGAAGGCAAGATCGAGAAGCTCTACATCAGCCCACAGGTTGTCCAGGAATTTCTCGGCGGCATCAAAATCCGCAGCGAAGGTGAGATTGCCGAGCGCACCAAGCGCCCTGGCGTAGTCGTCGGACTCGCCTGGACTCCGTCCGGTGGCGACGTTTTGTTTGTTGAAGCCAACCAGATGAAGGGCAAAGGCGGTCTCACCATCACCGGCCAGATCCAGGACGTCATGCGCGAGTCCATGCAAGCCGCGCTTAGCTGGGTGCGCTCCAACGCCAAGCAGTTGGGTATCGACGAGGAATTCTTCGCCAACCACGACATCCACATTCACGTGCCGGCGGGCGCCATCCCCAAGGACGGCCCCTCCGCCGGCGTGACTATCGTCACCGCCCTGGTCTCGTTGCTCAGCGGCAAGCAGGTCCGTCCCCTGACCGCCATGACCGGCGAAATTACGCTCAGCGGCAATGTGTTGCCTGTCGGCGGCATCAAGGAAAAGGTGCTGGCTGCCAAGCGCGCCGGCGTGCACGATGTCATTCTTCCCGCCGACAACCAAACCAACGTCGAGGAAGACCTGACACCCGAACAGTTACAGGGCCTCAACACTCACTACGTGAAACATATCGGCGAGGTTCTGGAGATCGCCCTGCCTTCTTCTGCGACCCAGGCGCGGCAAGATGCCGAGGAACGGGAGAAGGTCCTGACCCAACCCGTTGCCTGAGCCACAACTGCTTCACACGCGTGGCAGCGCACGACTCTGGCCGAAGTAATGCTGTTCGTGCGACGCCCGGCTTTCATTCGTCGATACGGTCGATCTGGGCCTTTTGCAGCTTGTCGGAGTAATCCACGTACACGGCTTTCCACTCCGTGTAAAAGTCAATCGCGCCAATGCCACCTTCGCGGTGTCCATTGCCCGTGGCCTTGGTGCCGCCAAAGGGCAGGTGGACTTCAGCGCCGATCGTGGGAGCGTTGATGTAGGTGATCCCCGCCTCGAGGTCGCGGACGGCGGCGAAGGCCTTGTTCACATCTTTCGTATAGAGCGCCGACGACAATCCGTACTCGATATTGTTGGCGATTTCGATCGCACTCTCAAGATCGTCGCACGGAATAATCGAAACCACGGGGCCGAAGATTTCTTCCTGCGCGATGCGCATTTTCGGATCGACCTCGGTGAAGACGGTAGGCTCCAGGAACCAGCCGTGCTGGTAGTCGCCCTTGTCGAGTCGGTTCCCACCGCACACCAGCTTGGCGCCTTCCGCCTTGCCGATTTCGATGTATTCAAGGTCGGTCTTGAGCTGGTTTTCGTTCACCGCCGGACCCATCTCGACCGTCTCGTCCAGTCCATTGCCGACTTTGATTTTCTTGGCGCGGGCCACGAAGTGCTCGACGAACTCCCGATAGACGCCTTTCTGCACAATGATGCGGCTAGTGGCGGTGCAACGTTGGCCGGTGGTGCCGAATGCTCCCCAGAGCCCGCCTTCGATGGCAAGGTCGAGGTTGGCGTCGTCAAGCACGATCATGGGGTTCTTACCGCCCAGTTCGAGCGAGCAGTGCTTGAAGCTCTTTGCGGCAGTTGCGCCCACAATCCTGCCCACGGCGGACGATCCAGTCAGCGAAATTGCGCGCACCGTCGGATGCTCAGTAAGCGGCGTGCCGACTTCCGACCCGAAGCCCGTCACGATGTTGATGACGCCCTTGGGGACGCCCGCGTCGGTCAGCGCCTGCACCAGGTTAAAGGTGGAGAGCGGAGTATCCTGCGCGGGTTTGATCACGCACGCGTTTCCGCAGACGATGGCGGGCAGCAGCTTCCACGAAGAAATCGCCATGGGAAAATTCCAGGGCGTGATCATGCCGCAGACGCCGATCGGCTGGCGGACGGCCATCGCGAATTTGTTGGGCAGCTCCGACGGCACGGTCGGGCCAAATAGGCGGCGGCCTTCGCCGGCGTTGTAGTAGGCGGCGTCGATGGCTTCCTGCACGTCGCCACGGGTTTCTTTCAGAACCTTGCCCATTTCGCGCGTCATGTCGCGGGCGTGGTCTTCCTTGCGTTCGATGAGGAGTTCAGCGGCGCGGAAGACGATTTCAGCGCGGCGCGGGGCGGGAACGAGGCGCCACTTCGCGAAAGCGCGCTTAGCGGCGTCGACGGCAGCGTCGACGTCGGCTTTGTTCGAGCGCTGGAAGATGGCGACGACATCCCGCGTATCGGCTGGATTGCGGTCCTCAAAGGTCTGGCCGCTGGCGGAAGCGACCCATTCGCCGTCGATAAAGTTCTTGAAAACCCGAGTTTTGGTGGTGCCGCCCAGTATTGCCGGGCCAGTCAAGGTGTCGGTCGCCATAAGTCCTCCTGGGAGTCGCGCAGAGACTCCATGCTAACAACCGGGGTGGAGAGGCGGCAAGGCGCCGAAAACGGAAGGGGGGCCCGGAGGGACAACCGGGCTTCAGGGTCTGGAGCCCGCCGTGCTATTCTTGCGGCATCCGACTGGCCCACTGGGTTCTTCCCAGAGATTCTCTTTCATTGCAGGACTGCGCCGTGCCCCATGCGCGACGCCGCCGGAAACGAGGAGAAGATGTCAGCAAAAGCCAATACTCCAGCATCGCTGAGTCCACTGATTGACCATGTGGTGATCATCGTCAAAGAAAACCACACCTACGACAACTACTTTGGAACTTTCCCGAAGTCGGAGGGCGATAACAAGCTTGGTAAGGCGCAGAATCCTCCAAAGGGTGATCCGAACCATCGCCATGAAACTTGGATGAAGCGTGATGCAGACAAGCGGTACCGGGTCCAATACTCCAAGGCGGATATCCCCACCTACTTTGCTCTGGCGCAGCAATACACGCTGTGTGACCACTTTTTCTCGGAGGTGGCCGGACCTTCGACTCCGAGCCATTTGATGCTGATCACGGCCGATTCTCCCGTCATCAACAATCCACCGTTCAGCAATTCGCCAACGAATTTGTACGATTTGAAATCGCTGCCGCTGGCGCTACAGAACGCGGGATTCACCTGGGGCAACTACGGCGGCTATGCGTTTCACTACATCCGTGAGTTGGCCCATCTTTCGCAGAATCACACCCGCGATTTGTTCGCTCATCAGGCGGCGGCAGGACAGTTGCCCTCCGTCTCCTGGGTCTATGGGGACGGTGGTAGTCCCAACTATAGCGAACATCCGACGCAAAACATTACGCCCGGTTCAGAGTGGACGGGGCAGCAAATCCAAGCCATCGTGGACGGAGGGTTGTGGCCGCGCACGGTGGTTTTTGTGACCTGGGATGATTGGGGCGGATGGTACGACCACGTCGTGCCCCCGAACGTGGAACAGTGGGATAGTCGGCGAGCGCAGTATCCGAGCGATGCGCATCCGGAGTTTGACGGACAGCAGTTTCGCTATGGCTCGCGCGTTCCCTGCCTGGTCCTCAGTCCGTACGCGCGCCCCGCGCATGTCTCCCAGACGCAACGGTCGCACATCAGCCTGGTGAAATTCTGCCAGGCCTTGTTCGGTATCCCGAACATCCATCCGCGCCTGGCCGCGGTCGATGATATGGCGGATTGTTTCGATCCAACGCAAGCGCCTCTGGCCCCACCAAAAATCCCGCCACCAACGATGCTGGGGGGAGGCGGGGTTCCGGGTCCACCGCGGCCGGGGAAGCGCCCGCCGCGTCGGCCGCATCGGTGACGGGCGTCGACCATGGCGTCAGGCGATGTTTTCCAATGCCGCAAATCGGGCATTCTTGTCATCTAAGGAGACTCTGATTAAGTGTTCCGTGGTCCCTGGGACCTCTGCGTCCTCTGTGGTGAATGCCTCTCCTCTGACACTTAATCAGAGTTTCCCTAACACCAGAGACCCGGCACCTGCCCCTATCGATCCGGCCTCTCCTGCTCTCGCACCTGCCGTAAAACGCTCTCAACCGCAGCGGCGAGCCGGTCGGGATGCTTCTCCAGATCCAGCGTTCCCTTCTCGAAGTACTCGACCGCACCCGCTTGCTTGAGTTTTTCTTCGTTTTTTTGCGAGAGGCTGCTCACGACGATGACCGGAATCGCCATGGTCGCTGGATTGCTCTTCAGTGCTTGCAACACTTCCGGCCCACTCAGCTTCGGCAGCAGCAAGTCCAGCAAAATGATATCCGGCAGTTTGTCGGTCGCGATCCGCACCGCTTCCTCGCCGTCCGCCGCTGTGCTTACTTCGTATCCCGCTCTGGACAGGGCGCGCTCGTTGGCGATCCGCAGGAACTTGCTGTCCTCAACCAGCAGCACTTTGCTCGATTCGGCCACACTGAGACCCCGTGTGGATTTCATCGGCGAGTGGGACGCCCGCTTTAGCTGCTTGAGCAGAAGGATGCCGCACCTTGAACACCAAAGTGTTCCTCTGCATTCCTTGTGAGCCAAAGGGCCCAAGATTAAGCAATTCTAAGAACATCGGCGGTTCTCAGAACTAGGATCGCCGCTTGTTTGTGCTCGGCGAGCTCTCAAC
>Ga0075021_10000514_pt1 | contig 20473 bp, 18 predicted proteins | sample ColStrG_CSR_2012_FD_72749 | JGI IMG/M metagenome (GOLD analysis project Ga0075021, IMG submission 72749) | Freshwater sediment microbial communities in response to fracking from Pennsylvania, USA - Cold Stream Run_MetaG_CSR_2012 | ecosystem: Environmental > Aquatic > Freshwater > Creek >...
CCTTGCCGACGAGGTCGGCGCCGACGTCGGCGGCCTTGGTGAAGATGCCGCCGCCGAGCCGCGCGAAGACCGAGATCAGCGAGCCGCCGAAGCCGAGCCCGATCAGCGCGTTGACCGCCTGCTTCGGGGTCTCTCCGGCGATGAACGTGAGAATTCCGTAGTAGCCGGCCACACCGAGCATCGCGAGCCCCACCACGAGCAGCCCGGTTACGGCGCCGCCGCGAAACGCGACCGCCAGCGCCGGGGACACGCCGCCGCGCGCAGACTCGGCGACGCGAGCGTTGGCGCGCACCGACACGTTCATCCCGATGTACCCCGCCGCCGAGGACAGAAGCCCGCCGATCGCGAACCCGATCGCCACCCGGATGTTCTGAAGCGGGATAAGGACGATGAACAGCACCACCCCGACGCCCGCGATCGTCGTGTACTGGCGGTTGAGGTACGCCTGCGCGCCCTCCTGAACCGCAGCCGAGATCGAGCGCATGCGCTCGTTTCCCGGCGACAGCGCGAGCAGCGCACGGGACGTCAGGACGCCGTACAGAACGGCGCAGGCGGCGCACACCAGCGCAATCAGCGCGCCGTGTTGCGTCAGAAAGCTGGACAAAGCAGATCCTCCGGGAAAGCTCTAGGTCAAGAGAAGATGCGCATCAGCGCCCCGCGACAGGCGGGTCCGCCACCGAACTTGCGGGCGGAGCACCTGCCGGTCGAGGGCCGGGACTCTAGCGCGAGACCAGGGAGAACGTCCTCCGGTGCGCCGCTGCGCGGCCGCTGGGGAAAGCGATCACTGACCGGGGATCCAGAGCCGCCCGCTGCGCTGCGCGGGCCCGGGCTCCCCAGGTTTGATCGGCTCCGACGGCGGCGGCGTCTCGGCGCCACCCTCGCCGGATCCTTCCGCAGCGGGCGCGGCCACGCCCGGTTCCGGCGACGCCCGGCCCGGAGCGTCAGGAGGTCCACCCGCCGGCCCTGCCCCGCCGGACGGAGCCGCGGCTTGGCCGCCGATCCGGACGAACACGAGCTGAAGCTGCGAAAGCGCGTCTCGGATCGGCCCGAGCTGCTCGGGCGCGACACGCTCGATCAACGGAAGCTGCGCGCGCACCGCCTCGATCGCGACCTGCACCTGACCGGGGTCGCGCTCATCCTCGGTGCCGGGTTGCATCCCTGCGCGCCGCATCCCCAGGTTGATCAGCGTGACGACGCCGTCCAACACGACGTGCTCGACGCGCAGCCGCTTGATCTCCTGCTCGTAGGCGGCGCGAAGCTGCTCCTCGCTCGGTTCTTCCGGGGTTGTCATCGGGCCTCGACGGTATTCGGAGACGACATCGTGTACGTCTCGGCGGCCTGCGCGACGTGCTGCGCGTACACCTCCTGCAGGCTCAAGCCTGACGTTAGCAGCGCCCGCTGGCGTTGAGATCCGTTCGCGGGCGGCAGCGACACCTCGATCCCCAGCTCCGAGCGGACCGGCGCCGTCCACGCCAGCAACCGGTCGGCGGCGGCCGCGGTCGGGAACGTCTCGCCGGTGCCGAGATCGATCATCCGTCCGTCGAGCCCGTAGCGGATCGCGCGCCACACGTTCTCCTCGATCATGCGCGGCGGCTGCGGCACGTGCGGGACACCCTCGTCGAGATCACGAGCCGCCTGCGCGACGCAGGCGACGATCAGCGCCGCCAGCGCCTCGGATTCGCCGGCGGTCGGCTGCGCGTCGCAGATCCGCACCTCCACCGTGCCGAAGGTGAAGTGCGGCCTGATCGACCACCACACCTGCGTGTACTCGATGATCGAGCCGGTCAGGACGAGGAACTCGACGTAGCGGAGGTATGCCTCCGAGCTCCCGAAGGCGTCGGGGATCCCGCAGCGGGGAAAGCTGCGGGTGAATATCTGCGAGCGCGCGCTGTGCAGGCCGGAGTCGCGGCCTTCGAGAAACGGGGAGTTCGACGAGATCGCGAGCAACGCCGGCAGCACTTCCCGCAGCCTGTCGCAGACCTGCACCGCGCGGTCGATGCCGCGCACGCCGACGTGCACGTGCAGCGAGAACGTGTTGTTGCGCCACGCCACGTACCGCAGACCCTGCTCGACCCGCCTGTAGTGCTCGGTGTCGATGATCCGCTGCTCGCGGTAGTCGGCCCACGGGTGCGTGCCGCTGGCGCCGAGCGCGATATCCAGCGAGGGCGCGAGGGCGAACAGGGCGCGGCGGCGTTCGCGCTGGGCTATGAACGCCGCCGGCAGCGTCTGCGCCCGCCCCGAGCGGATCTCGATCTCCGACGCGATCAGCTCGCCCGCGACCGACTGCGCCAGCAGCGGGTCCGCGCCCGCCGCGGCTCGCAGGACCTCGTAGCGCTGCGCCAGGTCGAGCGTTCCCGGGTCGAGAAGTGCGAATTCCTCCTCGATCCCGACCGTGAAGTCAACCGAGCTCTCGAACGTCGCCCGGGCGCTGTCCAGGTCGATCGCCAAGCCTCAGGCCAGGTAGAAATAGAGCGCGTACAGCAGGTCGACGGCCGGGCTCGAGGTGTGGACGGTCACCTCGGGGGGCACCTGGAGCAGCGCCTCCGAGTAGTTGAAGATGATCTTCACGCCCAGTGCGACGAGATCGTCGGCGAGCTGCTGGGCGGCCGGGCCGGGCACCGCCAGCACGGCGACGACGATATCCTGCTGCCGCACGACCTGCGGCAGCTCGCGGAAGTGACGCACGGCCAGGTCGCCGATCCGCGCTCCGACCTTGTCAGGATCGACGTCGAACACCGCCACGACCCTGAAGCCGTGGTCGGCGAAGATGTCTGAGGTCGCGATAGCGGTTCCGAGATGTCCCGCGCCAAACAGCGCGATGTTGTGCTGGCCGGACGTGTGCAGGATCTTGCGGATCTGCGCGACCAGAGAGTCGATGTTGTAGCCGACGCCACGCTTGCCGAACTTCCCGAACCCGGACAGGTCCCGGCGGATCTGCGTCGAGTTGACGTGCGTGTAGTCGGCCAGCTCCTGCGAGGACATCGTCTGCTTGCCCATCTTGTGCGCCTGGGTGAGCACCTGGAGATAGCGCGACAGCCGCGCCGCGACACCCAGCGAGAGTCTCTCGGCGCTGCCGGAATCCTCGCTGGCTTCGGTGGTCAGCTCGCTCATGACGCGATCACTCTACTAACGGCATGCGACCAGAACCCTGGTCGGCGAGCGCCGCTTCGAGCTGCGCCTCGTCAACGATCAGCTCGAACGCCTCCCGGCCGTCGATCACGATCACCGGAATCCGCTCGAGGTAGGCGGCGAACGACAGCTCGTCGGCCTCGATGTCACGCTGCTCGAGCGTGAACGGCACGCGCTCGGCGATCCGCTCCAGCGCCGCCAGGACGTCGTCGCACAGGCAGCATCCCGGTCGTCCGTAGACGACCACGTGGTGGCCATCACCGGAGGCCGGCACCGCCCTCACCCCGGCGGCGGCTCGCCGGATGCGTACACATCCAGCTCGAGGTAGGAGGGGAACGGGAGCGGCGGGACGTACCGGGCCGCGCTCGCGATCATCGCGGCATTGTCGGTGCACAGCGAGATCGGTGGGATATCGATCTCGACGCCCAGCCCGGCGAGCCGCTCGCGCAGCGGGCCGTTGGCCGCGACTCCTCCTCCGACGGCCAGGCGGCCGATCCCGCTGCGCGACAATGCCCGCTGGACGCGGATCGTCAGAGCCTCGACGATCGCCCGCTGGTAGGAGGCCGCGAGGTCCGCCCGCAGCCGCTGGACCTGCGCCTCGCCGAGGTCCCGCACGCGATACAGAAGCGACGTCTTCAGTCCGGCGAACGAGAAATCCAGCCCGGGCGATCGCGCGCCCGTCGGGAACTCGAACGCGTCGGGGTCGCCTTCTCGGGCGAGCCGCTCCAGCGCGGGTCCGCCCGGATAGCCGAGACCCAGCAGCCGCGCGCCCTTGTCGAACGCCTCGCCGGCGGCGTCGTCGAGCGTCTGCCCGAGCAGCCGTGGCTCGCTCTCGCGGTCGCCGACCTCCGCCAGCAGCGTGTGGCCGCCGCTGGCGATCAGGCTCAAGAACGGCGGCTCGAACGGCCGCGGGCCCAGGAAGCTGGCGGCGATGTGGCCGCGGAGATGGTCGACCGGCGCGAACGACAGCTCGCGCGCGGCCGCCAGCCCCTTGGCCACAGAGAACCCGACGAGCAGCGAAGCCACCAGCCCCGGCCCCTGAGTCGCGGCCACGAGCCGCAGATCGTCGAGCCTGGCGCCGGCTCGTGCGAGCGCCTCGTCGAGCACCCCGTCGATCAGCTCGAGGTGCTGCCGCGAGGCGATCTCCGGCACGACCCCGCCATATCGCTCGTGCACGAGCTGCGAGGAGATCACGTTGGAGACGATCTCACCGTCGGCGCGTAGGACGGCAGCGCACGTGTCGTCACAGCTTGTCTCGATTGCCAGGATCATCTGCCGAGCCACGGCTCGCCGAGCGCCCGCCACATGATCACGGCGTCCTCGCCGTTGTCGGCGTAGTAGCGCTTGCGGATGCCGACCCTGCGGAAATCGTAGGACTCGTACAGCGTGATCGCGGCGGCGTTGGACACCCTCACCTCGAGCGTGATGTTGGCGTCGGCGCCGGTGCGGGCGAGCATCTCGGTGATCAGCGCGCGAGCCACGCCGCTCCTGCGCCGGCCTGGGTCCACGGCGACGTTCATCAGGTGCCATGCCTCCTCATAATGGGCACAGAACAGGTAGCCGGCGAGCCGCCCACCGTCGAACGCCGCGAGGCAGATGCCGGATCGCTTCGACAGCTCGAGCGCGAACATCGGCAGCGACCACGGCGCGGTGAACGACCGCCGCTCGATCTCCATCACCGCCTGAAGGTCGCGGTAGGACAGCGGCCTGATCTCGATCGCTCGCTCGCCGATCATCGCGCGGCCGCGCGCCGAGCAAGTTCGGCATCAGGCGCTCTGAGGTACTCGGGTTGGACCAGGCCAATCGGGCCGGCTGGCGCCCGCGCCCCCAACGTGCAATGTGCGGCGGCCGACACCCTGTGCAAACCCGACTGCGCCTCCGGCACCCTGGCGCCCGCGCCGCGGAGCATCTCGGCGAATTGCAGCGCGCCGTCGCCGACCGCGAGCATGGTCGCGCCGAGGCCTTCGAGTTGCTCGCAGACCGCCTCCGGCGCGACCACACAGGGCCCGATCAGTGGCGGGTCGGCGCCCGGGTCCGAGCCGGGCCTCCACCCGGCCGCATACAGCTCACCGCGACGAGCGTCGATCAGCGCCAGCACCCCGTCGCCGCCCGACGTGCCGGCGTGGGCCGGCAGCGCGAGCGCCCGCAACGTCGAGACCCCCACCAGCTCGATACCGCGCGCGCGTGCGAGCCCGTGGGCGGTCGCGACCCCGATCCGCAGCCCCGTGAACGTACCCGGCCCGACTCCGACGGCGATCCGGTGCACCCGCCCCCAGCCGCCGCCGCGCCTTACCGCTTCCGCCACCAATGCGAGCAGGCGGCCCGCGTGACCTGGCCGCTCGCCGGGGGCGGGGTCGTCGCGCAGCGCCAGCACGGGCGCCGCGACGCAGGAGCCTTCACCGAGCGCCACGGCAGTCGCTGCGGTGGCGGTGTCGAAGCCCAGCACGCTCACGCGGAGCTCACCTCAAGCACCCGCTGATCAGCCCCGGCGTGGAAGAGCCGGACCCGGTAGGCGACGTGCGCCCCCCGCTCGATCGCCGCCCGCGCGACAGCCGGCCACTCCACGAACGCGATCGTGTCCGCACGGATGTAGTCCGACAGCAGGTCCGGATCCTCCCGCTCGAGCCCCTCGATCCGATAGAGGTCCAGGTGCGCCACCGGCACCGGCGCGGGGTAGCGCTGTCCGATCGTGAATGTGGGACTCGTGACCGGACCCCTGACGCCGAGCGCCCTGCAAGCGCCGCGCACGAACGTCGTCTTTCCGGTCCCGAGATCACCCTCGAGCAGCACCACATCCCCCGGCGCCAGCGTGGCTGCAAGCTCGGCGCCCAGCCGCTCCGTGTCCTGCGCGCACAGCGACTCGTGGGTGACCCGCATCGGTCCGCGACACTGTAGTCAAGGTCGGCGTGAGGCCCGCGTTCAGGCGATCCGCCGGGGCTCTCCCCTGACGACCCTTCCGGCCGGCGGGCGGACCGTTCGCTACCGTCAGGCGCGATGTCCACCCCCGCGAGCGAGATCCCGCGCGGTCGTCTCTCGGCACTGCGGGTCCGGTTCGAGGAGCCCTTGCGCAACCTCCGCTCCTCCGACACCGCGCAGGCGGCCGGGCTCGCCCTGGCGATGATCGTCAACAACGTCATCGCGCTCGGATCGACGGTTGCCTTCGCCCACCTACTGAACGACTACTCCGCCCTCGCCTCGCTGATCAGCTACTACCTGATCCTAGGAGTCGTCGGGCAGGCTTTGCAGGTCGCGACCGCGCGCGAGGCGGTGCTCGGCACGCTGGGCGTCGGCCCGGAACTGATCGTCACGCTCAAGCGGTGGACACGCACGATGGTGGGGGTGACGGTCGTGCTGACCGTCGGCTCGGTGCTCCTTCGCGCACCGATCGCGAGCGCCGTCGGGGTCACGAATTACCCTTGGGCCGCGGCGTTCGGGATTCCCGCGGGCTGCCTGTGGCTCGAGCTCTCGATCCTGCGCGGCGGCCTTCAGGGCGTCGGCGACTACCAGAGCGTGGGGCTGAGCCTGATCGGCGAGCAGGGCGCCCGGCTCGTGACGGGCGCGGCGTTGGTGATCGTCGGCCTCGGCGTGACCGGCGCCTACCTAGGCACCCCGGTGTCGCTGGCGATCACGTGCGTGTACGGCGCCGTGATGCTGGGGCGCGCGGCCACGGCGCTCGACCGGGCTGCGATCCCGCCCGACGCGCCCGCGCACCCGGACGTCAGCCTGTGGCAGCACGTCAAGGGCGCGTTCGTGCCGATCGTGGCGCTGGTCGTCGTCGCGGTCCTTCAGAACATCGACATCATCGCCGCGAGGCACGTGTTCGGCAGCGGTACGGTGCTCGCGAACTCCTACGCGGCGACCGCGGTCGCGGCCAAGGTGCTCGTGTGGGTGGCGATAGGAGCGGGCTTCTACCTGGTCCCCGAGACCTCGCGGCGCCATCACGAGGGCGAGCCCACTCTCCCCGTGCTGGCGCGTGCGGTCGGGATCATCGCAGTGTGCGCGATCCCCGTGCTCGGGATCTACGCGTTCGCCGGGCATCCGCTGCTGAAGGCCGTGTTCAAGCCCGACCAACTGGCGGCGACCGACTCGCTGCTGATCCTCGGGGTCGCGTTCGCGCTGCTCGCCTGCACATACCTGGCGATCCAGTACCTGCTGGCGCTCAAGCGCACGTGGTTCCTGATCCCGCTGGGACTGGTCGCGATCGCCGAGCCGATCCTGCTGCTGCAGGCGCCCGCCGACCCGCCCGGATTCGCCTCCGTCGTGCTCGCGGTCCAAGCCGTCGCCGCTGCCCTCGCCTTCACGATGGCGCTGCGGGCCGGCAGACGGCGTCGGCCGGCGGTCGGGTCGAACGGTCGCATCAGTCAAGCGTGAACGTGGGCGGCGGCGGCGCGCCGGCCGGCGCCCGCGCCCACCGGCATCAGAACAGGCCGAGCTGCTCTGGAGACCCCGCGTCCCCCGGGCCGACGGCTGTTGGCGGATCGACGGCCTCGGCGTACGCGATCGCCTCCTCCAACTCCAGGACCTCCGTCTCCGTCGCCGGCTGCGAGGGCGTCCCGAGCGCCAGCAGCTGCGGGATCCGGTGGAAGTCCTCGCGCAGCATCTGAAGCGTCGCCGGCGTGTACAGCGCCGCGGCAGGATGGTAGAGCGGGTAGAGCCTGACCGAGCGCGGCCCGATCGTGCGGACCTCTTCGGTACCGTGCAGCCGCGAGATCCCGGTCGGCTCACCGCGCAGCAGCTTGGTGGAGAAGTTCCCCAGAGTGCAGATCACGCTCGGCTCGATCAGCTCGACCTGCCGGCGCAGATACCCCTCGCAGGCCTCGATCTCACGCGGGAGCGGGTCCCGGTTTCCGGGCGGCCTGCATTTGAGGACGTTGGCCACGAACACGTCGGCGCGCTGCATCCCGATCTCGGCCAGCAGCGTATCGAGCAGCTTGCCGGCCTGTCCGACGAATGGCAGCCCCATCCTGTCCTCGTTGGCGCCCGGGGCCTCGCCGACGAACATCAGCTCGGCGTCGGCGTTGCCGGCGCCGAACACGACCGTCGTGCGGGTTTCGTGCAGCGGACAGTCGACACACACGCGCGCCTGCTCCCAGACCTCCTTCAGCAACTCGCGGCGCTGGGCGGCGCTCTTCACGGCCGACGATGTTAGCCGCCGTGGTCGCGGCGAGGTACGATTATGTGGCGGCCACCACCGTCCTCGGGGTGGACCGCACAAGCCGCATAAATAGCCGATCGAACACCGACCGGTATCTCTGCATGGAGAACTGGAATGGACGTGAGCAACCCCTCGCAGGAGTCGACGACCCCCCGGTTGGCGCTGGTCGGTCGGGGCCGGCTCGCGACGGCGCTGGCAGCTGCGCTGCGCGCACACGGGCGCTCCGTTGGCGGGCCGTTCGGCCGGGATGCTGACGGCAGCGGCTTCTCGGCGGTGCTGCTGTGCGTCCCCGACCGCCAAATCGCGGCTGCGGCCGCCGCGATCAGGCCTGGGCCGCTGCTCGGGCACTGCTCGGGCGCAACCGGCCTCGACGTTCTGGCGCCCCACGAGGCGTTCTCGATGCACCCACTGATGACGGTCACCGACGCCGTCCCAGCGCAGTTCGAAGGCGCCGCGGCGGCGGTCGCCGGGACGAGCCCGCGCGCGCTGGCGTTCGCACGCGGGCTCGCGGGTGCCCTTGGGATGAAGCCGTTCGAGCTGGACGATCGCGACCGCGTCGCCTACCACGCGGCGGCTGCGGTCGCCTCCAACTTCCTGGTGACGCTCGAGGCGGCGGCTGAGCGGCTGGCCGCGAGCGCCGGCGTGCCGCGGGGCGCGCTCGTGCCGCTCGTTCGAGCGACGGTCGAGAACTGGACGGAGGTGGGGGCGCAGCGCGCGCTGACCGGCCCAGTGGCGCGGGGCGACGAGGAGACGGTCGCCGCCCAGCGCCGGGCGGTCGCGGAACGCGCGCCGGAGCTGGTCGAGCTGTTCGACTCGATGGTGCATGCGACGCGCGCGCTCGCCGGCTCCGGCGAATTGGAGGTCGCGTGAGGGTCGTGCGGACCGTCGCCGAGGTGCGCGCCCTGCGGCGCCCACGCGCGCGAATCGGACTGGTCCCGACGATGGGCGCGTTCCACGACGGGCACCTGTCGCTGATGAGCCGCGCCCGGAAGGAATGCGACGTGCTGGTCGTGTCACTGTTCGTGAACGCGCCGCAGTTCGACGAGGCCGCCGACCTGAAGGCGTATCCGCGCGACGAGCACCGCGACGGCGCGCTGGCCGCCCAGGCCGGCGTCGACGTGTTGTTCGTGCCCGATCACCGCGAGGTCTACCCGGAAGGTTTCTCCACGACCGTCTCGGTCGGCGGGATCAGCGAGCGCCTCGAGGGAGAGTCGCGCGGCCGTGCCCACTTCGACGCGGTCGCGACCGTCGTCTGCAAGCTGCTGAACATGGTCGGGCCGGACGTCGCTTACTTCGGCGCGAAGGACGCCCAACAGGTGCTCGTCATCCAGCGGATGGTCCGGGACCTCGACATCCCGGTCCGGGTCGAGGTCTGCCCGACGGTGCGCGAGGCCGACGGGCTTGCGCTGTCGAGCCGCAACACGCGCCTCAGCGCCGAGGAACGTGAGCGCGCGACGGCGCTGCATCGGGCGCTGGGGACCGCCGCCGACGCCGTCAGGGCGGGCGAGCGGGACGCGCAGGCCGTTAGCGCGGCGGCACGAGCCGAGCTCGAGCACGCCGGCGTTCAGACCGAGTATTTCGAGCTCGTCGATACCGGCACGTTGGCGCCGGTGACCCGGATCGACGAGGCCGCGCTCGCACTGGTCGCGGCCAGGATCGGGGAGACACGATTGATCGACAACCAGACGCTGTTCGCCATTCCGATGGCGGAAAGCTCGCACCACAGGAGCCACTGACATGTCCCACGCCCCTGCACCGCCGCAGTTCACGGTCCCGGCTGATGCCTCGCGGCTTCCGATGACGCTGCCGGCGCTGGCCGAGCGCAAGCGCAGGCACGAGCCGATCGTGATGATCACCGCCTACGACTTCCCGAGCGCGCGGGCCGCCGAGGCGGCGGGCGTGGATGTCGTGCTGGTCGGCGACTCGGGCGCGATGACCGTCCTCGGCTACCCATCGACGATCCCGGTGAGCACCGATGAGCTGCTGATGCTTGCGCGCGCCGTGCGACGCGGGCTTCGCACGCCGCTGCTCGTCGGGGACCTGCCGTTCGGCTCGTATGAGAGCTCCGACGAACAGGCGATCCAGACGGCCATGAGGTTCGTCAAGGAAGCGGGCTGCGACGCGGTCAAGCTCGAGCGTGGCAACGAGACGTCGGTCGCACGCGCCCGGGCGATCGTGCTCGCGGGCATCCCGGTGATGGGCCACGTAGGTCTGACGCCCCAGACCTCGACGGCGTTGGGCGGCTACCGCGCGCAGGGACGGACGACCGGCGCGGCGACCCGGATCGCGAGGGAGGCGCTGGCGCTACAGGAGGCGGGCTGCTTCTCGATCGTGTTCGAGGCGATCCCGGCGGCGGTCAGCGCCGAGCTGATGGCGCACATGCGGGTGCCGGTGATCGGGATCGGCGCCGGTCCCGCGACCGACGGGCAGGTGCTCGTGTTCCACGACCTGCTCGGTATCCGCGAGGGGCAGGGCGCGCGCTTTGTGCAGCGCTACGCCGACCTCCAGGCCGCGATGAACGAGGGCGTCGCCGCGTTCGTGGCCGACGTGCGCGATCGCAGCTACCCGCGCGAGGAGCACGCCTACTCGATCGAGCCGGCGGAGCTGGCGCAGTTCCGCACCGAGCTGACCGCGGTCTCGCAAGTCCAGGACCCGTAGTCGCCGGCTGGCGCTCAGGGGTCGTCTGCGAACAGATTCACAAGATCTGGACCGGGTGGCCCGCGGCGCGAATCTGCTCCACCACGGCCTCCGAGTGGCCTGCCCCGCGGGTCTCCAGCAGCAGCTCGATCCCGGTCTGTGCAACATGCAGCTCGACCCCCTCGCGGACGTGCAGGATCTCGCGCACGTTCGCCCCGGCAGCGGCGACGGTGCTCAGCAGCTCGGCCAGCCCACCAGGCCGGTCGGCGACTCTCGTGGCAAGGCGCAGCCGGCGCTTCGCGGTCGTCTCGTGCTGCGCGATCAGCCCGACCAGGACCCCGACGTCGACGTTGCCACCGGAGATCACGACGACGGTCGCCCCGCGCGGGGCGGGCTCGGTTGCGCCGACGAGCAGCGCGGCCGTGGCGGCCGCGCCGGCACCCTCGGCCAGCAGCTTGCTCCGCTCCAGCAGCAGCATCATCGCCTCGGCAATCTGGTCATCCCCGACTGTGACGATCCCGTCGAGCAGCTTCTCGACCAGCGGACGCGTCAGCTCGCCGGGGCGTTTGATCGCGATCCCGTCGGCGATCGTGGCGGCCGGTGTCCGAGCCGCACGGCCGTTCATCAGGTCTGCGAGCGGCGCGCACGCGTCGGCCTGCACGCCGACGATCGTCACGGCCGGGCGCAGGCTGCGGACCGCCATCGCGATCCCGCATGCCAGGCCTCCTCCGCCAATCGGGACGATCACCTTCGCGAGATCCTCCACCTGCTCACACAGCTCCAACCCGACGCCCGCCTGGCCCTTCAGCACCTCGACGTCGTCGAACGGGTGCACGAAGGTCGCGCCGTGCTCAGCGGCGTACTCGCGCGCCCGTTGGATGCAGCTGTCGACCGAGTCGCCGCCCTCGAGCACGCGCGCACCGAACGCCTCGATCGCCCCGATCTTTGCGACCGATGCCCCCGCCGGCACGTACACGGTGCAGCCGATGCCACGCGTGCGCGCGGCGTAGGCCAGCGCCTGCGCGTGGTTGCCGGCGCTGCCGGCTACCACCTCACGACACCCGGCATCGAGCGTGCCGAGCTTCGAAAGCGCGCCGCGCAGCTTGAACGAGCCGGTTCGCTGGAGGTTCTCGGCCTTCAGGTGGATATCGCCGCCGCAGCGGGCGCTCAGGCTGCGGGACGAGAACACGGGCGTGCAGCGGACGATGTCGGCCGCCGCGCGGCGCCGCTGCTCCATCTCCGCGAGTGACGCCGGCAGGCCGAGCGATGACGTCGTCGAGGGCGCCATCGTGGAGCCCAGTGCGTTGTCCGCGGACACCGCTCTAGTGTTCGACGAAGTACGAGCCGTGGCCCTGCCCGTCGGAGAACCAGCGGCTGGTGACGGTCTTCTTGCGGGTGAAGAACTCGACCGCGTCGGTGCCGTGCGCGTGCAGGTCGCCCAGGAAGCTGTCCTTCCAGCCGGAGAACGGGAAGAACGCGACCGGCGCGGCGACGCCGATGTTGACGCCGATCATCCCCGCCTGAACCTCGTGGCGGTAGCGTCTGACCGACGCGCCGGATTCGGTGAAGATCGAGGTGCCGTTGCCGAACCGGCTCGAATTGACGATCTCGATCGCCTCGTCGAGCGTCGATGCCCTGATCACGCACAGGACCGGCCCGAACACCTCCTCCTGAGCTATCGCCATCGCGGGTGTGACCTCATCGAGAATCGTCGGCCCGACGTAGCAACCGGCCGGCTCCGCGCCCGCTTCGCGCCCGTCGACGAGGACCTTTGCGCCGTCGGCGACGCCACGGTCGATCCAATCGCGGATCCGGTCGCGCGCGGAGCCAGAGATGACCGGGCCGACATCGGTGCCGTCGTCGTGGCCGTCGCCGACGCGCAGCGCCCGCGTCGCCTCGGCGAGCGGGCCGACCAGCTGCTCGTGCGCGTCTGCGACCGTCACGACCACGGAGCCCGCCATGCACCGCTGTCCGGCAGCGCCGAACGCCGAGCCGATGATCCCGCTCACCGTCTTGTCCAGCACCGCATCCGGCATCACGACCATGTGGTTCTTGGCCCCGCCGAGCGCCTGCACGCGCTTGCCGGCCTTTGCCGCCCGCTCGTAGACGAGCTTTGCGACCGGAGCCGAGCCAACGAAAGAGATCGCATCGATCCCGGGATGGTCGAGGATCGCCTCGACCACGGCACGGCCACCGTTGACGAGGTTCACGACGCCATCTGGCAGCCCGATCGCGTCCAGCTCCTCGAACGCGATCTGCTGCGTGAGCGGAACCTGCTCGGAGGGCTTGAGCACGAACGTGTTGCCGCACGCGATCGCGAACGGGAGAAACCAGAACGGGACCATCGCCGGGAAGTTGAACGGCACGATCGCGGCGCACACGCCGACCGGCTGGCGGTAGGTGGCGGCGTCGATGTTGCGCGAGACGTCCTCGAGCACCCGGCCCTGCATCGTCGTCGGGATCGCGCATGCGGCCTCGACCATCTCGATCATCCGCGCCACCTCGGCGCGGGCGTCGCCGATCGTCTTGCCCATCTCGGTGGTGACCGACTCCGCGAGCTCCTCGCTGCGCGCGCTCAGCCGTTCGCGCAGCTCGAACAGCATCCGCGCACGCCCGATCGTCGAGACTTCGCGCCAGGCCGGCAGCGCGGCGCGAGCGGCTGTGACGGCCGCATCGAGATCGGCGGCCCCCGACAGCGGCACGCGCGCGACCACGGCCCCGCTCGCCGGGTTGGTGACGTCGAGCAGACCGTCCGGCTCGGCGGCCGGCACCCACCTGCCGTTCACATAGTTGTCAAGCAGGCGGGTGGTCGTGGTCGTCATCTGATCTCCTTGTCACGCGGCTCGCGGGTAATCATTGCGCACGCGGGCCGGCGGTCCCGGCCTCATGCCGCGACGGCGTCCGCGGGGTCGGCCGCCCGTGACTTGCCCCGGCGGGTTCGCGGCGCCGGGAGCACGCCGGTCAGGAACGCGCCGGTGTGCGAACCAGCGACAGCGGTCACCTGCTCGGGGGTGCCGGTCGCGATCACATAGCCGCCTTCGTCGCCACCCTCGGGCCCCAGGTCGATGATCCAATCGGCGACCTTCAGCACGTCGAGGTTGTGCTCGATCACGACGATCGAGTTGCCGGCCTCCACCAGGCGTGTGAGCACCTCCAGCAGCCGCTCGATGTCGGCGAAGTGCAGGCCCGTCGTCGGCTCGTCGAGGATGTACAGCGTCCGACCGGTCGCCACCTTGGACAGCTCGGCAGCGAGCTTGACCCGTTGCGCCTCGCCGCCGGACAGGGTCGTCGCCGGCTGGCCGAGTCGCATGTAGCCGAGGCCAACGTCAGCCAGCGCCTGCACGCGCCGGCGGATCTTCGGGATGTGGGCGAAGAACTCCGATGCCTCCTCGATCGGCATCTCCAGCACATCGGCGATCGTGCGGCCCTTGAACCGGACCTCCAACGTCTCGCGGTTGTAGCGCTTGCCGTGGCATTGCTCGCACGGGACGTACACGTCCGGCAGGAAGTGCATCTCGATCTTGATCTGACCGTCGCCACGACACACCTCGCAGCGACCGCCCTTGACGTTGAACGAGAACCGGCCCGGCTTGTAGCCGCGCGCGCGGGCCTCCTGGGTGCGCGAGAACAGCTCCCTGACCTGGTCGAACAGCCCGATGTATGTGGCCGGGTTCGAGCGGGGCGTGCGTCCGATCGGCGACTGGTCCACCGCGATTATCTTGTCGAGCTGGTCGAGGCCCACGATCCGGCGGTGCGCTCCGGGTCTGCGCCGGGTGCGGTGCAGAGTGCCGGCCACCGCCTCGTACAGGACGTCGTTGACGAGCGTCGACTTGCCCGAACCCGAAACGCCCGTGACCGCACAGAACACCCCGAGTGGCACCTTCACGTCGATGTCTCGCAGGTTGTGCTGACGGGCGCCCTCGATCGTCACGTACCCGGACGGCCGGCGGCGGCGTTTGGGGACTTCGATTCGCCTGGCGCCGGAGAGGAACTGGCCGGTCGGCGACTCGGGCTGCTGGGCGATCTCATCCGCCGTTCCCTGCGCGACCACCTCCCCCCCGTGCTCGCCGGCCGCTGGACCCATGTCGATCACATGATCGGCGGCGCGGATCGTCCCCTCGTCATGCTCGACGACGAGCACCGTGTTGCCGACGTCCCTCAGCCGAACGAGCGTCGCGATCAGCTTTTCGTTGTCGCGCTGGTGCAGGCCGATCGACGGCTCGTCGAGGATGTAGAGCACCCCCACGAGCGACGAGCCGATCTGCGTCGCGAGCCGGATCCGCTGAGCCTCGCCCCCGGAAAGCGTCGAAGCGGCCCGCTCCATCGACAGATAACCGATCCCGACGTTCTCCAGGAACTGGAGACGCTCCTCGATCTCGCGCAGGATCAGCCGCGCGATCCGCCGATCGTGCTCGGACACGCTCGCCGCCAGCTCCCTGATCCAACCCAGCCCGCGGCGAGCCGGCAGCGCCGCGAACTCATGCAGCGCGAGGCCGCTGACAAGCACCGCGCGGGACTCCGGCCGCAATCGTGCGCCGCCGCACTCCGGGCACGGGCGCAGCGTCATGTACTCCTCAATCTTCTCGCGCGCGAACTCGCTGTCGGTCTCCTGGTAGCGCCGCGCCAGGTTGTTGACGATTCCCTCGAACCTCGTCGCGTATGAGCGCCGACGGCCGAAGCGGTTGTGATAGGCCACCTGGAGGCGCTCGGCCCCCGTCCCGAACAGGAAGAAGTCCCGGGACTGCTCCGGAAGCTCCTCCCACGGGGTGTCCAGATCGACGCCGTAGCGCTCGGCGATCGCGGCCGTGAGCTGATCGTAGTAGTCCGACGCGCTGGCGGCCCACGGCGCGATCGCGCCCTCTCCGATCGACAGCTTCGGGTCGGGGACCACCAGTTCCGGGTCGATTTCCATCTGGGATCCGAGCCCGGTACAGCGCGGGCACGCCCCATGCGGAGAGTTAAACGAGAAGATCCTGGGCTCGAGCTCCACCAGGCTCGGGCCGTGGACCGGGCACGCGAACCGCTCGGAATAGGTCTGGACGTTACCGGGGGCGGACCCGTCCACGAGCTCTATCTGGACCAGGCCGTCGGCGAGCGCCACGGCGGTCTCGATCGAGTCAGCGAGCCGTTTGCGCAGCTCGGGCTTCATCACCAACCGGTCCACGACCACCGCGATATCGTGCTTGAACTTCTTGTCGAGCACGATCTCCTCCTCGAGCCGGCGCAGCTCCCCATCGACCTTGACGCGCGTGAATCCCTCGCCGCGGAGGTCCTGCAGCTGCTTGCCGTACTCCCCCTTGCGGCCGCGCACGATCGGTGCGAGCACCATGAACCGGGTGCTCTCGGGCAGCTCCATCACCTGGTCGATGATCTGCTCCGCCGATTGGCCGCTGATCGGCCGTCCGCATACGTGGCAGTGTGGGTGGCCGATCCGCGCCCACAGCAGCCTCAGGTAGTCGTAGATCTCGGTGACCGTGCCGACCGTCGAGCGGGGGTTGCGCGAGGTCGTCTTCTGGTCGATCGAGATCGCCGGCGACAGTCCCTCGATCGAATCCACGTCGGGCTTGTCCATCTGGCCCAGGAACTGGCGGGCGTACGCCGACAGCGACTCGACGTAGCGGCGCCGCCCCTCGGCGTAGATCGTGTCGAACGCCAGCGACGACTTGCCGGAGCCCGAGAGGCCGGTGATCACGGTGAGCGATCCGCGCGGGATCGCAACCGTTATGTCCTTGAGATTGTGCTCGCGGGCGCCGGAGACGATCAGCTGATCCACGTTCAGCTCTCGACTGATGCGTACACCTCGTCGAGCAGCGATGCACGGTCGCTGAGCTCGAAGTTGTCCGCCAGGTAGCGCTCGGTCTCGTCGCGCGGGGTTCCGTTCAGGGCCATGTTGAGCGCGATCAGCCGCGCGTCCTCGTCGTCGCTCGCCTGGCCGGTGCCGGCGTAGTCGGGTTCGGCGGAGACGGACTCGCTCGCCTGCGCCCCGTTGGTCGCGCCGTCCGACTCCTGCGAGGTCTCCTGCACAGCCTCAACCGGCGATCCGCCGACGCCGTCAGCCGCGCGGGTCGCGGGAGCGGTGACCGTCGCGGCCGACTCGGGCTCGAACCGCGGATGTACGTTCACCGCATCGCTGACGTCCACGAGGTTGATGTCGAGCAGGCCGAGATCGGACCGTAGCCTCTGTCCGCCCGAGCGCAGCGACTCGAGCATCGCGCCCAGCTCGCTCTCCATCGCATCGAGGCGCTGGAGCATCACAGCCGTGGACTCCGACACCCGTCCGACGTAGTCACGCGCCTGGGCGGTCGCGCGCTCGCGCGTCGCCTGCGCGTCGGCCGCCGCCTGAGCCCGGATCTCGCGCGCCTCCTCCTCGGCAACGTGCTGGATGTCGGCGGCGCTGTCCTCGGCCGCCTCCAGAATCGCTCGCACCTGCTCGCTGGCCGCGGAGGAGACCGTCTCCGATCGCTGCCGGGAGGCGAGCTTCAGCTGCTCCACCTCGTCTGCGAGCGCGGAAAGGTGGGCGTCGACGGCCTCGGGGTCGTAGCCGCGGCGGCCGATCGGAAAGTCCCGCTTTTCGATGTCCTGTCGTTCGAGCGCCACGCGATCCCTCCTCTGGTTCTGTGACTCGCAGCTTACCCCGGTGCGACCACGCTCAGCGCGCGCCCTCGGCGACGGCCAGGTCGAGCTCGCGCTTGAGCGCGCGGATCTCGTCGCGCAGCTTGGCCGCGTACTCGAAGCGCAGCTCCTCGGCGGCAGCCAGCATCTCCTCCTCGAGCTCGACGATCGTCCGTTCGATCTCGGCGGGCGACATCGACCCCTCGGCTCGCTGGCGCCTGCGACGCGATCGTGGAACCTTCGAGTCGCTCTGCAGGAACTCGGCGATGTCGGAGATCCCCTTGACGATCGTCTCCGGGGTGATCCCATGCTCCTCGTTGTACGCGCGCTGGATGTCCCGCCGCCGCTCGGTCTCCGACAGTGCCGCCTGCATGGCCGCGGTCTCCTTGTCGGCGTACATCAACACCGTGCCAGAGACGTTGCGCGCCGCCCGTCCGATCGTCTGGATCAGCGACGTCTCGCCGCGCAGGAACCCCTCCTTGTCGGCGTCGAGAATCGCGACCAGCGACACCTCGGGCAGGTCCAGCCCCTCGCGCAGCAGGTTCACGCCGATCAGCACGTCGAACTCGCCCAGCCGCAGCTGGCGAATGATCTGAATTCGCTCCAGCGTGTCGATCTCCGAGTGCAGGTAGCGAACCCGGAAGCCCATCTCCAGCAAATAGTCGGTCAGGTCCTCGGACATCTTCTTGGTCAACGTCGTGACAAGCACGCGCTCGTCGCGCTCGGATCGCTGGCGGATCTCGTTCATCAGATCGTCGATCTGGTTGCGCGTTTCCCGGACCTCGACCTCGGGATCCAGGATCCCGGTCGGACGGACGATCTGCTGGACGATCCGCGTGGAATGAGTGCGCTCGTACTCCCCGGGGGTAGCCGACACGAACACGACCTGCGGCGTGATCGAGAGGAATTCCTGAAAGGTCTGCGGGCGGTTGTCCAGGGCGCTGGGCAACCGGAACCCGTAGTCGACCAGCGTCTGCTTGCGCGAGCGGTCCCCCTCATGCATGCCGCCGATCTGCGGAACCGTCTGGTGCGATTCGTCGATGAAGCAGACGAAATCCGACGGGAAGTAGTCGATCAGGCAGTAGGGCCGATCGCCGGGGGCGCGTCCGTCGAGTATCCGCGAGTAGTTCTCGATCCCGCTGCAGAAACCCAGCTCGCGGAGCATCTCCATGTCGTATTGGGTGCGCTGGCGCAGCCGGTGGGACTCGAGCAGCTTGCCCTCCGCCTCGAGCTCGCTGCAGCGCTCGTTCAGCTCGAGGCCGATCGCTGACACCGCCTCGTCGATCATCCCCTCGCGCACGTTGTAGTGGGACGCCGGCCAGATCGCGACGTGCTCGAGGTCGTCGGCGATGATTTCGCCGGTGACCGGGTCGAAGTGCTGGAGGTGCTCGACCTCATCTCCGAACATCACGACCCGGTAGGCGGTCTCGGCGTAGGCCGGGAACACCTCGAGCGTCTCGCCACGCACCCGGAACGTGCCGCGGGACAATGCGACATCGTTGCGGTTGTATTGGATCGAGACCAGCTTGCGCAGCAGTCCGTCGCGGTCGATCATCTGCCCCTTGATCAAGGTCTGCAGGTTCTCGTCGTAGACCTCGGGCGAGCCGAGTCCGTAGATCGAGGACACGCTGGCGACGATCAGCACGTCGCGCCGCGCGAACAGCGCCGCGGTCGCCGCGTGACGCAGCCGGTCGATCTCCTGGTTGATCGCCGAATCCTTCTCGATGTAGAGGTCCTTGCTCGGGACGTACGCCTCGGGCTGGTAGTAGTCGTAGTAGGAGACGAAGTACTCGACCGCGTTGCGCGGGAAGTAGGTCCGGAACTCGTTGCACAGCTGCGCGGCGAGCGTCTTGTTGTGCGCGATCACAAGCGCGGGCCTCTGCACCGCCTCCACCGTCGCCGCCATGGTCATCGTCTTGCCCGTCCCGGTGGCGCCGAGCAGCGTCAGAAACCGCTCACCCGCGTCGATCCCCTCGGCCAGCGACGCGATCGCCGCCGGCTGGTCGGCGGTTGGGCTGAAGGTCCCGTCGAGCTCGAACTTCGGCATCCGCCACCCAGCGTAGCGTCAGGGCGAGATGCTCAGCGACGCGCTGCGGGGCTCCCGCTGACGAACTCGCTCAGATATGCCGGAACCGCCTCCTCGCACCCTTCGACAGGCGCGGGCGCGCCCACGACACGGCTCAGCGGCACCTGTCCGGCCCAGTAGGGAAGGTCGTAGTCGTTCTCGTCATCGACCGGATCCCCGATGCGGGTCTTCACGGAGGCGTCGTCGATCGACATCGCCACGATCGAGGTCGCCCGCAGTTCCTTGTCAGTCGGCCAGCGCGAGTCATCGGCGCGTCCCGGAACGATGTGGTCGACCAGCTGGCGCATCGCCTCGAGCTTCTCCTCGCGCCCAGTCACCGCTCTGCCCACGCCGAACACGACCGCGGAGCGGAAGTTGACCGAGTGCTTGAACCAGGAGCGCGCGAGCACGAGCCCGTCGAGCTGCGTCACCGTGAAGCACAGCGGCGCGCTCGAGCCCACGACCTTGAGCGCGCGGCTGGCCGGGGCGCCGTGGAGGTAGAGCCGCTCGCCGTCCCGGACGTAGAGCATCGGGATCGCGATCGGCTGGCCGTCCTCGACGAACGCGAGGTGCCCATGGAACGCCGAGTCGAGAATCGACTCCACCGACTCTCGGTCGTAGCGGCCGCGCTCTGCGTGACGCCGCACACGGTTTCGCGCGCCGCGCGGTGGCTTCTGCGCTGCGTGGGAGTAGGTGGTCACGGGCGAGTCATTATGACGGGCCGGTAACCTCGGCACGCGTGGCGACCTGGCCAGAGCTCGCGGGCTCGAAGCGTTGGAGGAGCCGGTGATTGAGGCGTGGCCGGCGCGTGAGGCGTCGCCGGCGCCGGCGCCGAAGCGGCTCCTTCGCGCGTATCTCGCGTCACGGCCGGAGCT
>Ga0075021_10000515_pt1 | contig 20462 bp, 15 predicted proteins | sample ColStrG_CSR_2012_FD_72749 | JGI IMG/M metagenome (GOLD analysis project Ga0075021, IMG submission 72749) | Freshwater sediment microbial communities in response to fracking from Pennsylvania, USA - Cold Stream Run_MetaG_CSR_2012 | ecosystem: Environmental > Aquatic > Freshwater > Creek >...
TGCCTATACCGGGCTGGCGGATGCGTATTACGTGGTTCCAGGGTTCGGTATTGGCATCACATCGAAGCAGGGCAACCAGTTAGCGGAAGAAGCGTCGCGCAAGGCACTCGAACTCGACAATTCTCTTTCCGAGGCCCACTCGACCCAGGGCACGGTTCTAACATTACAACGCAAGTGGAATGAGTCTGAAGCAGAATACCGCCGCGCCATCGAACTCAATCCCAACAACGCTACTGCCTATTATTTTTACGCCTTCGACAATCTTGTTCCACAGAAACGTATGGCGGAAGCGGAAGGGGAATTTCGCAAAGCCCTCTCTCTGGATCCCCTTTCCACGATTGTGAACGCAAACTTCGCTGTGACCCTGGAGGCAATGCATCGCTATCCGGAAGCGCTCGCGGAATTCCAGAAAATTTTGGTGCGCGATCCGAGCTCGCGGATTGCCCATCACAAACTGTCACAGTTCTACGCTTCGACCGGCCGCTTCGCCGAGGCAGTGAGCGAAAGCCAGCAGTCTTTGGCTGAGCCAATTGCAGCGAGCCTCGATGCAAAAGGCTACATCCAATGCGAGATGGCGCATACGGGAGGGATACGATCCGCCGCGGTAGCCGTCGCCTATGCGGCTGGCGGAGATCGCGACCGGGCGTTCGAATACCTCGAAAAAGCCTATGCTGATGAAGACGTCGAATTGCTAATCGTTATCCGGTCGCCTGCGTTCGACTCGCTACGCACGGATGCACGCTACAAAGACCTGATGAAGCAGCTGGGATTGCCGGAGTAGCAGACGACCGCCCCAAGAACTCTGTCATTCCGAAGCATCGCGAGGAATCCCCAAGTTGCCGAAAGTAGCTTGATACTCTCCAGTTTTCTTGCAGGATGCCGCCCTGTGAGAAATTTGGACAGAGTGAATACTGGGGAAGGGTGCGGGGATTCCTCGCTACGCTTCGGAATGACATGGGTTGGGAGTTCGAAAAATAAAGGGCAGCCATTGCGGCTGCCCTCTTCCGTTCTATTTTAAACCCGTCCTAGTGCGCGGCCTTCTTGTGCACCGGAGGCTTCTTGGTCGCCGGAGCGGCTGCCGTCAGCAGCTTCCCGTCGATCATCGTCATCACGAAAGGCTTGGGAGTGTAGGAATCCGGAGTACCACCGAATTGCAATTCCGCCGCTTCTTTCGGCAGCAGCTTCGCAGGGATCGGGCCGCTCATAGTGAGCTCGATATCCATACGCTTCGCTTCAATGTCATCCACGCTGGCGGCGAGCTGCAGCTTGGTCGGCGTCACTGTGATGACGTTGCCAACCATCTGCAACGGTACGCCCTTGATGGCATTCCAGACCTTATCTTTATCTTCCTGCTTGCCTTCCGACAAAACGAGTTCCCATTCCGCGAAGTCCATGTCCTTCGGCTGTTTCGTCTTCACGATTTCAGCGGCCTGCTCTTCGGGTGTCGGAGGAACGTACTTGGTGATCGTGAATCCAGCCGGCGGCAGCGGAGTGTTGGCGGTCTGGGCCAGCAATTCCTTCCAGCCATCTTCGGAGCCGTGATATTTCACGTACTTGCTGTGGCCGAATTTCGTGATCTGTTCCTTGCCTTTGGGATCGGTCGAGAGATTGACCGCGCGGGCGATGAAGAAGAGACCGTTGACAGCGTCTTCGGGGGTCGAGGGGGGCAAGGAGCAAACGGCGAGACCGTATACGTCTTCCAGGCTGTTGGGGCTCGCCTTAACGGATTCCAGCAAAAACTTCTGCGCGCTGGCACAGTCCTTCGTTTGCCACGCCGAAAAGCCTGCGACGTTATTCAGCACTTGCGCAAAATTCGCCTTTTGTTTGGCATAAGCGTCGTCCGTTGCGCCATCGGGCTTGGCGTAATTGGGTAGCGCTGCGAGGCCCTGTTCCGCAAATTTGCGAGCGCCGGCAAAATCCCCGCTGGTCTTCTTCAAATAGGCGGAAATCACGAGGGCCTGCATGTTGCTGGGGTCCACGGTCAGGATGTTCTGCGCCACTTCTGCCATCTTCGTCGGATTGTTGGCTTGTTGATACGCTCCCATCAATGCTTCTAGGGCGTCTTCCTTCACCACGCTATTGGGATATTGCGTAACAAACGCTTCCAGCCCGCTAATCTTCGCAGCCACATCGGTCTGCTTGATGGCGGCCACGTAGGCGTTGTATTCGGCTTGGTCTTTGATTTCCTTCTTTTGGGGGGCGGCGGGGGCGGCAGCCTGCGCCAGAACGGTTGGTGCCGCCAGGGACAGTGCTCCGAGTGTCAGCAGCATCAACGCAACAATCTTCTTCATCAAAAGGCTCCTTATAACTTTCCGGGAAAATGGGAACGGCATTCCACAACTGGCACGAGCGCTGGATCCACCCGCACTACAGAGCCCGAAAACGTTTCCGTCTACACTCGGATTCCGCGTCTCTGAGGTAAACGTTTCCGGTCCCCGGATTATATTGATGGCCTGCGCCCAAAGGCAAGCCGTCCGTCCCCAATCCCCCTTGTTTCCTAAGATGCCGCTTCCATAGACTGGGGTATCCGGGAGCGGGAATTCGTGGAATCCCACCCAGTCAGGGCTCAGAGGAGGATCTGCCGTGAGTACTAATACTTTCCCATTACGAGGACAAGTGGCGGTTGTAACGGGCGCGGGGCGCGGCATTGGTGCTGCCATCGCACGCACGCTCGCAGGCCTGGGGGCGCATGTCTGCGTAGGCGGGCGTACGGTCAACCACCTCGAAACCACCGTAACGGCCATTCAAGCGGACGGCGGACGGTCCGAGGCCATGGTGTGCGATGTAACTTCAGCCGAATCGATCAATCAGGTAGCGCAGACCGTGGAGCAAAGGCACGGTCGATGTGACGTGCTGGTCAATAATGCGGGCATCGGAGGCTTCGGCAGCCCGCTGCATCTGTTGGCTCCCGAGCAATGGGATCAGCTATTGAACACCAACCTTCGTGGTGTTTATTACTGCATTCGCGCCTTCGCTCCGCTCATGATTCGGGCGCGTGCGGGGCACATCGTGAACATCTCCTCGATTGCTGGAAAAAACGCGCTGCCAAACGGAGCCGCGTATGCCGCCTCAAAATGGGGCCTGAATGGATTGAGCTACTCCGTTGCGGAAGAGCTACGCGAATACGGAATCCGGGTTTCGGTGGTTTGCCCAGGCTCGACCAATACCGAGCTTTCTCCCCATTTGGGAAAAGACCCGACTCGCATGTTGCAGCCGGAAGATGTCGCCCACGCCGTCGCTATGCTCGTTACACAGGCCCCACAGTCGTTTGCCAGCGAGATCGTCCTCCGCCCCACGCTGCGGCCTTAGCAGCCAAATGCGAGCGAGAAAAGGGCAAACGGGAACGGAGTAGCCCAGCGGGCGGTGATCCCTATCCTGTAGGTCCTTTTCGGGCTCGACGATGCCCCGCAAGCTATTGAATCTGAAGGTTCGTTCAATATTGACCACAACATATCCTCCAAGGTGGGGTTTAATCTAGGGTGAGTGCAATCTCGAATCGAGGACTTACTACGATGAACCGCCCCAAGGCAGGCTCTTGGCTGTCCCGTGCAGCGCTCCTTTTCTTCTCATCCCTTCTAGCAATCGCGCTTCTACCCGCTGCGGCCGCAGCTGATGACGACGATCCTCCGGGACGCGTTGCGCGTATGAACTATGCGCAGGGCTCCGTTTCGTTTCAGCCCGGCGGCGAAGGCGACTGGGTCGACGCTGTCCCCAACCGTCCCATGACGACAGGCGACAATCTTTGGGTCGACCGCGATTCGCGCGCCGAATTGCATCTGGGCTCGACTGCCATTCACCTCAGCAGCGAGACGAGCATGACTTTCCTCACTCTCGACGACCGCACGACGCAATTGCGTCTGGCGCAGGGATCCATCATCCTGCACGTACGCCACGTCGACGATGAGGATTACTTTGAAATCGATACTCCGAATCTTGCGTTCCAAATCCAGCGCAGCGGCGACTATCGCATCGACACGCGCGACGACGGCCGCACCACGGTGATCGATGTGTTCCGAGGTCGCGGCCAGGTCACCGGTGGCGGCGACAGCTACGCCGTAGTCGGAAACCAGGAAGCCATCTTCCGCGGCGGAGACCAACAGAATGACGAGCGACTCAACTACGATATCGAGACGCTTCCGCAAGAAGATCAGTTCGAAAGCTGGGCTTTCGACCGCGACCGCCGCGAAGACCGCTCCGAATCGTCCAACTACGTTTCACGCGAGATGACGGGCTACGAAGACCTTGACGACAACGGGCGCTGGAGCTACGACGCGCAGTATGGTCACGTCTGGATCCCGACCCGGGTTGCGGACGGCTGGGCGCCTTACCGCGACGGCCATTGGGCATGGGTCGCGCCGTGGGGATGGACTTGGGTGGACGATGAGCCGTGGGGCTTTGCTCCCTTCCACTATGGCCGCTGGTGTCGTGTGCGCGAAGGCTGGGGATGGATACCGGGACCTGTTGTGGCGCGTCCCGTTTACGCTCCCGCGCTGGTTGCATTCGTAGGCGGAGGCGGGTTCCACCTCTCCGTTGGCTTTGGCGGGGGTGGTGGCGTGGCGTGGTTCCCACTCGGACCAGGAGACGTCTTTGTTCCGGCGTACCACGTGAGCCGCAACTACGTGAACCAGGTCAACGTGACCAACACCAACGTCAATGTCACGAAGATCACGAATGTGTACAACACGACCGTGATCAACAAGACCGTGGTGAACAACAACACGACGGTGATCAACAACAACGTCACGAAAATCGTGTACGTGAATCAAACTGCGCCGAACGCGGTGACGGCAGTCTCCCGCGAGACGTTCGTCAATGCGAAGCCCGTTGCACATAATACGGTGCAGGTATCGCAGCATGAAATCGAGCAGGCGCCAGTTATACATGCCACGGAGATCGCGCCCGTTCGTTCGAGTGTGATGGGATCCGGCAAACCAACGCAGGCCGCACCGCCGGCAGCCGTGGCGAACCGCCAGGTGGTCGCACAGCGAGCGCCAACGCCTACTCCGGTGCCGTTTGCGCAGCGACGCGATCCGCTAGTTGCTCAACCAGCACGTCCGGCGCAGCCTGTTGCGCCGCCGCCGACACAGCCAGTGAACGTACACCAGATGCCGCCGCAAACCGCACCGGTTCATGCCGGACCGAACGACGTGCCGCGTCCAAATCAGCCAGTTATCGATCACTCACGTCCAGTGCCACCGCAAGCGCAGGATCGGCCGGAAGCTCAGCCGCAGCGCCAGCCAATTATCGATCACTCGCGTCCAGTGGCACCGCAAGCGCAGGATCGGCCGGAAGCTCAGCCGCAAGTTCAACCGCAAACTCAGCCGCAGCGTCCTCCGGCACCGAAGCCGCAGCAGGAAGTGCCGCGTCCGCCTGCTGCGCAACCGCATCCGCAAGCTGCGCCGTCGGAGCCTGCGCGTGCGCCGCAACCGGCAAACGAGGCACGTCCGCAGCAGCCGGAGTGGTCGCATCCGCTGGCCAAGCCAGCCGCGCCGCCCCGTCCGCCGTCTCCCGAGCAGGGTCAAGCGGCGGAACAGAAGTTTCACGACTGGCAGGAGAAACAGCGAACCGCTCCTCCGCCGCGCCCACCGGCAACCGCTCCGCAGCACGCGCCCGCACCCCCGCCGTCGCACCCGCCGGCCAAGGAAGAAGCGCGACCGGAACCAAAACAGCCAGAGAAACACAACTAGTCAACTCGGCACGAAAGATAGGGAGAAGGCCAACGGCCTTCCCCCTATTTTTGCAGCAACGACCAGTCAATCCGGGCCGGCCGATCTAGGCCTCTCAATCCACTTACTTGATGTTTCCAATTAGCTTTAATGTCGTCGTGGAATATACCGCGACCTGGTTCAGCGTTGGCTCCGAGATGTAGAGCCGCTTGTTCAAGGAATCCACGGCAATTCCGTAAGCCGGTCCGAAGGTGACGAAGAGCTGACGCGAACTGGAGAAATCGGCCGAGATCAACCAAACTGTGTCCCGGCTCGCATCGATCAGGTAGTGGTTCCCCTGGGCATCCTGCGTCACCGCAAATGCTTGCGGCAAGGAACTGATTGTCCCGCGATTGTCTAGCCCATTGTGCAGGGCTTCTCCCAGGTTTTGATAGTAAGCCCAGTACCCTCCATTGCCGTCCGGCCCCCATGCCGTCCAGGTGTCCCCGAACTTGACGCTGTCCCACTCCGCAATTGCGGTGGTTCCGGGAAGATAGACATAGTTGATGGGCGCGCCGGTGTCGAGATAAAGGTGCACCACGCCTCGCGCATCGAGAACCCAGATGTCATTGTTGCGATCGACAAACATCTGAGTCGGGTTCTGCAGGAGGGAGTCAGTGATGGTGCTGAATTGAACCAGGTCAGGCCCATAGACCGTGACGTTATTGCCGACCGTGTTGCCCACGTAGATGTTTCCGCCCGTGCCAATCGCAATCGCCTCCGGCACGTTCATTCCGGTCGCGATCGTTCCCACCAGTTTGAACGCCTTGTTGTACACCGTGACGGTGTTCGAGATCAGGTTGGTTACGTAGACTTGTCCGGTCTTGTCGACCGCGACTCCATAGGGTTCGCTGAGCGTGGCCACTGCCGGTGTTCCGGCGGGAGCGGAAGTCGGCGCTTGCGCAAAGCTCATCACAGTAGAAAAGAACACCAGAGCCGCTGCGACAGCAGCCACCAGATACCGCAGGATTGTCTTGGACGACGATTCCGCAGCGACAGGCCGCCCAACGTGCGTCCTCAGAGTGAGTGACATGATATTTTCCTTTTTGAATTTGAAAGCCTAGGTTGGCAGGAGCCGCCGTTGCCAGCATCTACTCTCGCCCTAACGTTGATAAGCGACACTTTTGGCGGACTTCCCTCAGCTTCTGCACGAAATATTTGAACGATGGGGATCCCTTGGAGTTCCCTTGAACTCGGGTTACAAACACTCGCCGGCAAGGAACCAACAACGCGTTGGACGACATGGTCTGGGACATGGCCCGGAAGGTGGGGTCATGGAAAGCCGCGCTCGGATAGGACTCCAGTCGACAGAAGCGACGCCGACAAAAGGTATCGAGCATCGCCGACACTGCCGGGGGCCACAAACTGCCGGCAGTGTACGAAGGTAACGTCGCGACGGAATGAATCGGGCGCAATGACCATGCGCGCTCCCTAGCGCAGGCCGTTACGTTGGTAAGTTGTCCTTCGAGAAGAATCAGCCCATCTTGTGTAGAGCATTTCAGCTCAATCGCAATAGTTCGGTACGACAATCATGAAGCTGCTTCCTGTCAAATTCATGTGGGCCACTTTGTTGCTCGCGATGTCGCTGGCAACTACCCTTTTGCTCGGGCAAGAGAGCACACGCAAGGTATTAGTTCGCGTTCCCGCGGAATACCCGGCGCTCCTCCAAAACAAGCGAATCGGTGGATTGGTGAAAGTGCGGGTTGTGATTAATCCCGCGGGCACAGTTCGCACCACCGAGTTGGTTGGCGGTAACCCAATCCTCGCGGAATCGGCCATCGCGGCCATCAAGAAGTGGCGTTACGAGCGCGCCGACAGCGACACGGCTACTATCGTCGAAGTCCACTTCGATCCGCACTGAAATCGACCCCTCTGGGCTTGTTCTCATGTAGCATTCATGAAATAGAATGCGAACGTCAATCCGATCCTCAACACTGATCTTCCTGGCTTTTCTAGCCCAAGCGGCGTTCGCCGGTATCCGCCCATCCTTCTCGCTCGACTACTCGTCCTGGAACGCGACTCACATCGTACTGGTCACCACAACACCGAAGGACGGAGTCTTTGCGGTAGCTGAGTCATGGAAGGGGGATCTAACGGTCGGGGAGAGGATCGTCGTCCCTGAGCTACGCCCCAACCAAGATGCACTCCTCGCATCCCAATATCCAGATCCGTGGTCAAAGGGTTTGTGGCGAGGAGCCTCCGGACAGCTACCCAGGGAGCCGGTCGGTTCACGCATGGTTCTTTTTCTGAAAGGCGACGCCGGCGCGCAAACGGCGACTCAAGCAAAAGATAACCGAGATTTGCGCAAATGGAAGCCCAGCGATCTAATGGACACCATGAAGAGCTCCGTCATTTGGATCGACGGCGATCACCTCTACTGTTTCGAGCAGATCATAAATCCGGGCCCTTCCATCCTGTCGGAATCTCAATATTCCGAGGGAGATGTCCGAAGCCGCGTAGCGGAAATTAAGAGTGTGCAAGAAGAGATGTTAACGGCCATCGCTGCGCAAGACGGCGCGGAGCGGGCAGAGCGACTCAAGCCTTTCGTGCGCTCAAATATCTTCCTTGCGCGAATGTTGGCGCTTCGAGAATTGGGTAAATCGGGGCCTGCCGCAGTGCGTACGATTCTTGGGATGTTAGACGATCCGGAGTATTCGGACGAAGGGTCCGAACTAGTCAAGGCCCTTGTAGAGGCAGGCGGGAAATCGGTGGCCGGAGAACTGAACCGCCGCCTGCAGCGAGAGTTGTCCTTCTGGATTGCTACTGCGCCTTCCCTTACGAAAGGTTGGTGGAACCAGGACCCGACCCCGCATGCTCCACTTTGCGAACGGTATACCAAAACTTTCCAGCTGGTTTTTGGGCTCGAGCAAGTTCACGCCAGAGGCTCGTTGGACACTGTGAGACAGCTTCGCGATTTCTGGCGATCCCTTCCCCAGCTCGCAGAGATTTCCCAACTCCCAGAGGAGTGCGACAAACTGATCGCGCAGCAACGTCGCGATTAAGATTTGCGGCTCTGCGTCGCCTCAGACAATCAGCGGCACATTCGCCACACCAGCGGTGCCGAACACTCTGCGGTAGCGGTCAATCTCTTCTTGCGGACCGAGAGCCTTGGCGTAGTTGTCGGAGAGCTTCACGGCCGGGCGGCCTTCGACCGTGTGGGCTTTGCAGATCAGACTGATCGGATCGAATCCGGAACCGCCATCGGGATCGCAGCCCCGAAAATCGTTGGTGAGCAGTGTGCCCCAGCCGGCGCTGAAGCGAATGCGGCGGGCCGGCGCCCACTTGGCGCGATCGTGAAAATCGTCCGCCCTACGGAAATCATCTGGCTTCGCGCCATTGCGCAACTCCCCTTCAAAATAGGCGTGAAGACCGAGGATCTCGTCCACATCCAAGGCGTCGGATGCGATGAATAGCTTTTCTTGAGGATTGCGGCCCCGCTTTTTAAGCCACGCAATGTACTCATCTCCGGCAAGGTAGGGATTCTTGCTATCGGCGCGTTGGCCAGTCCAGTCGGCGGCCCATTCCGGTGCGTTCTCTAGAAACTGCGTCGTGCCAAACGTATCGGGCAGCATGATGCGGAGCGCGCCTTCGTACGTGGCTTGCCAAAGTTCAAGCATCTTGTACTGAGCTGCCTTCAAGGACTTGTCGTCCACGGCAAGCGCGGCCATGGCCATGGGAATCTCATGAGCGTTGGTGCCGATCGCCTCGAGATCGTGCTTGTGAGCAAGGAACGCGTTCGACGTACCGATGAAGTTCGGTCCCAGATTCGCAGCCATGGCTTTCACGACATATTCCTGCCAGAGAAAGCTGTGGCGGCGACGCGTTCCAAAGTCAGCCACGTGCAGATCGGGAACACCCCGCAGACGCGAAATTTTGCTCCACAGAGTCGTCTTGGCTCGAGCATAGAGAATGTCGAGATTGAACTCGCTCAGCAGCTTCAGCGCGGCGCGGGTTTTCAGTTCGCCAATAATGGAAAGCGCGTAGAGCTCCCACATCGTCGTCTCAGTCCAGAGGCCTTCGAACGTAAGCATGAACTGGCCGTCCTGCACCGAGAGCTCATAGTCGGAGAGGCGAAAATCGTGTTCCAGCCACTCGAGGAAGGCAGGTTCAAAGATGCCACGGCGGCCATAGAATGTGTTGCCAGCGAGCCAGACCAGTTCGGACTTCCGGAAGCGGCGGCTGCGCGCGTGTTCCATCTGCGCAATGACTTCGGAGGTGGGGAAAGCGTCGGCTAAACGAACGCTCGTAGTGCGGTTGTAGAGCGAGAACGAGACGTGCGTCGTACGGTAATGCTTCCAGATGAACTGCAACATCAGCAGCTTGTAGAAGTCGGTGTCGAGAAGCGAGCGGATTACGGGATCGAGCGACCAGTTGTGGTTATGCGCCCGCTCGGCAAAGTTCACAATCATGAAGAACTATCCTCTGATAGAGGACGGGGAAAAGCAAGACTAGCGGGCCCGCGACTTCTCAAGATAAAAAGCGGCGCGGAGGATTGAGCACTTCATTTCTTCCCCAAGCTTATGAGTTCTTGCATGAGCCGCAATGCAGATGCAATCACCGGTCCGCCCAGTGGATCTTTCGAAAACGAATCGAGCTCACCCTGCCCAAAGTGAAGGCCGCTCGGAACCAGCACGTTGATCCTCGCCATGCCTTCCGGAGGAGCGGGCGGCCGCTCCTTATCCCACGGCCCTATTACTCGCGCCACGACCCCGCCAACGCGCAGCAAGTCATCGATCGCGAGATCGAGCCTATCATGTGGCCTCTCCCACACCACGCCCGCACCGCTGAAGTTGTAATACCGCGCGTGGTGGTCGGCCCAAGCCGCGACCAGGTCCACACCATTCTTAATCCCAACCTCGACCACCACACCCAGCACATCCTTCGCCTTCTCCGTCGGAGGGTCCACGCCCAAGCCTCTAAGACAGTGGTAGGCCTGCAAGTATTGGCGGGACTCGAGTTCGGGCATCTTCAGCACTCCTTGCAGACTGGCAATGGCATTTTGTGTGTCACCCGAGTCAAGGAACTGCTGAGCACGTCCAAACGATGCCCAGGGTTCCAGGCAGAGGCCGGTTTCTGTGCGCTCGCCCATTCCTGCAATGGCGCGTCGCCAAATAGCATATCCCTGATTTCGAGCGGCTTTGGCGCCTGTGGTGTGGTTTTACCCTTCAACCAATTGAACAATCCTCTTCCTCCATCTGCGGAGAACAGAGTACAGGAAGTCGCGACATCTGGATGCAATTGCCCAGACGCGGCATGATTCGTAAGCGAAAAACCGTGGTCGTTTTGAGGAACGCGGAACAGAAAGTGCGCCGCGAAGGATTTTGGCTGCCCCCCAGGGATTCGAACCCCGATACTCTGCTCCAGAGGCAGATGTCCTACCGTTGAACGAGGGGGCAGTGCATGTTTAATCAACAACTTACGAGTCGAATTCGCAGCATTCGACAGGCATTTTTGCTGATGCGGTTTATTTTAGCATCACGACGGGCCACCGATCCATTCAAGGGCGCAAGGACTAGCAATACCAAATAGCAGAAGTAGAGTTCTGCTGACCACCGAAGACGGGTGCTTTCTCTTTGTGAATGTAATTAGCTGTTTACGTCAATCGTTGCTCCTTCGAAACTCGCCGGCTAATTCCAGATAATCGCTCAGCCCGGTCATTCATCTGCCCTAGCGGAAGCCTGAGAACATCACGACATCGGTGTCGTTGTAGCGTGCCCGAGTAATTGCCAGCCGTTTGCCATCGCGAGACCAGGCGTAGGCCGCCACAACGGCGGGCTCGGAATCGAAGTGGGTCAATTGGACTTCGGGGCTGCCATCGAGAGGCTGCATGTACAGGTTTTGGGTGCTGCCTGTTGTGTTCCTGACGTAGGTGAAGGCTCGCCCATCGGGCGACCAACCCAGGTGAGAAGCCGAGGCCGGGGGCTCGATCTCTTGTAGGGGCGGACCGCCTTCCATTTTTTTAACAATGACTTTCACTTTTGTGCTGGCGCCCTGCCCTTCTGTCCTGCGGTAGGCGACTCGGGTTCCGTCGGGAGATACGACACCAGAGGAGAGATTTCCGCGGGCCAGTTCGACATGCGGGCCACCGTCGATCGAAACCTTGAACATGTGAGTGAGGTGATCATTCGGCAGCGATCCGGCATACACCACCCATTTACCGTCAGGCGTGCAGGATGAGTTCTCTTCGTCCTGGCCCGAGCTGAGCTGTTTGGACTCACCGGTGGCCAGATTCAGCTGCCACAAGTGCACCAAGTTATCGGAGAGGGCGCGCGCCACTACGGCGATATCGCCGGTGCCGCAGGAGACGGGATCGAAATTGACGTCATCCTCCGGCAGCACGCGGGTACGGTTACGCCCATCGCCATCCGTGATGTAAACATGAAATGCACTGTCGCGCTGCAGGAGTCTTCCCCCCGCAGTCCACGAAAGCCCGTATCCCGTCGCTTGTTCACTCGAGATAGGCGCGAAGTGCCAATCAACCTTCGCGTTCAGCACCGAAGGCGACTCGCCTACATAGATCGTGGCGGATCTGCGCTCTTGCGTCGTGACAAACGATTTGCTATCCGCCGTCACGCTCAACGAAATGTACTGGCTCAGATCGTTCGTAACCCGAATAGCAGCCCCGGACGGATAGGGTTGAAACCAGATTTGCGGGCGCAGGCCGGTCGACTTCTCCGCATTCACGAAAAATATCCCGGAAGAGTCCGGCAGCCACGCCAAAGCAAAAACCAGGCTCGGAAGCGGAAAGGTCTTGACTAGTCTCCCTTCCGGGTTGAGAACAAAAATGGAAGTGATTTTACCCTTGCCTAGATCAAATCCTCCGACGGCAATCAAATCGCCCGCGGCGGACCACGATGGGTCAGTGAGCACAGAACCGGCGGCAAGGTGGAAGATGACATGCTCGCCTGTGCCGTCGCTATTCGCTATGAGCATCTGGTTCTCGGGTTTGTCCTGGATGCTGCGGATGTAAACCATGCGTTGGCCGTCCGACGAGAAAGCGACGGCACTGGCAACGTCGCTCACGAGTTGGCGCGATGCGCCGCCCAGAGCGGGCACGCTGTATAGGTTGGTATTGTTCCCGTTCGACGGGTCGCCGTGGGGGTAATAGAGGTAATTGGAATCCGGTGTGAAGGCAGCGGTGCCAAAAAAACCGGCCTGCGGTGGAACCACTGTCACCTCGCTTCCGGTGGCGACCTGTTTGACTTGTAGACCGCGCTCTCCCTCGCGCTTGCCGTAGGCAACGAGCCGCCCGTCAGCAGAAATGCTCGCGAAGCTGATGACTTTCCCGTGTTCCGTAAGAGGCCGGATGACTATGTTGCGAGTGTCGATGGAAGGCGCATGCGGTGCCAAAAGTTTGAAAACGCCAAAAGAAGCCACCATGAAGAGCAAGACCCCGAACACAGCAGCCCCTGCAAGAGCGGCTTTATGCTGCCTGGCTTGAGCGACGAGGATAGCTTTGGAAGAGGCTCCGCTCGACGCAACCGTTGGATCGGGAAGCATCTGGGATACCGTCCCCGAGTCCGCAGGTACGCGTTTCAGACTCGATTCTGTATCCCGCGTTTGACGCTTGAGATCGGCCCGCATCTCCGAAGCGTGCTGGTAGCGCAACTCCCGGTCGCGTTCCAGTGCCTTGAGGATGATTCGCTCCAACTCAACTGGAACTTCTGGATTGAGACGCACGGGGGCGGTCGGGTCTTTGTGCAAGATTGCGTCGAAAATCTCGCCGGAACTCTCCCCGCGGAATGGCCCGATGCCCGTAACCATTTCGTAGAGAACTGCGCCAAATGAGAATAGATCAGATCGGGCATCGAGATCTTTGCCACGAATCTGTTCGGGAGACATGTAAGCGACCGTTCCGAGCATGGTGCCTGGACTGGTGAGATGTGCCTGGCTGATGCGGGCTTCCCCTGCCGTCTGTGTGGCCGCCTCGCCGTTGCCGCTCCGCATCGTTAGCTTAGCCAGTCCGAAGTCCAAAACCTTTGCGTGGCCGCGTTTGGTGACGAAGATGTTGTCCGGCTTGATATCGCGATGAACAATTCCTTCGCTGTGGGCGGCATCCAGGGCATCCGCGATTTCGATCGCCAGAGAGAGCACGATTTCCAAATCCAAGGGCTTGCCGGCAATGCGGTGGCGAAGAGTTACGCCATCCAGGAACTCCATGGCGATAAAATGCGGTTGCTGCTGATCATCAATCTCGTAAATGGTGCAGATGTTGGGATGGTTGAGGGCGGAGGCCGACTTGGCCTCGCGCTGGAACCGACTTAGGGCTTGCGCATCTAGTGCCACGCGGTCAGGCAGAAACTTCAGTGCGACAAAGCGTCCGAGTTTGAGATCCTCGGCTTTGTAGACAACTCCCATTCCGCCGCCGCCGAGTCTTTCTACAATGCGGTAGTGAGAGATGGTCTGCCCGATCATGAGATCGACCCATGTTAGGTGGGACACAATGGGCAAGTCAATGAAACCTGACGGGGTGATCGCAGCTCAACAGGCTGTTGATGAAACTTCGCATGGTCACCAACAGCGGGATCGGGAGCGAAATCGGCTGGTTACGCTAACAAGCCATTGCGGGCTTCAACGGCCCTACATCCCGCTCGTCTGCTTAGCCCCGGCATGGGCATTTATTCGACGGATTCGCCGGCGAGGCTGGGCTCTGCCATGGCGTGATCGCCAGCGTCTCGATCTTCCACTTCCGGCACCACGACCGCTTCGCCTTCTTTTTTCTTCACTCGCACGTTCGTGATCTTCGTGAAGCCTTCTTCGAACGTCGGCGGGCGCAGCTTACTCGCCATGCGGCGCATCACGTCTTCTGCGACTACGCGCTGGCGCTTCTGATTGCGCTCCAGACAAACTTCCAGCGGGACATCGAAGAATACGGCGTGAACTTCGTAGCCGTAATCGTGCGCTAGCTTGATCCAGCCTTGCCGTTCGTGCGGTGACAGGTTCGTGGCATCCACGTAGTTCATGGGACGCCGCGCCACCATACGCGCCCGCAACAGCGAACGCAGATTCGAGAACACCAGATCCTGAAAACGCTGCTCGTTGGGGTCGTCAAAGAGCAGTCCACGCAGCAGGTCGCTCGACAGCGGAGTAATGTTGTTGCGCTTAAACCACGAACTCTTCCCCGATCCGGGAAGGCCGATGGCGAGAACGGTTACGCCCTTGTACTTTTTCGGCGCGGAAGGGTCTTGTGCAAGGTTTTGCACAGGAACTGGACGCGGAGCGCGTTCCATCTGAGCTTGCGGAGCATGACCGGATTCGCCATCCATTCCGTTGACGATTTGCGGCGTATTCCCATTTTGGGAAACTTCGGCGGGCTTCGATCTACCCCGTCCACGGCGGCTACGACGGCGACGTCCGCGGTTCGGACCTGCCGGGCGTCCTTCGCCCCCTTCGGACGCGTCAGAGGCGCTTCCAGCGTCGGCATGGGCCATCTCTGAAGCTACGGGCTCTGGCGCGGATCTTTCAGAGGCGGCTCTTTCGGGAATAGCCCGCACTGGAACAGCGCGCGGTGTCGGCGTGCGCCGGGGGGCCGGCACTCCGGGCCCGTCGACCCGATTCCAGCGGTTATCGTCGTCAATTTCGTCGACGTGGCGGCTGGGAGGGCTGGCTTGGTTGCCGATCGGCGGAGCCGCTTCGCGGCCCACGGAAGTCCGCTGCGCGTCGTACAGCTCAGGCTGAAGAGGAGCTTGTTTCGGTTGTTCGGACGGGAGCTGTTCGGCGTCACCGTCTTTCTTCTTTTTACGTCTCATAAGTCGGTCACGCATCCAATTGCGCATAAATGGTCTGTAACATAAGCATATACCTTCGGGCAATTACGCGCACCTTCGGGAACACATACAATCATCACAAGCGGCCTTCGCTCAGACGTTTTTCGTGCAAAATAGCCTTGCGAAGCTATTCACAAAACCGATTCGCGACATTTCGTCAAACGTGATCCGGCGCATTGCTGCCCTGCCCTCGGCCCTGCTAACATCTTCAGTTCGCATACATTTGCACTGACCTCGCATATTGGGTTCTCACACAACTGGTCTCACATAAACGGAGGAGTTCTAGCAATGGCCATCAAAGTTGGTATCAACGGATTTGGACGCATCGGGCGCAACGTGCTACGCGCCTCGCTCAACGACCCGAACATCGACATCGTCGCTGTCAACGATTTGACCGATACGAAAACGCTCGCCCACCTGCTGAAATACGACTCGGTCCTCGGCAACCTCACCCACACGGTCACGCACGGTGATGACTTTATTCAGGTCGAAAGCAAGAAAATTAAGGCGTTCAAGGAAAAAGATCCGTCTGCGCTCGACTGGGCAAGCTGCGGCGTACAGGTAGTGATCGAATCCACGGGCCGCTTTACCGACGCCGAGAGTGCCAAGAAGCATATGCGCGGCACCGTGAAGAAGGTCATCATTTCGGCTCCGGCGAAGGGCGAAGACATTACCGTCGTGCTCGGCGTAAACCACCAGAATTACGATGCTTCCAAGCACCACATCATTTCGAACGCGTCTTGTACGACGAACTGCCTGGCACCGGTTGCCAAGGTCGTCCACGACGAATTCAAGATTGTCAGCGGCACCATGACAACCATCCACTCCTACACCAACGACCAGGTGATTTTGGACTTTCCGCACAAGGACTTACGCCGCGCTCGCGCGGCGGCGCTGTCCATGATTCCGACCACCACCGGAGCCGCGAAGGCTGTAAGTCTTGTCATTCCAGAGCTTAAGGGCAAACTGGATGGCTTCTCGATGCGCGTACCGACGCCGAACGTATCCGTGGTCGACTTGGTTGTTTTTGTCGAGAAGAAGACGACCGTCGAAGAGATCAACGCCGCGCTGAAAAAGGCTTCGGAAGAAGGGCCGCTGAAGGGTTATTTGGGCTTTGAAACCAATGAGTTGGTTTCGAGCGACTTCAAGGGAAACCCCCTGTCCTCGATCGTCGATGCGCCGATGACCCGCGTTGTAGCGGGCAACTGCGTGAAGGTGATTGCGTGGTACGACAACGAATGGGGCTATTCCTGCCGTGTGCGCGACTTGATCGACTACATTGGCAGCAAGGGGCTGTAAGCTTGCGTAGCTAAAAGGGTTAAACTCAGCGGGAACCGGTAACGGTTCCCGCCTCTGCGATACTGCAATCTGGAGAAACTGGCTCACCATGTCGAAGCTTTCGATTCGCGACCTTCCGCTGGCCGACAATCGCGTTTTCATGCGCGTGGACTTCAACGTTCCGATTGAAGATGGTCGAGTAACGGATGACACGCGCATCCGCGAAACGCTGCCAACGATTGAATACGCTTTGCGCCACGGCGCCAAGCTGATTCTGGCCGCTCACCTGGGACGCCCGAAGGGTAAAGTCAATCCCAAGTACAGCTTGAAGCCCGTGGCAGAGCGGGTACGCATTCTGCTCGACAAGCAAATGGGAGGCACCCAGAACGTGGGCTACTGCCCCGATTGCGTCGGCGAGCAAGCACAAGAAATGGCGAGGAACCTTGAACGGGGCCAGGCCTTGCTGCTCGAGAACTTGCGGTTTCATCCGGAGGAAGAAGCGAACGACGAAGCGTTTTCGAAGCAACTGGCTTCACTGGCGGACTTCTATGTGAACGACGCTTTTGGAACCGCGCATCGGGCGCATGCGTCCACCGTCGGTATCACCAAATTTGTGAAGAAATCCGCTGCCGGATTGCTCATGGAAAAAGAACTGCAGTACATGGGCAAAGCGATGCAGAACCCGGCGCGCCCGTTTGTTGCGATTCTCGGCGGAGCGAAGGTTAGCGACAAAATTGGCGTGATTCAAAACCTGCTGACGAAAGTGAACGCGCTCATCATCGGCGGTGGCATGGCTTATACATTCCTGAAGGCACAAGGCCAATCGATCGGAAAGTCGCTCGTTGAGGAAGACAAGCTCGACCTGGCCAAGCAGCTTCTGCAGCAGGCGCAGAGCAACAAGGTCAAGTTCTTGTTGCCGTTGGATCACGTTGTGGCCGATCGCTTCGAAGCGACTGCGCGCACCCAGGCTATTGGAGAAGGCCAGCCAATTCCGGCCGACATGATGGCGCTCGATATCGGTCCGAAAACGATTGAATTGTTCTGCGAAGAGATCTCATTGGCGGAGACGATTGTCTGGAATGGTCCGATGGGCGTGTTCGAAATGGCACCCTTCGCGAACGGGACGATGAAAATTGCGGAGGCGGTTGCGGAGAATGTCGGCGCCGTATCCATCGCTGGCGGTGGCGACACGGTGGCCGCTGTCCACAAGGCGGGTGTAGCGGACAAGATCACGCACATCTCCACCGGCGGCGGCGCGTCGCTTGAGTTTCTGGAAGGTAAGAAGCTGCCGGGCGTGGAAGCGCTGACGGATAAGAACTAGTAGAGAGGCGCACAGCTAGAATTTATTGGGGATTGTCATTCCGAGCGCTAGCGAGGAATCCCTCTATTGCCGGCGACCTTTCCAGCGAAAGGGATTCCTCGCTACGCTCGGAATGACAAGAGTTATAAATCCGCTGTTCTAAGAAAAGGATTCCATGCGTAAGAAGCTGCTGGCTGCGAACTGGAAGATGTACAAGACTCCCGACGATTGCCGCGCTTTCGTGCGCGACTTTCTTCCGCTCATTGCAAATGCGAATCGCGACGAGATCGTTCTTTGCCCACCGTACGTCGATTTGCATGCCACGCTTGAGGCCGTCAAGGGATCGAGCGTTTCCGTGGGCGCGCAGAATTTGCATTGGGAAAAAGAAGGCGCTTTCACCGGGGAGATTTCCGCCGCGATGCTGTTAGCACTCGGCATTACGCATGTGGTCATCGGTCACTCCGAACGGCGTCAGTACTTTGCGGAGACCGATGACACGGTCAACCGCAAACTGGAAGCCGCACTGGAAGCCGGACTTACGCCTATTGTGTGCGTGGGCGAGGTTTTGCAGGAACGCGAAGCGGGACTCACCGATGATGTTCTGCGCCGCCAGTGCTCGCGCGCATTCAGCGGAATTTCGGCGAAGAAGGCTGCCAAGATGGTGATTGCGTACGAGCCCGTGTGGGCCATCGGCACCGGCAAGACAGCGACGCCGCAGATCGCGGCGAACGCGCATCTGGTAATCCGTGAAGAAGCCGTGGAAGCTTTTGGCCCAGAATTTGCGGACCAGATGCGAATTTTGTACGGCGGCTCGCTGAAACCTGACAACGCTAAGGCGCTCATGGCGGAGCCGGAGATTGACGGTGGACTGGTGGGCGGGGCGAGTCTTGATCCGAAATCGTGGGCCGCTGTTGTGAATTATTGATTGGGTATTCTCTGCAGGTGTCATTCCGAGCGTTGCGAGGAAACCTCTTTCGTGGCGAGATTCTTGCAGTAAAAGGGATTCCTCCCCTTCGCAAAGAACGCTCAGGGTCGGAATGACAAGGCGCTCGGAATGAAAATTTCTTTGCGCGGGTAAAATCGGTTTTATTTTGGAACACTCATGACCTACGAAAACATTCTGTTGGAGAAAAAGAACGCAATCGGCTACGTCACCGTAAACCGCCCGAAGGCGCTGAATGCTTTGAATCTGGCCACCATGGAAGAGCTGCGCGCCGCCTTCACTGAAATTCGCGACGACGCCGGCCTGCATGCCGCCATCCTGACGGGTGCCGGCGAGAAGGCATTCGTCGCCGGCGCCGATATCAACGAACTCGCGCAGCAGGACGCCGTGCAGGGGAAAGCATTCGCGCAGCGTGGACAATCGGTGCTGGACCTGATCGAAAATCTCGGCAAACCGGTTATCGCCTGTATAAACGGCTTCGCGCTCGGCGGCGGTTGCGAGCTTGCCCTGGCCTGCACGATGCGCCTGGCGAGCGAAAACGCGAAACTTGGTCAGCCAGAAGTGAAACTCGGCATCATTCCCGGATATGGCGGCTCTCAGCGCCTGCCACGCCTGGTCGGCAAGGGCGTTGCGATGCAGCTCGTGCTGTCGGGTGAGATGATCAACGCGCAAGAAGCGCTGCGAGTGGGCCTGGTGAATGAGGTAACCGCTCCCGCCGATTTGATTCCGCGCGCCGAAGCCATTGCACAGAAGATCATTGCCAACGCGCCGCTGGCGGTTCAATACGCGATGGAAGCGGTCAACAAAGGCATGGAGATGACGCTGGCCGAAGGGCTTTTTCTCGAAGCATCCCTTTTTGCCGTGTGCTGTTCGACCGAAGACAAGAAGGAAGGCACAAGCGCATTTCTGGAGAAGCGGGCGGCGCAGTTTAAGGGCAAGTAACTCTTTTGCGGATAGTAACCCTAAAAACTTTGATTAAGCTGTGCTTCTAAAACGAAAAGCAGGTCCCTCCACTACGGGGAATCGTCGGAAAACCGGCGATTCCCCTTCGGTCGGGATGACAAATTGAACTTAACTCAGTTTCACTAAACAAAAACCGCGCTTTGGGCGCGGTTTGTTCGTGCAATCTAAACTTGTGTAGGCTAAGGCTTCGACGGGCTCACCGGGTCGTCGTGGCGCAGCAAGAATAACACCGTCACTGCTCCGCCTACTCCCGCTCCCACGTACAACGCCGTTTGCGAGTTCAAGGGGCCCGAACTGGCTGCGCTGGCTGCCCCGCCGTGCGTCGGTCGCGCTTGCCGCGCCTGCTCCGCCGCTGCCGGACATGCTTCCCGCTTCGTTTCCTGCCCTGCTCTCAACAACTCTCCGCGGTCCGTTTGCGGCTCCTGCACCGCCGTCCCGCCCAGATTCCCGAGCGGCGCTCCGTTCACGTCCCGGTCGCGATCCGCATCGACCATCTTGCTCACGTC
>Ga0075021_10000516_pt1 | contig 20449 bp, 16 predicted proteins | sample ColStrG_CSR_2012_FD_72749 | JGI IMG/M metagenome (GOLD analysis project Ga0075021, IMG submission 72749) | Freshwater sediment microbial communities in response to fracking from Pennsylvania, USA - Cold Stream Run_MetaG_CSR_2012 | ecosystem: Environmental > Aquatic > Freshwater > Creek >...
TGGCCGTTCGTCGCCTATGCGGTCGCCCTGCTGTCGATCAATCTGTTCGTCTACAAATCCTTCTGCCGCTACCTCTGCCCGCTGGGCGCGGCGCTGGCGGCAGGCGGCAAGGCACGGCAACTCGATTGGATACCACGCCGCCAGGAATGCGGCTCGCCGTGCAAGCTCTGCACCGTGCGCTGCCGTTACGGCGCCATCGACCAGAAGGGCAAGGTCGACTACGACGAGTGCTTCCAATGCCTCGATTGCGTGGCGATCTATTATGACAAGGCGACGTGCGTGCCCCTTGTCAACGCCGCCAAACCGGCGATGACCCCAAGGCCGGCGCGGCCCAAGCTGGAGGTCGTTTCGCGATGACCGCTCTGACGCGCCGCAGGCTGATGGTCGGGGGGATTGGCGCGGCGCTGCTGGTCCCGTTCGGCCTGCTGGCGGCGGAGAGTGGATTGCGCGAACACCGCCGCTCGGGCGTCGCTTTCGGCACCACGATATTGCTGCTGGTGCTGCATGAGGACGCGGCCTTGGCCGGGCGCGCCCTGGATGCGGCGTTCGCCGAAATCCGGGCTGTCGAGCGGGCCATGAGCCTGTTCGACACGGGCAGCGAACTCAGCCGTCTCAATCGCGACGGCAAAATCGCCTCGCCGAGCGGTCAGTTGATCGAATTGCTGACGCTCTCTGCACAAATGGGGCGGCTGACAGGCGGGGCTTTTGACGTCACCGTCCAGCCTTATTGGCTGGCTTGGGCGGGCGCGGCCAAGCGCAACAGGTCACCGGGCGAGGCAGAGCTCGCGGCCGCACACGAGCGCGTTGGCGCTGACGGCATCGTCCTCGGCACGGGCGAGGTGAGCTTCGCGCGGCCCGGAATGGGCGTCACCCTCAACGGCATCGCCCAGGGCTATGCAACGGACCGGGTGATCAAGGTGCTTTCCGGCCTTGGCATCGCCCACGCCCTGCTCGACACCGGCGAGTTCGGTGTGATCGGCGACCGCGAGGGCCATCCGTGGTCGGTCGCCATCGAACACCCACGCCGGCCGGGCCACTATCTTGGCGAGGTCAGTCCACTGACCGGGTTTCTGGCCACCGCCGGCGACTACGCAACCACCTTCTCGGCCGATTTCGCCGATAACCACATCTTCGACCCCGCCACTGGACGCTCGCCGCGCCAATTGGCGTCCGCAACGGTGATCGCGCCAACGGGGGCCCATGCCGACGCGCTATCAACCGCCGTGATGGTGCTCGGTCTCGACAAGGGACTGGCGCTGCTGCGCGGTCTTGCCGGGGCGCAAGGCGTGTTGGTCACCAAGGACGGGCAGATCGCAACGACCCCCGGAGCCCCGTTTCGCGCCTTCGCGTGACAGCTGCGTGGAACCCCTTATTGGACAAAAGGCCTATACCTGGGAAGGCCCCGTGCGCTATGATGGAGGTGCGGCGCCTGCGCGCCTCGACCGGTTCGACACCACTTTGGAGAGATGCAATGAAAAAGGCATGGACCAACCCCGTCGTGAACGATCAGGCTGTTGGCCTCGAAGTCACCAGCTACGCCTCGGCCGAAATCGATCCGGTCTGAACTGGAACGGTTTCGCCAAGAGCGATCAGCTAGGCCCACGGCCCGGCCGGATGACATGACAACGCGAAGCGAGCCCCGTTTGGGGCTCGAATCGTTTCGGCGCCCGCCACGCCAGGCCCGCGAGGCGCTGGCTGTTCCCACGCACGCTATCCTGGTCTAGTCTCTCGGGGCGCCCGCTCAGCGCAGTAACGGGTTGGACCCTAGGGAGATTGCTCATGCGATATGTCAAGACCGCGCTGCTCGGCGCGGTGTTCGCCACCACGATGCTGATGGCGGGAGCCGAGGCCAAGACGCTGGTCTATTGCTCGGAAGGCTCGCCGGAAAACTTCAATCCGCAGATCAACACCACCGGCACCAGCTTTGATGCCGCCCGCCCAATCTACAACCAGCTGGTCGAATTCGAGCCCGGCACCACGAATGTCGTCCCCGGCCTCGCCGACAAATGGGACGTTTCGGATGACGGCAAGACCGTTACCTTCCATCTGCACAAGGGCGTGAAATTCCAAACCACCAAGACCTTCACGCCAACCCGCGACTTCAATGCCGACGATGTGCTGTTCACCTTCAACCGGATGTGGAAGGACGATAGCCCCTATCACAAGGTTTCCGGCGGCGCCTACGACTACTTCAACGATATGGACATGCCCAACATTCTCGACACGATCGAGAAAAAGGACGACCTCACCGTAGTCTTCCATTTGAAGCAGCCCAACGCGGCGATGCTGGCGAACCTGGCGATGGACTTCGCCACCATCCTGTCCGGCGAGTACGCCGATGCGATGCTGAAGGCGGGCACCCCTGAGAAAGTCGACCAGGAGCCCGTCGGCACCGGCCCGTTCGTGCTGGTCAACTACCAGAAGGACGCCGCCATCCGCTTCAAGGCGTTCGATGCGTATTTCCGGGGCAAGGCCAAGATCGACGATCTGGTCTACGCCATCACCCCCGATGCCACGGCGCGTTATGCCAAGCTGAAGGCGGGCGAGTGCCAGGTGATGATCGCGCCGAACCCGGCCGATCTTGCCGCGATGAAGGCCGATGCCGCCGTCACCGTGCTGGAACAGGCCGGCCTCAATATCGGCTATCTGGCGTTGAACAACTTGAAGCCGCCGTTCGACAAGAAGGAAGTCCGCCAGGCCATCGACATGGCCATCGACCGCGATTCGATCCTGAAGGAGGTTTACCAGGGCGCGGGCCAGAAGGCCAAGAACCCGATCCCGCCGACCATGTGGTCCTATGACGATGCGACCAAGGACTATGCCTACGATCCAGCTAAGGCCAAGGCCATGCTGGAAGCAGCCGGCGTCAAGGATCTGAAGTCCGATCTGTGGTACATGCCGGTCCAGCGCCCCTACAACCCGAACGCCAAGCGCATGGCCGAGATGATGCAGGCCGATCTCGCCAAGGTCGGCATCACCGTCGAGCTCAAGAGCTACGAATGGGGCGAGTACCGCAAGCGGATGCAGGCGGGCGAACACCAGATGGGCCTGCTCGGCTGGACCGGCGACAACGGCGATCCGGACAACTTCTTCTTCCTGGCCGGTTGCCCCGACGGCAAACCCGCCGCCAACAATATCTCGAAATGGTGCAGCAAGGACTTCGACGCCGGACTGGTCGCAGCGCGCAACCTTGCCGACAACGCCAAGCGAACCGAAATTTACAAGAAGATGCAGGCGATCTTCCACGATGAAGTGCCGTGGGTGAACATCGCCCACTCGACGGTGTTCGAGCCGATCCGCAAGGAAGTCACTGGCTACAAGGTGAGCCCGCTCGGCCAGCACCAGTTCTATTGGACGGACCTGAAGTAGCCCGAACCGTATCGCCGCAGGAACGGGGACACAGTGTTCATATTCGGCCCAGACGCGACATCCTATTGTTCGCCATGGCTCGAGGCCGAATATGAACACTGTGTCCCCGTTCGCCACCGGACGTTGTGACGTATGCTCCGCTTCCTCGCCCGCCGACTGGCGCTGACCATCCCGACCTTCATCGCGTTGATGTTCGTCACCTTCATGCTCATCCGGCTGGTGCCGGGCGATCCGGTCGAGACCCGGCGCGGCGAACGCGGCATCAGCCCCGAGCGGCACGCGCAGCTCTTGCACGAAATGGGCCTCGATCAGCCGGTCTGGAAGCAGTTTCTCGACTATGCCAACGGCATCGTCCACGGCGATTTCGGCACCTCGCTGATCAGCCACGAGAAGGTCGCCAAGGAATTCCTGACGCTGTTCCCCGCCACGCTCGAACTGGCGCTGTGCGCCATGTTTTTCGCCATTCTGCTGGGCGTGCCCGCCGGCGTGCTGGCGGCGGTCAAGCGCGGCACGCTCTATGATCAGGCGCTGATGGGGCTGGCGCTGACCGGCTACTCCATGCCGATCTTCTGGTGGGGGCTGCAACTCATCCTGGTTTCGTCGGTGTGGCTGGGACTTACCCCGGTTTCGGGAAGAATCGACCCGATCAAGTTCTATTTCGACACCCCGACCGGCTTCATGCTGGTCGATTCGCTGCTCAGCGGCCAGAAGGGCGCGTTCGCCAACGCCGTCTGGTATCTCATCCTGCCGGCCATCGTGCTCGGCACCATCCCGCTCGCCGTCATCGCCCGCATGACCCGCTCCTCCATGCTGGAGGTGCTGGGCGATGACTATGTCCGCACCGCCCGCGCCAAGGGGCTGTCGCCGTTCCGCGTCATCGGCCTGCACGCCCTGCGCAACGCACTGATCCCAGTGGTGACCGTCATTGGGCTGATGACCGGCACGCTGATGGCGGGCGCGGTGCTGACCGAGACGATCTTTTCCTGGCCGGGCGTCGGCCATTGGCTGATCCAGTCGATCGGCCGGCGCGACTATCCCGCGCTGCAGGGCGGCATCATGCTGATTTCGCTGGTGGTGATCCTGGTCAATCTGGCGGTCGACATGCTTTACGGCCTCATCAACCCGAGGATCCGCCATGCCGGCTGACGTCGCGGTGCTGGCCGAGGATGTGCGCGCCGAGGCGCTGGCCCCGCCCCGACCCATCGCCGAGTTCTGGCGCGCCTTCCGCGAGAACCGGGGTGCGGTGGTAGGTCTCTGCGTCGTTGCCGCCATCGTCCTCATCGCGATTTTTGCTGGTGCTATTGCGCCCCATTCTCCGATTGAGCAGTTCCGCGAGGTCTTCAAGATTCCGCCCGCCGTATTTTCCGGCGGCGACTGGCGCTTTCCGCTCGGCACCGACGCGCTCGGCCGCGACATGCTCTCGCGGCTGATCTTCGGCGCGCGGCTGTCGCTCTTCATCGGCCTCGCCGTCATGCTGGTTTCGGCGCTGATCGGCACCGGGCTCGGGCTGCTGGCGGCGTTCGCGGGCGGCGTGCTCGATGTCGTCATCCTCAGGATCATGGACCTGATCATGGCCATCCCGAGCCTGGTGCTGGCAATCCTCATCGTCGCCGTGCTTGGCCCCAGCCTCACCAACACCATCGTTGCCATCACCGCAGTCTATCTGCCGCGCTATGTGCGGCTGATGCGCGCCTCGGCGCTCGCCGAGATGCAGAAGGATTATGTGACGGCCGCCAAGGTCGGGGGCGCGGGGCCGCTCAGGGTGATGATCTCAACCGTGCTGCCCAACTGCTTCGCGCCGCTGATCGTGCAAGCCGCGCTCGGCATTTCCGATGCCATTCTGGAAGCGGCCGGCCTGGGATTTCTCGGCCTCGGAGCCCAGCCGCCCGCTCCCGAGTGGGGGGCGATGCTGGCCGATTCGCGCGAATTCATGCAGGCGGCACCCTGGATCGTGACACTGCCGGGGCTGGCGATCTTGGTGACGGTGCTCGCCATCAATGTGATGGGCGACGGCCTGCGCGATGCGCTCGATCCCAAGCTGAGGCGAGGGTGAGGCCATGCCCCTTCTCGACATCCGGGGCCTGTCGGTCGATTTCACGACCGCGCGCGGGGCGTTCCGGGCTGTCGATCACGTCGATTTCGCCATAGATCCCGGCGACGTTCTGGCGGTGGTCGGCGAATCCGGCTCGGGCAAGTCGGTGGCCATGCTGGCGGTGATGGGCCTTTTGCCCTGGACCGCGACGGTCACCGCCGAGCGGATGCAATTCGACGGCCAGGACCTTGCCAATATCAGCCCGGAGGCCCGCCGCCAGTTGATCGGCAAGGACATCGCCATGATCTTCCAGGAGCCGGTGGCGAGCCTCAATCCGTGCTTCACCGCCGGTTTCCAGATCGAGGAGAGCCTGGCCACGCATATGGGGCTCGACAAGCGGGCACGGCGCGCGCGCGCGGTCGAGCTGCTGACATCGGTCGGCATCCCCGAGCCCGAGCGGCGACTCAATCAGTTCCCGCATCAATTGTCGGGCGGCATGTGCCAGCGGGTGATGATCGCCATGGCGATCGCCTGCTCGCCAAAGCTGCTGATCGCCGACGAGCCGACCACGGCGCTGGACGTGACCATCCAGGCGCAGATTCTCGATCTTCTGCTGGCGATCCAGAAACAGACCGGCATGGCCCTGGTGCTGATCACCCACGACATGGGCGTGGTCGCCGAGACCGCGCGCCGGGTGGTGGTGCAATACGCCGGCGAGCAGGTGGAGCGGCAAGGGGTGGACGGATTGTTCGCCACACCTCGCCATCCCTACACGGCAGCGCTGCTGGCGGCGCTGCCCGAGCACGCCAAGGGCGCGAGGCTGGCCTCGATCCCCGGCTTGGTGCCCGGCCAGTTCGATGCGGCCGACGCCTGCCGCTTCGCGCCGCGCTGTTCGCGCGCGGACGACACATGCAGGAGCGTAAAGCCGCCGCGCCAGACGAGCGCCCTCGGCGAGGCGCTGTGCCACTATCCCTTGGCGGAGGTCGCACCGTGAGCGACGTCCTGATCCGCGCCGATAACCTCGCGCGCCACTACGACATCAGGCGCGGCATGTTCTCGGCCAAGGCGACCGTCAAGGCGGTGGCCGATGCCAGCTTCGCTGTGACGGCCGGGCGCACGCTCGCCATCGTCGGTGAATCCGGCTGCGGCAAGTCCACCCTCGCGCGGCTCCTGACCATGATCGAGCCGCCGTCCGCCGGCCGGCTCGTCATCACCGGCACCGATGTCAGCGATGGCGGCGCGGCCAAGGTGCGGGCGTTGCGCCAGGTGGTGCAGATCGTCTTCCAGAACCCCTACGGCTCGCTGAACCCACGCCAGAAGATCGGCGCCGCGCTGGAGGAGCCGCTGGCCATCACCACGGACCTGTCCGCGCCCGAGCGCCGCGCCCGCGCCAACGACATGCTGGCCAAGGTTGGTCTCAGGCCCGAGCACTATCACCGCTATCCGCATATGTTTTCAGGCGGCCAGCGCCAGCGCATCGCGATTGCCCGCGCGCTGATGCCACGCCCCAAGGTGCTGGTGCTGGACGAACCGGTTTCGGCGCTGGACGTCAGCATCCGCGCCCAGGTGCTCAATCTGCTCGCCGACCTCAAGGCCGAGTTCGGCCTGACCTATGTGATCATCAGCCACGATTTGTCCGTGGTCCGGCACGTCGCCGACGACCTGATGATCATGTATCTGGGGCGCGTCGTGGAGATGGGCGCGTCGGCCGACATTTTCGCGGCACCAAAGCATCCGTACACGCAGGCCCTGCTGTCGGCGACGCCGGTGGCGGACCCGCGCGCCAAGCGCACCCGCATCCGGCTCGAAGGCGAACTGCCCTCGCCGATCTCGCCGCCGCCGGGCTGCGCCTTCCACCCGCGCTGCCGCCATGCCAACGCGCGATGCCGGGCGGAACTGCCAGAGTTCATGACAGCGGCGGGTGTTCGGGTCGCCTGTCACGCCGTGGCCGAGGGGCGGATATGACGGATCAATCCCATTTCGTGGTGGTGGGCGGCGGCACGGCCGGCTGGCTGGCCGCTTTCGTGCTGCAGGACGCGGCGCGGCGTCAGAGGCTCGACGCCAAGGTGACGGTGGTCGAGAGCTCGAAAATCCCGACGATCGGCGTCGGCGAGGGCTCCACGGCGGCGCTGAGGGTGCTGTTGCGGCAGATGGGGATCGACGAGTTCGAGTTCCTGCGCGATACCGGCGCGACGATCAAATACGGCATCCGGCACAGGGACTGGCGGCGCCTGGGACACAGCTACGACGGCCCGATCGACGATCCGCATCAGGTGATCGCCGCGCCAAAAGGGGCGCCGTCGGAATATCTCAACGTGTTCGGCGTCGCCGCCGGGCGCAAACTCGCCGACATGCACCTGTTCGGGCCGCTGATGGAGCAGGGCAAGGCGCCCTATGCGCGCCGGGCGGACGGCTCGTTCGTGCCGCTGGGTCCGTTCCACCACGCCTTCCATTTCGACCAGGCGCTGGTTGGCAAATATCTCAAGGCCAAGTCGCGTGGCGTGGTGATCGTCGATGCCACGGTTTCGGGCATCGAGCGGCAGGGCGAGAACGGCGACATCCTGGCGCTGATGCTGGACGGCGGGGAGCGGCTGGCCGGCGACTTCTTCATCGACGCGACCGGTTTCCGCAAGCGGATCATCGGCCAGGAGCTGGGCGCCAAATGGGTGTCCTACGCGCACGAACTGCCGGTCAACCGCGCCATGCCGTTTTGGCTCGACATCAAACCGGGCGAGGAGATCGCGCCCTATACGCTCGCCTGGGCGCAAGGTGCCGGCTGGTTGTGGCGAATCCCGACCCAGGAGCGTTATGGCTGCGGTTATGTCTATTGCGACGCCTACTGTTCGCCGGACCAGGCCAAGCACGAGATCGAGACGGTGCTCGGCCACCCGATCGAGGTGCGAAACGACATCAAAATCGACCCGGGCCGCCTGGACGCGCCGTGGACGGCCAATTGCCTGGCGCTCGGGCTCGCATCGAGCTTTCTTGAGCCGCTGGAAGCGACTTCGATCCACGGAACCATCGTGCAGCTGATGCTGTTCGCGCGTGACCACCTCAAGGCGCCGGCGGCGATGACGGCGGCCGATCGGGACGCTTACAACGCGAAGATTGGCCGGCAGGTGGATGATTTCCGCACTTTCATCAATACCCACTACGTGACCGAGCGCGATGATACCCCGTTCTGGCGCGACGTGCGCGCGAGCCGGCTCCATGCCGAGACGCGCGAACGGCTGGCGGGCTGGCGGCGCGCCATGCCACGGCGCGAGGATTTCGGTGATTTCCTCGGCGGCCTGCCCCATGTCGAGGCGCAGTTGCACTATCCGGTGCTGGACGGCCTTGGCCTGCTCAACCGGGACGTTGCCCGCGCCGAGATGGCGAGGAGCCAGTCGCTGCGGGACTTTGCGCGAGATGCGGTGGACGGTCTGACGGCGGAGTACCGCACGGCGGCGGGCAAGGCGATGGGACACGCGGCGTTTCTGCGGGCAGTGAGGGATGGGGCGACCTTGCGCCCCACGTCATCCTGAGGAGCAAACAAGACGAGCGCCTCGAAAGATGGCGGTGGAGCCTGGGGCCATCCTTCCAGACGCGCTGAGAGGCGCTCCTCAGGATGAGGGTAGCGGCACGGCGCGGCGGCGGCGGCTTCATCCCATCCACCCCGTTCATCCCGAGGAGGTCCGTCTTCGGGCCGTCTCGAAGGATGGTTGGCCCCCTACATCCGCGCCCATTTCGGCAGCCACTCGCCGTGCGCCTTGCGAAGGTCGTCCGTCAGGCTCCAAATCTGGTCGAGATCCAGCTCCGCCGCCGTGTGCGGGTCCAGCATGGCGGCGTGGTAGATGTGCTCGGGGTTCTCGGTCATCAGCGCCGCGACCGTCAGTTCCTGAACGTTGATGTTCGTGCGGATCAGCGCCGTCAACTGTGGCGGCAGGGCGCCAATATGGGTCGGCTGGATGCCCGATGCGTCCACCAGGCACGGCACCTCGGTGGCGCAATCGTTCGGCAGCGAGGTGATGCAGCCATTGTTGCGCTGGTTGCCGTAGATGACCGAAGGTTCGCCGGTCAACACCGAATTCATTATGGTTGAGGCGTATTCGTGGCTGGCGCTGACCTCGATGGTGTCGGCGTCCTTGTAGGCTTGCGCCTGCTTGTGCCAGCGCTCCACCTGCTCGATGCAGCGCTTGGGGTACTCGTCCAGCGGAATGCCGAACGCCTCGATCAGGTCCTCGCGCCCCTCCTTGATGAAATAGGGCGTGTACTCGGCGAAATGCTCCGAGCTCTCGGTGACGAAATAGCCCAGCCGGGTCAGCATCTCGTAACGCACCTTGTTGGGGCAGCGCGGGTTCCAGCTCGAAGGCTTGGGGATTTTGCCGGCGCGGTAGCCGGCCACGAGATCCGGATAGAGGTCGCGGTAGCTGCCGTCCTTCTGCCGATGCTCGAACTTGAGATAGAACGCCATGTGGTTGATGCCGGCTGCGCGATAACGGATGTCCTCGACGGGAAGGTCGAGGTCGCGGGCGAGTTCAGCGGCCGTGCCTTGCACGGAATGACAGAGGCCGACCTGGCGGATTTTCGGGTACTTGGCCGAGATCGCCCAGGTGTTGATCGCCATCGGGTTGACGTATTGCATGAGGATCGCCTCGGGACACACCTCCATCATGTCGGCGCACAGCGCCCAGAGGTGGGGTACGGTCCTGAGGCCCCGCATGATGCCACCGACCCCCAGCGTGTCGGCGATGGTCTGGCGCAGGCCGTAGCGCTTGGGCACCTCGAAGTCGGTGACGGTGCACGGCTGGTAGCCGCCGACTTGAAAGGCGGTGACCACGAAATCAGCGCCATCGAGCGCGCGGCGGCGCTCGCTTGTCGTCTCGACGGCGGCCTTGACGCCAAGCGTGCGGATGAGCTTGCCCGCGACGATGGCGCTTTCCTCCAGCCGGCCCTTGTCGATGTCCATCAGCGCGATGGTGGCGCCCGACAACGAGGGGCGCTGCAACACATCGCCGACAATGTTTTTCATGAACACCGTGGAGCCCGCGCCGATGAAGGCGATTTTCAAATGCTTGGCCATGATCGCTTCTCTATCTTCAAGTTGCTCGGATTTGCTTGCGCTCGGACCCAACCCACATCGTCACGGCCGCGCAGGCGGCCGCCCACGCGCTTCACCGATTGTTCGAGGCTTGATGCGCGGGTGGCCGCCTTCGCGGCCATGACGGGACGGGAAGGTGATGCGGCTCATGCAGCTGCCTCCTATGCGGCAACGTCGAAGGCGGCACGGACCAGCCGCCGGGTGTACTCGGTCTGCGGATTGGTCAGCACTTGCGCGACCGGGCCCTGCTCGACCACACGGCCGTGCTGCATGACCATGACCCGGTGGCAGAGCGCGCGGACGACTTTCAAGTCGTGGGAGATGAACAGATAGCTGAGGCCGCGCTCGGCTTGCAGCTTGCGCAACAGCTCGATGATTTGTGCCTGCACGGATAGATCAAGCGCGCTGGTGGGCTCATCCAGGAGGATGAACTCGGGCTCCAGCGCGATGGCGCGGGCGATGGCGATGCGCTGGCGCTGGCCGCCGGAAAACTCGTGCGGAAAGCGCGAGAGGATGTCGCCGGGCATTCCGGCGCTGGTGAGGGCGGCCCGGACGCGGGTGAGGCGGTCCGCGCGGGTGGCGCCGAGGCCGTTGACCTGAAGGCCCTCCTCGATGATCTGGCCCACCGACATGCGCGGGTTGAGCGAGGAAAACGGGTCTTGGAACACGATCTGCATCCGGGAACGCAAGGGACGCATCTGGCCGCGCGAGAAGCCCTGGATCGGCTGGCCGTCGAAGGCGATCTCGCCGCCCTGGTTGGGAATGAGGCGCAGCAGCGCCTGGCCAAAGGTGGTCTTGCCCGAGCCCGATTCACCGACAAGGCCCAGCGTCTCGTGCTTGCGGACCTGGATGTCGAGACTATCGACGGCCACCAGCTCGGACATCTCTGGCTTGAAGAAGGTGCCGGACTTCAAACCGAAGGTGACGCGGACTTTCCTGCCGTCGAGGATCACCGGCGAGTCCGCGGGGAGCGTGGCAACCGTGCCTTTGGGCTCCGATTCGAGGAGGTGGCGGGAATAGGGATGGCGGGGATTGGCGAACAGCGCGGCCGTCGCGTTGTGCTCCTTCACCTCGCCGCGCTGCATGACATAGACGTAGTCCGACACCTTGCGCACGATGGTCAGGTCGTGGGTGATGAGAATCACGGCCATGCCGTGGGCGGTTTGCAGGTCCTTGATCAAGTTGAGGATTTGTGCCTGCACCGTCACATCGAGCGCGGTGGTCGGTTCGTCGGCGATGAGCACGTCGGGGCGGTTGGCCAGCGCCATCGCGATCATCACCCGCTGGCGCTGACCACCCGAGAGTTGGTGGGGATAGGAGCGCATCCGGGCGGCGGCTTGGGGGATTTGCACCTCCTCCAGCAGCGCCTGGGTGCGGGCCATCGCTTCGGCGCGGGAGATGCGGTTGTGGAGATGCAGCACCTCGGCGATCTGAGCACCGACGGTGTAGACCGGGTTGAGCGAGCTCATCGGCTCCTGGAAGATCATCGACAGCCGGCTGCCGCGCAGCTTGCGGCGCTCGTTGGCGCCGAGGCTGAGTACGTCACGGCCGTCGAAGGTGATGGTTGAGGCTTTGGCGATGGTGGCGCGTTTTGTCAGCAAACCCATCACCGCCCGCGCCGTCACCGACTTGCCCGAGCCCGATTCGCCGACCAGCGCGATGGTCTCGCCACGGTGCAATTGGAACGAGACATCGCGCACCGCCTCGACCAGGCCGCGTTCGACCTTGAAGGTGACCGCGAGCTTGCGCGCGTCCATCAGCAGCGGCCGGGTCTGGGTGGCCGCGTCGAGGCGCGTATCGGGAGCAAAATTGGCGTCGTCGGCGGTCACGAAAACCTCAATAGGGATCGACGGCATCGCGCAGGCCATCGCCGAGTGCGTTGAAGGCGAACACGGTGAGCAGCACGAAGATGACGGGCGAGAGAATCCAGGGATAGGAGCCGATGACCGAGAAGCTCCCGGTGTCCTGCAGCATCAGCCCCCACGAGATCAGCGGTGGCTTGACCGCGAAGCCGAGGAAGCCGAGGAAGGATTCCAGCAGCACGATGGTTGGGATCTCCAGCGTCACCGCGACGATGACATGGCTGATGACATTGGGCAGGATGTGCTGAAAGATGATGCGCCGGTCATTGGCGCCGATCGCGATGGCGGCCCTTACATATTCGATATTGGCGAGCGCAAGTGTCTTGCCGCGCACCTCGCGCGACAGCTGCGCCCACCGCAGCGCCGACAACACCACGATGACAAAGGCCATGAACACGTTGGTCGGGGCCGTCACCGGTATCAGCGAGGTCAACGCGAGGTACAAGGGCAGCTGCGGGAAGGCGAGCACCAGATCGACGAAGCGCTGCATCCAGCCATCGAAGCGGCCGCCCAGGTAGCCCGACGTCATGCCAACAGTGGTGCCGACGACGGTGACGATGGAAACGACCACCAGTGCGATCAGCAGCGAGATGCGCGAGCCGAAAATGCCGCGCGAAAGAATATCCCGTCCGAATTTGTCCGTTCCCAGAAAATGCGCGGTGTAGCCGTCGGTCGCGCCAAACAGGTGCGTGCTCAGCGGGATCAAGCCGAGAAGGTGGTATTCAAAGCCGCTGACGAACAGGCCGATCGTGTGCGGATGCGCGAAATCGGGCCCGTTGAGGGGCTGGAAGGTGACGGGATCGAGCTGGTCGGTCTCAACCACTGGATAAATTCGTGGAAAGATCGTCCAGCCGCCATCGGCAGTGGCGAAGGAGATCGTCTCGGGTGGGGCAAAGCCGATGTCGGACAGCTTTGGATCGACTGGCGCGAAGAACTCCGCGAACACGCTCATGGTGATGATGAACGAGACGAGGCACAGGCCGGTGAAGCCGATCCCCGACCGGCGCAGCCGCCGCCAGACCAGCGCGCCGTAGCTCTCGTTGCCGCCCGCCAGCCGCGAGGCGACAACCGGCGCGCCCGCCGTCTCAGCCATCGAGTTTTCGGCAGGGATTTGCGTCATGCCCGCGCTCCCGTGAGCCGGACCCTCGGGTCCAGCGCGACCAGCAACAGATCGGCGATGATGTTGCCGACGATGAGGGTCGTGGCCAGGATCAGCATGAAGGTGGCGGTGACATAGACATCGCCCTGGCCCATCGCCAGCACGATGGCGGGCCCGACGGTCGGGATCGAAAACACGATCGCGGTCTCGATCTCGCCGGTCAGCATATAGGGCAGCACCACGCCCTGGTACATGACCAGCGGATGCAGCGCGTTGGGCACCGCATGGCGCAGGATCACTGCGCTTTCCGGCAGGCCCTTGGCCCGCGCCGTCTCGACATATTGGGCATTGAGGGTGTCGAGCAGGTTGCCGCGCATCACCCGCATGTTGTAGGCGAGCCCGGCGAAGGTGGCCACGAACACGACGGGCCAGATATGCTGGATGAGATTGCCGAATTTGGCCAAGCTCATCGGCTGGCCGCCATAGTAGGACGAATAGAAACTGCCGAAGTCCTGCACGTTGAGTTTGAAGGCCAGCACATAAAGCAGGATGATCGCCATCAGGAAGCGCGGGATGGTGGTGCCAAGGAAGGCGAGGGCCGACAGGGCTGTGTCCAGCCAGCTATACTGATGGGTGGCCGCCAGGATACCGAGCGAAATGCCGATGAGGCTGGCCAGGATATGGCAGGTCAGCGCCAGCAGCAGCGTCGCGGGTAGCCGCTCCATCACCACCCGGGCCACCGGCTTGTTGAAGAAGAAGCTGTCGCCGAAGTCACCGCGCGTGATGATGCCGGTGATCCAATGGACATATTGCAGGGGGATGGGATCGAGCAGCCCGTGGGCGGCGCGGTAGGCGTTGGCCTGGGCGTCGGCCTCGACGAACGAAGCGCCGCCCTGGTTCATCATCTGCTCGCGGATGTAGTCGCCGTAATCGCCCGGTGGCGCCTTGATGATGGCGAAGGTGACGATGCTGAGGATGAGCAGCACTGGGACCGCCGCCAGGATGCGTCCGATGAGAAACCGCAGCATGGGACCTCTATGGGGACATGTTGGTCATCTTCGCCGGCCAGCCGCGTGATTTTCTGCACGGCGCCTGACCTCGGCGAAGATGAACAGCGTGTCCCCGTTCCGTCCGGTGCGAACGGGGACACGCTGTTCATCTTCGGCACTTGCGCAGGCGACCGACGAGCGTTCGTGGAGCGCCGAAGCTGAACATCATGTCCCCTCCCAAAAGGGAGGGGACAGTTTGACCAGTTTACTGCACGGCGCCGGGCGATCCGGGGGCGCCGGGCAGCGTGTTGGCGTGCAGCTCGTAGCCCTTCTGCTTGTCCTTGGGCACATAGACGCGCTCACGGATGATCGTGTCCTCGGCCCAGTTGTACATGTAGATGGGCGCCCCCGCCGGGATGTTGGCGAAGCGCTTGTTGATGATCAGGGCACCCGGATACTGGGTCAGCCCGGGGCTGTAGACGTTGGTGGTGTAGATCTTCTGATATTTCTTCATCAGATCGACGCGCTCCTTGGGATCGTTGGAGGCGACGAATTTGTTGACCACGTCAACGAGGTCCTTTTCGAACGGCAGCATATCGACCGTCCCATCGGTGCCGGCCTTGTGGAACCAGCTGGTGCGCGGGCCCGTCGGGGCGAGCTGGGCGCTGTTCTGCACCGCCGAGATCAGCTCGGAGCCGTTGCGCAGCACCAGCCAGTCATATTTGCCGCTGTCCCGCAGCGAGTCGCGCTGCTTGCCATCGACGGAGTTGAGGATGAGCTTGATCCCCACCGCTTCCATCTGGGCGACCAGACCCTCGGCCAGGCTCTTGTCGGTCTGATAGTCGGCATTGTCGAGCAGCGTGATCTCCACGTTCTTGCCGCCCAGCACGTCCTTGGGATAGTTGACGATGCCATCGCCGTCGGTGTCCTTGAGGCCAGCCGCGGCCAGCTCGGCCTTGGCGCCGGCCACGTCGAACGGGTAAAAGACCGTGGACGCCTTGTCGTAGAAGCTGGTGCCCGAATGCAGGCCACCGGGATAGATGGCCGTGAACGGGCCCTTGACCAACGCCTCGCCGAGCTTCTGGCGATTGATCGCCATCGTCACGGCCTTGCGGAAATGCTCGTTGCGGTTGAGGTTGCGCACCGCCTTGCCGCGTTCGTCAGGCTCGCCCCAGCCATTGGCCGAGAAGTTGAACAGCAGCGAATAGCCGATGATGCGGGGCCCGAACTCGAGCCGGGCCGGAGCGTCGGCCGAGGCCGAATGCTTCAGCGCCTCGACAAAACTTTCGGCTTGTTCGAGGTTGGAGAAATCGCCCGAGCCCGCCACTGCCTGCACGTCGCGGTCGGCCCAGGTCGAGAGCTTATACTGCATCTCGTCGAGATAGGGCAGCTGGTTGCCCTTCTCGTCGACCTTCCAGTAGTAGGGGTTGCGGCGCAGCACCACGATGTCGTTGGGCCGATGCTCGACCGGCACCCAGGCTCCCATGACCGGGAAGTTCATGTAGTCCGCCGGGAAGGCGTTCTTGAACTGGTCATAGGTGTTCTTGGAATATTTGGGGTGCTTGGGTTTCAGCATATGCGCGGGGCCGGGGCAGAATTTGCCGTAGGCCATGTTGTAGAGATACTGCTTGGGGAAGGCTTCCTCGAAGGTCCACAGCACCGTCGAATCGTCCACCTTTTTCAGCTTGGTCTTTTCGCCGAAGTCGCCGGGCGTTGCGCTGTTGAGGATCGAGATGTTCTTGTCGTGCAGAAGGTCGTCCCAGTAGAACATGATGTCGTCGGCGCCGAACGGTTGGCCGTCGGACCATTTCGCGCCCTTGATCAGATGCATGGTCAGTTCGTGCCCGTCCTTTGACCATTCCCAGCCCTTGGCGAGGCTCGGCAGCGGTTCGAGGTCGGACGCCTTGACCTGGTAAAGCGGCGCGGTGCGGGTCAGGCACTCGTTCATGCCGATGTCGATGCCGCCCCAGCCATAGGATTGCCCCGCCCAATAGTTCCAGCCCTCGGGCCGGCCGCCGATGACATGGCGCATGACGTCGCCATAGACGCCGGGGCCGTTGGTCATGTTGCCGGTCTTGAACACCAGCGGCTCTTCCGGCAGCCGGTCCTTGACGGCGGGCAGCTTGCCCTTTTCCACGAAGTTCTTGGTCACCCATTCCGGCTCGTGATAGGCCGGCAGCGCCTTGTATTCCTGGATGTCCTTGATGCCGACAAAACTGATTTTGCCCTGGGCGTCGAATTTTGGCGGGTCGGGCGGCGTGGTCGGTTGCAAGGCTAGGGCCGTGCTGGCCAAGGCCGAGGCGCCGAGCAGCAGCGCGGCACGGGTTGTCATGCGTTTGTAGTTCATCGGTCGTCCTCCCATTTGGCTGGCCGGTTCACTCGCGGAGCCGGTCCGATGCCGTTGCACTCTGTCCGTTCCCTCTCCCCCTCCAGGGAGGGGGAGAGGGTTAGGGCGAGGGGCGGCCGCGAACGCGGAACATGCCGCCGACCCTCACCTTGACGCTCTCCCCCGGCCAGAAGCCGCCAAGGGGAGAGGGGGGCGATCACCCCTTCGCCTGCTTTCTCAGCGTTTCCACCGTGCGCACGTCGCGCCTCGCCGCGCCGGTCCAGTCGCGGGTCTTCACCTTGCCCTTGCTCAAGCGCTCCTTGGCAGCCGGAATGGAGACCTTGTATTGGGGCAGCCACTCAGCCTGGGCGACCAGCATTTCGTCGACCATCTGCCAGACCTCCTCGGGCGAACAGATGGCGCCGACCAAGGGATCGTGCAGCACAGCCTGTTTCAAGAGCTCGACATCGCCCGCGACCGCCGCGTGGGTGGCCATGCGCTGGACGTTGATGGAGGCCATGCAGGTCGCCGCGCAGGCTTCCGGCAGGGTGATGCCGGCGGCCATGTTGAGGCCGAAGCGATCGACGAAGCCGGGGCTCTCGACAATCGCGTCCGCCGGCAGGTTGGTGATGATGCCGCGGTTCTTGACGTTGAAGTGGCCACGATAGACGCGCCCCGTCTCCAGCGCCTCGATGATGTGGCTGGCGTGCTCGGACGAGCGGGCCTTGGGATCGAGCGGTTTGCCGGCGTCCTCCAGGAATTTCGGGAAGTCGGTTTCGAACCAGTTGCGGGTTTCGGTGGTGTGGCGCAGGTAGCCGCCGGTTTCGCCGTGGATCCAATCGCTCATGTCGATCCAGCGCGCGATCTCGTCCGGGCGCTTGCGATACCAGGGCAGGTATTCCGACAGATGGCCATTGCTTTCGGTCGAGTAGACGCCGAACCGCTTGAGCACATCGATCCGCACCTTCTCCTGCTTGGCGAACACCGGGTGCCCTTCAAAAGCTGCGACCAACTCGTCCCGGCCAATGCGCCGGCCCTTGAGCCGCACGTCGACAAACCACGTCTGGTGGTTGATGCCCGAGCAGACGAACTCCAGCTCCCCCGGTCCTGCCCCCAGCACGTTGGCGATCTGATCGCCGCCGTGCTGAACGCCGTGGCACAGGCCGATGGTGTCCACCTTGCCGTGGTCGATCGCGGCCCAGGTGTTCATGGCCATCGGGTTGGCGTAGTTGAGGAATTTGACGCCAGGCGCCGCGACTTCGCGGATGTCCTGGCAGAAGTCGAGGATCACCGGGATGTTGCGCTGGCCATAGAGGATGCCGCCGGCGCAGATCGTATCCCCGACGCACTGGTCGACGCCGTATTTCAGCGGGATGCGGATGTCGTCGGCATAGGCCTCGAGCCCACCCACGCGCACGCAAGAGATCACGTAATTGGCGCCCTCGACGGCGCGGCGCCGGTCGGTCGTGGCCGTGAGCTTGGCCGGCAGCTTGTTGGCCTTGACCACACGCTCGAGGATTTGGCGCACCAGCGACAGGTTGTGCTCGCTGATATCCGTCAAGGCGAACTCGGCCTCGCTGAGCTCCGGCACGCTGACAATGTCGCTCACCAGCTTTTTGGTGAAGCCGACACTGCCCGCACCAATGATCGCGATCTTCAAGCGGCTCATCAGGCTCCCGACGTCATTGTGGGTTTCCGTGTCGCCGATCTATGCAACAATCGCCACTTTCGGCCAGAGAGGATTCGCGCTTTCATGGGTAATTTTGTGCTGGAGCGGCTGGCCGCCCGCGCGCCGGTCATGAAGCGGGTTTCGCTGCCGCGCGGGCCGACCCGGCTGCATGTGATGCCCACCACCACCGGCTACGAGGTGCGCAAGGACGAGCGCTACAGCTGGGACGGGCGCAAGCGCGGGCAGGCGGCGTTCACCGTGCTCCAGCACACGGTCGCGGGCGCCGGCAATCTGCGCTACGAGCGCCGGACGCTGCGCCTCCGGCCCGGCGAGACGCTGCTGCTGGTGGTGCCGCACGACCACCGCTACTGGGTCGAGGATGGCGGGCGCTGGGAGTTCTTCTGGATTTCCATGACCGGCCGCGAAGCGCTGCGGGTCCATCGCAATATCCTGGCGGCGGCTGGCCCGGTGCTGCGGCTGCGGCCTTCGACCATCGAGCGGCTGGCCGATTGCAGCTTGCGGCTGATCGAGGGCCGGCCCGAAACGCCCGGCCGGGCCTCGGCGCTGGCCTATGAGGGGCTGATGACGCTCTATGATGACGTATTCGGCGCCGCCACCGGGGCACTCGATCCGCGGCGTTCGATGCTGCCGGTGATCGAGCATATCCGCGCCAATCTGCGCGACCGGCTGTCGGTGCCGGAGCTGGCGGCCTATGCCGGCCTCAGCCGGGCGCATTTTTCGCGCCAGTTCGCGGCGGCGGCGGGGATGCCGCCGGCGGAATTCGTGCTGCAAGAGCGGATGCGCAGGGCGGCCGGGCTTCTGGCCGGCGACGGGCAGGCCTCCGTCAAGGAGGTCGCGATGATGGCAGGTTTCGAGGACGCCAACTATTTCGGCAAGGTGTTCCGGCGGTTCCACGGCGCCAGCCCGCGCGCCTTCCGGCAGGGGACATGATGGTCCTATTCGGCCTGGCGCAGGGTCGCGGTGGGCTTCGGGCGGATCAGCCGAATATGAACAACGTGTCCCCGCTGGCGTAACGGGGACACCTTGTTCATATTCGGCAGCCTGACATCGATCTGCCTCGGCGCAGATGCCAGGCCGAATAGGACCATCATGTCGCCAGTAACCGCGCCACCTCCGGCGCGAAATACGTCAGCACCCCGTCCGCGCCCGCGCGCTTGAAGGCAATCATCGCCTCCATCATCACCTTGTCACGGTCGAGCCAGCCATTGGCGGCCGCCGCGCACAGCATGGCGTATTCGCCGCTGACCTGGTAGGCGAAGGTCGGCACCCGGAACGTCTCCTTCACCCGGCGCACGATGTCGAGATACGGCATTCCGGGCTTGACCATGACCATGTCGGCGCCCTCGGCCAGGTCGAGCGCGACCTCGCGGATCGCTTCGTCGCCGTTGCCGGGATCCATCTGGTAGGTGCGCTTGTCGCCCTTCAGCGCCGCTTTGGACCCAAGTGCGTCGCGGAACGGGCCGTAGAAGGCCGATGCGTATTTGGCGGCGTAGGCCATGATCTGCGTGTCGTGGTGGCCGCCCGCCTCCAGCGCGGCGCGGATGGCCCCCACGCGTCCGTCCATCATGTCGGACGGCGCGATGATGTCGCAACCGGCCTCCACCTGCACCAGCGCCTGGCGGACCAGCACCTCGAGCGAGGCGTCATTGACGATGCGGTCGCCGTCGAGCAGCCCGTCATGGCCGTGGGTGGTGTAGGGATCAAGCGCCACGTCGCACAGGATGCCGATCTCGGGCACGGCCTTCTTGATGGCCCGCACCGCCTGGCAGACGAGGTTGTCCGGGTTGAGGGCCTCGCGGCCGTCCTCGGTCTTGAGCCTGGGGTCGGTGGCGGGAAACAGCGCGATGACCGGGATGCCGAGTTTCTGCGCCTGCTCGGCGGCCTTGACCGTGAGATCGACGCTGAGCCGGTCGATGCCGGGCATCGAGGAGATCGGCGTGCGGGTGTTGCGGCCCCCGGTCACGAACAGCGGCCAGATCAGGTCGTCGGTGGTCAGCACGTT
>Ga0075021_10000517_pt1 | contig 20413 bp, 17 predicted proteins | sample ColStrG_CSR_2012_FD_72749 | JGI IMG/M metagenome (GOLD analysis project Ga0075021, IMG submission 72749) | Freshwater sediment microbial communities in response to fracking from Pennsylvania, USA - Cold Stream Run_MetaG_CSR_2012 | ecosystem: Environmental > Aquatic > Freshwater > Creek >...
CCGACGCGGGGTTCAGCGCGTTCGTCTTGACCTGCACGATGTAGTCGCCCGCTTGCACGCTGCCACCCGGAACCTTGCACACGTCCACCCACTGGTGATAGTGGTCAATGAACTTCATCTGCTCGAGATTTGCGGTGCTCAGATCATTCAAGAGGGAGTCGAGCGTCGCGTTCGCTGGAACAGACAAAGCATTGCCGACCCCGGCGGGGTTCCTCCCCTGAAAACTGATCGCGCACTTCGCTGGATTGTTGAAGCTGTCCAACGGGGTACCGTCGGGTGCCCTGACAATGTAGGTCGTCGTATCGGGCTTGTCCTTGGGCGCACCACTGTCGTTGTCACCAGTGCAGAACGAGTTTGGCTCCGGTGCCAGCGCAGTTCCGGCATAGCGGGGATCAGTCTTGTACGGCGCCGTTGTCACGACGTTCGCTTTGCACGTGTCGCCCACGTCGGTGAAGGCGGGGTCGTAGACGGAAATATGCAGTGCCTGGCCGGTGGTCACGAAGGCCGGATCGACGTGCACCTTGAACACGTAGCCCAACGAGCCGGGCGGGGAGACGCTTGTGTAGTCAAGGTTGACGCCACTGGCATCGCATTGGTACGTCCCTACCGTGCAGTTCCGGCTCGTGAATTCGTCGCCCGAGACCTTGGGATTGTCGCGACCGGCGATGTTCAACCAGTGCTGCGGGGATGGGTGCCCGACCGGGGAATCCGTCTCGGGATCGTTGCCCAGTTGGTTGTCCTTGCTGCCCATCGGTACCGGCGTGATGTACTCCGCGGTCGCTGAACGGGTGAGCGTCTCGTTCTGGATGAAGAGCTTCCCGAAGAACAGCGTTCCCTTTGCCGCGACGGTGACCGTCAGCGCCGCCGAACCGTTCTTGTTGATGGAGATCGTCGAGTTCGCCGAGGTGATCCCGTTCTTGGTGAGAATCGTCGTCGCCACGGTGTTGGCCTTGGTCGGGTCGGCATCAGCGGCCCAAACCACCCCACCCAACGCCGCGGCATCGGCTGCTCGCTGGAGTCGAACAGCCTGCGCGTACCAGGAGCCCAGGTCCACGGCGAAGGCGGTGAACGCCAGCAGAGGCACGAGTAACAGCCCAGTCATGGCCAGCACGAAACCCTTCTCGCCTCGTCCGCGCTGGCGCGAGCCGGTCGCGTTCGGGCCCGCCACCGCTCCGCCCGAAGGACCTTTGACACCAGCCAACAAGGCCGATGCGTCACCGCCACACCGGCGGGTCGAGCTGCGGTTGGGGTTTCGGGAGATCATCACTAGGTCACCTTCGGGTCGATCCGGGCCACAGCCCGGTCGGTGAACGTCACCGTGCTCGGTAACAGGCCGGTGGACGACTTGTAGCTGGCAACGACGTAGACCCCGACGTAGTCAGGCTCGTCGCCTTGGGTACTGATTCTCGACAGTGGGCACCAGAGGTAGTCCCACGCCGTCGACGCGGGCGAGCAGTCGGTCGTGCCGGTGAAGTTGAAGCCGAGCAACGGATTGTTGAGCTGGGTGCTGGTGTAGACGTTGCAGCTGTAGGCCGCACTCGGGGTATTTGAGGTGAGGCAACTGGAATCGAGCGGTGATCCATCGGCGTTGCTGGCCTTGTAGATGACGACCTTCTGGATCGTCAGGGCCTTCGATTGGCTCATGATGGCGATGAAGGACTGGAGGGCGAACTTGTCCGCCTGTCGGTCGGCACCGGAATTGGTGACGATGCGCATGGCAGACCGAACGCCGCTGTGCAGCGCCGCCCGCTCACGCCACGCCTGGCCGAACTCGAAGATGCCGATGAGCAGCGTGAAGAGCAGCGGCGTGACCAGGGCCAACTCGACCAGCACGGCGCCCCGGTCGGAGGCACCGGGACCGAAGTAGCGGCGGGCCACGGCCTGACGGACACGACCCAACGGGGTCTCGGTGGCAGCGGACGGGATCATGAGCGGGACTGCGGTTCGATGCGGATGACGGTGGAGCGGGTCATGATGATGTCCGTCCCGAAGAGTCCGGTGATCCATGGGTGGTCGATCTCGATGTAGATCCCGACGTAGTCGGGCGGGCCGTGGCCATCAGTCGTGGTGGCCGCGTACTTCCGGTTGCTCGAGCACCAGAACCGGTTCAGATCGCCAGCACCGCACTTCAGATCAGTGACCAGCAACGTCCACCAAGCGGGACTGCTGGACGTGTAGACGTTGCAGGCGCCGGTATAGCTGGGGGCGGTGCCCAGCACCGCGGTGCCCCCCTTACAGGTGGCGGAGATCGGGTCATAGGGGGTTGCGGCGTGGAAGACCACGATCTTCTTGATCTCCGCCTTCGGCATCGCCCCCATCTCCCGTTGGACGGCCTGCAGGATCTGGAAGTCGGCGTCGATTTGCTCGGCCTGGATGGAGGCGGCCCGAGCGCCACCCTGGGCTCCGTTGGCGAGGGTGAGGTAGTCGCGCATGAACCCGCCGAATTCCAGGATCCCGAACAGGATCACCACGAAAACGGGGGCGACGAGCGCCGTTTCGGCCAGGGCAGCCCCCGACTCACCTCGGCATCGGAGACGTTTCAAGGTGTGGCCGTCTCCCATCGTCGTTGGCTCAGTGGGGCTCATCGTCTGACTCCGCGTAGTCCTACCGTCAGGTGTATCGGTCACTTCGGCCGCTGTCTGTAGGGAAAATGGACCATTGGTCCAGGAAAATCCTGTTTCTGAGCGACGATTCCGAAAGCACCGAGGTTCCATCTAACCACGGAGCGTGACTATTTGAAAGGTCACCCTTGCCGAGAAGACAACCAGGAGCGCTGTCACACCCTCTCCGTAGGATAGAGGACGTGACACTGCCAGAAGGGTCACTCCGGCTAGGAGAAGGCCCCCCGCTGCCTCCATCGACTGCCGTTGGGGCTCCTACCCAGGAAACCGAGAGAGGGCGAAGATGGGCCGCCACCATGGTCGGGCACGGCCGCGCCGATGAGGCGCGACAAGCCCATTCTGGGGCGCCCAAACTCGGCCTCATCGCGGATTGGACCCGTACCGACCGCGAGGCAGCCGAGGCCGCGGCTCTGGCTCCCGGCGCCACCCTCGCCCTCGGGAGTGGCCAGCGCGAGGTGCCGGAGCCAGCGGACCCCTTCCGTACCTGCTTCGAGCGCGACCGCGATCGCATCTTGCACGCTCCGGCGTTCCGTCGGTTGGCCGGCAAGACCCAGGTTTTCGTTTTTCCCGACGATCACCAGCGCACCCGGTTGACGCACGCCCTCGAAGTGGCCCAGGTGGCCAGTGCGCTGGCCCACCGCCTGCGCCTCAACGTGGCCCTCACCGAGGCGATTGCGCTCGGCCACGACTGCGGCCATGGCCCCGGCGGCCACGCCAGCGAGGATGCCTTCACGCCCTACCTGGCTAACGGGTACGACCACGCCGTTTGGGGAGCAGACGTCGTCCTCCGACCCCTCAACCTGTGCGCCCAGACCCTCGACGGCATCCGCAACCACTCATGGTCACGTCCCGCCCCGAGCACTCCCGAGGGCGAGGTCGTGGCTTGGGCCGACCGCATCGCCTATGTCTGCCACGACTTCGAGGACGCGGTCTCGGCGGGCATCGTCGAACCGGGTGAGCTCCCCCCCGTGGTGCGAGCGCGGTGTGGAACTCGCCGCAGTCACCAGATCAGTACCTTCATCGACGCCATCGTGGCCGCCACGATCCACTCCGGCGTCGTCTCCATGACCGCGGATGCCGCCGAGGCGCTCGCCGACTTTCGTTCCTTCGACTACGAACGGATCTACCTCCGCCCCGATTCGATACACCAGGCGGGAGCGGTCATCTCCATGCTGCAGGCCTTGGTGGAGTACCTGGCGAAATACCCCCAACTCGTTCCCGGTGGGCCCCCCGTCGAACCGTCGTCGCCCGATGCGTTTGCGTCCGCAGTGACGTGGGTGGGGGGGATGACCGATCGGTTCGCCTGCCATCAGGCGATCGTCCTGCTCGACTGGCCACGGGCGGCACTCCCCGGCGGGGTCGATCTCCCGAACTGAGCCCGTGCGCGACTCGAGCGACCCCGCAGGGCCGCTCGGAGGCGATACTCAGAACGCTGGTGGCTGCGGTTTCGTCAGGCCGGGATGACGTCGACGAGCTTGCGGCCCTTGCGCTCGCCAAACTTGACCTTGCCCTCGGTCAGCGCGAACAGCGTGTCATCGCCACCACGGCCGACGTTCTCGCCGGGGTGAATGCGGGTGCCCCGCTGGCGCAGGATGATCGTCCCGGCCTGCACAGCGTGGCCGTCATAGGTCTTCACGCCAAGGCGCTTGCTCTGCGAATCGCGGCCGTTGCGGGTCGAGCCGCCACCTTTGGTCTTTGACATGGTGCGCTCAGCCCTTCTTGATGCTGGTGATCTCGACCGTGGCGTACTTCTGCCGGTGGCCCCAACGCTTGCGCTGGTTCGACTTGTTCTTGTAGTTGAACCCGTTGATCTTGGGTCCCTTGGCCTCGCCTACGACCCGGCCGGCCACTAGTGAGCCCGAAAGTTGCTGAGGGGTGGCGAGCACGGTGTCTCCGTCGACGACGAGGATCGGCGTGATCTCGAAGTCGTCGCCGGAGAGGCGCTCAACGTCGAGACGCTGGCCCTCCTCGACCCGATATTGCTTTCCACCGGTCTTGATCACGGCATACATAAGGGTGTGACTCTACTGGATGGCACCCAGCCGAACCAACTCGGGCCACGCTGCGCAGCCGCCAGGCGGAGCAGCCCCACCGATGACACCAGGATGGGCGAAGCCGCTCGCCGGAGGCCTGCCGACCAGAGAGCCAAGAGATCAGAGCAACAAATCAGCGTCGAGGATGAGGCCGCGGCCCTCGCACTCGGGGCAGAGGGTCGAGAACGACTCCAAGAGACCCTCCCCGATGCGCTTGCGGGTCATCTCGACCAGTCCGAGCTCGGAGATGTCGAACACCTGGGTTCTCGTCTTGTCCCGTGCCAACGTGTCGCGGAATACCCCGATCACCTCGTCGCGGTTCTTGCGGATCTCCATGTCGATGAAATCGATCACGATGATCCCGCCGATGTCACGGAGGCGTAACTGCTTGGCGATCTCCACGGCCGCCTCGAGGTTGTTGCGGAACACGGTCTCCTCGAGGCTGGAGGTCCCGACGTTCTTCCCCGTGTTCACATCGATCACGGTGAGCGCCTCGGTGTGCTCGATGATGAGCGAGCCACCCGATGGCAGCCACACCTTGCGGTCGAGCGCCTTGTGGAGTTGCTCGTGCACGTGGTGGCGCTCGAACAGTGGCAACGGCTCGGTCGCTGGGTCGAAGAACTGCACCCGGTCGGCGAGCGCCGGCGAGATGCTGGCCACGTAGTCCTGCACCTCATCGAACAGGGCCCGGTCGTCGATAATCACCCCGCGATAGTCATCGTTGAACTCTTCTCGGATCACCCGGACCGCCATGTCCGGCTCCCGGTACAAGAGCGCGGGTCCCTGCGTCTGGGCGGCGAGGGCCTCGATCTGTTCCCACTGCTGCTGCAGGCGGGCAACATCCCGCTCGATCTCCTCGGTGCTCACGCCTTCGGCCGCCGTTCGCACGATGATCCCGTGACCCTTGGGCCGCACCCGGTCGAGAATGGCTCGGAGTCGCTTGCGCTCGTCGTCGGCCAACCGCTTGGAGATCCCGTAGGTCGTGCTGTTGGGGATGAGTACGACGAACCGGCCCGGGATGGACACCTCTTGCGTGAGGCGCGCCCCCTTGTGGGCGATGGGATTTTTGGTGACCTGGCAGATGATCATCTGCTTCGGCTTGAGCATCTGTTCAATGCGAAGGTTCGCGCCCTTTTCTTCGATGTCTTCAGCCTCGTACTGGACATCGCCGCGATAGAGCACCGCGTTCTTGGGCGTGGAGATGTCGACGAAGGCGGCCTCCATGCCGGGCAGGACGTTTTGGACCTTGCCCAGATAGATATTGCCGTGGATCTGGGCGACGTCGTCGGACGGCCTCGAGACGTAGTGCTCGATCAGGCTGCGCCCCTCGAGCACGGCGATCTGGGTAGCAGTGGCTCGCACGGACACGGTCATGAGGTAGCGCCCGACCGGACGACCCTTGCGTTCGCGCCCCCGCTTGCGACCGGGCGACTCCTCGCCGTCGACGGGACCGCCGCCCAAGATGGCCTCGACGGGCTTGGGAGCCGTGGTGTTGCCACCTCCGCCACGGCCTGCTCCTCCCCCGGTTCGGTTGGTGGTCCCGCCGCCGCGACCCCGGCCACCGCGGCGACGCCTTCCTGGACCTTTGGTGGAGTCACCCGCGGCATCGACCGGTTCGGGTCCGTCGCCCTCCGGCGCCGGTCGTGAATCGCCGATTCGGGGCCGACGGACGAGTGCCTTCTCGGCCGCCTCCGCCGACTTCGGCTTGCCTTCGAACGCCCGCTCGGGCAGTTCCTCCGGGTTGCGGTTGCGCGGCTTGGCCACCGCCGGCTTACCGGCGTCGGCGGCGGCGGCGGCGTCCGACGTTTGGGCTCGGGGTCGGGAGTTGCGACCGCCCCGGGTGCCTCGTCGTCGTCGGTTGGCGCTCGAGCCGGTGGCCTCGGTCGACGGAGCTGACTCAGCCTGGGCCGGAGGAGAGCCCGGATCCACGGGCCGCGGCGTGCGGGCCGGCGACGGTGGAGCCGCTTCGCTGGACGATGAGGAGCCGGTGGGGGCGGCCTCGGGGCCGTTGGCGACCGATTCGGTCATAGGGAGGTTCCCTTCTCATGATGCACGCGCCGGGGCGGGCATCGTCGACATCGCGTCGACCGAAAGTGGCTCGGTCCGGGCGTCGTCGAACGTGATCCATTGGTGGGTTCTGCGAACGCGCCCCTCGGTGGCCGGCGGCTCCAGGGCCGCCAGCAACTCGGCAGGGCGTAGGCCACGGGGTTGGGTGGCCAGCTCGGCTTCGAGCAGGCTCCCGGCCGGGGCGATGGTGTGATCCCCGGACGGCGACAGGACGCCCGGGATGGGGCCGATGACGGCCAGGTGGAGGATGTAGGGCCTGATGTCATCGGTGACGTCGTGGCCCTTGCGCTGTCGGGTCACCATGACCTCGTCGCGCGCCAGGAGTGCCGACACGGCCTCGTTGGCGGCGGCCACGTCGAGCCCCAGAGCTTCGATGGTCCATGAGCAGATGGTGACCGCCTGCTGAAGCGATGTGTCCGAGGTGGCGATCGGGGCGGCCGCCTCAACGGTCAATCCCTCGGGCAGGAGCGGGGTCAGCAAGCCGGGCAGACCGGCCAGGTCGAGCGATGCTGATTCCGGTTCCCGGAAGTCGACATCGAGGTACTCGCCCAGCGACTCATGCGAGGTCGACAGCGCCAGCCCAAAATGCATTTTGGGTCGAGGCGAGAACCCTTCGGTGCGGGCCACCGGCAACTCGGCTCGGCGCAAGGCCCGCTCCCAGAGCCGAGCCACGTCACGGTGGCTGGTGAAGCGCACCTTGCCCAATTTGGCGAACCGGAAGCGCACCCGCATCAGACACCCGCCCCGAGGGGCGTGACGGGCGGTGCGGTGGGTGATGGAGTGGACGACGTGGATGGTTTGGTGAGAAGCGTGACGGGGACCATGGACCCGCGCGACAGGTCCTGGCCGGTCCCCTGGCTACCGCCGGCGGGGGGCCGGGCCGAGGCCACGATGTGCTCGATCCCGTATCCGGTGCAGGCCCCGCAGTCGTAGCAAGGCGTCCACCGACAATCCTCCAGGCCGACCTCGTTGAGCGCATCGCGCCAGTCCTGCCACAGGAAATCCTTGTGGAGCCCGGCGGAGAGGTGCTCCCACGGAAGCATCTCGTCTTCATGACGATGGCGGTAGACGTACCAGTCGATCGACAGACCGTGCCGTTCCATCGAATCGACCCAGAGCTGGTAGTCGAATTTCTCCGACCATTCCTGGAACGTCCCGCCGGACCGCCAGACGTCCTCGATGACCGGCCCCAAGCGCCGGTCGCCGCGGCTGACGATGCCCTCGACCATGGTGGCCTTGGGGTCGTGCCATTTGAGCTGCACGCCGCGGCTACGGCGGGCGTCGTCACGCAACAGGTTCACCTTGCGCTGCAGCTCGGCGACGGTGTTCTGACCGAACCACTGGAACGGCGTGAAGGGCTTGGGCACGAATCCGCCCACCGACACCGTCACCGAAGCGCTCTTGTTATGGGTACGGCCGATTTCTGCACAGTTGCGGGCCAGTTCGGTGATGCCTAGCGTGTCCTCGTCGGTCTCAGTGGGCAGCCCTGTCAGGAAGTAGAGCTTCATCCGACGCCACCCCTGCGAGTACGCCGACTCGACCGCTCCGTAGAGGTCTTCCTCCCGGATCAGTTTGTTGATGACCTGACGCATCCTCCACGTTCCGGCCTCGGGGGCGAACGTGAGCCCGCTCCGCCGACCTCGCTGGAGTTCGGCGGCAATGCCGACGGTGAAGGCGTCGACTCGCAGGCTGGGCAACGACACCGACACCTGGTTGGTACGCGTCGGGTCGTTGACCGTGTCGGCCACCACCTTTTCGATCCCGCTGAAGTCGGCGGTGGAGAGCGAGGTGAGGGCGACCTCGTCGTAGCCGGTGCGGCGGATGCCCTCGTTGATCATCGTCCGTACCTGGTCAGCGGGTCGTTCGCGGACCGGTCGGGTGATCATGCCCGCCTGACAGAACCGACAGCCGCGGGTGCAGCCGCGAAACACCTCGACGTTGAGCCGGTCGTGGACGACCTCGGTGAGGGGCACGAGCTGGCGTTTGGGGTACGGCCAGTCGGCCAGGTCGGCCACGGTGCGCTTCTCGATGCGTTCGGGCACGTCCGCGTAGCGGGGCGTGACGGCCACCAGGTGCTCACCGTCGTAGGTCACGTCGTACATAGACGGCACGTACACGCCCGATACCTTGGAGAGCTCCCGCAGCACCTGGGCCCGCGACCCCTCGGTCCGCCCCGAGCGCTTCCAGTCGGCCACCACCTCGGAAATCTCGCCCACGACCTCTTCGCCGTCGCCGATCACGACCAGGTCGAGGAAGTCAGCCAGGGGTTCGGGGTTGTAGGTGCAGTGGCCGCCGGCCACGATCAACGGGTGGTTCGGGCCTCGCTCAGCCGCCCGGACGGGCACGCCGGCGAGGTCGATGCAGTTCAACAGGTTCGTGTAGACGAGTTCGGCCGACAGATTGAAGGCCAGCAGATCGAAGGCGTCGGCCGGGCGGTGGGTATCGACCGAGAAGAGCGGGAGACCGTGGGCGCGCAGGGAGGCCTCGAGGTCGACCCACGGGGCGTACGTCCGTTCGGCTACCGCATCGGAGCGCTCGTTGAGGATCTCGTAGAGGATCTGCAGACCCTGGTTGGGCAGGCCGATCTCGTAGGTATCCGGGTAGATGAGCAACCAGGCCGCCCGGTCGGGACGGTGATCCGGTTGTTGACTGCCGTCTTCGCAGCCGATGTAGCGGGCGGGCTTTTGGACGTTGGCCAGCAAAGGTTCCAGCTGTGGCCAGATCGTGTTCATTTGCCGGAATGCTACCGGATGGACCGATGGGTCCCGAGGAAGGCCTATCGCCGGGCTATCTGAATCGGTGCATGTGGACGTTGAGCACGAGCCCGATCGCTACGAACGACGCCACGGTGGACGAACCTCCGTATGACATGAACGGGAGGGGGATTCCGGTGACCGGCATGATCCCCATGGTCATTCCCACGCTCTCGAAGATCTGGAACACGAACATGGCCAACACCCCGACGCATACCAGGGTGCCCAACAGGTCGCGGGCCAGCTTGGCCGTTCGCCATATTCGCCAGACGATGACCACGAACAGACCCAACAGGGTGGCGCCCCCCACGAATCCGAGTTGTTCTCCCAAGGCGGTGAAGATGAAGTCGGTCTGCTGTTCAGGCACGTAGCGGAGGCGCGTCTGCGGGCCCTGGAAGAGGCCCGAACCGGTCACGCCCCCATTGGCGATGGCGGCCTGGCTCTGGTTGACGTTGTACGCGGGCCCTTCGAGTTTGGAGTTGGAGTCGAGAAACACCGTGAGGCGGTCCCGTTGATACTGACCGAGCACGTTCGACGTCAGGATGCCGGTGATGGCGATGAGCCCGACGAGGGCGAGCACCGCCAGGTACCGGCCGCGCACTCCGCCGATGAGGAACATGACGACGGTGATGGCGATGAAGACGAGGGCGGTCCCCAGGTCGGGCTGCAACATGATCAGCACCATGGGCAGCCCAGCCACGGCCAAGGCCATCCCCAGGCGGCGGAGGTCGATGTCGCCTTTCCACGCCCCCAAGAGCGAGGCGAGGGTCATGATCAACACGACCTTGGATATCTCCGACGGCTGGACCTGAAAGCCGCCAACCGCGAACCAGGACTGCGCGCCCTTGGAGGTCGACCCCAGCGGCGACACCACCAGCGCCAGGAAGAGCATCGTCGCCACGTAGATGGGCACGATCCAATCCCGGTACTTCCGGTAATCGATTGAGGCGGCGACGACCATGGCGACGACCCCGATCATCATGAACAGCCCTTGCTTGAGCACGACGCTGGTCACGGGCGGATCGGTCGGCCCTCGGGTGGCGCTGAACACCATGATCAGCCCGAGGAGCGACACCGCCAGCGTGCACACGAGCAGCACCGGGTCCACGTGGCGCCACGGAGCCGAGTGATCTCGCCGGCTGCGGTCCGGGCCCGAGCGGGCACTCGCCGACAGCGCCATCAGCCCGAACTTCCTGATTGGACGGGGGCCACGGCGGTGAGCGCCTGGTTGGTGAGCGTCTCCCATACATGGCGAACCACGGGAGCGGCGGCGCGGGCGCCGAAGCCAGATTCCTCTAGTACAGCCGACACCACGTAGCGAGGGCCACCGACCGGTCCATACGAAACGAACAGGGAGGTGTCGGCCTTACCCGTCACCTGGGCCGTACCCGTTTTGCCCGCCAGCGCGAACGCTCCCGTGTCGAAGCCCAGGAACGCCCCGTGGGCGGTGCCTTTGGGATTGGCGATGGCACCCTGGAATCCCGTATTCAAGGGGTCATAGATGTTGGGCGGCAGGTCGACGTGGCCGATGGTTTGGGGCGCCGTGGTCATCACCACCGAGTTGGGATCGTTGGGGTCCGCCTTGGCCTTGACCACCCGAAACACGACCTGCGGCTGGTACAGCGTCCCGTGGTTGGCGAAGGTGGCATAGGCGTTGGTGAGCTGTAGGGGGGTGACCAGCACCTGGGCCTGCCCGATGGCCAGGTTCACGTTCGAGCCCGCATACCACCCGCCATCGGGGAACGCGGTCGGATTGTCGTCGTGGCGTTTCTTGGCCAGCTCGGCGTCGAGTACGAGCCCCTTGCTCTCACCGAGGAGCGGGATTCCGCTGGCCTGTCCGAGACCGTAGGCCTTGGCCGTGTCCTGGATTCCGGTGGCTCCGAACTGCGCGGACTCGTGGAAGAAGCGGTCGCCCAGCCAGTAGAAGTAGACGTCGCTCGACACGGTGACGGCGGTCGGCAGGGCGATGGTGCCGTTGGCTTCGCCGCCCGAGTTGGTCCGCGGCTCGCAACCGGCCGCTCCCGGCTTGCACCCGATGATCGTGTACGAGCCGTTGTCGGGGTAGGACGTATTGGCCGTGATCATTCCCCGCTGGAGCGCGGCCGTGGCCGTGATGAGCTTGAACGTCGACCCCGGGGCGTACTGACCCTGGATGGCCCGGTTGATCAACGGGTTGGCCTGGTCACCGGCCTTGGTCAGTTGGTCGAAGCGGTCCTGCGATATGCCGTTCACGAACTCGGCCGGGTCGTACGTCGGGTAGCTGGCCATGGCGATGATGTTGCCGTTGGTGGGGTCCATGGCGACCACCGAGCCGGCCGGCGCCTTGGTCGGGGTGCCGTCATCTTGACGTTTGCCCTGCAGAGCGGCGAGCTGTTGGGCGAGGGCATCTTCGGCTGAACGCTGGGCGTCGATGTCGATCGTCAACTGCACGTCGTCGCCGGGTTGCGGAGGCTGATCGCTCACCGTCCGGACCGGCCGACCCTTGGCATCCACTTCGATGGTACGGATGCCGGGTGTGCCTCGGAGGTAGCTTTCGTAGGAGCGCTCCACCCCCGATTTACCGATCTCGCTGTCGGGTTGGTACGGCTTGTCGATGTGTTTCGTCGGGGTCACGCCCCCCTGCTTGGCGGTGAGCTCGTCGCCCGAGATCCGACCGACGTACCCCACGATGTGCGCGGCAGTGGAGGCCGGCTGGAGGGGGTAGCTGCGCACCGACTGGCGGACCACCGCAACGGAGGGGTACTCGTCGGCGCGCTCGGCGAAATATTGGAACAGCATCTCCGGCACATCGATGGCGATCGGGATCGGCTGGAGTCCGTTGTATTGCGGGTCGTTCAACTTGGCTCGGATGGCGACCACCTTGGTGGGGTTGCCCGACCGAGTCAGCTGGCTCGCCACCCGGGCCAGCAGGTCATCCTGGTCGGCTTTGGTCAACAGGTTGAAGTCCTTCGGGCTGATCGTGACGACCAAGGAGGTTCGGTTGTCGACGATCACGCGCCCTTTGACGTCGAGGATGCGACCTCGCGGGGCCTCCTCGGCCACGGTGCGCACGCGATTGGCGGCGGCCTCCACCTGGAACTGGTCGGCCACCATCACCTGGAGGTACCACAGCCGGGCGAAGAGAGCACCGAAGAGCGAGAGCACGACCACGGCGAGGATGCTCAGCCGGAGCCGGGGGGAATCGGTGTCCATCAGGGGAGCCAGTTCAGCACGAGAAACGCCTCAGCGGACCGCGGCCCGGGATCCAGCCCGGTCGCCGAGGGCCCACCGGAACGCACGATTGGTGACCGGGACCAGCACGGCGTTGGCCACCGAGACCACCGCCAGGACCACCAAGAGATGGCGGTTGATCAATCCGGTTCTCCCCACCATGAACGAGGCCACCACGTACATGGTGATCCCGACCAGGCTGGCCAAGAACGCCAGCACCATCGGTTCCCATCGCGAGGCGCGGACCACGGCGGTGTGGACGACCCCCACCACATACCCAATGAGGCAGTAGACGAGGGCGTAGAGCCCGAGTGGGCTCTGCCCGAGAAGGTCCAGGATGAGGCCGGCGAAGAAGCCGATGACGGCACCGCGATCGGGGCCGCCGACCATGCCGGCCGAGATGGCCAGCAGCAAGAAGAGGTCCACCGCGGCGCCATCGAAACGCAGCTGGGAGAACACACCACGCTCGAGCACCGCGGCCGACAACAAGATGAGCGCGACCCGGGCCCCGACCTTCACGGGCTCGGCTCCCACAACACAACGCTCACGTAGGTCAGGTCTTGCATGTCGGCGAGCAGGTTCACGTCGATGGCGCGCTGCAACGACCCGTCATCGGCCGTGACCGTTGCCACCGTGCCCACGGGAAGGTCAGACGGGAATCGGCCCCCGGGAATCGATCGGGTCACGAGGATCTGCCCCGGCGCGACCTGAGCGGTGACATCCATCGTGGCCTTGAGTTGGTGATCGGATCCCTGGCCGCGGGCCACGCCGTTGAACGCGGTGCCGAGGGCGTTCACCCCCACCTGGAAGGACGTGTCAGTGACGAGGCGGACCACAGCTCGGTTGTCGCTCACCTGCACGATCGAGCCGACAAGGCCGGTACCGGTCACCACCGGCATGTCCTTCTTGATGCCGTCGTTCGAACCCTTGTTGATCTCGATGGTTTCGTCGAAGTTGGCCACCGCACCTGAGGTGACGCGGGCTCTCACCGTCTGCAGGTCTCCTACGAACGGGAGCTTCGCCTGCGCCAGCAGTTCCTGATTCGAGCGCTTCGCCACCTCGCCGGCGGTCACCTGCCCCTGGAGGTCGTCGATCTGGGCTCGGAGCGCGTCGTTTTGGTGTTGCAGGTCGTCGTAGGCGAAGGCGCCATGCCAGAAGTTGCCGATGGGCCGGAACAGGCCGCTGGCCCCGTCCCCCACCGGAGCAAAGACCGACAGCACGGAACTCCGCGCCTGATCGAGTGGTCCGAACCCGCGAAAGTCCAGCGTGACCAGGGTGAGCGAGGTCAGGACCAACAGGAGCAAGGTGAACCGCGACCGGCCGATCCGCCGGGACAGCGCCACGCGATCGCCCCGATCAGTTGGGGTTCGACGAGAAGAGCACGCCCTTGAGGGCCTCGAACTCTTCCAGCGATTGCCCCGACCCGATCGCCACGCAGTACAGGGGGTTGGGGGCGATGACGATGGGCATGCCGGTCTCGTGTTCGAGGCGTGCGCTCAAGCCGTTGAGCAACGCACCACCGCCAGCCAGGACGATGCCGGTCTCCATGATGTCGGCCGCCAACTCGGGAGGAGTTTTGTCCAGAGTCACCTTCACCGCGTCGACGATGGCCGAGACCGGCTCGTCCAATGCTTCACGGATCTCATCGGTGGAGGTGACGATCGTCTTGGGGAGTCCGGTGACGAGGTCGCGGCCGCGGATCTCGGCGTGCATCTCCTCCTCGAGGGGCCACGCCGAACCGAGGGCCATCTTGACTTCCTCGGCCGTACGCTCCCCGAGCGCCAAGCTGTATTCCTTCTTGATGAACTGGATGATGGCGTCGTCGAGTTCGTCGCCGCCGACTCGAATCGACTGACTGGTAACGACCCCGCCGAGGGAGATCACGGCAACCTCGGTCGTCCCGCCACCGATGTCGACGATCATGTTGCCCGTCGGTTCCTGGACCGGAAGGCCAGCACCGATGGCCGCGGCCATCGGTTCCTCGATGATGTAGGCCGGCTTGCGGGCGCCCGCGAACTCAGCGGCCTCTTGCACGGCGCGCTGCTCGACCGGGGTGATGCCCGAGGGGACGCAGATGACCATACGAGGCTTGGCCCATTTGCGCTGATGCACCTTTTGGATGAAGTAGCGAAGCATCTTCTCGCAGATGTCGAAATCGGCGATCACGCCGTCCTTCAGGGGGCGGATGGCCTTGATGTGGGCGGGTGTGCGCCCGATCATGCGCTTGGCCTCATGGCCGACGGCAACGGGTCGCCCGTCGTTCACGTTCACGGCGACCACGGACGGCTCATCCAACACGATGCCTTCGCCGCGCAGATACACGAGCGTGTTGGCCGTGCCGAGATCGACCGCCATGTCGCGGCCCAGGATCGAGGAGAAAGAGGAAAACACCTTGTCGGCCATTCGTTCAGGCCCCCGGTTAGCGGAGCTGACGGCGAGTTCTGCGTTCGCAGGCTAGGTCAGACGGCCTGGTTCTGCAGAAAGGGGTACCGGCGGAACCCGCTCCGCCCGGACGACCCAGCCTACCGGTTCGTAACGCGATCGCAATGTCGCCCTCAGCGACGGCTTCGCCTAGCCTGCGCCGCCATGGATCGCACCCTTGTCATCTGCAAGCCCGACGCCGTCGAACGCGGCCTCGCTGGCGAGATCATCAGCCGTTTCGAACGCCGGAACCTGACGCTTGTCGCCGCGGAGCTCCGCACCATCGATGCCGATACCGCCGGTCGACACTACGAGGAGCACGTGGGCAAGCCCTTCTACGGCGAACTCGTGGAGTTCATCGGGCGATCACCGGCGCTGGTGCTGGTGGTGAAGGGGCCGGAGGATACGTGGAAGGTCGTCCGCACGATGATGGGCACGACGAATCCCCGCGAGGCCGCGCCGGGAACCATCCGAGGCGACCTGGGGATCCTCTTCACCGAGAACCTGGTGCACGGTTCGGATTCAGCCGAATCGGCCGAACGCGAGATCGCGCTCTTCTTCCCCTCCCTCTGACCAGCCCCGCCACGTCGAGCAGTTTGGCCTCCGAAGTCGGGCACCCCGGCTATCGCCGGGCAATCAAGTGGGGACGGGCTTCGCCGGCCACATAGAGCGACCCGGCGATGAGCACCAAACCGTCGTCGCCCGCGTCCAACACCGCGTGATCAACGGCCTCGGCAACATCGTCGATCACGTCGACCGTGGCCCCCAGTGAGCTGGCCGCTTCGCCCACCACCTCGGCGGGCACGGCCCGCGCCCACACGGGGCTCGTCGCTACCACTAGGTCGAACGAGCCGATATCGAGCGCTTCGAGCATGGCGATGAGATCGCGGCCCTCCAACATGCCCACGACCAGCACCCGACGACCGACGACCTCGAAGTCCTCCGCCAGCGTCACCGCCGCCGACTCGGCCCCCGGCGGATTGTGGGCGCCGTCGATGATCACCAGAGGGCCGTGGCCCACCACCTCGAGCCGTCCCGGGATCGTGAGACCGGCGAAGGCCTGCATGGCGATGCCCTCATCGAGTGCGCGCCCGAAGAAGGCTTCGACGGCGGCGACGGCCACCGCCGCGTTGTCACCCTGGTGGGCACCGTGCACCGGCACGTACACCTCGTCGAGCCGACCGAGCGGGGTCTGGATGTCCACCAGGCGACCGCCGACCGCCGGCAGGCTCTGGATTGCGTCGAAATCGACCTCGCGCTCCCAGGTCTGGCGAGGCCCTTCGGCCAGAAAGATCGAACGCAGATTCTCGTCGGTCTCCCCCAGGACGAGGAACGAGCCGGCCTTGATGATGCCCGCTTTCTCCGAGGCGATGGCCGCCCGCCAATCCCCCACTCCATCGGTGTGGTCGAAGCCGATGTTGGTGATCACGGCGACGTCGGCGTCGACCACGGTGGTGGCGTCGAAGCGGCCGAGCAGCCCGACTTCCAACACGGCAACATCGACGGCGACATTGGCGAACCAGGTGAGCGCTCCAGCGGTCATCAGCTCGAACCAGCTGGGGGTGATCCCCACGAGGGGCTCCACCGCCGCCAGTTCGCTGATGACCTCAGCGAGGGCCTCGTCGCTGATCGGCTCGCCGTTCCAGGCCATCCGTTCGTTGAGCCGCTCGAGGTGGGGGCTGGTGTAGGTCCCGACCGACAGCCCGCTCTCCACCAGCAAAGCGGTGATCATGCGAGCCACCGAGCCCTTGCCATTCGTGCCGGTGATGGCAATCGCGGGGTAAGACAAGTGCGGGTCGCCCAACACATCCATGAGCCGGCGCATGTGGTCGAGGTGCAACCCCTCGATGCGCCCGGCGGTGGCCTCGCGGTTCAGATGCCGGTCGAGATAGGCCAGCGCGTCGCCGAGCTCCACCCGGGGCTAGGAGGCGGCGCGACGGGGGCGCGGTTGGGTCGTCGTCGCCGTGCGCGGCACCAGGGTCGGGTTGACCTTGTCCAGCACGACCGAACGATCGATCACGACCCTTTCGACGTCGTCTCGACTGGGGAGGTCGTACATGACGCTGAGCAGCACCTCTTCGAGGATGGCGCGTAGCCCGCGAGCGCCGGTGCCGCGGAGCAGGGCTTGGTCGGCGACTGCACCCAACGCGTCCTCGGTGAACTCCAACTCGACGTCTTCGAACTCGAAGAACTTCTTGTACTGCTTGACCAGCGCGTTGCGCGGTTCGACGAGGATGCGGATGAGGGCTTCCTGATCGAGGTTGCTGACCGCGCCGATGACGGGCAGGCGACCGATGAACTCGGGGATGAGGCCGAACTTGAGGAGATCCTCGGGGAGCACCTGGCCGTAGATCTGGCCCATGTCGGTCGCCCCGGCGTTGCGCAGCTCGGACGTGAACCCCACGCCCTTCTTGCCCACCCGGCTCTCGATGATCTTGTCGATACCGGCGAACGCTCCACCACAGAGGAAGAGAATGTTGGTCGTGTCGATCTGGATGAATTCCTGATGCGGGTGTTTGCGACCGCCCTGGGGAGGCACCGAGGCCGTCGTGCCCTCAAGGATCTTCAGCAGGGCTTGCTGCACGCCTTCGCCTGAGACATCTCTGGTGATCGACGGGTTCTCGCTCTTGCGGGCGATCTTGTCGATCTCGTCGATGTAGATGATTCCGGTCTCGGCCTTCTTGACGTCATAGTCGGCGGCCTGAATCAACTTGAGGAGGATGTTCTCGACATCCTCACCCACGTAGCCGGCTTCGGTGAGCGCGGTGGCATCGGCAATGGCGAAGGGCACGTTCAACATGCGTGCCAGCGTCTGGGCCAGCAAGGTCTTGCCGCAGCCGGTCGGCCCGATGAGCATGATGTTCGATTTCGCCAGCTCGACTTCGGTGTCGTGGCCCGCGCCGAACTGCACGCGCTTGTAATGGTTGTAAACCGCCACGGCCAGGATCTTCTTGGCTGGGTCCTGACCGATGATGTAGTCGTTCAGGAAGTCGTAGATCTCACGGGGCTTGGGCAGTTCGTCGAAGCGCAGGTCGCTGGTTTCGGCCAGCTCCTCTTCGATGATCTCGTTGCAGAGGTCGATGCACTCGTCGCAGATGTAGACGCCGGGCCCGGCGATGAGCTTCTTGACCTGCTTCTGGGACTTGCCACAGAACGAGCATTTGAGCAGCTCGCCACCGTCTCCGAACTTGGCCACGTCATCTCCCCCGCGATCGGGTTTCGTACTCGTCTCTTACCGAACGGCGGCGATTGGCCCACTGTTGTCAGCGAGCGACCGAGCCGTAATGACCTCGTCAATGATGCCGTAGGACTGCGCCTCAGCTGCGGACATTACAAAGTCCCGGTCGGTGTCTTGGTGGATCTTCTCCACTGATTGACCGGTGTGGGTGGAAATAATCTCCTCCAACAGCGTGCGGAGGCGAAGGATTTCCTTCGCCGCCAACTCGATGTCGGTGGCCTGGCCCTGCGACGCGGCGTAGGGCTGGTGGATGAGGATGCGGGCGTGGGGAAGGGCCAGCCGCTTGCCCGGAGTACCCGCCGCCAACAGGACCGCGGCGGCCGACGCGGCTTGGCCGAAACAGATCGTGGAGATGTCCGGCTTCACGAACGACATGGTGTCGTAGATGGCGAACAGGGCCGTGATGTCTCCGCCCGGTGAGTTGATGTAGAGGTTGATGTCCTTGTCGGGACTCTCAGACTCGAGGTGGAGCAGTTGGGCGCAGATCAGGTTGGCGACCGTGTCATCGATCGGCGTACCGATGAAGATGATGTTCTCCTTGAGCAGCTTGGAGTAGAGGTCATACCCACGCTCCCCGCGGTTGGTCTGCTCGACGACGGTCGGTACGAGGTAGTTGCGGGGCTCGATCACTCGCTGTCCTCTTCGTGCTCGGCGGTGGCTTCGTCAGCCTCGCCCTCGGTAGTGGGACCCTCGACGCTAGCGGCATCGGCGTCGTCATCGTCGTCCTCGGCGGGTATCTCCAGGTCAGCCTTGTCGACGGGGTTGCCGTCCTCGTCCACGATCTCGACGGTTTCGACCAGCCAGTCGAGCGCCTTGCGGAGCCGGATGTCGGCCTCGACCGAGGAAATCTGATCGGCCTCGGTGAACTGCTTGCGCACCTCCGCAGGCTCGAGCTCGAGTCGCGTGGCGACGTCGGCGAACTCAGTATTGAGGTCCTCCTCGGTTGCCTCCAAGTGCTCGGCCTCGGCGACAGCTCGGAGGGCGAGGTCGAACTTGGCCGCCTTGGTGGACACCTCCCGGAGGTTCTCGACGAACTCGCCGGAATCCTGGCCGGTGCTGTCGAGCCATTGGTCGAGGTTCATCCCCTGAGCCTGAAGGCGCATGGCGAAATCCTGGAGTCGTTGTTGCATCTCGTTGTTGATCAGCGCGTCGGGAGGATCGGCCTCGACCAACTCGGCCAGCGCATCGCCGACCTTGTCCCGCACCGACATCTGCGCTTGCATCCGCCGGACCGCCGTCATGCGCTTGGCCAGGTCCTCACGCAACTCGGCCAGGGTCTCGAACTCGGAGGCCTCGGCCGCCCACTCGTCGTCGGCGTCGGGGAGCACCCGTTCCTTGACCTCTTTGACGGTGACGACGAAGTGCAACCCCTCGTCCTCGTCCTCGTCGGGGTGTTCGGCGTCGAACTCGAGTTCATCGCCAGCCGATGCGCCCTCCAGAGCTTCGTCCAACTCGGCAACGATGCCGGCGCTGCCCAGTTGGTAGGAGTAGTCCTGAGCGGTGAGACCGGCCAGCGGCTCACCACCTTGGGAGCCCTCGACGTCGATAGTCACGAAATCATCGGTCGCCGCGGGACGCTCGACGGTGGCAAGGTCGGCGTGCTGGGCCCGCATCCGGTCGATCTGGCTGTCGATGTCCTCGTCGGTGGCGTCGGGCCGGGGAACGGTGATGCGCAGGCTCTCGTAGCCGGGCACGACGACGATGGGACGAACCTGGACGACGGCCTCGAAGGCCACCGGTCCCGCTTCTTCTCCATCGGTGATCTCGATGTCGGGAGCGGCGATGACATCGACATCGAGCTCACGAACGGCTTGGGCGTAGTAGTCAGGAATGGCCTCGCGCAGGGCCTCGCCCCGAGCCACGCCGTCACCGAGGCGCTTTTCCAGAATCCGGCGTGGCGCCTTGCCCGGACGGAACCCGGGGATGTTCACCTCCCGCGCGATTTTGCGAAAAGCAGTGTCGACTGCCTTTTCGAATTCCTGCTCATCCACCTCGATGGAGAGCTTGACCTTGTTATCTTCGAGTTCCTCGACGGACGTCTTCACGGCCACGGAGTGTACCGGGCGATCA
>Ga0075021_10000518_pt1 | contig 20402 bp, 22 predicted proteins | sample ColStrG_CSR_2012_FD_72749 | JGI IMG/M metagenome (GOLD analysis project Ga0075021, IMG submission 72749) | Freshwater sediment microbial communities in response to fracking from Pennsylvania, USA - Cold Stream Run_MetaG_CSR_2012 | ecosystem: Environmental > Aquatic > Freshwater > Creek >...
GCGCCGGCGTCGATCAGTGCCGACAGCAGCATGTCGCCGGCGACGCCGCCGACGCAGTCCAGGTACAGCGTGGAAGTCATTTGGCGGCCAGCACAATCCGCGCCGCGCCGCATGCGGCGCCGAACCCGTTGTCGATGTTGGTCACCACGACACCCTGGGCACAGCTTGTCAGCATGGCGTTGAGCGCTGTCTGACCACCTCGGGCGGCACCGTAACCGGTTGACGTCGGCACAGCAATAACGGGGCAGGCGACCAGCCCGCCGACCACCGACGCCAGCGCTGCGTCCATTCCGGCGACCACGATCAGCGCCTGTTCGCGACGAAGCTCATCGACCCGGTCGAGCAGGCGCCACAACCCGGCTACGCCGACGTCGACGTGCAGCCCGGCGCTAATACCCAAGAACTGCAACGTGCGCGCAGTCTCAAGCGCCACCGGCCTATCCGAGGTGCCGGCTGCAACGATGCCCACTCGGGCGTTTCGCCTGGCGAGGGTCCCGTTGAGAAAGGCCGTCTGGGACGCGGCGTCGTAGTCCAGTGCTGCATCGGTCTGAGTGCTGGCCGCCTGGTATTGCTGTTCGGACATTCGTGTGAAAAGCACCGGCCCGACACCGGAGGCATCGAGGCGCTCGACGATCCGCACGACGTCGTCGGTGAGCTTGTCCAGGCAGAAGATCGCCTCGGGTATGCCGATCCGGTCCGCGCGGTTGCGGTCGTAGATCAGCATGTCGGCCGCATTGCCGCCAGCGTTGTTGACATATCCATCCATGGCATCCATTCTGTGACGTAGATTACGGACTAAATGAGTACGTATCAAGGGATTGGTGAGCACCTAACTGGTTCGAACCGGGTTATTCCGATTACGGCGAAGCGACGTTGACGACGACGAGCCAGTTGGCGCACGACGAAACTGCGGGCGATTCGTCCGACCGCATCGCAGGAGGCGTTTGAGCAATGCGTTCGGAAGGTCACTCAATTTTGAGTTTGCTGTCCGCTCCACCCCGTCGTATCACAGCCGAACTCGTTGCCGGCTTGACGAGGCGCTATAGCGCCGTGGTGAGTCCAACCGAGCCGGGATTGGTCGCCGGGACGGCGCTGGTCCGCCCGCCGCCGACCGACCCGGTCGGAAAATGGGACATCCTCGCTGTCGAGGGAGAACACGCCGACGCCGGGCAGCCGCTGATTTGCCTAGAAGGAAGCGCCTGGGGAATCTCGGTGGCCGAAGACCATGTTCTGGGCGTTCTGGGATTCGCCGGGGGCATCGCGCGCCGGGGTACCGAGATCAAGGCCGCAGCACCCGATGGGCTGCGCATTGTGTGTGGCGGCTGGAAGAAACTACCTGCTCCGCTCAAACCCGTGCTGCGTGCCGGCCTCGACGTCGCCGGACTGTCCCACCGGCTGCTCGATGAGGATTTCGTCTACGTCGGTAAGAACCAGGTCGCAATGTTCGGCGGTGTCGCGGGTGCAGTGATGGCCGCGCGGAAACTCCGCAACGGACCGATATCCGTGCAAGTCGCCGATGTCGCGCAGGCGTTGCAAGCGGTCGATGCCGGCGCGGCGATAGTCATGGTCGACACCGGGCAGCTGGCCGATCTGGCGGCGGTCCGTGCGGCCTTGCATAAGCGTGGCGATGATGTCCGTGTCGCCTACGCCGGCGGTGTGGATGCCACCCAGCTGCGACGCATTGCGGATGTCGGCGCTGACATCGTCGACATCGGCAGGGCGGTACTGGACGCGCCGCTGTGGGATTTGCACCTGGAAGTCGTCAATTGACCGAGCAAGCTTTGTTCGACACGTTGGCCGCAGCGCTGGAGCGCTCACCCCGACGCATGATCGCGTGCAGCGGCGGCGTTGACAGCCTGTTGTTGGCTGACGTAGCACACGAATTGCGGCCGCGCACAACGCAGATCGCTCACGCTGTGTCGCCGGCTGTTCCGCCGTCGGCCACCAGACGGGTCCAGCAGGTGGCCGCTGAAATGGGATGGCGGCTGGAGCTCGTGGAGTCACGTGAATTCGAGGATCCGCGCTACCGGGCGAACCCGCGCAACCGTTGCTACTTCTGCAAGTCGAACCTATACACCGAGCTGGACCGGATCTCGGCGGCGACGCGTGCCGGCTGGACGGTGTTGAGTGGCGCGAACGCCGACGATCTGGGCGAGTACCGGCCCGGTCTAGTGGCAGCCCGGGAACACGGTGTGCGGCATCCGTTCGTCGAGGCACACATGACCAAGGCGCACATCCGCGCCCTGGCTCGAAGCCGCGGCAGGTCTTGGCATGATCTGCCTGCAGCGCCTTGCCTGGCGAGTCGGCTCTACTCGGGAACCGCCGTCACCGCTGAACTTTTACGTGCGGTTGATCGGGGGGAGGACATGCTGCGTGGACGCACCGGGCTAGACGTGGTCCGGTGCCGGATCAATGGCGGCGACGTCCTCGTGGAGGTCAACGCGGAAGCGCGCTCGCGACTCTCCCGCGCACTATTGGACGAGATACTCGAGGTGATGCGAAGTGAGGCTCCCGGACTCTGCTCGATCACCCTCGACGAAGCGCCCTATGCGCCGGGACGCGCGTTCGTCGTCCTCTCGGGCCCTCGAATCGGATAAATTGACCGCATCAACGGTACGTGTCACGCGGGAGCCGAATGTGTCGCAGCCTCGGCAGGGTCGGGGGCGGCCGAGAGATCCCGATGTCGAGCGGCGCACGTTGGAAATGGCCCGCCTGATCTATGGCGAATCCGGGAAGTCGCAGGTGACTTTCGCCAACGTCGCAGCGCGGGCGGGCGTCGGCAAGCCGGCACTGTATCGGCGGTGGCAGAACCCTGAGCATTTGTTGATGGACGCGCTACGCCAAATTCTGCTGCCACCGGGTATTGAGGACCTCGGTGATGCCCAAGCAGAGCTTGCCGGCTACGCGCGCGACATGATGCGGTTATACGTGTCGCCCGACGGAGCGGCGTTGTTACGGCTGACCACCGAATTCCATGACGGGACGGAGCCGTTCTGGCAGCTGATCGCCCAAGTCTCGAACGGCATGATTGCGCTTGCTGCGACAGTGATCGACCGGGCGGCCCACCGGGGTGAGCCCGTGCCTGACATGCCGGCGGAGACCATCATGGAAATCCTCACCGGCACCATGCTTAGCCATATCATGATTCGCCTGCACGCCGGCCAGTTGCCGCCCGAGGAAGAAGTGACTCGATACTGTTGGCGCCTGGCGGGATTGGTGCTTGGCCGCGCTGAGGTGTCGACGCCGCAATCGGCACGACCGGCAGACCCCCGACGCCTTGCTTCGCGTGCGATTTCGCTGGGGGAGCAGCAGCTTCCGCGACCGAGCAGCAGGCGTGACGAGCTGATTCGCATTGCTCAGCAGGTAGTGGCACAGCAGGGTTTCGCCGACGTCACCCTGGCCCACGTTGCTGAATCCGCCGGTATTACGGCTCCGGCGCTGTACACGCATTTCTCCAGCCGCACCGATCTGCTTGAGCAGGTTTTGGAGTCGACTGCCCGCGAGTACGCCGAGGACATGCGTATCACCGACGACGTTGCGGCCTCGGTGGAAGTGCGGCTGCGGACTCGGTTGTCCCGCTGGGCAACCACGCCGAATGCCCGGCTGCGAATTATTCATGACGCTGTGTTCCACATACCGGAATCGCCCAGGGTCAAGCGGGCCTTTCAGCGGGCTCGCGGTGCCTGGGTGAACTTCGTCGTCGACGTGCTCGAGCGAGGTATTACTCGCGGCGAGGTCCGTGCCGACGTCGATGCGGATGCGGCCACTGAGTTGTTGACCAGCAGTCTGCTCGGCGTTGAGGTGGCAACCGAAACCGGCGTGGCCGGCGAGTCGCTGCTCGGCTTCGCCGACCAGCTTGTCGATATGTTCCTGGCCTATGTGCGGCCGCCGAGTTCGTCAGCGGTATTCGTTGACGGACGGCCGCCGTCCGAATTACCCTCATCTTAATCCGCATTAAGGCCCGACGCTGGGAGATGCCATGGCCAAACGTGTCACGATGGTGGCCGAGATCGTCGAGGACCTCTGTACCGGGTGTAACAAGTGCGTCCTGACCTGCCCCACGGTAGCGATTTCGATGCGCCCCAGACGCCCCGACGAGCCGGGTCCGGGCCGCAAGATCGCGGTCGTCCAGGAGGACATCTGCTACAACGCGCAGAACTGCATGGAGCTGTGCCCGGACGACGCCATTGTCATGCGGCCGCTGCAAGAACATTTCGAGGTGGGCACATCCACCGACGAGGTCTCGGCCGAGGCGATCGGACAGCTCTGCATGCAGGTCGGGTTCCTGCCGGACATGCTGGTATGCGTGTGTACCGACACCGTGGCGGGCGAATTGGCTGCTGCGATCCTCGATGGTGCTCATTCACCGGAGGCGGTGGCGCGGCGAACGGGCGCGCGCACCGGGTGCACCGAAATCTGTCTCGACCCGATTCTGCGGCTGCTGGCCGCGGCGGGACACGGTGACGCACCGCGTAATCCGCGCAACGGTTATCAGTGGTACGGGATACCGGGAAGGCTGATGAACTTCGTCGGCCCGGACGGCCAGGTCGACCCCGAGCTGGTGCAAGCCTATCCGCATCTGCGGTTGCAAAAGGATGTCAACGCAATGCTTTTCAAGATGGATGAGGCCTGATCGTGACCATCGGCTCGATGCCCGCTCCGCACCTGCTGCCGACCTGGAACCGTCGCCGGCCCGCAGACGTGGTCACCACTCGCGCGGCCGACCTCGACGGCATCGTAACCCTGCCGATCCGCGAATTGACGCCATGGCTGCCGGAGCCGATCTGGGCCCCTGATAGCCGGTTGGGGCCCACCGAGGTGGACGAAGTGCGGGCGCGAACCCGCGCACGGCTCGACAGCCTCGACTGGTCGAACATCAAGCCCGGTGAACGGGTCAACTTGTTGGCCAACCCGCACGGGTTCGCCTTGTCGGGCATGGCTTATGTGGCGATGCTGGAGGAAATCCAACACCACGTGGCGGCGGCGACCGGCGCGACGGTACGACTGCGCATCGCTGAGTCCATGGGCCACATCGAGAATCCCGACTGGATGAGGATTTTCGACCTCGAGCGGCGCTTCGGTGACGTTCGGGAGTGCCCTCAGATCGGCCAAGGTGTGGAAATCGAGACACGGGTTGGAACGATGTACCTCACCCGCCAACTGTTCAACGCCGATCACTTTATCCACACCCACGTGACCGAGATGCGGGAAGGCTATCTGCACCGCATGGTCGATCGGTTGTTCAAACCGTTCGGGATGGGCTATACGAGGTTGGAGACGCGCTCGGCATACCACTTCGGTTACGGACCGCGCACGGGTCAACTGGTGGCGCGTGCGGTTTTTGACAGCGAGTTCGTGCAACAGCGCTATGTTTCCACCGTAGTGCTCAACACCAGCCCCGAAGGTGTTATCGACGTCGACGCCGACAACGACCTCGAGAAACTCGACCGCCGCGTGGCCACCGACATCTTCCGCAACTACGCCGTGCTCATCCGACTCATGTGCGAAGTCAAGGACGTCACGGTCGTTTTCGACGGACACGGCAGCTCGGTCTATAGCTACGCCGGCGGAATACCGTTCGACGTCCTGTACTACTCCAACGCCGATTGGCTCGACCTGGACAATCCGGCGCTGTACGCGGTGCTGCTGCCCGAGTCGATACGTGGGCTGGTGGGGCAGTACATGATGGGCGAGAACGCCAACATCAAGGCCTTCGTCATCAACTACATGGCCGGCGGGGTGCCGTACATGTACCTGTTGAAAGGTGTGCCAACCTTCGTCACCAGTCCACAGGTGATGGACTGGTTGGAGCAGGACCCATCCGGATGCTGGATCGGTGACGCGGCTGAGGTGACGGACGGTCTCGCCGATGCGATGCAGCGAGCCAGGGCGATCGCCAACTCCGACAACGTTATCGTGTACGACGGGCTCCCGGGTGCCATGCATGTATCGGAATCGCTCGCGCAGGCTCTTCGCCAAGCAGCACCCGGGGTTATCGAGGACGTGGAGAAGGTGCGGATGCCCAAATGGCTCGCCCAGCGTGACCTGCCTAGTGTGTCGTTGAGCCGAGCACGCGATGCCTGAAGTCGAACTGCTCGATAAGACCGAGGTTTGGATCCGCGGTGTCGCGCTGAACGGGGCGGACCTGCGCCTTCTGGCGGCGTCGGCCGCGCAGGCATTGGATCTGGCGCCGGATTTGGTGTTTGTGACCGACGCACGCGACGACCACGTGGTGTTCGACGTGTTGAAACCTCGAATGGAACTCAGCAGCATTGTCGGACGAGAAGGTGAGCTGCTCGCCGGACTCGGCGAGGTGGCAGGTGTCACGGTGTCGGCCGGCGCGTCGGTGCACTCCCGCGGCGTCATGGGCATGATCGGCACCCCGCCCGAAATGGTCGACCAAACGCTTTCGCGGGCAACAGAAATCGACAACCGATTACGGTCTTATGTGTCGTCACGGGTTGCTGTCGTTTCGACCGGCCCCGAGGTGGTGGCAGGCAATATCAAAGACACCAACGTGCCGATCACCCAAGACATTTTGGGACGCGCCGGTTTCGAGGTGACGGCTGCGGGTGCCGTCGTCGACGATGAGGATGCCATACTCGGACGGGTGCTGCGACTGGTCTCGGATGGTTTCGGGGTCGTCATCACCACCGGCGGAGTCGGAGCCGAAGACAAGGACCGCACAATCGAGGCGTTGCAACGCTGCGATCCACACTTGGTCACAGAAGTTCTATCCACCTACGCCGTCGGACATGGCCGCCACGTCAAGCCCCACGTGCGCATCGGCGTAGGCCAGGTCGAGTGGACGCGTCTGATCGCCCTGCCTGGGCCGACCCGTGAAGTTCAAGCCGCACTGCCAATTGTGTTGCAGGGGTTGCAACAGGGCTGGGATGACATACGACTTGCTCAGGCGCTGGGCGAGGTTTTGCGGGCCTGTCTGCGATGACGTCGCTTGGGTAGTTGCAATCAATATGGGCTTTCCTGAAAGTCACACTCACCGCCATTTGGTTGACTGACCGACCTTTCTGAGCGCTTCATTTAGCGGGCGCTGCGCCTCCTGCGCCGTCGCGCGCGGAATCGTTCGAAGCGGACATAACCGGATACCACCGGCGACAGTGCGGCGGGGTATGGCGGCGTGATGAGACCTGCGAAGCTCATCGGCAACCGACTCGTCGTGACGGTGCGGTGATGGGTGAATGTGTCGAAGCCCGCCTTGCCGTGGTAGGCGCCCCAGCCGCTGCGCCCGACCCCGCCGAACGGCGCGGCCATCACCGCGCAGTGCACCGCGAAATCGTTGACGGCCATGCCTCCGCTCAGCGTTTTGGCGCGAAACTCGTCGAGGCCGCGCCCGGCCGGACCGTACCAATAGACCGCCAGCGGTGAGGGTCGAGCCGCGACGTAGTCACACACCTCGGTGATTGCGTCATACGGCAGGACAGCCAGCACCGGCCCGAAGACCTCCTCATCGGCGATGCGCATCTCGTCCGTGACGTCGAGCACCAGAGTGGGTGGGATGCGCCGCCTCGTCGCATCCATGGGGGCCCCACTGTCGTAGACCGTCGCGCCGCGCTCCCGGGCGTCCTCGATCAAGCCCCTGACGCGCTCGAAGTTCTTGTCGTCGACGATGCTGACCAAGCCCGCCCCGCCGTCGGCCGCGGCGGCCCTTCCATGTTCGAGGGCGGCGGTGACGAAGTCACTCATCCGGTCGCGGGGAACGAAGGCGTAATCGGGGCACAGGCAGATCTGGCCCCCGTTGCCCAGCCGAGCTGCCATCACCCGGCGCGCCATCGCCGGCACATCGGCGTCGGGAGCGATGACTGCAGGGTTCTTGCCGCCCAGCTCGAGGGTGACGGGGACGAGATTTTTAGCCGCCGTCGCGGCGACCAGCGCACCGACTTCTGGTGAGCCGGTGAAGAACAGGTGGTCGAAGGGCAGCGCGCTGAATTCCGCACCAACCTCGGGCCCGCCGGTGACGACCGTGAGCTCGGTGGGGTCGAAGTACGTCGCCGCCTTGGCTGCGAACAGCGCGGCGGTGCGGGGGGTGACCTCCGAGAACTTGATCATCACCCGGTTTCCCGCGGCGAACGCGGAAGCAGCCGGCTGGACCACCAGACTGACAGGGAAGTTCCACGGGCCGATGACGCCGACCACACCCAACGGCTTCTTCTCCACCACCGTCGGCATCCCGAGCAGCGTGCCCGACCTGATGCGCTGCGGGCGCATCCACGACTTCAGATGCCGGCGGGTCGCGAGCATATCCGGCAGGATGCCCGCGACTTCTGACACCAGGTTGATCGCGTGGGGACGATTGCCGAAGTCGGCGTGCAGCGCTGCCGAGAACTCGTCGGCTCCCTCGGTCAGCAGCAGGATCAATCGGTCGATCCGGTCGCGCCGCACGGCCGGCGAAGGAGACCCGGCTTTGCGGAAGTCGGCTCGCTGAGCGTCCAGCATCGCGTTCAGCGTGGCCGACTGGCTGTTGGTGGCCGGACGCACGAACCGGTCGACATTAGTGGACATTGCGCTCCGTTCGAAGTTGTTGCGACGCTTTTTGTTGCTCGAGGCGTTTGGCGAGGGGCAACGTTACGGCGGCGCAGGTGACGAGCATGAGGACACCGCCCAGGCGCTGGTCCATGGTGGGCGATAGCCCAAGCGGGTTGATGTGGTGCGGGTGCCGGGAGGGGCGGAGCAGGGCAGCCAGGCCGAGGATCGCCGCGACCTCTTGACCGAGGATCAGTGCGCCGCGGCGCAGGGCAGGTGGGACACGCCCCGCGGTGCCGAGGATGGCGGCCCAGTAGCTCAGCCCGATCACGACGGCGAGGAGGGCAAGCCAGAGCGGCACCATGTCCAGGTGTGCGCCGTGGCTGTGGACGGCTGGCAAGTGCAGGGCCATCAGCAGTCCCGAGTTGAGGACGACGGCGATGATCACACCGGCCGTCCACGGCCGGGAATGCCCGGAGCCGGCCGTCGGCTGAACCCGCCGCAGCGCCGCGATGAGCAACAGCGGCACGGCGACGAGCAGCGCTTCCAGCGCCGCCATTGCCACGAGGTGCGATTGCAAAGCCATCACACGAACTGTCTGGGATGTACCCAGGAAGGCGAGCCCCGCGGCGGCGAGGATGGCGGGAACCCGCGCCCGGGTGGCCAGCCACCAGATCAGCACCGCCGCGGTGCATCCTGCCACGATCAATAAGCTTGGCTGCCATCCAAATTGAGCAGACGGTGATGGAGGCATGCCCGTCGTCCCGGGCATGTTGTGTTCGGCTGCGGACCTGGTATCACCACTCTTCAGCATCAGTGTCGCAACCCCGAGGGCGACCGCGATCTCGGCGGCCGCCGCGATCCACACACCGGGGGATGGACGCGGGGTGTGATCAACCGGACTGGCGTCAGCTGCCTGCAGCCGCATCAAGGGTTCCTGATCAACCTGGGCAAGTTCTTTTGCGACACAACGCGCGACAAGACGGCGGCGAACGTGGCCCCTTTGCCGTGCAGGGCCTGTCTCTTTCCCCCAGCCAGCGCGTCGTATCCGGCTCGGGCAACCCCGGCGGGAGACCCGGCCTTGTTCTTTTCGAACATGTTGTGCAGCAGCGACTTGCCCGCGAACTCATCGATGCCGCCGGCTTGCGCGAACTTGGTTTGCGTTGCGCCGGGGGTCAAGCACGTGACGGTGACGCCGTAGGGCTTCAACTCGGCGGCCAGCGCGTACGTGAAGGTGTTCACATACGACTTGCTGGCACAGTAGGACGCCATGCGCGTCGAGGGAATCATCCCGGCGGTCGAACCGACGTTGAGGATCGCGCCGTGGCGACGCGCCTTCATCTCGCGGCCGAAGAGCATCGACGTCATTGTCAGCGTGATCACGTTGAGCTCCAACATGTTCGCCACCCGCTCGGGTGATAGGTCAACGGCATCACCGAAGCAGGCGAAGCCTGCATTGTTGATCAGGACGTCGGGAAACCGGTCGTTGTCCTGACACCACTGCAGCAGGGCGGCCGCTGCATCAGGCTTGGCCAGGTCCATCTGGAGGGTCTGCAACCGCGCCGCGCCGAAGCGGAAGTCCTCACTCAATTGGTCGAGTTCGTTCTGCAACAGGCTCACCGCGAGGACGTGCGAGCCGTCCTGTAGGTACAGCCTGGTGAGTTCCTTCCCGATGCCCGAACCGGCGCCGGTCACGAGAACTTTCTTCATCCGCCAAAGTCCTTTTCGTCATGTGTTTTCGGTTTGAGCAGTTGGCGGCCGCGGCGGCCGGTGCATCACTGCGCCGGCGCGAGTGCGACCTCGGTGCGGCCGGCCAGATCGACGGGGATGACCAGGTGGCCGCGGTCATCGGCTGCGAGTTCTGCATCCAGCGCGCCACGCAGCCGGTAACGCCCGCGCGGGACGAGACGTTCAACCCCCAGCTGCACTCGCGCCGGGCCGTCACCTGGCCGCAATACCAGGCGAAGGTCGGTGCCGTCGGTGCGCGCCGACGCCACTAACACCTGGGGGTAGTCAACCCCGTCCAGGACAGGGCCGGTGCGCACCGCCTCGCCTGGACCCTCGGCGATCAGCGCGCGGTGACCACCGGGCGGGTTGAACCGAGCAAGCGCCAACATCGCGTTCATGTTTGTCGACAATTCGTCGTGCCACCGGGTGCCGTTGGTCTCGACGGGTGGCAGTTGGCGATCGAGTGACGCCGCCAACGTGTCGTACACCTCGGTGTCGCCCATCTCAGCAGCCCCCCACATCACCGGGGCGAAGGCGGCTACCGTCGACTTGCGGTAGTTGCCGGTGTCGATGGCGTCCCATCCCCGCAGTGCGACGGTCGGTTCAGGCCCTGTGATATCGACGAACTCGCGCCGCACGATCGTCCAACAACGTTGTGCAAGTTCGGGATCGAAGGCATGCAGCATGCTGGCCAGTCCGCAGTCGGCGATAGTGGAGGTGAGCATCGGGATGGTGATGCCGAGGCGTGCGGACCGGATGGCGGTCACCCGCCCGTCCGGAGTGATGAACTCGTCGAGGAGGCGGCGCCGAAATTCTTCCCCGATCGAGTCGACGAACCGGGTGCCGTGCAGCCTGTCCGACAGCAGCAGGGTGTTGATGCCGGTCATGTTGCAGGCGCTGTAAATCCAGTTCGGCTCGCAGGGGAACAAGGTCATGCCTGACCGTTTCATGTTGCCGTAGACGGCCGCGGTGACCATGTCATGTGTGTAGGGCCAGGTGCGCTTGCCGAGCCGGAACGGCATCGCGCCGCTGCGTCGATACCGGTCGTCGCCGGTGTTGGATTCGTAGACACCCAGCATCGTTCCGAGATAGCCCGACAGCATGATGTTGTCGCGCTTCATCGGGTCCCAGTCGAGACTGAGGTTGCCCCACGTCTGCTCGAAGGCCCAGTATCGCCAAATCGATGGCAGAGTCAGCTTGTCGATGAGATTGCGCTGTGCGGCGGACAAGTAGCCGTGGAAGGAAGGTGTGTAGTGCAATTGAGCCATCGCAAGCGCCCACTGCGCGAAATTCAGCTGATAGCGGATCGCCGAGGTCTGGAACTGATCCACCTTCGTGAAACCGTCGAACTTGTCCAGCGGCTGCAGTGCCCGGTCGAGCAGTGATCGCAAAGTGCCAAGGTCCTCAGTCGAAAGCTCTTTGTCTACAGCGTCTTTGGGCTGGGGGTCGATACGTGGCACGGTCGCAAGATATTTCGCTCGGACACGGCCGCGATCCTGCGCGGCGCGGAAGGCGCGACGCCGGGCCAGGGTGCCTGCCGCGGCGCCGCCCATTAGCGCCACGGGCACCGCGACCCGTGCTCCGTTCCACGTCTTGCGGCCGCGGACGGCCTGCTTACGCGCATTGAACGCCGCCCCCATCCATAACAGCGGCGGCAGCACGATGTTTCCGGTGCCGAACCACGCCGCCAACGAAGCCGCGAAACCTCCCAACGTCGCCAGGAATCGCAGTGGGCTGCGTGTGTAGATGTAGCCGGCTCCGGGCGCTAGTGCTCCCAGGGCCAGCGCCCGCGTACCGGGCCGCTTGCTCAACGTCGACGCCACGACGGCCACGCCACCGCCGATAGACGCAGCGACGCCCGCGCGGCGCAATAATGCTCGCACGGCGGGGCCGTTGGGTCGGTCAGGAACCGTCAGCGGGTATCCGATGTCGGCGTGCCGTTCTTGTTCGACTGTGGAAGTGCTCATGTCGGTAGCTCCTTGACGCTGCTTTGGATCACTTGGATTACTTGGATCGTGAATCGACTCGCTCCCCGCCGGGCATTGGTGGCGACCACCGGGCCGTCGTGACCGGCGCTTCGCGGTTGCCTCTGCGAGGAATTCTGCGAAGCGCGGCGCCGAACAGGGCCGCCACCAGCACGCAGCAAGCCATCAGCTGCACCGCCCCGTGGCCGGGGCCGTGCCGATCCTGCCGCAGCGTCGAATCCGTGCGATGAAAATGTCGCCCTCTCAACACCGGGGATGGACTGTTTGATCTCGGCGCAGTCTAATACCGACGCAGGGCGTCGGCAATAGGCTTTTGACTCGTTGCGGGCGGGCGATGCTTAAACTGCGATGAAGGGAAGGACGTGATGGGTGTCAAGGGAGTTAGCCCCGTCGCCGCGGCGGCGGCAGAAAATGCTGCACCGCAACGAAAGGCGGCGCCGGGACGGCGGCGAGACCCGACCATCGACGACAAGCTTCGACAGGCGGCACGCGAGCTGTACGGGCGCGAGGGCTGGGCCGGGTTCCATTTCGAGGGAGTGGCTAGAGCGGCCGGTGTCAGCAAGGATGCGGTGTACCGGCGGTACACTAATGCTCAGTCGCTACTGCTCGACGCGTTGTCAGACCAGACCGTGCCGGCACTGGCGGACGACCGACCGATCGAGGAGGCGTTGGTCGCGTACGCCTGCGATGCCTTCACTTACTTTGCCAGTGGCCACGGATACGCCAACCTGCGAGTCCATGTTGACGCGGTGCAGTACCCAGATATCCTGCAGCAATATCGCATTCGTGTGGTTGAACCGCAGATCGCCCAAGCGGTCAGCGTGCTGGAGCGCGCTCGTGAGCAGGGATACCTGCATCCGGACACCTCGTGCGCAGCCGTGATCGAAGCGCTGGGTGGAGCGGTCATGGTCTATGCGCTGGCATCGGCACCATTGCCGGGCGCGGTTGACGAGGGGGGCGACGCCGTTGATCCGGCCACAACGCGCCAGCTGACCGACTTCGTGCAGCAGATCTTGCATGGGCGACTGAGCGACCAGTCGAATGGGCAACACGCATCGGACCGAGTCAGATCTTCAGCAACGCGCCGCCGTCGACGGTCAACTGCAAGCCAGTGACGTAACGGGACGCGGCGGACGCGAGGTACACGACGGCGTGCGCGATGTCGTCGGCTTCCACGTACGGGATCGGCATCGCCTGCATCCGGGGTAAGGCCAGCTCGACGCGACCCATTGCAGACCCTCTCGTTCGTCTCGTTTTCTCGTAGCGGCCGATCCGGGGGCGCGAACCCGAATCGTATTACGTGGTTAGTCTATTGTGAATGCGCCGCCGGAAAGAGGGGACGATCACCGAAATGCCTGGAGTACTGGACGGCATCCGCGTCATCGAATTGGCGACCTGGGGCTTCGTTCCTTCGGCGGGTGTCGCATTGGCGGACTGGGGTGCCGAGGTGATCAAAGTGGAGCACCCACTGCACGGTGACCCGATGCGGGGACTGGTGAGCGCGGCACTGACTCCGCCGGGCCAGCAGCCGGTCGGCTTCATGTTTCAAACCTTCAGCCGCAATAAGGCAAGTGTCGGAATCGATCTATCCGCCGCGGCCGGCCGGGAGGCGCTCTATCGGCTCGTTGCCGGCGCCGACGTGTTCTTGACGAACTATCTGGCGCCGGTGCGCCGCAAACTGCGGGTCGACGTCGAGGACCTGGCAACCGTCAACCCGCGGCTGGTGTATGCCCGGGGAACCGGCCTGGGTCCGCAGGGCGACGAAGCCGATACCGGCGGGTTTGATCTGGCGTCGTACTGGTCGCGCGGTGGCGTGGGCTACGTCAGCACCCCGGCGGGCGCGGAATTTCCGCCGCCGATGCCGGGGGCGGCCTTCGGAGACCTGCAGTCCGGTCTCTACGCCGCCGGCGGCGTCGCCGCAGCGCTGTTTGCCCGCGAACGCACCGGCGCCGCTCAAGTCGTCGATGTCAGCCTGCTCGGGGCTGCGGTATGGGGCACCGCACCGCACATCGCCGCGTCGTCGTTGTTCGAGATCGATGCCATGCCGCGCGGCGACCACCAATCGGCGCACAACCCACTCAGTAACACCTATCGGACGCTCGACGGCCGGTTCGTCGCGCTGGTGATGCTGGAATCGGACCGGTTCTGGGCTCCGTTGGTCGAACTCATCGGGCGAAAAGATGTGGCTACCGATCCGCGCTTCGTCGATGCCGCGGCGCGAAGTGCCAACAGTAAGGCGTGCATCGCCGAACTGGACGCCATCTTTGCCGCGCGTACCGCAGATGACTGGCGGGAGGTGCTGCGCCGCCAGCGGGGAGTCTGGGCCATCGTCCAGTCGCCGCGCGAAACCCGTTGCGATCCACAGGTTCTCGCTAACGGCTACGTCGGTTCGATGGAGCTCGACAACCATACGGCGCTGACGGTGGCGATGCCGCCCGTGCAGTTCAATGGTGGCCAACCGAGCCCCTGCCCAGCGCCGGAGCTCGGCGCCGACACCGACCGGGTACTCCTTGAGCTGGGCTACGAGTGGGACCAGCTCGTGGCGATGAAAGTCGACGGTGCCATCACCTGACAGCCAGCCCCGGATGTGCGTTGATCCGTCTGTTAATATAACCTGGTTAACTAATTGTGCGCCGAATACCACCGCGCTTGCCAGTGAAGGTGATGAATGGATCTCCCGGACCAGATGCGGGCGAGGATCTCGGCCCACGGCGAGCAACCGGTGTTGTGCTACGGCGAGATATGGCACAACAACGATCAGTTCGGCGCCGTTGCCGAGCAGATCAACGCGACGCTGCTGGCCGAGGGTATCGGACCGGATAGCCCGGTAGGCGTGTACATGCGCAACCGGCCCGGTCCGGTTGCCGCGCTGGCGGTTTTGCTCGCCACCCGCCGGCCCCTGGTGGTTCTCAACCCGGCGATACCCGACGCAACCATCGGGCAAGATGTCAGCGCTCTGCGGCCGGCGGCTGTCGTGGCCGACCCGGAGGATTGGCGCCGGGCGGCCGTCAGTTCGGCGGTTGCCGATGCGGGCGCTCTTGGGGTTCAGGTCGATTTCGCCGCCGAGAATGACCAGGCGGTACAGGTGATCGTCAAGCGGACCCCGGGTGCCGACCATGCCCCGGTCAACAACGGCGTGGCGATTCTGATGCCCACTAGCGGAACCACGGGACCACCGAAGCGAATCCCGTTGCGCTACGAAGAGATCGAGCATGCACTACGCGGCGCCCAGGAGCACTACATGAACGGCAGCGCCCGTGAGGGCAGCGTTCGCGGAGCAGGGGTACAGATCTGTGCGCTACCGCCGACCAACATCAGCGGGCTGTGGGCATTGATCACTGCGCTCAGTGGCGGCGGACGGGCCCTGCTGCAGGACAGGTTCGAGCCTGAGGCGTGGTCGCTGGCCGTGGCGCAGTACCGACCGCGATCGGTGTCACTGCCTCCGGCGGCGCTGCGCATGATCCTCGACGCCGGTGTGGATCCTGAGAAGTTATCGAGCCTGAAGGCGGTGTGGGCCGGTGCTGCGCCAGTGGGTCCGGCCCTGGCCGACGCTTTCGAAGAAGCGTACGGCTGCCCGGTCTTGCTCAGCTACGGGGCGACCGAGTTCACCGGCGGAATCACCGGGTGGTCGCTGCGGGACTGGCAACAATGGAAAGACACCAAGCGTGGCAGCGTAGGCCGCACCCATCCCGGTGTCCAAATCTCGGTCATCGACTCCGACACCAAAGAGGTGCTCGCCCCCGGGCAGCGCGGCATCGTGCAGGTTCGTTCGGCTCAGGCAGCTGGCGGCGACGGCCAATGGGTCCGGACCAACGATCTGGGCATCATCGACGAGGACGGCTTCGTCTGGATCCACGGACGTACTGACGATGTGATCAACCGTGGCGGTTTCAAGATCTTCCCCGCCGAGATCGAGGACTGTTTGGAAGCGCATCCGCGGGTGCGGGAAGCGGTCGCCTTCGGCATTCCCGACAAGCGGCTTGGTCAGGTGCCGGTCGCCATGGTTGTCGCCCTAGGCGACGTGCGCTCCGAAGGTCTCGTCGCCTGGGTCAAATCCAGGCTGCCCGCGTACAAGGCGCCTGTGACGGTATGCACTACCGAATACATTCCGCGCAACACGGCCATGAAAGTCTTGCGCGGGCAAGCTCGTGAGCAATTCGAAAGCATTGCTGCACAATCGAATTAGTGCAGAGTGAGGGTACGGATTTCAGTGGATCAGCAGCACTTCGAAGACCGCGTGGTCGTAGTCGCCGGAGCGGGCAACCGCTTTGGCCGCACGCACGCGCTCGCCTTCGCCGCGGCCGGTGCCGCCGTGGTGGTCAACGATCTTGGCCGGGGGCGCGACGGTAGCGGCGGATCTGCCGAGCCGGCCCAACAAGTCGTTGACAAGATCATCGCCGCGGGCGGGCGGGCGGTCGCCAACACCGATGACGTCAGCACCTGGGACGGCGCCAAGGTGTTGGTCGACCAAGCCGTCGGTACCTTCGGCGGCGTGGACCTCCTGGTCAAAAACCCCGGCATGCTCCGTGACCGCATATTGACTTCGATGTCGGAAGCCGGATGGGACGCGGTGATCGCCGTGCACCTTGAGGGCACATTCTGTCCGACCCGCCACGCGGCCGACGACTGGCGCCAGCGCACCAAGAGTGGTCTGGCTAACGTAGCCCGGGTAATCAACACCATCTCGCCGTCGAGCCTGTTCGGCAGCTGGGCCTATGGTCCGGAAGTTCACAGCGACGAACGGTGGACGACGCCGCGCCTTGATGCGGTCATGCCGGACCTGCTGGCCAAGTCCGCACCCAACGCCGAGATGACCGGACAGCGACCGCTCCGATGAGTGCGTCGACGACCCATCCGGCTCACCGCCTGATCGGCCAGGTGCTGTTCGCCTACGACATGCCCATAGAGCGCGGCAAGATCCGCGAATTCGCGGCGGCGACCGGTGCTACGGATCCGGTCTATCACGGCCCGAACCCTCCTGTGCCACCGACATTTCTGGCCACCGCCATGCACTGGGAGCCGCAGGACCCGCCCCTGGCCTCCAGGCTGGGTCTGGATTTGAGCAGGGTGCTGCAAGGCAGCCAGGAATATACGTTCATCGGGCCGCTGCCGCATGCCGGCGACACATTGCACGCCGAGACCTCGGTGGCGTCGGTGACCGACAAACCGAGCAGCCGAGGTGGTCGGATGACATTGATCGTGGTGCTGACCCGGTTCTTGCGATCCGACGGCACGGTCGCCGCCGAGGGGCGCGCGACGGTAATCGAGAGAGGGCTGCCATGACCGCCCGTCTTTCGGGCGAAGAGCTGGTCGCCGGCGCTGCCCTGCCCGAACGGCACTTCGGCCCCCAAACCCGTACCGATATCGTTCGCTACCAGGGAGCCAGCGGTGACTTCAACCCCATCCACCACGACGACGAGTTCGCCCGATCGGCCGGCATGTCAGGGGTTTTCAGTGTCGGCATGCTGCAGGCCGGTTACCTGGGCACGTACTGCGTGGAACTGTTCGGACCGAAGAGTGTGCGACGGCTGTCGGTGAGGTTCGCCGGGCAGGTGTGGCCAGGCGACACGCTGGTGTGCCGCGGCTTGGTCTCGACACTAACTCCGACCGAGGACGGGCACAGCGCCGAACTCGACCTGACCATCTGGCGCGTCGGCGGCGGTGTGGCCGTATCGGCCTCGGCGACGCTGCTGATCCGATCGACCGAGGCCGACGACGAAAGTACGACCCCATGACGGCCGGCGTCGAGGACGAAATGAGTGTCGGTCTGACGCATGTCTTTGGGCTGGCAAGCGCGTGCGCGGTGCATGTGCGCGAGCGGCGGGCGGCCTGATGACGTTAGTCCCTACCTCCCAGACCGGCCAGTAGATTAGTAGTAACCACGTTAACTATCAGGAGCCCGATATGCCGCTGCAGGATCACATGCAGTTGATTTCCGTCGACGACCACCTCATCGAGCATCCGCGCATCTGGGCCGACCGGCTGCCCGCCAAGTACCGGGAGTTAGGGCCCCACATCGTGGAAGTGCCTCGCGCCAAGGGCGGTCCGCCCAGCCAGGTGTGGGAGTACCAGTGCAAGACGTACCCGCAGATCGGTCTCAATGCCGTGGCGGGGAAGAAGCCGGAGGAGTACGGCATCGACCCGTCGCGCTTCGACGAAATGCTGCCCGGGTGCTACGACCCCGTCCAACGGCTTGCGGACATGGATCTCGACGGTGTGGAGGCCGCACTCTGCTTTCCGTCGTTTCCCCGGTTCGCCGGCACGGTGTTCCTGGAGGGCGATGACCGCGACGTGGCACTGGCCAGCGTCAAGGCGTACAACGACTTCATGCTGGATGAATGGTGTGCTGCCGCGCCACACCGATACATCCCGCTGGTGATCCTGCCGCTGTGGGACGTTGACCTCGCGGTGACCGAGGTGCATCGGACTTTCGCCAAGGGCGCGAAGACCATTGCGTTCCCGGAGAACCCTTCGCCGCTGGGGCTGCCGTCGATCCACACCGACCACTGGGAGCCGCTGTTCAGCGTCGCCGAGGACTACGACCTGCCGTTGTCGATGCATTTCGGCACGTCGGGTGTCTCGCCCAGGCCGTCGCCCGAATGTCCGATGGCGGTCAGTATCACGCTGTTCAGCTGCAACTCGATGTCGGCGCTGACCGACTTGCTGTTCTCACCGGTTTTTCATCGGCACCCCAAGCTGAAAGTGGCGCTGTCGGAAGGGGGTATCGGCTGGGTTCCCTACATGCTCGAGCGCGCCGACTACGTCTGGGAGCGGCATCGCTTCTACCAGAACGTCAACCAGGAACGCCGGCCATCGGAGTTGTACTTCGACCACGTCTATTCTTGCTTCATCGAGGATCATCACGGACTCGAAGCCCGTGACGAGGTCGGTTTGGACAACATCTTGTGGGAATGCGACTACCCGCACTCGGATTCGAACTGGCCGAACAGCCGTAAGGTCGCCGAGCAAGTGTTCACGAAGATCCCGGATGAGGACGTACACAAGATTGTCGAGCTCAATGCCCGGCGGGTGTTTAACTTCCCCCGTGTCGAAAAATGAGCGGCGGCCCGGTCGCCCCCATTCCTCCTCACACAGTGCGGGGTGCGTCGGACTGGGACGATGAGGATCTGTTGACCGTCGCGGAGGCGTCGGAACGACTCGCCGAGGAGATCAATGCCGCACGTCGCCGCGTCCGCCAAGCCGAAGAGGTGCTGGGCGATGAAGACTCGCTGGCCGTCGGCGCCGTGCATGTGGCCGGTCTGGCCGCCGAACGCAAACGCCTGCAGGAGCTGATTCGGGCAGCCCAACGCATCCAAGCCGCTGCGGCCGACGGCCCCCGGTAGACCGTGTTACCAGAGCAGAAGACAGCCAGCGGACCCATCCACGCTGTGGTCTTCGACATGGGCGGTGTGCTTACCATCGACCCCTATCAGGCCTGTAGGGACTACGCAGCCGAGTTACGCATCGCCGCGGATACCTTTGTCGATCAGTTGCGCGGACTGGAGTTCGCGCAAGTGGAAACCGGTGATCGCTCAATGCGTGAGTACCTCAAGTTCGCGTGTCGCGACGTCGAGGCACGGCTGGGTGTACATGTCGATATCCGTCGCCTCGCCGACTGCTTTGCCGCTGGTCAGCGGGTGCGCCCCGAGATGACTACGCTGGTCGAGGACCTGGTTCGGGGTGGCGTCAAGGTCGGCTTGCTCACGAACAACGCCAAGGAGGCCAGGTCCTGGTGGACCAGCGGCGTGCTGCCGCTGGAGCGCTTCGCGACCATCGTCGATTCGTCGGAAGTCGGCCTGCGCAAACCCAATCCGGCCATCTTCGCGCTCACGGCCGAGCGCATGGGTTGCCGTCCTGACCGATTGTTGTATTTCGACGACACCGAGGAGAACGTCGTCGGGGCGGCAGCCTCCGGGCTGGCCGCCCGGTTGTTCACCCACCCCGTTGCCTGCCGACGGGAGTGTGCTCAGTATGGACTGCTGTAACGACGATATTTGTGCCCAATGCCACAGTCAAATACTATAACCAGGTTATAGTTACACGGTCGGCTTCGAGATGTGTGAAAGTGATATGTCGGGACGAGTTCTGGTTACCGGAGGCACCGGCGCTGCCGGCGCAGCGACGGTCAAATGGCTACGGCGAATGGGAGCCGATGTCGTCGTTCTGGCGCGGCGCGCTCCGGGGGTACCCGTCCCCGGCGTGACGTAT
>Ga0075021_10000519_pt1 | contig 20393 bp, 18 predicted proteins | sample ColStrG_CSR_2012_FD_72749 | JGI IMG/M metagenome (GOLD analysis project Ga0075021, IMG submission 72749) | Freshwater sediment microbial communities in response to fracking from Pennsylvania, USA - Cold Stream Run_MetaG_CSR_2012 | ecosystem: Environmental > Aquatic > Freshwater > Creek >...
GCCCGGATGATAGTCACAACCTATAATCAGCATGTTCGGCTCCTTTCCTCCGAGCCTTTGGTTGGTTTGCGCCACCAGAGTTTACTCGGGCCTAGGAGCCGACATTGTTATGGAATCATTACACTCATTGACCGAGTTCTGAGCTATACCCGCGATAGCGCAATGCTGGCGACGTAGCAGGCCAAAGAAATGCTGATGCCCGTAAGCGGCACACTAAAAAAATAAACCTTGCCGAGCACAACCAAACCACCCAGCATTGCCAGCCCGACAACGAGCAGGAACGGTGACTGAAAGAGTAGTCGGCCGTGAGTCAATGCGAGAAAACCGAAAACCAAGCCGAACAGAATAAGTCCCATGCTGTGGCTGGCATTGAAGCCCACCCAACACCGCCACATCGTTGTTTCTTTCGTAATGACGGGCGAAATCTGGCTCATGCTGATTTGCAGCGCGGGGTCACGAGGCGTCAGCTTTGGCCCCCAGAACGTATAGACGAGGTGGACGACTCCGAGCGTAAAGATAATGCTCGCACTAAGAACCATGAGAATTTTTGCGGCCAAGATGGTCTACCTATCTGTGGGCGTGCGACTGGCAGGGCCATCGTCTAAAAGTAGATAGCTGGCCATTGGAGCGGTTTGATCGCAGCCCGCTACTGCAGCAGAATCACCAGAATGCGGCCGTCGGAGTGGTATCCGCCGCCGGTGGCGTTTTTGGCTCCCTGCACTGGGTCGGGCGGCAGATAGTAGGACATGCTTTTCACTTTGCCTGCCTGCTGCAAAGTCTGCCCGATATTGTCGCGCTCGCCGTCAACCGCCGGATCGATCTTGTGGGTCACGCTTCCGTTGCGTTGATCTTTTTCAAAACCGATATCGTGGGTGCCGGCCCCGGCCCACAGGGTTTGCCCGTTCCAGGTAGTAGGCGCTTTCCAGATACGGAAGTGGTGACGGCTGGCCACGACGGAATAGGCTTGAGCCAGTTCGTAACCGAAATCCTGCTTGCGGCCGAAAAGATAAAGCTGGCTCATCGGCATCTGCAGGTAGTCCTTCTTCTCGTAGGTCTCGAGCGCGGCCTTCAGGACAGCTTCCTTGTTGTCTGTGTCCGCTACGCGCCAGCTGGCCGCCTCGAGCGCGCTCTGCACCTGCTGCTGGGAGCCGACCAGGACAAAGTTCACCATATCGCCCTGATTGTTGAACTGGTCATTCACCCGGCGGGGAAGGCCATCGATATCTTTCCGCAGGCCTGAATCGAGAGCTGCGCTGGATACGCTCAGAGCTGGTGTTGCCGGAGTTGGAGCCGCGGCCGTGGAGGGATTCGGAGAGACCACATCATTGGATACTGGGGCGGAGGAAGTGCTCGCTGGGCTCGATCCTGTACCGAATTGTCCTGCCATGAACACCTGCGCTGCGCTGGCCAGCTTCGACTTGATATCCTGCGCCGGCTTGGTTTGAGACGTTGTGGCGGCTGACGCGGACGTCGATGCGGCTGACGCGGACGTCGATGCGGCTGTCGACCCGGATGATGCTGTGGCCGTCAACGCATTGCCTGCGGCCGCCGCCGCTGGCATACTTCCGGCGCTAGTGACATGAACTTTGACCGCAAAGCTGCCGGTGCAGGCAGGCGCAGCTTGCCCGTTTGCTTGTTCATTCACACCGAAGAAAAGATGGCCGGGCGCGTCCACCTTAACCTGCTTGTTACTGCCAATAAGCATTGGCACGCCTTGTGCATCAGTTCTGGCAATCAGAGCGCCGGGGGAAGCCGACACAACCGGAAGGGCGGCGTTCGCGTCCCCTGGACTGCCTGATCCTCGCGGATCGCAGCTCTCACTCGACTGGCCAACCGACCTGGCGGAGATCTCCAGAACGGTTCCGGCTTGCAGATCCATACCAGTGTCGGTCCAGGGCTGTGTGGTCGAGATGGTGAAGGAATAATCTCTTGCAGCAGCAGCCGCGCCACTCTCGGATTGCGCTGAGGCGTTGAGGTGGGCGAGCATTGCGATTGAAAAGGCAAGCCCTTTGATCGCCAGGTAGGAAAATTTCATGGTGCTCTCCAGGTACAGGTCAAATGTCGCCCGTATTATCGCTCAACCGGGCGCAATCGGTCACGGGGAAGGGCTTGTGTGGGGCGGGCGCCCTCGCCCGCCAATCACGTACGCAATCCAAAGGTTGTAAGAAAAATAACAGCATCAACAGCGAACCGCAGCGGCTGAAGCCGGGCCGGTTTCGGCGGTTAACGGCACGATTGAAGTCGTGCGCTCCCAAAACCCTTCCTGAGCACAGTTCGAAAATGAACTGGTGCGGCTCGGCAGATTTGCTGATCAAGTCTTCGAACTCAGCGATGCCACATGAGCAGAGAAAAGCCCCAGCACGGTCTCCCATGCTGAGGCTCTGGTGTTGTGCGACAAAACTACCGGGCGAGCGCGGGTTCGAGCTGGCCTGACTTCAGGCTTGCATAGCGCTTGTTGATCTCGTCCCAGTTGACCACGTTCCACCAGGCCGCCAGGTATTCGGGACGTCGATTGTTGTATTTGAGGTAATAGGCGTGCTCCCAGACGTCATTGCCGAAGATAGGAAACAGGCCCTGGGAGATGGGATTGTCCTGGTTGGCTGTGCTGAGAACCTGCAGCTCGCCGCCGCGCTTGCCGGCCAGCCATACCCAGCCGCTGCCGAACTGCTTGACTCCGGCGTCGTTGAACTTGGTCTGAAAATCCTTGAAGCTGCCGAAGGCCTTCGTGATCGCGTCCGCAATGGGGCCGCTCGGATCACCACTGCCTTTAGGCTTCATGATCTTCCAGAACATGCTGTGGTTCACGTGTCCGCCACCGTTGTTGCGCACGGCGCCGCGAATGTCCTCGGGCACAGCGTTCAGGTCGCGAATCAGATCTTCAGCGCTCTTCGACTGCAGGTTAGGATGTTTTTCCAGGGCCGCATTCAGATTCTTCACATACGCCGCGTGATGCATGTCGTGGTGCAGTTTCATGGTAGCGGCATCGATGGTGGGTTCAAGGGCGGAATAGTCGTAAGGCAAAGGGGGTAGTTCAAAAGCCATATTTGTTCTCCTCTATACCAGTCTCAGATGATGGTATCGCGACTGGCGATTCAGCGGGAAATCCGTTTAAGGCGAAAAGTCGATGGCTTTAAGCAGGTAGGGGTTGGCTGTGGAAAACATGGCCGCCCGGCAAAGTGGCGGTCTACTGGCTCAGGGCGCGCTGCAGTTCCAGGGGGTCGGTGGCATAGGTCAAGGCCGCTTCCAAATCGACAATTCCGGCTCGCACCAGCTTCTCGATCTCCGCGTCGAAGTGCTGCATGCCTTCTGAGGCGCCATGTTTTATCACTTCGAGCAGAGTTTCACCCGAAGGGTCTTCGCATTCCAGAATATTCATGGTACGCGAGGTGTTTTTAAAGATTTCCAGGATGGCTGTCCTGCCGCCGTCTTTTCGGGGAATGAGGCGCTGAGAAATCACGTGACGCAGCGTCCTGGACAAACGCCCGCGCAGCGAATGCTGTTCGGCCGGAGGAAAGGCGCCGGCGATCCGCTCCAGGGTTTTGGTGGCATTGGGTGCGTTCAAGCTGGAAAGCACCAGGTGGCCGGTTTCGGCGGCCTCCAGAACCATCTCCATGGTTTCACGGTCGCGCAGCTCGCCCACCAGGATCACCTTGGGCGCCTGCCGTAGGGCAGCGCGTAACGCCAGCGCGAAGTTCGGCGTGTCACTATGCAGTTCCCGCTGATGGATCGTGGCTTTTTTGTGGTTGTGCAGAAACTCGATCGGGTCTTCGATGGTAATGATGTGACAAGTGTGTTCTTCGTTGATCCGGTCCAGAAGCGTAGCCAGAGTGGAGGATTTCCCCGCACCCCGCGGTCCGGTCACCAGCACGATGCCCTCGCGGAGACTCGCGATTTCCTGCAGCTGCTGTGGCAGACCCAGGGCGGAGAATGTGGGGATGCTCGTTGGAATCACGCGCATGACCACGGCACAACTGCCGCGCTGGATAAACACATTGACCCGGAAGCGCGCCAGCCCGGGCAAGCCAAAGGAGACATCGCAGGCGCCCTGCTCGCGCAGCGTGGTGATGGCCTGTTTGTTGTTGCCAATCAGGTCGGATGCGATGCGCCGGGTGTCATCCGCGCTGAACGGGCGCAATCCCGGGCCCTGTATCGGAATCAGCTGGCCATACACCTCCACCTGGGGCGGCCGTCCCGGGGAGAAAATGAGGTCGCTGACATTTTCAGTCGCGCGCAGCATGGCCGCCAGCAGAGCGTGAGTGGACGATCCGCCGGAACTCGACGAAGGGTCGAACTCGACATGAAGAGGTGCTGTGCCTGGTGATGCCATTTTTTCTTTTGGTCAGGATGTGGGCTCGAATGGGGGAGAGCTGTTCGCAGCCGTGTCGTCGTCCCTGATGCCTGTTCTTGATCTCAGTTAACTGTAGCGAAAACAAAGGCGAGGTTCTACGAAGAACGTCATGGCCATGGACCTTCGTAATGGGGGGCAGTCGTCGGTCGTCGGTCTTCAGTCGTCAGCCCGAGACCAACAGGTTCCCGGTTTTTCTGAAGACTGAGGACTGACGACTCAACTTGCAGTAAGCAGAATAGGCTGGCGGCGGGTGATGATCAGAGTGTGCTCGTAGTGCGCTGACGGTCTGTGGTCTGCGGTGCGTACCGTCCAGCCATCTTTCGCCACGACAGCTCGTCCGGATCCGGCCGCAATAATCGGCTCTACCGTGATCACCAGGCCTTCGGTCAGAATCTGGTTGGCGGCGGGGTCGGCGTAATTGGGGATGCGGGGTTCTTCATGGATGGTCCGTCCAATGCCGTGTCCGCCCAGATCGCGAATTACCGAGAAGCCGTTGCGGCGCACTTCGCGCTCGACCACGCGTCCAATCTCGGAGACGCGGAAGCCGGCGCGAGCCACCAGCATGGCTTTGTGGAAAGCGCGCTCGGCGCAGGCCATCAGGCGCTTGCTCTCTTCCGGGATTTCGCCCGCGGCCACGGTCTCGGCGGCGTCCGCCATGAAGCCGTTCTTTTCAATGGTGACGTCGAGCTTGACCAGGTCGCCGGCCGCAACCGTCCGCTCGCCGGGGATGCCGTGCACGGCCTCGTCATTCAGGCTGATGCAGCTGACTCCGGGAAATTTGTATACCAGTTGCGGCGCAGACTGCGCGCCATGCTCGTGCATGACGCTGGCGCCGACTGCATCCAGTTCCGCAGTACTGATGCCGGGACGCACTGCCCGCTTCATGGCTTCCAGCATGCGCCGAACGATTGCGCCCGCAGCGCGCATACCGGCAAGGTCTTCCGGACCGTTGATGGACATAGCGCCCCCGATTCGCTTCCACCCTATCGTGTTAGAAGGCAGAAAGAAACTGCCGAGCTTGGCTCGGCTTGGACGGGCGCCCGTCCCTACACCAGCCTTGGGTGCCCCATTTTTCGCCGCTTTTGCGAAAAGTGGGGCTTTGACGCTACTTATGATCCGGTAATTTTCAGGCGTAATTCTTCGGGCAGGCGTTCGCGAATCTCGGCGGGAAGACGGTCATGGACGCGTCGCGCGCCTACTTTGGCGGCGTCCACCACGGTCATGGGCGCGGGCGTCGCCACGGCCACCGCCACCCAGATCAGAGCCGAGAGCGCGAATCCAAGCAGCGCTGCCAGCTCCAGCCAGAACGCATGCCGCGGGCCGAGGTGGCGGATCACTCCAAAAGCCAGCAGGAAAACCGCTGCCGAAACCGAAGCCAGGGCAATCAGGGAAAGGTCGATGGTGCGGTGCAGGCGTTGCCGGGAACGGCAGCGTTCGCAGGCGTCAAAATGTTCTTCGTAGTCAGCGCGCATTTCGGGCGCGATGCCGGAAATGTCGTACCGCCAGCCGGCCAGAATCTTGCCTACGATAGGATCGACGCAATCGCTCATACGGACTACAGCTGGATCGCTTCCATCGGCTCAGACTGTCTGGCCAGCATCACGCGGTTATGCAGCAATGTTTGACGGAAACCCAAAGCCTTCGCCGCTGTTCCCCGTGCGAGCTCAGGATGGTTATTCTGCTCGGAAAGATGCGCCAGCACTATGTATGATGCATTTCCATCATATTCGGTGCACAAGAATTTAGCGAGTTTCTCGTTGGACAAGTGCCCTGTCGGGCTGCCCACCCGCTGTTTGACTGACCACGGATAAGGACCTACGCGCAGCATTTCCAGATCGTGGTTGGACTCAATCACCAGCACGTCGCAGCCGCGCAACTCGTGGCAAACGTTGGGCGGCATGTATCCCAGATCGGTGGCGACGCCGATTTTGATTCCTTCAGCACGGAAGGTAAGTCCGACCGGATCGGCGGCGTCGTGCGGAATAGTGAACGGAGTAATCGCCATGTCGCCCACGTGGAAAATGCGCCCGGCGGAGAAGATTTCGAGGCGCGCCAGTTGCGGAAGTTCGCCGGCATCGTCGCGCAGGGACCTGGCCCATGCCTGATGGGTCGCTCCCGTCATGAAGACCGGCACCTGGAATTTTCGGGCCAGCACCGCGAGACCATAGACATGATCGGAGTGTTCGTGAGTGATCAGGATGGCGGAAAGAGTGCGCGGATCATCGCCGCGGGCGCGCATGCGCTTGACTGTCTCGCGGCAGGAGATTCCCGCGTCCACAAGAATTTTGGTCCGTGAACTTGAAACAATTGTGCTGTTCCCCCGGCTGCCACTGGCCAGCACCGAGACTGAAACTCCCATGAGCGAAGCATACTCGTTGCGGCTGTGGAAACGCGAGTAACTATTGGGATGAGCACGAAGCTTTCAGCTTTCAGTCCTCAGCCCTCAGCTTTTAGCTGTCGCCCTGTCTTCCTGAGCGGAGTTCGTGCGATTCGCTTGCGAATCGTTTCGGCGGAGTCGAAGGACCCCTTCCTTCTCTATCAAGTTGTCACCGTGCTTCGAGTCTTTTCGGACGCCTAAGAGAAAACCAACCTGCAAGCGATCGATGCACAGGTAGGGGTCCTTCGACTGGTTGCTCTTCGCGCAAAGCACGAAGAGCAAGCTGCGCTCAGGATGACACTGCAGGCTGAAAACTGACGGCTGAGAGCTGACAGCTGAATGCTATTTCCACAATTCAGCCAGCCCCCTGCGCGCCGCAGATCCCCCGTACGCGCCGGCGATTCCGGTCAGGAATCCCAGGAATGATTCGTAGATTTGCGCGCGATAGGGTTTTTCGGTCAGCAGAAAATATGCGGCGTATTGCACGACTGGGACAAACACTCCCACCAGCAGCGTCCATCGCCAGGGCCGCTGCGGACGCAGCGCGCCAAGAAGCATGGTCGCCGCCAGCACGAACAGTGCAGTCAGCAGCAGGTCGCCAAATCTCACGTCGAGAAATCCGGCGCAGACTCCGAGCACAGCTCCGAGGATGTAGATGCCGTGATCGGTTGATGATTCCAAGATGGCTGCCATTCTAAAATTGAGTAATTGGGGAATTGAGCAATTGAAAAACCCTGATATCGCGTTCTTCAAATTACTCAATTACAAAATTTCCCAATTGCTCAATTTCCTGCAAGCCTAATACTTGTAGAACCCTCGTCCACTCTTTTTTCCCAGCCAGCCTGCGTCCACCATCTTGATCAGCAGCGGACACGGCCGGTATTTCGGATCTCCCAGGCCGTCTTGCAGCACGCGCATGATGTCGAGGCAGACATCGAGTCCGATAAAGTCCGCCAAGGTCAGTGGGCCCATGGGATGGGCCATGCCAAGCTTGAACACCTCATCCACCGCTTCGGGAGTAGCCACGCCTTCCATCACTGCATACATAGCTTCGTTCAGCAGCGGCATCAACACGCGGTTGGAGACAAATCCGGGCGCGTCGTTAACCTCGACCGGAGTCTTGTCGAGCTTCAGCGCGAGGTCGCGCACTACCTGAAATGTTTCCTGCGACGTTGCCAGCCCGCGGATGATCTCCACCAGTTTCATTACCGGCACGGGATTGAAGAAATGCATTCCAACAATCTTCTCCGGGCGCCGGGTGACGGCGGCCAGCCTGGTGATCGAAATGGAAGAGGTATTCGAAGCCAGCGGAATGTCCGGGCGGCAGATGCGGTCCAGATCGCGGAAGAGTTCCGCCTTGATTTCGAATTTTTCGGTGGCGGCTTCGATGACCAGGTCGCACGCGTCAAGTCGGGCGCGTTCGAGCACCGGGACGATCCGCCTCAAAGCGGCAGTTTTCTCTTCCGCTGTAATACGATTCCTGGCCAGCTCGCGGTCCAGATTCCTGGCGATGGTTTCGAGGGCGCGGTCGAGATAACGCTGCTCGACATCGCACAGCAGCACCTGAAATCCACTGCGCGCGAAAACGTGCGCGATGCCATTGCCCATGGTGCCTGCACCCACCACTCCCACCTGTTCGATAGCCATCAGAATCGCCCCTCCTTCGCCCCTAAGGCGCCCCCAAGGCCTGCAGTCTAACACCGGCAAGTACTTGTCACGCTTAGATTTAAGGTTCCCTTAAGGTTGAGAAAAATATGTTTACAGAGCAGCCAATCTTAATCGCGCTACATCCGACAACACAGAACCGGACCCAGGTAACGGCTGGAGGGCGGGCGCGATTGCAAGAGAGTCCTTCAGACGAGCGGGCCGGGTGGGAGGAAATTATGCACAGCATGCGACTGGCGGCGCTGGCAGTAGCAATGACGGTGGCGTTCAGCGGTCTGGCGTTGGCCCGGGATGACGATCATCATCATCATGACTGGGACAAGCATGCGGACCGTCATCATGAATCGGATCACAACCGCGACCATCACTGGAATCGTGACCGCGATCATGATGGAGATCACGATCGCTGGCGGGACCGCGACCGTGATCGTGGGCAGAGTGAACATCACGACTGGTGGCGCAGAGACCGCGACCATGACCGTGACAATGGCTACTATCGTGGCGGACAGGTCTACAACCCCTATCCCAGCCGCTCCCCTAGCGGGGGCTACGGCTATCCCAACGGTGGCTACGGCTATCCCAGTGGCGGCTACGGCTACCCCGGTGGCGGCTATGGCTATCCTGGCTCTGGACGCGGCTATCCTGGCGGTGGTGGCTATGGCGGTGGCGGCGATGTCGCTTACAGCACCGGTTATTCCGACGGCAGCTATCGCGCCCGCGAAGATATGGCCGAGAACAAGCCGTTCAACCCTAATCCTCGGGGATCGAACGGGAACCGCGATCACGGCTACCACAGCCAGTACGGCGATAAGAACGCGTACCGCTCGCAATACACCAGTGGCTATGAATCGGGATACCAGGCGAACTATCGAGGGGGAGGCAGAGGCCGAGGCTGGGGATTCTAGAGGTTCTCAGTCAGCGAAAAAGGCTGCCGAAGCTGGCAGCCTTTTTTGCATTTAGCACTTGGCATTTGGCACTTGGCAAATGCCCCGGATAACTTCCAAGCGAATCAGTGAGGCTCACGATCAAATAGCGAGAGGCAGATACTAGTTGCTAAGTGCCAAGTGCCAGGTGCCGCGCTCTACTCGCGCTCCAAAGTCTCGTCGATCGCAACCTTCCCACCCTTTTGCACTTCGACCACACGATGTATCCGCTTGTATCCCGACATCGTGATGTCGATCACGTAGGTGCCCGGATTGAGCGAGAAGTCCACCGGTGAAAACTTGTCCACGATGCGGCTGTTGACCGCGACCTGCGCTCCTTTGGGCTGGGTCTTGACGCTCACCGCACCCATGCCCGCGGTTTCTCCGCCGCCGAACAGCCGCTTGAGTTTTCCACCACCGATTTTGATGTCATCGGTCGAGCCCAGCGCTTTTAGGCTGGGTGCGAAGTGAAATACCTGACCGGGCTGCAGATTCGCGCTGGAAGTTTCCTCCAGGTATCCCTGCTTCCGGAGCAGGAAGGTATGCGCCCCCGGCTTGTCTACCGAAATCTGTGCCGGCGTGATTTTCCCGGTGTCCTTGCCATCGATGAAAATTTGGGCTCCGGCTGGCTCGCTGCTCACTGTAGCGGTGGCGGTAAGCTGCGCCAGCTGGACTACCAGAAAGGACTTGCTGCCTGAAGCTACGTCGATGGTGCGGGTTTCAGGCGTGTAACCTGCCCGCGCAACGATCACCGTATGCTGCCCCGGCGATAGACCGGGCAGATTGAACGGAGTAACCCAGCTAGGGTCCGTGCGGCCATCCACATGAACCGCTGCCCCTTCCGGAGTGGAATTGATGGTCAGTTGCCCGGGGATCGTGACCTGAGCGGAAACTGCTGGTGCCTTGGTCTTCTTCCGGTTGTACTTCGGGGTTACGGAGACGGGCGCCCGTTCGGGCGCGGCTGCTAAGCGTTCCGGCTGTGCCTGGGCGGGCGCGACCGCTGGAGGCTGGGCAGCATTCCACTCCGGCTTGGCGCTTCCGCTGGACGGCTGGGCTGCGGCGGGCTGCTGCTCGGCCGAACTGTCATCGGCAGAATTTTCCGAATGAATGTGGTAGGCGATCATGCCCACAACCAGCAGAATCACCGCCAAAGCGCCGGCGATGGAATACACGAACAGCTTAGGCGGCGTCTTCCTGATCTCAGTGACCGCCTTCCGGGCCACTTCCCGGGGCTGCACCTTGGGCTTTTCCGGTTGTGTCCTGCTGATAAAGGAAGCGGCCGGCGCGTCGGTCTCGGGCGCGGCGGGCGGAGTCGGCGGCGGGGGCGGGGTGTAGGTTTCTTTCAGCGGCGGCAGTTCGCTGATTTCGGAAAAACTCGGACCACTGGGGCCGCCTTTCCCCCCTTCCTGCATGGCTGGATCGACGTGAAGGGTGGGCGCCTCCGAAGCTGCTTCTGCAGGCTCGGCCACGGCGCTGGCTTGCTCCTGGAATGAAGTGAGAGCTTCCGCCGCAGGTGGAGATGCTTTCGGCGCTCTCGGAGAATCTACTGTGAAATTGCTCCCCGAACCTTCCCATCCCGCCGCGGCAGCCGCGGCCTTGGCCTGGTACGCTGGCTTCGGAGCGCTCTGTGCGCTCACTCTTGCCGGTGGTGGCGGCTCAACATGCTCCGCGCTGGCGGCCGGCGCGGGCGCGGGCGCGGGCGCGGGAGGAGTTACGGCGGCGGGCTTGGGCGCCGGTGGAACGTTTAATCCCTTCGCCGGCTGCGCCGATTTCTTGGCCTCAGCTTTGGTGGTGTTTTCCTTGCACCGCTCCAGGTCGTTAACCAGATCCTGTCCGCTTTGATAGCGATCTTCCGGCGCCTTGCACAACGCCTTCATGATCACTTCACTCAACACAGGATGAATCTTTTTGTTGATCTGGATCGGAGATACGGGCAGGTGCTCAGCGATGGCGTGCCGTACCTGGTCCGCATCGTCGCCCGGGAAGGCTTTGTTCTCGGTGGCCATCTCGTACAAAATTGCGCCCAGACTGAAAACGTTGGAACGGGCATCGACCGGATCGCCGCGCAGCTGTTCCGGCGAAACATAGTGGAGAGACTCGGACGGCTTGCCCGGGTCCTGGCAGGTAAACGCGCCCATGGTCGAGATTCCGAAACTCAGGACCTTAACTGTACCGTCCCAGGTGACCATGATCTTGGCCGGTTCCAGACTGTAGTGCACCACGTGATGTGAGTGCGCGTGGTCCAGTCCCTGGCAAGTCTGGCGCACGATGTCCTGCAGGTCCCAGATGGAAAATCCTTCTTTGCGGGTCAGCATGGTGCCGATGCTGTTGCCCTGCACGTATTCCATGGAGGCGCAGAACAGGCCCTCGATTTCTTCGAGGCCAAGAAGCTGCGCAATATTGTGGCTGCTGAGCGGCTTGGTGCCTTCGGCTTCCTGCAGGATGTGCTCGATCAGCACGGATGCCTGATCCGCCAGTTTTTCCAGCCGGATGGTCTTCAGAGCGATCGTCTGCCCGCTCTCCGGATCCGCCGCTTTATAGACAGAGGTGAACTCCGAATGGGTGATTTCGCTGAGGATTTCGAAACGTCCAATCTTGTTGGCCATTGCTCCCTAAGCCCCGTTAACTCAAAAACCAAGCAGCCCTGCGGCGGGATGCCCGGTGTGACACAAGGGGGAAAAGATAGGGTTAGGATAGCCCGGCTGAATCAGGGATGGGAGTTACGAAGGTACCCGAGAAACAGGCTGAGTTTTGTTTGGCTTATGTGGGACCGGTTGGTCTGTGTGGGACCGGGTCGGAGCTTGCCCCGAGCGAAGTCGAACGGACCTGGTCAAGCGGCCCAGAGGGCCGCAGTCTTGATGGCCGCCTACTACAGCGGTGCTGCGCACCGCCTGTCCGGGTCGAAGACCCGGACCCACACACGCAGTTATCGGATGGAGGTGAGCCACGCCTGCAGCAGCTGCCTCACCTTTGCGCCTTCCATCTTTCGCCGGACTGCATCCATGACGACAAAGTGCACTTGATGTCCGCGGCCGCGAAATCCTACCCAGTAGGGAATGTAGATTTCTCCCGCGACCGGCTCGACTGAAATTTTTAAATCGCGCACGCGAAAAAAACCGGTGCTGAAAAGCAGCCGCTGTACTTTCGTGATCACAATTTTTTTGGCTTCGGCTTCGTCGAGCAGTGGCTGCGAGCAATTGCGAGTTTCCAGGCAGATCACATCACGCTGGTCCGGGAGTTGCTCGAATTGATACAGGTCGAGCGAGCCGTTGACCGCGTCCTGTCCAAATAAACGCAGGTCGCGCTTGCCACCGTTGACAATTTCAACCTGAAAAAGCTGGAAGGGAACGTAGAAGTCGGCCACCGATTTCAGCGGACCGGAGACGGTTGTGTGCAGAATATCCGTCAACCCTGAAGAAAACTGCTCGGTGGCTTCTTCACGGGTGACGTTGGGCCTCAGGCTACGGATGCGGGCCATTTCTGGATCCCCAATCAACCGGAAAGCAATCTAGCGGAAATGGAACCAGAGTCCGATCACGGTGGCGAGCAGCACCAGGCTGAAAATGACATTGAGCCGATGTTCCTGCGGAGTCTCTGCCGCAGGCTTATAGTCCATGCCGCGCACCAGGGTAACGTCCATCTTCTCGTCCACCGTGGCAAAGGTCAGTCCGGCCAGCCTTTTGCGGTCGGGCGCCGGAGTCACCAGGCTCACGCCGATCAATACCAGGCAGCACAGGGCGAACATGAGGATGGCATAGTGCAGGAAGTTCATCGACACCAGCCAGCGGATCGAATCAGGCGCACCCGCGCCGCCGGGATATTCCAACTCAAGGATGAACCGTACTGTGCCCAGCACAAACCCGGTCAGCAAGGAACTGAGGGCGCCTTGCGCGTTAAGCCGCGTCCACAGAATTCCCAGGATGAAACAGGCCGCGATGGGAGGACTGATGTAGCCCTGAACGCTCTGCAAGTAAATGTAGAGTTGGCCGCTGATGCGGGTGATGAAAGGCACCCACGCGATTCCCAGCAACACCATGACTCCGGTCGCCATTCTGCCGATGAAAACCAGTTGCTTCTCGCTGGCCTCGGGTTTCAGCTTCTTATAGAAATCTAGCGTCACCAGGGTGGACGTCGAGTTGAAAACCGACGCCATGCCGCCCATCAAGGCTGCCAGCAGCGCAGCGATCATCAGTCCTACAAGTCCCGTCGGCAGCAGATTGAGGATGAGGGTCGGCAGGGCGATGTCGCCGTTAGTCGGCACGCCATTCGCCCCAATCGTGAACATGTCCCGGAACAGCGCAAATGCAATCAGGCCGGGAAGGACCAGAAGAAATACCGGCAGGATTTTGAGAAATCCCGCGAAGATCGTTCCCGCTTTGGCGTGGCCTTCATCCCGGGCGGAGAGCACGCGCTGCACAATCACCTGGTCGGTGCACCAGTACCATATGCCCAGAATCGGCGCGCCGAAAAAAATGCCGGTCCAGGGGAAGTCCGGGTCGCTCATCGGCTTGACCATATGGAAGTAGCTCGCGGGCACCGCCGCGCGCAGTCCGGCGAAGCCGCCAACCTGGTGCATGCCAATCAGAGTGAGCGCGATCGCGCCCGTCAAAAGAACCAGCGTTTGGACGACCTCGGTGTAGATCACGGCTGAAAGTCCGCCCGCCACGGTGTAAATTCCGGTCACCACCACGAGAATCACCGCCGCCTGCAGTGGGCTCCAGCCTACAACTCCCTTTAGCACAATCGCCGCCGCCCAAAGATGTACCGAAATCTTGGTCAGAACATAAGCGATGATGGAAATGCTGGCCAGGTAAATGGCGGAGCCGCGGCTGAAGCGCCGCTCCAGGAACTCTGGCATGGTGAATACGTTGGACCGGAGATAGAAAGGAACGAAGACCCATCCCAGGACCAGGAGGATCAGACAGGCCAGCCATTCGAAAGATCCGACGGCCAGGCCCGAACTGGCGCCGGAGCCGGCCAGCCCGATGAAATGCTCGGTGGAAATGTTGGAGACAAACAGCGATGCCCCGATGGCGAACCAGCCCACATTGCGGCCGGCGAGGAAGTATTCTGCCGAGGTACGTTCCTTACGCGCAAAGTAAAAGCCGATACCAAAGATGATGATGAAGTAAATCGTGATGATGGCAATGTCTATACCGGTGAGGGCCTTGTGCGTGAGGTGCGCCGCGGTTACGCCCATATTCCTCCGATCACGATGTAGCGACGGGCGTCCCGCCCGTCGACGATGAGCCCAGCGGTGACGGGCGAGGACGCCCGTCGCTACATCGGAAACCGTGCGCCATGCTAGTGCATTCGGTAGAGACAGGCAACCGGGAAGCTCACAGCCAGGTCCGGGGAGCAGCTTCGATGATACTGCCGCAGTCCCTTGGCCTTTTTTTTGTTTGACGACCGAATAAAAACAGACTGGCCTGTCGATTTTGCAGTCCCTCGTTCGACGCTAAAGTAGACGCGGGATTCACCCGCCACCTGACTGAACCAGAAGAAGGGAGACACAACAATGCGATTCATGATTGTGGTCAAGGCCACGAAGGACACGGAGGCGGGCAAAATGCCGGAGGAGAAGATGATTGCCACAATGGCGACGTACCACGAGGAACTGGTAAAAGCGGGAGTGCTGCTCGATGCCTCCGGGCTGCAACCAACCTCGAAGGGCTGGCGCATCAAGTACTCAGGAGGAAAGCGCACCGTGACCGATGGGCCGTTCACCGAGGCCAAGGAGCTGATCGCCGGTTACACCCTCATCCAGGTTAAGTCGAGGGAAGAGGCGCTCGAGTGGACCAAGCGCTTCCCTAATCCCGTGGGCGAGGGAGCGCAGGCGGAAATTGAGGTGCGCCAGTTGTTCGAGCTGGAGGACTTCGGTCCAAGCGAAGAGATGAAACGTTTTCGCGATATAGGGGCGCGGAAGAAGTAGGCTTTGGCGCCCCTTGGTGCTGTGGCGGGCCCACAATTGACGTGGCTATCTTCCCGCGAAGGCCCAAACCGAGCGGGATGAGGAGAGAAAACAGGGCTGTTACGGAACTTTTTCGGCACCTGCGCCGTAACTTTCAGAGCCCTCAGGACGTTATGTTTATCTAAGAGGATTGAATTTTGTGTTTTTGTGACGGGGAGTGGTTGCCGGGCCCGGACTTTATCGTCTATCCTATGGAGCCTGGGCAAGTGGTCCCAGCCGTTCCCGTCCTGTAGGTTCCCGGAGTTTGCGATGACCCTTACTCGTTTTGTCACCAAAAACGCCTTCCGCAACAAGCGCCGGAGCATTCTGACCGTGCTGAGCATTGGCGGCTCGCTGCTGTTGCTTACGTTTCTGATCACCATCTGGCGCAGTTTTTATGACAGCAAGCCGAGCGAACAGTCGGCGTTGCGCCTGATCGTGCGCCACAAAGTGTCGCTGGTGTTCAATTTGCCCAGCTACTACAAACAGAAGATCCAGGCTATCCCTGGGGTGAAGGAAGTGGTGAACCAGCAATGGTTTGGCGGGCAGTATAAGGACGATAAGCCAAATAACTTCTTTGCCCAGTTCGGCACCGATCCGCAGGAGATCATGAAGGTGTATCCGGAATTCAGGATACCCGCCGACCAACTCGAAGCCTGGCAGCATGACAGGGCCGGTGCCATCGTGGATGTGGGCCTAGCCAACAAGTTTGGCTGGAAGATTGGTGACCGCCTGAACATTACCGGCAAGATTTTTCCGGTAAATCTGGAGTTGACGATCCGGGGAATCTTCACGCCGCCCGACCCAACTCAGTCCATCTACTTCAACAAGGACTACATTGACGAAGGCTTCCCGAAACTCAAGGGCAGCGAAGGCTTTTATGCCGTCCTGGCCGATTCGCCCGAGTCCGTTACCCGGGTTGGGCAAGCCATTGACGAGACGTTCCGCAACGCCGACCGTCCCACCAAGACCGAGACCGAACACGCTTTCCAGCTTGGCTTCATCGGGATGCTGGGCAACATCAAGGCCTTCATCATGAGCATTTGCCTGGCCGTGGTCTTTACCATCCTGCTGGTGTCGGCCAATACCATGGCGATGTCGATTCGCGAGCGCACCCGGGAAGTTGCGGTGCTGAAAACTCTGGGTTTCACCCGCAATAGCATTTTGGGATTGTTCGTGGGCGAGGCGGTTTCCCTGTCCGTCGTAGGAGGGTTGATCGGTTCGCTGCTGTGCTACTTCATCGTGACTGGTATGGCAAGCCAGGGCGGAATGTTTACCGGGATGAAAGTCACTCCGGTCACTATCCTTGTGGCGCTGCTGATCGCCGCTGTAGTGGGATTCGCCAGTTCGTTTATACCTTCCTATCACGCGGCGAAGGTCAACATCGTGGACGGCTTGCGTCATATCGGGTGAGAGGCGTGAATATTCCTCCGATCACCATGGAGCGACGGGCGTCCTCACCCGTCACCGCTGGGCTCATCGTGGACGGGCGAGGACGCCCGTCGCTCCATCGGGGACACGAAGCTGCACGAAGGAAGTCCTAAGCTGGCTTGTTGAAGGAAAATTAATGGCAATCCCTCTCAGCTATAACGTGCGCAACCTCCGGTTGCGGAAGAGCCTCACCATCATGACCGCCCTGGGAATCGCGCTCACGGTGGCCACTGCGGTCTTCATCATGGCACTGCTGGCCGGCCTGGGCCGCGCTTTTGCCACGACCGGCGACCCCCTGAATGTGCTGATGCTGCGTAAAGGTTCAGACTCGGAACTGGCCGCCGGTGGAGTGTCGCGGGATGCCTTTCAGGTATTAAAAGAACTGCCCGGCATCGCCAGGAACAGCAAAGGCGAGCCCCTGGCCTCGGGCGAAGACATTCTGGTGGTCGTGCTGCCGCGCAAGGGCGGTACAGGCGACACCAACGTCACCACCCGCTTCCTGACCCCGCTGGGAATCGAGATGCGGCCCCAGATCAAAATTACCCAGGGGAGATGGTTTACCCCAGGACAGCGGGAAGTGGTGGTGAGCAGTTCGATCAACAAACGATTCGAGCATGCGAACATCGGCGACGTAGTGCACATCGGCAAAGGCGACTGGCCGATCGTCGGCATCTTCGACGCCAGCGGCACCGCCCATGATTCTGAAATCTGGGGCGACATCAATCAACTGGTCACTGATTTTGAACGCACTGTCTACTCTTCGGTTCTGGTGCGGGCGACCGATTCAGTGTCAGCCCAGGCGCTGAAGAATCGCGGCAACGACGATCAGCGGCTGGAACTGAATGGCTTGCTCGAACCCGATTACTATGCATCGCAAACCAAGTCGGGAGGCCCGATCAAGGTCGTAGGCTGGATCGTGGCTTTCATCATGGCCGTCGGCTCCTGTTTCGCTGCCGCCAACACGATGTACGCCGCGGTCGCCTATCGCGGGCGCGAGATTGCCACCCTGCGCGTGATTGGATTTTCGCGTCCCAGCATCCTGACGTCATTCATGCTGGAATCGCTGCTGCTGTCGTTGCTGGGCGCCACGCTGGGCATCATTCTGATGCTGCCCTTTAACGGCATGACTACCGGGACGCAAAATCAGGTGACGTTCAGTGAAGTTGTATTCAGCCTGCAGATGACACCGGCCGTGGTGATGGCGGCGGTCATATTTGCCCTGATCATGGGAGTGGTGGGCGGGTTTGCGCCAGCGTGGCACGCATCGCGCCGGGATATACTCTCAGCCCTGCGAGACTAGGAACGCCTTCGGGCGAATGGGCGGGCGAGACGCCCGCCACTACATTAGAAAATGCCTATTGACGCAAAACACGAAGACCTGCAAAGCCTGCGCATCGATCGCAACGCGCGCACTGGCGGCGAGGGTGAGCCTCCGGTTTGGGCGCGCCGCTACATCCTTATCGGGATCGGCCTCCTGGTTCTCCTGGGAATCGTCACGATCTCCTACCGGCTGTTCTCGCACGACGCTCCGGAGGTAGAAGTGGTGCGCGCCTCAGCGCAGAGCAGTGAAGTCGGAGGCGTGGTTCTCTCTGCCAGCGGTTACATTGTGGCCCACCACAAAATCAACCTGAATTCCAAAGTCACGGGCCGGGTAAAGTGGATCGGCGTCGAAAAAGGAGACAAGGTCAAGGAAGGCCAGGTTCTGGTGCGGCTCGAAGATGACGAATTTCGCGCCCAGTACGAGCAAGCGCAGGGCGCTGCCGATAATGCGCGGGCCTACCTTCAGGAATTGCAGAACGGATCCCGGCCCGAGGAAATTCAGCAGGCGCAGCACAATCTGGATGAAGCCCGGGCCACCCTGGTCAATGACAAGATCGCCCTGGATCGCACTCGCAACCTGGTGGCCGAAGGCGTGCTTTCGAAACAGGCGCTCGATGACGCCACCGCGAAATTCGAATCTGACCAGCAGCGGGTCAATTCGCTGGACAAAGGTTTTCAGCTGGCCAAGATCGGCCCGCGCCAGGAGGAGATCGCGCGCGCTCGCGGCGCGCTCCAGCAGGCTGAGGGTCAGGCGGCTTACTCCAAGTCCTTGCTCGACGCTACCCTGATTCGAGCGCCGGTCACGGGAACGATTCTCGAGCGGGCCGCAGAAAAAGGCGAGCTTGTGACCTCGGGATTTGCCAGCACGGCCGAGGGCGGTCCGCAGGGCCTGGTCGTGTCCCTGGCCGATCTCAACGATCTTCAGGTGGAACTCGACATCGCGCAAGACGATTTTGCCCGGCTTAGTCCCAAGCAAAAGGGCGTAGTCACAACGGATGCCTTTCCTGACCGGAAGTACGACGGCGTGATCGCGGAGATCTCACCCCAGGCCAACCGGGCCAAAGCCACGGTGCAGGTGAAGGTGCAAATCCTCACCCCGGACTCATACCTGCGGCCGGACATGAACGCTACGGTCAAGTTTCTGGCCGACGAGAACCAGCATGCAAGTTCATCGCAGCCGCAGGGCGTTTTTGTGCCCACTCCCGCGATTCACGATCGTGATGGAAAGAAGTTCGTCTTCCTGTCGTTCGAAGGCAAGGCGGTGGCGAGGGAAGTGAAAATTCTATCGCAACGCAGCGGCGGCGTGCTGGTGCAAGGCCTCAACGGAGGCGAGGACGTCATCACCGCAGCGCCGCAGGATTTGAAAGACGGCGAAAAAATCAAGATCAAAGGACAGTCATGAGCGCAGCTACTACTTTTCCGCATACCGCCACTCAGACCAAGGTGGTACAGGCCCGCAACGTCAGCAAGATTTTCAAGCGCGATGCTTTCGAGGTCAAGGCGCTGGACGATGTTTCCATCGAAATTGCGGGCGGCGAGTTCCTTGCCCTGATGGGGCCATCGGGCTCAGGCAAGACCACGCTGTTGAACATGATCGCGGCCATCGACCGGCCCACCGCGGGTGAACTGCTGGTGCTGGGCGAAAACATCTTCCGCTTCAGCGATTCCCAGTCCGCCCGCTGGCGCAATGAGCATATCGGCTACGTCTTTCAGACGTTCAATCTGATACCCGTGCTCACTGCGTTCGAAAATGTCGAACTGCCGCTTCTGCTGACCAAGCTTTCGGCGCAGCAGCGGCGCGATCACGTGATGACGGCGTTGAAGCTGGTCGGACTCGAAGAACGCGTCGGCCATTTGCCCAAACAGCTCTCCGGCGGACAGGAACAACGCGTGGCCATCGCCCGCGCCATCGTCAGCGACCCAACTCTGCTGCTGGCTGATGAACCTACCGGCGACCTGGACAGCCACTCCGCGACTGAGGTGCTGGAAATCCTCAAGCGCCTGAATGAGGATTTTCACAAGACCATCGTGATGGTGACCCACGATCCCCACGCAGCGTCTTACGCGCACGTGACCCGGCATCTGGAAAAGGGCATGCTGCTGCCGGGATAAGAGACTGTTAGGGGGCATTGGACCGTGTGGGGGCGGGTCTTAGACGCGCCCTGGCCGAGCGCAGCTCGGCAGTTTTGATCTTTAAGACTAGAAACTCTGCACGAATTGTTTTGGGAAGGGCACGACTTCCAGTCGTGCCGTCAGTCGGGTAGGAGTCGGTCGGCTTCAGCCGCTGCGGTTTGCTGCCTGATCCTGCCCTTGTTTCCGCGCGCAGCCGTCTGGATCGCCTACGATTTGGCGGGCGAGGGCGCCCGCCCCACACAGTCC
>Ga0075021_10000520_pt1 | contig 20349 bp, 18 predicted proteins | sample ColStrG_CSR_2012_FD_72749 | JGI IMG/M metagenome (GOLD analysis project Ga0075021, IMG submission 72749) | Freshwater sediment microbial communities in response to fracking from Pennsylvania, USA - Cold Stream Run_MetaG_CSR_2012 | ecosystem: Environmental > Aquatic > Freshwater > Creek >...
AACAAGTGTTCCGTAAGCGTCCGTTATATCCTCGACGGTCACGCGCTCGCCCGGCCGCCGTCCGTTGGTCAAAAGGTCGAGGTCGCGGATCTGGGCCGTCGCGCCCGAGAGCAGATAGTAGCGTCCTTCCGCCAGCCGCGTGATCGTCATCTCGGCCTCGATCCGCCCGCCCGCCGTCAGCAGATGCGCCAGCACAATGCCGCCGTCGCGCCTCGGCATGGCGTTGGCGAACATGCGGTTGAGGAACGCCTCGGCGTCCAGTCCGCTCACGTCGTATTTGCTGAATGTCGAGAGATCCATCAGCCCAACGCCGTTCCGCACGGCCATGCATTCTTCGCGGACCGGCTCAAACCAATTGCCGCGCCGGAAGCTGTACGCCTCGCCCATCCCCGTCCTGTCGAACCAGCGCGCCCGCTCCCAGCCGGCCACCTGCTGGAACTGCGCGCCCGCGGCCGCCAGCCGGTCATGGAGCGGCGTCATCCGCAGCTTGCGCCCGGCCTCGTGCTGCTTGCCCGGCGGTAGGCAGGCATACATATGCTGGTAGTCGTTGACCGAGGTGACCCGCGTATACTCCTTGGTCGCCCAATTGCCGAACCGGCGCGGGTCGAACTCGGCCATGTTGATCTCGGCGGCGCCGTGGACCATCCATTCGGCGAGGTATTTTCCTGCGCCCGCGCCCTGGCAGACGCCGATGGACACGCCCGCCGCCAGCCAATATCCGGGCGGGCCGGGTGCGGGCCCGAGCAGGAAATTGCCGTCGGGCGTGTGCGTGATAGCCCCGGAAACAATGGATTTTATGCCCCCCTTGCCAAACAGCGGCAGCCGCTCGGTGGCCTTCTCCAGCCATGGCGTCAGCCGGTCGAGTTCGGGCGGCAGCAGCTCGCTCTCGAAGTCCCAGGCGATGCCGTCCTCGAATACGGCGTGGGCGCCCGAGGTCTCGTAGGGGCCAACCAGGATGCCGTTTGTCTCCTCGCGCAGGTAGCTGTGCGAGTAGGGATCGCGGACCACCGGCAGCTCGCGCTCGATGTCGATCAGCTCACGGAGCGGCTGGGTGATGACATAGTGGTGTAGCATGTTGGCGATGGGCACGTTGTGGCCCGTCCAGGCGCCGACCACATCGGCATAGGAGCCGGCGGCGTTGACGACGTGCTGGCAGGTGATGTCGCCCGCCTGGGTGCTCACCCTCCATTCGCCGCTCGGCAGATGGGTGATGCCGGTCACCCGGTTTCGTCGCGAGATCGTGGTGCCGAGCTTGCGCGCGCCCGCCGCCATCGCGTTGGTGACGTCGGCGGGTGCGACGTGCCCATCGGTGACAGTGAGGAAACCGGCCTTGACGCCGAAGGTCTCCAGGAACGGGTGGTGCTGACGGATTTCCTCTGGCGCCAGAATGTGCGCCTCGTAGCCGATCAGCTTGCTCATGGCGTGGACGTGGTGGAACCAGTCGACCTCCTCGTCCGTCAGCGCCAGCCTTATGCCGCCGCAGCCGTGCCAGCTCACCGCCTGGCCCGTCAGTTCGGGCAGCCTGGGATAAAGCTGCGTGCCGTAGAGGTGGATCTTTGAGAGCGCGAACGAGCCGTTGAAATGGGGGCATTGGCCCGCCGCGTGCCAGGTCGAGCCCGAGGTCAACTCGCCCTTTTCGACCAGCACCACGTCGCTCCAGCCTTCGAGCGCCAGGTGATAGGCTAGCCCCACGCCGATGATGCCGCCGCCAACAATGACGACGCGGGCGTGAGCGGGAATTGCGGACATGATTTCCAACCTCGGCGGCAAGGAGCCGTTTGGCAACCATCTACCCCAACCGGCCCGGAATGAACATCATGACCCTTGCGCCAGCCGGTTAACTGAGTATGAAGTTCTGTCGCGCGCGCTTGTCCAGCTGGCGCAAGGCTTGCCTTGGTCACGGGCAGGCAGATCAAGTCGGGTGGGTTGACGCATGGATGTAGCGTTCTTGAGTTATGTCATCACCGCGGCGATAGGCTTTGCCATTGGCGGCGTGTTGATGAGCGGCTTCTATCTCGTCACCGGCAAGCCACTGGGGTTTGCGATCCTGCCAGGCCGCATGGTGCTGATCCCGCTGCACATCGTGTTGCGACTGATCGCCGGCCCCGCGATCCTCATTCGTAATATCTTCACGATGGAAGACGACAGCTTCAGCCTGACCGTCGCGGGCGTCGGCCTGGCGGCGGTGTGGAGCCTGGGCTGCGGCGCCCTTGTGCTACAATCGCTGGGCCAGATTTAACCCGGTCGGTGTACCCTTCAGGCGACCTTGGCCATCAACGCATCCAGCGCCGGATCAATCCTCGGGCTGTTGGCCTTGATGAAGCTCAGCAGCGCCAGTTCGGCATCGCCGATCCGTCCATCGCGGCCGATCCGGTCTGCCAGCCACTTGGCTTCGGGTTGTGTGATCGCCTCGCTGAGCAGAATAGCGCGCTTCTGTTGCTCCAGCCGGGTCAGCTCCATCTCGTCGAGGTCGGGCGTGTGATAGGCGTCCCAGACGCCACGCAATCCCGAGCGCACCATATCAGCGAGGAAGCCGGCAAAATCTGGCTCGGCTTCCAACCAGTCTTCCTGGCGCAGTGCCTCCTCGCGTGATGGCGGCGCGAAGCCCGAGGCGGCCATCAGATGGTTGGCGATGGCCTTGGCATATAGGTCAATCCAGCTGGGATCACTGAGCCCTTCGTCAGCCGCATCGCCGATGTCCATCAGCACTTCTGCCTCGGCCCGCGTGATCGCGATATTGCCGTCGCCACCGCAGGCATAGAGGATCGAGCGCAGCGCGGCGACGTCACCGGCCGTAACCACGCCAAGTGCGGGCCTCGTGCCCTTGCGCAGCGGACCCTTGCCATCGGCCACGGCGTCGCGGACCTGGGCGAGCGCCAACGCCGATAGCGATGCGGGCGCCCAGCGGGCCTCGTCCAGCACCTTGACCAGCAGATCAAATTCGTTTCGGGACTGAACCTTGCCGTCAATCGAGATGCGCTCGGAAAGCCAAGCCGCGTTCTCGGTGGTAATATAGCCCTCTGGCTTGACCTGGTGGACAAGGTAGTCGGTCAGCGCCTCGACGAACAGCACGCCCCAATCGGCGGGCGTATTCTGGCAGCTTTGCTCCAGCGCAAACAGCGCGTCAGCCTCGGTCTCAGAGACGATGCCATCCTTGTAATAGCTGCGCCGGATTGCCGCGACGTCCGCCGGGGTCAGGATTCCGCGCGCGCAGATCGCGCCGGGGTCGATGTCATCGGTATCGGCCATCTGGAGGGCCCTCGTCTTGTTGGTGTCCGGTTCGCATGGACCCTAAGACGGGAGCGGTTACCAAATGGCTAAAGGGCGTGCCGAATTGGCCGTGGGCCTCCGCAGGCCGTGCGCCTAAAGCAATGCCCGGGCCTTGGCGAACACGTCCGCGAACATTGCGGGTGTCAACTTGCCAGTGTTGGTGTTGTAGCGCGAGCAGTGAAAGCTATCGATCAGGGAACCGCCCTGCTCAAGCGCATGGGTGGCACCGTGGGCGAATTTGAAGGCCGCCTGCCGCATCCCAAGCACCGCGAGCACGTTTTCGTGGGCGATGCGGCCGAGTGCAACGATGACCTTCAGTTTGGTCTGGCCGGCGATGCGTCCGGCCAAGAATTGCCGGCAGGTCGCAGCCTCCTCGCCGGTCGGCTTGTTCAACGGCGGTACACAGCGAACCGCATTGGTGATCATGCAATCCATGAGCGTGAGCCCGTCGCTTGGATCGGCACGGTAAGTGCCTGACGCGAAGCCGAAATCAATCAACGTCTGGTACAGAAGATCGCCTGCGAAATCGCCCGTGAACGGCCTGCCGGTGCGGTTGGCACCCTTGAGGCCTGGAGCCAGTCCCACGATCAGGAGCCGCGCGTCCACCGCCCCGAACGAGGGCACGGGGCGGTTGAAGAAGTCCGGGTAAGCCACCGTATTTGCGGAGCGGAACTCAGATAGCCGGGGGCAAAGCTGGCAACCGGCCGCGGGTTCGGCGTTCACCCTCAAACGTCCGCAAACTCGTCTTCCTCGTCGGAGCGCAACGTCGCGGGAGCCACGGCTGGAGCGGGCGTACCGCGCGCAGGAGCGTGGCGGGGCGCGGCGTCGCGGCCGGGACGCCCTGATTGGTCGCGGCAAATCTGCTGCTCGAGATCGGCGAGATCAACGAACTGGTCGGTCTGCCGGCGCAGCTCATCGGCCACCATCGGTGGCTGGGTATGCAGCGTGGACACGACGCTGACCCGTTTGCCCTTTTGCTGCAGCGCCTCCACCAGCGAGCGGAAATCGCCGTCGCCCGAGAACAGCACGACATGATCGAGATGATCGGCCAGTTCCATCGCGTCAACCGTCAGCTCGATGTCCATGTTGCCCTTGATCTTGCGCCTGCCAGTAGCGTCGGTGAACTCCTTGGTTGGTTTGGTCACCATCGTGTAGCCGTTGTAGTCGAGCCAATCGATCAACGGACGGATCGATGAATATTCGTCGTTCTCGACCAGGGCGGTGTAGTACAGCGCCCGCACCAAATGGCACTTGCCGCGGAACATGTTGAGCAGCTTCTTGTAGTCTATGTCGAAGCCGAGCGCCTTGGCGGTTGCATAGAGATTCGCGCCGTCGACGAACAGCGCCACGCGCTCGTTGGGATAGAAATGCATGAATCTCACCTCGGTTCTGGCAATATAGAAACGTCGCCGCACTCAATAATCCGGCGGCGGCGGGGATCGAGTTGATCCAGGGTCACTCCACCATGTAGGTGAAATTGGATCAGAATCAAAGGGCCCGCGCATGAAAGAGTTGAGCAAGGTGCTGCTCGCGTTCGGCGGTAATGAGGCGGGAATGTGGGGAGAGCCGGCCGATGCGCTCAAGCGTGCGCTGGAAAATCTTGACCGGCATGGCGTGACGCTGGCCAAAGTGACGCCCCAGGTGATCACCCGGCCACTCGGTCTGGCGGCTCAGCCCGATTTTGTGAATGCCGTTGCCGTTGGCGAGACCGCCCTTGATGCAGAGGGTCTGCTGACTCTGATAAAGCGGCTGGAATGGATGGCTGGCCGGCGGCCAGGCCCGCGCTGGGGGCCAAGGCCGCTCGACATTGATATCCTGGATTTCGCTGGCCAGGTCGCGGGTTGGGACCAGCGGCACGATCCAATGCAGCCCGCGCATCTGGTGTTACCGCACCCCGAATTGCACAGACGTGCGTTCGTGCTGGCACCGTTGGCAGAGATCGCGCCCGATTGGCGGCATCCTGTTCTGGGGTTGAGCGCCCGCGAGATGCTCGCCGCCTTGGCCTCGGGGGCCTAGTGACACTGGCACGGCGCGCGATCATTTCCGGAACAGTCGCCCAAGGCTACTGTGGCTCGGCGCTCAGCCGAAATGTTTGCGCAGTGCCAGCGGGTTCTGGATGTCGAGGAATTGCAGCGCCAGCCCCTGCTCGTGCCGGCGGGCAACTCGAGCTCGCAACCGGCCCAGCTGCAGTTCCGTGCCGATGGGCATGGGGCCTTCAAAGGCGATCGAAGCGCCACTGATCGAGACATCAAGCATCCGAACCGGCATTTGAGTACCGTCGGGCAGCGTCAGCACGCTGTCCATGTTCTTGGGCACGATACGGTCGTGGCGGCGAGACTCAGGGATGCCCAGGATTTTGCGGTTTATGAGCCAGGTAAGTTGCGATGCCATTTTCTCGCGCCGGTGCTGGGTGGCCTGGATCTGCATGGCGAAACCACCTTCGATCAGCCGCACAACCGGCCCATCGATCCGTCCGATCTCGTCGAAATAGGCAATCACGTGCTCGCCGAGTGCCACCGATTGGGGAGTAAGGATAGCGGCCCCGCCGACCGAAACGTCCTGCAGCCGGCACGGATATTCGGCCTTGTCAGCGCGCATGAAGCGGCCAAGGCACTGGATCTCGACCCGCTTGTGGCGCCGCCGGTCTGGCCCCTCGGTCGCAGGCGGAGAGATGTCTTCGCGAAGATTTTCGAACGGCAGATCGAAGGCATTCATGGGTGGTTGGTCTCCGAAGGCGCTACGACCGCCGCCGGCGATAGCGCAGGAGGAAAGCTGTCTGGCAGAACTATGCCACCTGCGCGTTTAACAAAGCCCTAAGCCAACCCTTGGCCGTGGTTCATTTCGAGCCAATCGGTCGTTGTCCGACCAGTGGGTCCTTGCGGCCACCTTCGAACACGCGAAACGACCGGCGCTCGGAACGCACGACCCTTGACGGCCCTGAGTCGCGCAGAAATGGCGCGGGAGCGTCAGTGCGCGCGAGCAGTGCGTAAGGTCTGCCATCGGGCCAGATGACTTCGAAGGTTGCAAGTTCAACGCCGTCGAAGACGTCAACTCCGTAGCCTGACGGCGCTGACAGCGGCGTGAGGCTTCCCAGCACACGGCCGATCGACTGGCCGGTGTGGATCAGAGGCAACAGCAACATTTCGTAGGCAGCGGTGCGCCCGCCCGGTTCCGATGCCATCAACCCGATCACCCCAACGCCGCCGTCGCGTGCCACGCTTTCCAGCACCCGGATCACGACTTCGCGGTCAGCGGTGCTCCACAGGTCAAGCAGGTTGCGGCCACGGAATTCGCGCCCAAATGCCTCGCAAATTCTCGTGCCCGCCAGCCGGAACACGTAGTCAAGCCGGTCGGCGCGCTCGAGGATGAACGTGTCGGGCAAGATCGCGGCGATAGACGAGGGCTCCACCTCGAACCGCCGGGGCGCCAGCCGGCCGCCACGCAGCTCATTCCAGTAGGTGTATAGCTGTTGGCTTGTTTTGACCTTCATCACCCGATCCCTGCGACAACTGCCCTGATGCGTGCCGACGCCGGTACGCTGCCCGGGCACACACGAGTTCTGGGAAGGCAGGAGCAGGTGGCGTGCCAACTCAGCCTCGCGCCGCCGATGCGGCGGTCGGCTATTGGCGGGATGGTTGAAGTTAAGGGTTTAGATCGGGGCTCAGCCGAAGCCATACTTGCCAGATGGGCCAAGCGGGATCACAATAATCGTTCGAGTCGTTGGAGCCGCCGTCCGGACCAACTCGCCACTCCGCAAGCTGGCCCAGCCCGGCTGAAACCGCCAGGGACACGCGATCCCTGCGCCAATAGCGGAGGAAGGCCATGAACGCAGCATCAATTCTTAAGGCCAAGGGCAGCAGCGTGGTTACGGTGAAGCCGGCCGCAAGCCTCGAGGAAGCGGCGCGCTTGCTGACCGAGCGCGGCATCGGCTGCGTTGTGGTGTCGGAGCGCGGAACTGGTCCCGTTGGCATCCTGTCGGAGCGCGATATCGTCAGGGAGGTCGCCTTGGGTGGCGCGGCCGCGTTGAAATCCACGGTCGCTTCGGCCATGTCCAAGCCCATTCACACGTGCCAAGGCGATGACACCGTTGACCATCTGATGGCGGTGATGACAGCGCGGCGTTTCCGGCATGTTCCGGTGGTTGAGGACGGCGAACTGGTCGGCATCGTTTCGATCGGCGATGTCGTCAAATTCAAGATCGCCGAGGCCGAGATGGAAACGGAGGCAATGCGCGCCTATATAACAACAGGTTAACACAAAGAACCGCCTACGGTTTATTAATGAAATCCTGTCATACCGGTCGCTGCGGCGAGATTGGCGCGTGGCGGCGGAGCACTCGGTATGAGCGTTATTGGTCGGCATGTTTCCGCCCTGCGCCGGGCGGTGCGTAACGAGCACGGCAGCATTGCCGTCACCATGGCTCTTACCTTCAGTGTGGTCCTGATTTCAGCTGGTGCAGCCGTTGACTACGAGCGATGGCTGCAAGCAAAACAATCCACCATCGCGGCCATTGATGCCGCCGTGCTTGCCGGTGGGCTGGCCCTGCAACTCGACTCCCAGAACGCTGCCGGTGCCATTCTGGCGGCGCAAAAGACGTATGCCGCCAACATCGAGCGGCGGCTCACCGTGATGTCCGACACGGTGAATTTCGCGGTTGGCACCGACAACGCGGCTGTTACGGCGTCTGGCACCGCCAAGATCTCAACCACGATCCTGAACCTGTTTGGAATTACCTCCCTGCCACTGCTCAGTGACAGCGGCATGGAGCTCGCACGCGCCGAGGTTACCACCGGTGGCCCTGGTGGCAGCAACCTCGAAGTCGCCGCGATGCTCGATGTGACGGGTTCAATGTGCGACGACGGTGCTGGGCCATGCACGTCAGGCGTGAAGTTCAACGCGCTGAAGGCGGCAACCACCAAGCTAGTGAATATCGTGGTCCGGCCCGATCAGAGCGTTCACACGACCAAGGTTGCGTTTGTTCCGTTCTCCACACGGGTTCGCGTCGCTCCCGACGGCACCGGCGCAAACTTGATGAAGGCGCTGACAAATCTCGATTCGCCGCTCAGTTATTGGTACGTGGACTGCCCGAATGCGACCGGCGGCGGCGGCAGCGAGACCGGCCTGCCTTGGTCCTGCGGGGTTCCCGTGACCGCCCAGGCGACCAACTGGCAGGTCATGCCCTGTGTGACCGAGCGCTTCATCAACGCAGGTTCCGTGTTCGACGTTACGGACGACGCGCCAGGGCCGGGCAAGTGGCTGAACGGTCATGACGGTACCCGATGGCCAGTCAGCCAAGACAGCACGACAACACCGTTCACCTCGGGCGTTGGCGCCGTGTCATCAGATCCAGCCGACCAATGGAATTTCAGTCCCAACGCAGGCGACTGCGCCGATATCTACGCCGGCAGCGAGATCGTGCCATTGACCTCGGACAAGTCAGAGCTGACGGCACATATTGGAACCCTCCAGGCCTTTGGCGGCACGGCCGGCGCACTCGCGACCTCGTGGACCTGGTACATGCTGTCGCCGAACTGGAGCGGCATATGGACTGGCTCCGGTGCTCCGGCACCATATTCCGACCTCACCGCCCGCAACTCGGATGGCGCGCCCAAGCTGCGGAAGGTCGCCATCATGGAAACCGATGGCGGCTTCAACGTACTGCATAGCTGGAAGGGTCAAAGCCAGCAGCAGATCTCGGACTATGCAATCTCGGTTTGCAATGCCATGAAGGCGAGGGGCATTGAGATTTACACTGTTGGCTTCATGCTCAATACCCTGCCCGCGAGCGAGGCCGCCATCGCCCGCGCGACGCTGGCGGCCTGCGGCAGCGATGTTCAGCACTTCTACGACAGTTTGACCACGAACGATCTGGAAACGGCGTTCAATCAGATCGGCGTGAAATTGACGGGCGTGCGGCTGACCCGCTAGGGCGCCGGCACCCTATTTGATGGCCCAGATCATCGTCACCCGCGCCTCGAGGGTCTGCTCGCCCGGCTCAATGGGCGCCGGACCGGCGGCTCGCGCTTTCGGCGCCATGCTGGCGGACAATTGCCCGAACTCGCGCGCCTCGACGGCCTCCGATATCGATTGCACCTCGCCAAGCGCGACGCCAGCGGCGGCGGCATAGGTCTTGGCCATCCGCGTGGCGTTGGCGACGGCGGACTTGCGAGCCTCGTCCTTCAAGTCTTCAACCTTGGAGACAATAAAATTGATGCCGCTGATCTGGTTGGAGCCTTGGCCGACAACCGTGTCCAGGATGTCGCCAAGCCGGGCGATGGCACGAACACGGACTTCGACTGCGTTGGTCACCTGGTAGCCGGTGAGCTTTGGCGGCTTACCGTCGTTGGTGTATTCGTAAGTGGGCTGCAAGTTGAAATTCGCCGTCGCGAGATCCTTGGTGTCGATGCCCGCCCCCTTCAATGCGTCAATGACCGGCTGCATGGCGGCGTTGTTGGCGGCCAGTGCCGCCTTGGCGTTGCGCGCGGAGCTGACAACCCCGATGGTGACCGCTGCTTCGTCGGGCCGGGCGGTCACGGTGCCGCTGGCGCTGATGGTGATCGTGCGCTCCTTGACTGGCAGTGGCGATTGAGCCTGGGCGATATGCGACGTCATCAGAACGATCGGGACGAGAAAGGCAGCAATATGGGCGCGAGGCATGTCGGCATCCTTCTCAAGGGCGGCAGCAACATATAGGAACCGGATGCGGCCAAAAGGAGCTGCATTGTTTCAGTGCTTGGGCGCGCTAGGCCAATCCCAGTGCTCGCGCGGCTGCCAGCATGAGGTTCGACATGGCGCCGGCCAAGGCGCTCTGTGCGCCGCCCTTGAACGCTGCAACGACAATGGCGGCAACAAAACCGCGCCTGCGTCCGCCCCCCGTCACCGCGTGTTCTGCCGCGCCTTCGGCAAGCCCATGCACGATACCTTGCCAACCCAAAGCCTCGGCAACCGCCTGATACAAGGCGCCGGCGGGCAGGCCCACACCAAAGCCGACCAGCGCACCAAATCCAAGTGCGGCACCGACCATGAGCGCGAGCGCGGTGATCCACTCGTTGAACGAAAAGGCGTTGGCAAATGGTCCGCCGCCACCACCCGTGCCGCCGATGAGGGCGAGCGTACTCGCGCTTTGGCCGACATCTCCAGCGGCCAGTAACTCAAGCGCGTTGACAGCGAAATAGCCGCCGAGCGCGGACACCAGCAACATGCCCACGGTTCCGGACAGGCTGTGACGCCAAATGTCGGGCGAGAACACTGCGGATGCCAGTGACTGCGCGCCGCGCCTGCGCCGCCGCGCCGCCATGGCTCGCCCGAGCACGCCGGTAACCAGACCGGCGGCTGCACCGAGAAGGCCCGTCTCGCTGAAGGCGAAGACCATTGGCGAGGCCAGGGCCGCAAGGCCACTCAAGCCCATTGCCAACCCCGCCAGGGATGACATCGCCAGCACCAGAGGGGACAGGACGACCATTGGCGCTGCAAAGAGCACGATCGCGAACGAGGCGATGATCGCCAGCCGCATGGCGACACGGGCGCCAGACACTCGACGTGCGGAAGTGTGATTGCTGCTGCCGCGCGAGCCGGGACCGACGGGCATACTCATTTCTGCGGTTACCTCTCCGGCCGGGCTCGCTCCCCGGTGGACTGGGCCACTGAGGCGCGGTCTTGGCCAAGATGATCGGCGACTATATTGCCGCACTCGACGGTTGGCGCAAGGAAACCGTGCTCCAGCTCCCGTGCGGAAATCCTGTCGACCTCCCCGGCGGTGGCCGCAAATGCGGACAGAGGCGATCCGACCAAACGGCGCGCGTGACAGCCGCGATTATTTTTCCATTCTTAGGTCATTTGCATCATGCCCGCCGCGCGGGGACCCCCTAGATTCCCTTGGCTCGGTGCAAGGCTTCGGTTTCCGCCAATCGCCGGCAACCGCCGCCTTACTTCATCCCTGCGGCGTGGCGCTCGAACCGTCGCTCTCCCCGACCGCTCGCCGTGGGGATTTTTCAGGGTCTCGGCAGCCTGGCCCCCCAAAGCTCCGAGGCTGGTCTCGCCTGTGACGGCGAGGCCACGGGCCGGCTCTTCGAAGCGGGGTGGGTTTGCACCCAGGAGAGCCGGCCTCGTGCCTGTTTCCATCGCGCATCAGATTGTCAGTTGGCCACCGAGCCAGACCACACGGCCGGGCGGAATGCGCAGGAAATCGGTCGCATCATTGGCCGTGCGTGTCAGCAGAATGAACAGTGAGTTCTGCCAGGCCACCAGCGGGTTGCGCGAAACCGATTTGAGGTTGAAGCGCGAGAGGAAGAACGACGTCTGGAGGATGTCGAAGTTCAGGCCGAATTTGCGTGCGGCCAGCAACAGGCGCGGCACGTCCGTGGTCTGCATGTAGCCAAGGGTGGCGGTGATCCGCACCATCGCCTCACTGATGCGCTCGACCTGAATCTGCTCTTCCACCGGCACGCGCGGCACGTTGGCGGCCTTGATTGTGAGAACCACGTTCTTTTCGTGCAGAACCTTGGAGTGTTTGAGGTGATGCAGCAGCGCGGCGGGCGCACTGTCGGGCGTGGTGGTCAGGAACACAGCGGTTCCGGGCACGCGTGTCGGCTTCGAGCGCTCCAGCGAGCGCATCAAACCCTCCAGTGGTACCGACTCGCGCCGCTGCTTGTCGTTGACTTGGCGGACGCCTCGCGTCCAGGTCCACATCACAATCATAAGCACGGTTGCAATCGAAATGGGAATGTAGCCGCCCTCAAGGAATTTGAGTGAGTTGGCGAGGAAGAAGGCAAGATCGACCACCGCCAGGGGCGCACATGCGGCCAGTGCCCAATGGAGCGGCCATTTCCAGCTGCGCCAGGCGACGATGAAGGCGAGTGGCGTGGTGATCAGCATGGTGCCGCTGACCGCGATGCCGTAGGCAGCGGCAAGGGAATCGGAGGTTCGGAAAACGATTACCAGGGCAACCACGCCGATGAGCAAAAGGGTATTGATTCGTGGCAGATAGATCTGGCCGGCCTGGCTCTCGGAGGTGTGGAGAATCTGCAGGCGCGGGAGCAGTCCAAGCTGGATCGCCTGTTGCGTCATCGAGAACGCTCCGGTGATCACGGCCTGGCTGGCGATCACAGTTGCCGCGGTCGCCAACAGGATCATTGGCACGAGGAGCAGCGGGGTCTGCGGCATCATCAGATAGAACGGATCCGACGCCGTCTCGGGGTGCGCAAGAATCATGGCGCCCTGGCCCAGATAGTTCAGGAGCAGCGCCGGCAGCACCATGAACAGCCAGGTCCTGTTGATCGGCAACCGGCCGAAATGGCCCATATCGGCGTAGAGCGCCTCGCCGCCGGTGACCGCCAGAAAGACCGCCCCAAGCACGGCGAACCCAGTGCCGCCGTGGCTGACCAAATAGCGCAGGCCGGCAAACGGATTGAAGGCCCTGATGATCGCCAGGTCATCGCCGATATGTGCCAACCCCGCCACCGCGATGACCGTGAACCAGACCATCATGATCGGCCCGAACAGCGCCGCCACTTTTCCGGTTCCCCGCGACTGGGCCATGAACAGCACCAACAGGATGGTCACCGCGAGCACGACGACATAGTGATCGGCGCCTGGCACCACATGCTTCAGCCCCTCGACCGCCGAAAGCACCGAGATCGCGGGCGTCAGTATCGCATCTCCATAGAACAGCGAGGCGCCCGCGATGCCCAGAACGAACAGGAACGTCGTGCGCCGGCCGATTGCCTTTTGCGCCAGTGCCATCAGCGAGAGCGTGCCGCCCTCGCCCCTGTTGTCCATGCGCATCACGAACATCACATATTTGGCCGTGACGGTGAAAATCAGCGCCCAGAGCAGCAGCGAGACAATGCCGATGACATCGGCGCGCATTCCGGGGCCTTGGGCTAGATTGGTAACCGACACCTGGAGCGCGTAAAGCGGGCTGGTGCCGATGTCGCCGTAGACAACGCCGAGGCTGCCGATCATCAACGCCAGAAACTTCCCCGGGCGCGCATGGGCATCGGCGCCGGGGGCGCCCGATGGCGCCGAAACCGTGGCGGTCATGTGAGTTACAGTCCTCGTCAGCCCGTTGAGCCTGGGCAAGGCCCTGGGTCGGCTGAGCGCCGAGAGAGGGTCCGCGATCGTCGCGATCGATTCAGTAGCGGACATCGGTCCGCTGAGCAACCGGGCCCGGTTGGATAAAGGCGATGGCATTGTTGCATTCCAACATGAATTGATGTCGCAGGCTTGTTGCGGGTGAGCAGGCCTGCTAGGCCCGAGGCGGCCGCCACGCGACACCCCAACAGCGATCAGCCATGCCGCGCAAAGTGCTGTTCATCACTGCCGATCAGTGGCGCGGGGACGCCTTGTCACTGCTTGGCAATCCCGCAGCCCTCACGCCCAATTTGGACCGGCTGGCCGCTCATGGAACCACGTTCACCCGCCACTACACCGTCGCTGCCCCCTGCGGCCCGGCGCGAACCAGCCTGCTGACGGGCCTCTACCCTTTCGTGCACCGTTCGATCCGCAACGGTGCCCCGCTCGACCGGCGGCACAGCAATATCGCGCTGGAGGCGCGAAAGGCGGGCTTCGATCCGGTGCTGTTCGGCTATACGGACAGCTCCGCCGATCCGGCCGCGATGGCCCCGGAGGACGCGAGGCTCAAGAGTTACGAAGGGGTACTGCCTGGCTTCCGGTTGGAGGCCACCCTCAATGAGACGTGTCTCACGGGCTGGCTCTCGGAGCTTGCCCGCAAGGGCTACGACATCCCCGAGCACCTGCCGGACATTTATCGCCATCCCGGCACGGCCAAGGTGCTCGGCCGCTTTGACCGGGGACCCGCCGCCTACGGGGCCGAGGACAGCGACACCGCCTACATCGCAAACAAGGTGATCGATTATCTGCGCCTGCGCCGCCGGCAAGACTGGTTCATCCATGCCGTGTTCCTGCGCCCGCACCCGCCGTTGATCGCGCCCGCGCCCTACAACACTCTCATCGACGCCGGCTCGGTTCGGGCGGCCGTCAAGCATCCCGACCGCGACACTGAACGCGCGGTCCATCCGTTCCTGGATGCCTGGCTGCGGCAACAGGGTAACCCGGCCTATTTCGAGAGCCAGGTAGACGTGCAAGCCTTGCCCGAGACCGACTTGGCTGACATTCGCGCGGTCTATTTCGGCCTGATCGCCGAGGTGGATGCGCAAGTTGGCTGGGTTCTCGACCATCTGAGGGCGAGCGGTGAATTGGACGAAACCTTGATCGTGTTTACCAGCGATCACGGAGAAATGCTGGGCGATCACTGGTGCTGGGGCAAGGGTGGCTGGTTCGAGGCATCAAACCACGTTCCATTGATCGTCTTTGACCCGCGCGCTCCGACAGCCGCGCGTGGCCGCAGGGTTGACGCGTTCACCGAGAGCATCGATATCATGCCGACCGTGCTGGATTGGCTGGGCCTGGAAATTCCGCACGAGGCCAACGGGCTGTCACTTCTGCCTTGGCTGTCGGGTCAAGCGCCGGCGGCGTGGCGCGACGCCGTGTTCTGGGAATTCGATTTCCGCACGCCGCACAGCCAACTGGCCGAGCGGCATTTCGGTCTGACATCGGATCAATGCACACTCAATGTCTTGCGCGACGAGGCCTACAAATACGTTCATTTCACCGCCCAGCCGCCACTGCTCTACGACTTGCGTGACGATCCCGGCGAGCTCACCAACCTGGCCGCCCGCCCTGGGATGGCGCCGGTGATCGCCCGTTATGCGCGGCGATTGCTTAGCCACCGGATGCTGCACGCCGAGCGAACGCTGGCGAACGCGGCGCTGACGCCGCAGGGCGTGGTGCGGCACACGGGTCCGCGCGGGTTGCTGCCGAAAAGCTGGGGCTGAATGCTGGGCGCCCGGAGTGAAATCAACCTCGATCGGCCTCCAGCCATTGCAGCACTTGCCGGGCATGGGCGGCCGGCGGATGCACCGGGTCGAAGGCGTGGACGATCGTGCTGGCCTTCAGGATCAGCGTCACCCGGCGCAGGAACGTCTCCTTGCCAGCGGCAAATGTCGACAGCCCCCAGGCCTCGCGCAGCGTGCCTTGATCATCGCTCAGCACGTCGAACGGGAGCATCAATCGTGCCGCCATCTCGCGCTGATGCTCGGCGCCTTGGCCGCTGACGGCCACCACGCGCACGCCGTGCGCCGCGAATTCTACCGCCAAATCGCGGAACCCCTCCAACTCAGGCGTCGAGCCATGGGCGCCAAGTATTTCGTCCCACTCCGCGGGGTTGGGCAGGCCCGGACGCCCAGTCCACGGATAGATGACTACCACCGTCGTGCCCTCCGACGGAATGCCGTCGACGGCCGGCAGCACCTTGCCCACCGGAAAGCGCTTGGCGCCCTCGCCGTCATCGTAGGGGGCCACGGCGATCGCGTCCGGAACCCAGTACGCATACCGTCCGACGTTGGCGAAGCCGAATTTGCGGTACAGCCGGATCGCTGTTTCGTTGCCTTCCGCGACCTGCAAATGCAGCGTATGCGCACCTTCCTCGCGGGCCCAGGTCTCTATTCCGCCGAGGATCGTCCGCGCCCCGCCCCGCCCGCGTGTCTCCTCGCGGGTGGCGATGCATTCGATGGTCGCGATTTCGTCCTCGATGGTGCCAAGGCCCGAACTGAACGTCAGCCCGCGTTTGCGCATGGACGCAAAGGCCCGCGGCATCGGCACAGCGGCGAGCAGATCGGCGGCCGAGCGCTTGCGCGGCTCGTCCAGCACGCTGAGATAGACCTTCAGCCAATTGGGTGAGGGAAACGCGGTCCACTCGACGCCCCCCAACTCGTGCTTTCGCCGGTCCACGGGCTTGGCCATGATGATGCCGCCGCTCTCCTTGTGGTAGCCGCGCGCCGCGAGCCGGGCTGGCAAATCGGGCGGTTCGCTCACGTCCGAGACGCGGAAGCGGGCACGCCGGCCGCGATAGCGGTAGTAGAGCTCGGCGCGGCTGATGGCGGCCTCGACGTCCGCTCCGTCGAAATCGAGCGTGAATACCGAATTTGAGCGCCCGAAGCCGCCGCCCGAATGGCGCCAGATCCAGCCATCCAAGTCGGTGCTTTCGAGCGCCGGCCAGGCGATGAAACCCGCCCGTTCGACCCGGCGCAGGTCTTCCCGGAACGGAATGTCCGTCATCCACGATCCTTCATGACACGCTGCTTCTGCCGGTTCCAGTCGCGCTCCTTGATGGCCGCGCGCTTGTCATGGACCTGCCGGCCCTTGGCAAGCGCCAGCGCCATCTTCGCGATGCCGCGGGCATTGAAGTAGATGCGCAAGGGGACCAGCGTCATGCCTTCGCGCTGAATGGCGATCATCAGCTTGGAGGCTTCGCGGCGTTTGAGCAGCAGCTTGCGTGGCCGCTTGGGCTCATGATTGAAGCGGCCGGCCTGGAAATACTCGGGGATATTGGCGTTGATGAGAAAGAGTTCCCCCGCTTCGTCCGTGGCATAGGATTCGGCGATGGTCGCGCGGCCCAGCCGCAGCGCCTTGACCTCTGAGCCGGTGAGCACGAGTCCGGCCTCGAACACCTCGCCGATCTCGTAGTTGTGCCGCGCCTTGCGGTTCTCGGCCACGACCTTGCGGTTGTCTGTCTCTTTCGCCGCCACGGGTCAGGACCCCGGCGGGAAGGCGGGAACGATTATGTGCATGGGGCAGAGGGTTAGCGGAGATGGCGGCGGAATGGAAGCGGTCACGCCGGACCGCTTCGCCGGGCCCCGGCCAGCGAGAAGATCGCGAGGCGGCAGGAACATTGCCTTCCGCCGCCTCGCGAGTGATTCGAATCAATTCAGGCAAATCACTTGCCGATGCAGGTCGCGACGTTCTCGGGCGTGCAGACATCGAGGCCCGTATAGGTCGGGTCGGCCGGGTTGCCCTTGCCTTCCTTGATGGCGAGCAGCGCCATCATGGACTTGTAGCCCATCTCGAATGGACGCTGGCCAACCTGGCCGAGCGACAGGCCCTCCTTCATCTGGTCGAGCTGCACGGGCAGCGTGTCGGCGACGACAAGGGCGAGCGCCTTCGAGGCGATCTTGTCCTTGTACTTGGCAACGGCCGCGCGGTTGGCGTCGGGGATGAACTGCGGGAAGCCGCCGGTCGGGATGAAGGCATCGAGGTCAGGATTCTTGGCCATGATGTCTTCGAACTGCTGTACCGAGCGCGGGAAGTCGTCGTCGGTGTAGAGCGGGCAACCCTCGATCTCGGTCCAGCCGTTATCGCCCTTCAGGCGGTCGCCAGGAGAGGCCGCCGACTTCTTGCCCGCCAGCGTGTCGCGGATGCCCTGCATACGCTCATTGTGGTTGGCGGCAGCAGCGCCGCCCGACTGGATGCAGACCTTGCCACCCTTGGGCTTGATCGCCATGGCCAGTTTGGCGAGGTTGGCGCCGATGTCGTAGTTATGGGTGCCGATATAGGCAACGCGCAGCCCCTTGCTGTCGGGCAGCAGATCCGAGTCCCAGGTCGTGAAGGGGATCTTGGCGTCATGGGCAGCCTGCGCCGCAACGGCCATGGCCGCGGCGTTGGAAGGCGACACGGCGATGCCGTCGACCTTCTTGGCCACCAGGTCCTGCACGATCGCGACTTCCTCGTCGCCGCCGCCATGCTCGCCCGGGCCGATGTAGACGCATTCGAAGGCGCCGTTGGAATCGGCTTCGGCCTTCTTGCAGCCGTCGCGGGCCTGGTCGAAGAACGGGTTGTTCATGTTCTTGGGCACCAGCGCGAACTTGTATTTCGCTGCGTCGGCCGACGATACCGATAGTGTCGCCGCGAGCAAGGCGCCGGCCGCAGTCAAAAGTATAGCTCTCATTTTTGTTTCCTCCAGACTACGTCACAACACACCGCTGGCCGGTTCGCCAGACGGGATTTCGTCATCGCTGCCGCTTGGGCAGGATCTTCTCGATCCATGCCGTCACGAGCGGCTTGCCCCCACTCTGCATACCAAGCAGCACCGCCAGAATGATGAAGGAGCCGACAAAGGCACCTTGCCAATTGGAATCGACGCCCGCCATCAGCAGGGCGTTTCGGATGACCTCGAGCAGCGCCGAGCCGACGATGGCTCCAAAGGCGGTGCCGTATCCGCCCGCCAACACCGTGCCGCCGATGATCGTGCCCGCGATCACGCGAAGCTCGTAGGACTGGCCCATGGCGTTGATCGCCGAGCCCTGATAGCCGAGCAACAGCAGTGCCGCGAGCGATGTGGTGAACCCGGAGAAGACGTAGGCAAGGAACTTGATCCGGTCGACCGGCACGCCGGTGAGCCGCGCCGCCTGCTCGTTGCCGCCGATCGAATACAAATGGCGGCCGATCGGCTTGAAGTTCAGAACGTAGCCGAGCAGCAGCGCCATGATCACCATGGCCCAGAAGTGGGACGAGATCTGGGGCATCCAATCGGGCGCCCAGCCGGCGGGCGCGTGCACTGGCCATTTGGCCTGTCCGATCGCCTTCACGATCGGGGCATCGGGCCCGAACTGATAGAGCATCTGATTGCCGGAGAAGACCACCGCCAGCGAGCGGGCGATCGACAACATGCCAAGCGTGACGACGAACGACGACATGCCGACATAGGCGATCAAGAAGCCATTTATGGCCCCGCAAGCGAGGCCGGCCAGCAGGCCCATGGTGAACGCGACGTACCAGGGATAGTGCCATGTCAGGAACAGGCCCGCGACGATCACCACCAAACCGACGACCGAGCCGATGGAGAGGTCGATGCCACCGGTGATGATGACCACGGTCATGCCGAGCGCCATGATGGCGAAGGGCGCGAAGTTGCGCGTCATATTGGAGAGATTGTCGGCGCTGCGGAACGCCGGCTCCTGATAGGCCATGTAGCAATAGAGCAACGCCAGCGCCACCGTCACCCAGAAGGCCTGGCTCGCCACCAGCCGGCCCCACAGCGTGTGCTCCTTCAGCTTGGCCATATCGCCGATCGCGGCGTGCCCCTCGGCGGTCGCCGACTTCATCTCAAGCTGCACGGATCGCCCCCGTAATCAGACCGGTGATCTCTTCCGGCGAGGTCTCTGCTGTGTGCTTGTCGGCGACCTTCGAGCCACGGCGCATGACGATGATCCGGTCACTGACGGCGAACACGTCGGGCATTCGATGACTGATGAGCATGACGGCGACGCTTTGGGCGCGCATACGCCGGATGAGTTCGAGCACCTCGGCCACCTGGCGCACCGAGATGGCGGCGGTCGGCTCATCCATCAGCACCAGCTTGGCATTCGAGAGGCGGGTGCGGGCAATGGCGACGGCCTGCCGCTGGCCACCGGACATCTTTTTCACCAGATCGCGCGGCCGCGTCTCGGATTTAAGCTCGGCGAACAATTCGCCCGAGCGGTCGATCATGGCCTGCTTGTCGAGGCGGTCGAGCGGCCAGCGTCCGGTCCTGATCTCGCGGCCGAGAAAGACGTTCTCGGCGGCCGTCAGATTGTCGGCCAGAGCGAGGTCCTGGTAGACGACCTCGATGCCCTTGGCGCGCGCCTCGACGGGACGTTGGAAATGGCAGACCTGGCCGTCGACCCGGATCTCCCCCTCGCTCGGGGGAAAATTGCCGGCGATGAGTTTCACAATGGTCGACTTGCCCGCGCCATTGTCGCCCATCAGGCCGACGACCTCGCCCGCTTCGACGGCAAAGCTCATGTCGGTAATGGCCTGGATGGCCCCGAAATTCTTGGCGAGGTTGCGGACTTCCAACAAGGGCATACTGACCTCGAGTCTGGGCGCTTTCCAGCCTGGGCCGTCACCGTGACGAAAGTGTCCGTCAGCGTCAAGCCCGACCATGGCCAACCATGGTTAGGGCAAGGCCTTTCCATTCCGGGTTGCTGCGGGGCCGGGCCATCGAGGGATGGCGGCGCCCGAACGGCGATCGGCACGAATTCGCCCGCACGATTGCCGGCGATGAGGCGGATGGGATTTGGCCATGCCGATGCGCCTCGCCGGGTTCGCCAGCGAGTATGGGGCACGGAAGCGCGAGCGCCGGAGGCCGCGTATTGGTATTGGTGAAAAGCGACCTTCCGGCGCCCACACCGCGGAGATTTTCGCCTGGAGGCTGCCGTTCCCGCCTGCCCTACCCCATGTCCG